>Ga0209098_1000391_pt1 | contig 48694 bp, 39 predicted proteins | sample AD_JPNHW1_MetaG_FD_184429 | JGI IMG/M metagenome (GOLD analysis project Ga0209098, IMG submission 184429) | Active sludge microbial communities of municipal wastewater-treating anaerobic digesters from Japan - AD_JPNHW1_MetaG (SPAdes) (version 2) | ecosystem: Engineered > Bioreactor > Anaerobic...
GGCAAATGCAATTATGAGTGAAATGATCGAAATCGAAATGAAATGTAGTGTTGCTGGAACGAAGTGGAAGCGTTAACGGAATGGAATGGAGATGCAGAGAATGAACTGATAATGCCTTTTCGGCGGTTAGGATAAGTTTACTGTTTTACGGGAATTATTATTGCTGCTTATGTATTTGTGTCCGTGAGGGGCTGCACTGCTGATTTTATTGGGAAGGGGAAACCGATGCTATAGGGTTTGGCAAAAACTATGACAGCCCGATAGTAAGCGTATCAAAGGGAAGCGTGGGTTGGCTTTTGTGCGGTGGCGGATCGTGCGGCTATTTTACATAATAACCATTATAATTGACAGGCTGCTACTCTGTCCAGCCTACCCAGCGGCGAAGCTATCGTTTACCTTACGACCTGCTGCTCTCGCCTGCCTGTTTTATAATGCTTATTATGTTAGAATAGCATACGATACTAAATCTGCCAAAATAGCGAATGGCAGACGGGCAAAATATGTGGGAGCTAAGAGCATTTTGTCCCGGCTGCCTGGAAAAAATAAATTCATTATTAAAACTTAATTTTGACGACATCCCGGAACGCAAATCATAGCCAGCAAAGAATAATTAAAAACGCTGTTCACTTTTTTCTTTTCCTTTAATAATTGGAGATTGGAACAGGATTAATTTGAGGAATTAAAGAGCTAAAAAGAGAAAACTAAGGTTATTTCACAGAAAATAAAAAATATAAGATATTATAAATCAACGCTTAAACCTTCTATTTTTAGTTTTTCATTCAATTTTAACATAAAAAAGGGGTTTATTTCACAGATTTTCAGAAATAAGGGAGAACCTATGGAACTTGCGGTTACCAATGGGAATAACCATTTTCTCACTTTTAAGTAAATAGAGTTATTAGAAAAAAAACGTTAATAAAGTTAAATTATGTTAATAAATACAGCATTTTGTTAATAAAATTTGCTTGTTCTGTCATAATTGTTGTATATTTGCACTCAAGTTCATTCTTCATTCGAAGAAAGGAAATCGAAAAACGCAAAGCCTAGATGTTTTGCGTTTTTTGCTTTTAAAGAATCTCATTTAGTCTGCGATTATATTTTTTCATGATCTTATCACGCTTCGCATCCTTGCCTTTCAAATAATAAGCAGTTATCAAGTAGTATGCTGATCTGTCACGCAAAGGCTCAAAAATAATTACATACTTCTCGTCTTTATCATATAAATAAGTCCTTAAACCATCAGGTTCCTTAATTGAAAAAAGATACATATTAGAAGGCTTTCTTTCTTCAATATGGTACTTAACCCAGTGCAATCTAACTGAACGATCAAGATCAAATTCCCTTTTTCTGGTGGCTTTATCAATAATAACAGTTGTAAGATGGGTAAATAGTGTTTCCATTTTAATAACACCATCAGCAGGAGTGGGAGTAATTTGTTTGCCCTTAAACCTAAAATTCTCATTATTCGCTATATCTCTATTAAATATACCCAATAAAGATTGTTTGCGCTGGAAGTCATTATATGTATTTAATTCTAATAAGCTATTATATGTTTTTAATAAATTTAATGGCATAGCTATCTTAATTCAATAAAAAATAAATTCAATTTCTTTGAGTGATTTGTGCATGTTAACGATTCCTTACTATGATTTTTTATTTTATCAATAATCTGTATTTTAGCGATATTTTGCTTTTTATCATCGTTATGAAAGTATGAAATCGCACCCATCAGAAAATCTGCTAATTGCATTAGTAAACTTTCATAAGAATGGATATTCTGAACATTCCTAAACACTCCAAATTTTGTATTTAATATATCTTTTAATTTGTTAACTTTTCTTGCACTCAAAGTGTCTTTTATGTCCAGATAGACGTTGTAATTGTATAAGGTATTTATGTTATGATTAAGTAAATAATAATACATGGTATAATAAAAGTCATCGTAGGTTTTGTTAAAAGCGCCATTATTTATTGTTGATTTATTAATGCCAACAGCTCTGAATTTAAGATCTGTGGCAAAAAAATAATCAACAAGATCAATATAGAAACGAATTTTAGAAGATGACACGTACGACCATTTAATTTCAGCATAAAAATTATGCTTCTTCTTTAAATTCTTAATATTTTCAGTATGTAACCGAACCTGGTTATATGCCGAACTAACTGATCCCAAAAACATAAAAGCCTTATGATCATTTTCGATATGACAACTTTCATCGCAATATATGTTGAATGTTTTATTTGCTGTTGAATTATTCATATAAGCAATTTATTTTTGTGAGTTAAAAAGAAGATTCATGTGGGGGAATTAATCAAATAATAAAACAATAAATTTTTTAATCTAAATAACTCTGATTTCAGGCATTTCATCTGAAAATTCTTCATCTATCAAGTGTATCTGGTTTCGGACAATCTGACGTTTTTCAAGCGCCGGCTTTAAGCAGAATTCATTAAAATCTTCTTTGCTGATGTCGGAGGAACTGTTTACATTCGGGAACAACAGTTTTAAGTAAGCCGTCGCAATTCTTTTTACTGCGGTAGTGTCCCGAGTGTCGGCCTTTGCCGGAACATCAATCAAATCATTGACAATAGTAGAATAAACCGGATTATCACGAAGTTCATGCATTATTTCTGAAAAATACTCAACATTTAATGTCCATCCGTTAATTTTTAGGTTTTCATTAATACGAGGTAATTTCCAACCTTCAATGAAGCCATGAAAACGATCAAGGAGGGCTGATTCCCGGAATGTTTCTGGCAATTCCACAAAATATTTGGATTTGACGGGTTTTTTATCACTGGTTAAAGTAATATTACCCATAATAATAAGACCTGCCTGAGAAATAAGCTTCACATTGGCAACTGTTGTGTAACCGAATTCAAGATAACTTTTAAGGGCTGCCTGTATTTCTGTTGCATCGGAAAAAGTTATTGTCTGAATTTCATCCATGGTAACAAAGTCATATAGAGTGATTGCGCCCATCGACTTTTTTGTCATGTCATAAAACAGTTTTGCCCGCGTGACCTTGCCACCGCTAATCATCCAACCATATTTACTAAGGTTCCCGAAAATATAAGATTTGCCTGTACCCTTAGGTGCTAGTTCAATTAAATTCAGCCGGGGCTCAATAAATATCAGAATTCTGCTCAGGAACATAAGTTTCTGAGATAGAGAATCAAAACCATCAGGATTATATTCCATCGATCGAATAAGAAGATCAATCCATTCTATGATGTTAAAGTCTTTTCGAGCATTTCTGAAATAATCCAAATCAACTTTATATGGTTTAAAAGCCTTATAGTTTACCAACTCAACATAACCTTTCTCATGATCATCGGGTGGCTGATAAACCAAAGTAACAACGCCCCAAATTTCACCATCCTTTAATTCTTTATTCTTTTTGGCTACATGTTCCGGAATTCTCCCTTCATTTGACTTAATGCCTAAATCTGGAATAGAAAAAAGCATTCGGTCGTTTTTCAAATCTGTTTCAACGATAAATCTCGTCAGAACAACAACCTGTTCTCTATAAGTCCGCAGGCGATTTTTCAAATCATTATCCTTACCAGGAATATGGTTTTCTAAAAATTTCAGTACACCATCCCGATCAAGATTACCGTATGAATCTGTGTATTTTTTAACCAGGTAATCTTTAATAAAAGATGGCAGATTCTTACCAACAAAAACACTATAATTCTGAGGTGTTTTTATTACTGATTCATCAGGAAATGCCTGTTTTATTTTTTCGTCTAATGTGCTCAAAATAAGTCCTCCTCAATTAAACCGGATTTGATATTTATAGTGAAAGATTTTTCAAAATTATCAACAAGAACTGCCACAGACAACTCTCCCGATAATGATTTATCCATGATAATTTCCCACTTATGGGTGTTATTATTAAAATTAAGTTTTTGTTTTTTGCCTGAAAACTTCAAATAAGCATTCTGAGGCTTCGGCATTATAGTAAATGAAAGCAAGGGTTCTTTTTTCGAAATCTCAGTTTTTTCGATGGTAACTGAATAATCAATTTGGTTGGTGTCTTTTTTGTTGGAAATAATAAGTAAGGGAACCAGCACTTCCTCAGGGGTACATCCACCATGAGCCTCCCTTATTGGCTTTTTACCTAAAGAATTGTGTTTTAGCGCAATTAAATATTCCTTTTGGTCAATATCAGATTTGTGGTAAATGTAATCAGAATCCTGAGTATGTTCATTACCCTTTACCTCTATGAAACGCCCCTCATGACTATCTTCCTTGCCATATTTCTTAGAAGAGGCAAGTCTTGATAAAGCAGTTAATCCGTGGTCTGAAACCAAAGCATATGTTTGATTTGAATCGAGAATAAGGCATGAATTCAATATGCGCTTTATCTCTTCCATTTCTTTAATTAACAGATCAGGATAAGAATATGTATTATTATGAATGAAAGAATCAAAATCCTGTATGTATTTAGCATCTGAAAAACGATTATGCTCAGTACTTGTCGGTAAATTAGCAACGCCAACAAGTTTTTTAACAATCCTCAAATCTTTATTAGCCTGAGTTAGGTAATTTTCGATAAATGACACCCATTCGATTCCCAGGGCATCAATCCATATCACCTTATCAACCTTGTTTGTATGCAATATGCTGTGTAACGATTCAAAGCTATGATACCAGTTATAAAACGAATCACTATTACCATTAAATTCTAATAATATTTTGTTCAGATTATCTGAAACCTTATCGCTCAGTTTAGATTTTTTATATTCAGCCAAATATTCATAAATCCATTCTTGGTTTTTACTAGTATTATCAAATATGCTGGATGAAATATAATTAGCAATATCAGGGAATCTTTGGGATAACAATTCGTAATCAGATATTTCATTACTTACAAATAATGCAAAAATGAATTCTTTTTCGAACTGAAAACATCCTGTACAAACCATTAAGGCAAGGTTTTTATCGGGCAGTTCTTTAATTTTGTTCTTTAACTCGTTTATTACATCATCACTTAAGTTAGCAGATTTAAGGCATTCGTATTGTTTAATTAAATTTAATCGCTCACTTATAAACGACTCTTTCGTATCAAGTGAAAAGATGGCCAAAAACAAATACTTTAATAGAGTGTGATCTGTGTAGTCGGGTAAAGATATAAGAACCTTTGAAAGATATGTCTGTTTTAAAGAATCATTAGACACAACAAAATGCTGTAATAACCATTTATCAAATTCATTGTCTGACTTTAACCAAAAATCAAGAAAATTATTCTGTGTTATAGAAACAACATTAAAATGTTTTTTTACACAATCAGTAAAGGTCGTAAAATCTTTATTTATTAGTGATGATAGCTTTTCCCAATGATTATTATCCTTAATAATAAAAGGAACAGGAATTACTTTATTTAAAACCTTTTCAATTAGGTTTTTAATGTTTTCAAATTTCTCAATAAAAAAAATTGAATCCGGTAAGGTATTATTATAAAAAATATTCAGCGGCTTTGAATAACAAATCACATCACAGGGGCTCTTTTTCTTCCAAAATTTTAACCATTCTTCTGTGTTGGGGATTGTTTCAATATCCATTAATTTCCCTGCTATTTTATCAGCTGATAAAAAAACTTTTATTGAATTGGGAGTTTCATTAGAAATCTTCCAAAAAGGGGCAGATTCTTCACTACGGGTAAAATCCTGAAAAAAATCTTTTTCAAACCTTTGTTCAATACCAATCAATGGTAAATAAATACGGCGTGAAATATCTGAATTTTCAATCAAAAGCACTTGATGAAAGAAATTGCTTAATTCTGGAGATGAATAGAACCGTACCAATTCGGAAAAAGGTACTATGGCCGTATCAACATTAATATTTTTTACAATATTTATAAGGGAATCTTTGGTTATCCATCCATCAGGGTGAGGTAACTCTCTTTCAATATGACATATATTAATTCCAATTTTATCCAGCCTTTCAATAAGCGCTCTGAAGGTCTCGAATCTTTGCAAAAAAATTAATCTTACCGGATAGCGATTTGATAATATATTGCGAGTATGCTTGTCTGATTCAATTTCAGAAACTAAATCATCAAGGTTACTAAACTCTTTTATTTTATCGACTAATTTCATAAAAGTCGTTAATTAAAATACTTATCAATCAAACTCAAAAATTGAGGATTTTCTTCAAGAAACTGAATAATTCTATTTTTCAGCTCATTTTCTCCACGATTGAAGCTCCTGACCTTATCAATAGTTTTTTTACCACCATTTGCAGGACCGTTTGGTGGAATAACAGGAGGTATATCCGGGCCTGAGCCACTCGGAGTATCATTTGGCGGCGAAGGTTGGGATTTATTACGTTTATCCCACTGGTACACTTTTAATTTCACACCATCCTCTTTCCAAAGACCAATTTCCTCCTGCATATTTGAAATCAAATACTCATTTATTTCATCAAAGTTATCTTCAGAAAAAACAATGTCATCATCAACCGACTGTAAAAATGAAAGGAAACCACTTCGGAAATTCTCAGGCTTAAGAATCAATTTTAAATCCACACGGGCATCTTTAATCTTATTCAATACACTTGATATCAACTTAACATCAATCTCATTTGTAGCATTGTATAACAATTTCAACAACTCATCAATAGCAATGGAAATATTATTATCAACCGAATTATATTTTAATGCCCACAGGGGGAATTTTGCTGTAGTCTTAACATAATTGACTATTGCCCAGCGAGTATCAGTAATACTATTAAAATCTTTCAGGTCAAACAATTCAAAAAGAATTTTCTTTAACTCTCTTTCTTCTTTTGAACCGAACCTGACATTTAACTTATTTTGATTTCTATTATCCTGCCAATAAGAGAATATATGCCCTATCAAATCCCTCATTTCGTCGTTTGCAATTGGACGGCCAACATCTGCAACATAAAGTTCTCCAACATATTTTCTCATAGCATAACCCATAAGGGCCATGTTGGGCATATTTGTATATACCCCATAGGGGGCTTCCGTCAAAAACCTCAATTCATCACCAATATTGAAAACAGGGCGAAGTTTTAGTTTTGACATTTTTTCATCAATCTCATCTTGTATGATTTTAAGGGTATGATTCGGATCACATTCTGATTTTATTAGAAGGTTGTCAGAAATAATATATTCACCCTCCTTATCTTTGACTATAGACTTTAAATAAGTATTTGGGCCACTTGAAGTCTTTTCCTCTAATTCAGTCCGGTCATCAGCATTAATAAATATCTCGGCTGATTTAATAGCAGCCTGAAATTTCCAAATATTTGCGTTACGAAATAATTCAGGAATATTGTCAATACCTTTTGAAAATATAATCGGACAAATTAACGTATTAATAAAACCGCCCACCTGATTAGCAAGGTGCTTTTCATCTTTATCCCTGAAAATAACCTGCACATATCTTGTTCTGATTCTAGTAAACCATTCTTCCACCTGACCTTTTGCGTAATTTTCGAAATTTGTTGATTGTTCCTCATAACTATGATTATCACTAACCTGCTTTCTTGCCATGAAATCAATAAATTTCTCGTAGTTCTTTTCAGAAAAAGGTTCTTCAATTATTGTAAATATCACATTCTGAAAATCATCATCCAAAGCAAAATCTTTTAATTTGGGCAATGCGGTCAATTGATCATAATCACCATTTGATAAAAACACTGCACATTTTAAGGAGTAGGGCTTATTAAATGCCTTTGAAAGACGGTTTCGAAGAACATGCTCATTTTCAATATTGGCTGAGAAGAGAGCTATTTCAGATTCTCGATATATATTTTCTTTAAAAATAAATTTTTCAATATCGCCATCAACTTTTGCATATTTTAGTACTGAAATTAAATCTTTAAACTGATTTCTAATATCCTCCTTTGCTTGTTCAATTTCCCTAACCGGAAGAGAAGAAAATTCAATAAGGTAGTCACCAGCAGGTGTTTTAGTAACAATACCATTTTCATCAATAAAAAACAATATATCTTCCAATTCATTTTCAAAACCAGAGCCAATAAAAAGAGATAAGATATTTTCAGAAGATGGGGTTATTGGACTAGCTTCTTCACCAGAAACATCAATCACCTTAAACAGAATATTCAGCAATAAAATACCTTTAAAAACTTTGGTGTAATTCTCCCCTTTTTCTTCAACCCTTTGAATATTCAGGCGATATTTGTCTAATACCTGATTGAATCTGCCTTCCTGATCGTTTTCAAAAGCTTCAACAAAAAAGTCCCATAAATAATCCGGTGTGAGCATGGGACTACCAGTTAGCTCTTTTTCTAAAAAATTTAAAAATCCTAGTTCCTTATCATATAGAAACCCAAAAATACTTCTGTTGGTTGAACCCAAATTTCGTGCAATAAATGTTGAAAGATAAGCGGAATATGGATGAATGGGAAAAAGGTCTTTTATTCTTGTTTTAGTAGCTGAACCATTATTATTTGTGAGCTTGCTTATCAATTCATCCCAAAGAGAAGAGTTATCAAATACTTCGCTTTGAAATTTACGCCATTTTACGGTGTCAATTTTCTTAATTGATGCACCCATAATGTGGTACGTTGTTATAGGTTCCATACGATATGAAATTATATGGAATCTATCATTCATACGGGATAAATCTTCTTTTGGAATTGAATGTTGATGAGGTGTCCTATGGCTTATCAAATATAAAAAAATGTTATTTTTTTCGCTTAATTCAGCAATATTCTGTATTTGATTTATTATACCTGAACTGATGGAATCCATGACAGAGGTAAATTCATCCCAAAAAATCATTATACCTTTTGCCTTGTTTTGGGCAATCAATTCCTTGTTAATTTCAACAAGCCATTTGGTAATATCCTCATGAGAAAAATGAACACCTTCCTTACTAAGGGTGCTTTCTATGACATTGAAAAAATCAATATCATAGGAATTAAGCTTTTTTAATATGTCGTTTTTATTTGAGACATATATGCTTAGTTCCTCATGTTTTTTAATAAGCAAATCCCAATCAATTAGAGGACTATTTACCTGTTCAATCATCCTTTCGAAATCACTTGTAGTAACAATACCCAAGTCATTAAACCCAGGAGAAGTTCTTATGGCTTTTTCAATCTGCAGCGTAAAAGTTCTGCTGTTAGAAATACCTCCCAGTCCTTTTAAAACCACCGGGAAAAGTTTGTTTTTATTTCTATAATTAATGAGCTTGGCTCTCAAATTAATATCATCAATGTTTTCATGAATATATGGCTTTACTTCATCAAAATCATCAAAAAGAAGATGCTTAATTACAGAAGCAGCGTGACTCTTACCTGTGCCAAAAGTACCCTGAATCCAGATTGACTTTCTTTGACTTGGCTCGTTAGTGTCTATTGCTGAAAGCGTTTTTTTTAATACCTCATAAAACTGATCATTGGGAATAAACTGTTTCCAATAATTTATTGTTTCATTTTCAATGTTAAATACAGGATGAAAATATTCCTGTAACTCAATAATTTTTGAATATTTCATGACAACTTTATTTTTCAAGTAAAAGTTTGAGTACTTCTTTAGAGGAAAGATCCTCACGTAGAGAGATATTATCAAGGCCCATTACTAAATCAACATTTACTAAACCATTTTTGTTTTCTTGTAAAGACCTTAATATATTTTTTAATCTATCCTTTGAAACACCAAACTCATAAAAAACACCGTGCTTTTGTTCTGGCGTATAAAATTCAGTGACCGTAAAACTATGCCTATTCTTTTCTAACGCAAATCGATATAAAGAATATGCAACAGCGATAAGGCTAACATTCTCGTGAGGCAACTTTTTAATAATAGTTTCCTGACCCATCTTAATTACTTGGCCTAAATTAAACTTATTACCAAGGGGACATTCTTTAAACATATTAACAATTGCCTCTAAACCATTATGTAAAGTACGCTCCCTTGATTCAGGAAATGAACTTTGTAAAATGGATTCAAGTTCTTTTTTGGAGAAATTGCTATTCCATTGTATCTCTTTTATGTACCATTCAACTATAGTTGAATTATATGCAAGATTAATCCAAATTATTTCCCAAACTACATTAGGACTTAAATTATAAAGATTAGACAATAGTAACCCAATTTCAGTTGGTTTTTTATCATTTCTATTTAATAATTCCCCATCTCTGAGCCAATTAATAACAGCAGGGACCTGTTTAGAGCCAAGTCCATGCATGGATTCAAAATAATTTTCAATGTTTGCAAAAAAACTTAATAACCAATTTTCACGTAATCCAAAACCAGAATACCTGTCAATGTTTGCACGATTAATTTTCATTTTATTACCTCCTTCAGAAATATTTAATGATTTAGAGTATAAGCAACCTTTTTCAGAAAATTCCAAACAATTACCACAATGATTACATTTGTTTGCATCAATTAATATTTGGGGGAAAGTTAAAAGCGCACCAGTTGGACATTCAACTTCACAAGACTCACAATGTATGCAAAATGTGCATTTATTAAGAACTTTTTTAATACGGCTTAAAAGAATCGGGTCATCTTCAATATTAAAAAAAATAAATTTTGTTTTAATCTGGCCATTAGAAGCATTTTCAGCTATTTCGAAATTAATATTTCTTTTTTTTGTATGTAATTCCCCAATTATTTTATCCTCATATGTACTGATGTTTAGTTTCCCTAATGTTTTTAACCATTCAAAGTATTTTTCATTTGGATTAGTTAATACTACTTCTAAATTAGGTTTTTCGCAAATAATGTCGATGCGCGAAGTTTCAATCATAGTGTTTTTACCACCAGCTCTTTTTTTCCAATTACCACTTTTAATATAATTTTCAATGTCATGTACACCTGACTGAGAAAGTTGTGATTTTATGAAATGTAATTGGTTGTCAATGCTTTGAGGATATTTTTTATTGATGATATTTTCAGACCATTCCGATGAATAAGGACAAATAGAACAACCGACTCTATTTAAACCATTTCTATAACCATCATTGATTGGTAAATTTCTTTGAAAAAGGTATAAAAAAACCTCAGTTGAACTCCAATTAAATATAGGCCTTGCATTAATTACATTATTATGCTTCACGCCCTTTCCTAATCTCGCATATTTTTCCCGAGCATTACTCTCTTCGCCTCTAACCCCTTCAAAAACGAGGACGTTTGGTTGCTTACCACTACCATTAATTTCTTTGATTAATTTATAAAGTGGTGCTGTTTTAGTCACTGTACAACACCAACGATGAAATCTACTTGGAGCACCAAATTTTTTCCAATAATCGAATGTATCCTGATTATTTTTTGCGAAATAAAACTTTAATTCAGGATAAGTTTGATGATATAAATTTTTCGTTACTCTATACACATCAATTGATGGAGGAATTTCCATACCAGTATCAGCATAGATTACAACAAAGTTATCCGGAGGAATGACTCTGCTTACAAGATCAAGTATTACTTGAGAATCCTTACCACCACTAAATGAGGCAACAAATTGTTCAATTTTTGTATTAAGGTAAATAGTCTTGTTTTGCTCAGTAGCCAAATCAAGTGGCATAATATCAAAACTATCGCAATCCTGTTTTACAACAGCGTGTTTTACCTTTGTATTCTTCTCCTGTATTTCGGCAAGCAATGCCCAGTCCACTTCTTCATTGGCTTTTGCCTTGCTTCTTATTTTTTTTAAGCTATAAGTCCGGTATGTTTGCTCAATAAATTCAATGGCTTCCTGTTCAAGAAGAAAAAGCAGTTTTTTGTTGTTTTCAATCAGCTTACCGACATTAAGAGGCTTAAGATTCAATTTCTGACCTTCCTCGGTAATTACAATATTAGGATCGTCAAAAATATTACCACCATTGACTTCGGCAACTAACACACCTTTATAAAAATATCTTCTGTCCAGGGCCCATAACAATGGATAATCGGATTCAGGATATTTCCAAAATTTATTAAACCCTAGGAGGTTTAGTTCTTCATGAAAAACAGGACGTGGAGATATATTCAAAGCATCGCCATTACCATTGGTAGTAAGCAATACACCATTATTTACCTTATCCCAAATTACTCTAAACATATCGATTCTATAAAACAGGCAAAGTTAACAAAAGCAATACGAAAAACAGACATAAAAATTGATAAAATATTTATAGGCGCACAGGCCCCCGTTCTGAGCGAGTTGCAATAATACGAAAACAAAACGTAAAGGACGTGCTGTTTGTTTTTTTCAATTGTGTGGTTTTTTTTCATAAAATAAATATGTGCTAAAATGTTTTTCATTAATTAAGCTGAGATAATAAGTAATTTATTAATTCGGTAAGGCGATTATAGTAGGGTTCGTAATTTTTTACACCATTGTTTTCTTTTATTACTTCGAGGTGTGAAGTGATAAAAAGGGGAATGTCAATGATGGTAGTCCAGGGATTGAGTTTGACCGGTGGTGAAGGTAAGGTTGTATTTTTAAAGAAGTTTTCAAGTTCTGTGATGTTCCATTGACCAGCAATTTTTTTTTCTTGTTCCATAGCCCAGGGCACCACGGCTTTGTTGATTATAAATGAGTGTGGTAAGGGATGGGGTTCTGAAGTTATGGGGGTATCAGATTGATTATCATCTATTTCATTGGTAAAGTTTATGGGTTTTATTTTGGGGAGGTTCATGGTTTTCAGTTAATTTTATGTTGTATGTTGTATCCTGTAAACAAGATATAATGTTCAATATCAATCATTTGGTTAGGGTACAACATACAACAATGATTTATAATTTTTATTTTAAAAAACGTTGTACATTTTGCTGAGAACATTTTAAGACATCGGCAATCTGGTTTTGTGAGTTACCAAGTGATGCAAGATATATTGCAGCTTCTTTATTGGAGATTGTTTTATCCTCCTGTGGTTGCAGATGATGGAATACCTTGGTGCCAGTAATCCTGAAGTACTCAGTAATATCAAGGGCTGCTTTCATCGTTTCTGGAGTGATCTTATCTTCATTAACACCTGTCAATGCCCATTTTGAAAAATGAATGGTTAGGGCAAGGCGCAAGCTTATAATGTCGAGTTTGCTGTACACCCCTCTCAGATAGTCGTAATTCTCATTATTGATGGCCGTGGCATTGTTGTTGAACCATGTAATATACATTGAATGGGCCTCGTCAGACAAATTAATGTATTGATTAGATTCAGGAGTGTACTCTAAAGAAAGAAGATTGTTGATGTACTGAAAGTATAAATCCTTAACATGGCTGGGAATTACTTTGTCATTATAGAAGGGTTTGTCGGCCTTGTCGGGGAAAATATGACAAAACCGGACTAAAAAACCGTTGCGGTCCCTGTTTTCTTTGGCAAAAAGGTTAATTAGGTCGGGTTGCATCCCACCTGCAACATCAATGAATGGAGAATCAATACGTAGAATCTGTGTTTTGCGGTTAACAACAAAAGCGTTCCCCATCCAAGCTGAGAGATAATTTTCCTGTTCACCACTTTTATTGTAACGATTGAAGTCTTTAATCCATCCACTGAGTTCATCCCGGTAGATAACAACACCCCGGGGATTATCAGAGAGTACCTTTGATAAAGATTCGGGCGTAAAGTCCTGCAGCGTGAACTGTATATATACTGGTGGCTCCATGGAACCTTGAACCCGTTGGTCTTTGGGTGTAATTTTCCATTTTTCGTAGTCTTCAAAATCTTTACTGTAATTTTCATACTTTAGTTTGTCCAAATGAAGGAAGGGCGCCAGAGCGGTATTTAGGGGCTCAGTTTTTCCGATACCTGAAGGGGCAATAAAAATAAACCACAGGCAAGGTGCGTTGATGTATTTTGTATGGAGTTTAACAGACTGTCCGATGCCCAGGGATGTTGCCAAAAGAAAAGCACCTGCCCAAAAATCCATGTGTGTACCGTATGTTTCAGCGTATGTTCTAATAAGGTATTGAAGCTGTTCGGGCAAACCGTTTATAGGGAAAGGTGGAACAGTAATACCTTTAAATTTTGCCTGTTTTGATGGTTTTAGGATAGGCCTTTCTTTACCATAAATGATACCCCTGCTGATAGTTTTTTGCGCTCCTTTGAAATCACTAATATCCTTTTTACTAATTTCATTTTCAAGCAATGAAACCGCTTCGGATTCAGTAATTAACTCACCGGCAATGAAGCCACCAGTGAGAATACTGGCACGTAAAAGTGCGGCATGTTTTTGACCGTTGATTGATTTTCGAATCATAGACAAGGCTGACTCCATAATTTCGGCGGTATTTGCCGAATCGGGGATTGAGACATGATGTGCTGAATAAGTAAATGCTGCAATATAATCAGCATTAATAATAGTGGGTGTTGCAGAGAAAAAACAATCAGGATCATGAGGAAGAAAAGTTGCACGACAGACATCTTTACAGGCCTTATCAATAATAAGAGGATTATTGACAGAATCGACAAAGCCTGATAATACCATATTATTGAAGTAGTTTTCGATGGCATTATAAAACTGTTCGTGTGATGCATCTTGCGGGGTAATGCGCAGTACAATTTTGAGGCCTTCGTGCCTAGGAGAAATGAACATGAGTACAGGGGTAAGATGGCTTAGAACATGCTGTTTTACCTGTTCTATTTGTGTGGATTGACCTATGTGGTCAATATCCACACAGAAGTATTCGGAACGGCAAATCAAGCCATCTGTAGCCCGGTATTTAAATATACCACTGAATGTGACAAAATCGAGTTTTTCTTTCTTATAATCCTTTTGCTGCTTGTCATCAAGAGTAAGCAGGGTTTCATTTTTACTTTTATAAAAATCACCTTTAATGACTTGTAGAACTTCCTTAATAGTAATATTTTTATAAGGTTGTTTGTTTTTTTCATTAATCGGTGCTCTATAGAAAGAAAATTCTGTGGTTTCGCAATCCATAGGTATATCAACGGGAGACACCATACTTATTTCTGTAGTTGTATGAGTTGTTTCCATTGCTTTACTTTTTTACTGCGAATGCTTTTTTATAGTGTTTTTCCAAATGTTTCTGTATGTCAGAAGCTTTAAAATAAATCTTACCGCCCAGCTGACTGAAAGGAAGGATGCCGTTATCCCTATATGATTGAAGAGTTCTTTTGCTTACAAAAAGGATTTGGCAAGCCTCCGAAATGTCGAGCCAACGATCCTGCAGGGGATAATCATTTTTTTCTTTTTCAAGAAGCTGTTTGATGTCTTCCACTTTTTCATATAAAAGCTGGAATGTTTGGGGATTGATGTTTGAAGTGTCCATGTTTTTTCAATATTTAATTAATTAATAAATTAGTTACCGGTTTTTTTATTCGCGCAAATGAAAAAACTGAACACAAAGAAAATAAGGAATTATGCCAAATAATTAGCGAATACTATAGCGCAGTGCAGAGTGCAGAGTGCAGAGTGCGTTGACAGGGTTGGTAGTGCTAAAGGCAGAAAGAACCGAACTAATCAGAAAAAATTAGTGCTAAATGAGGAAGTGCAGAGTCTAAATTAATTGTGATGCTGCGCTTTCTAAAAGTTTTGCCGAAGCTGGCTTATGAAGATTACGAAAACTTTTATAGTCATAATCTTTGCCCTTGCTGTCACAGAAACAATTTGCAGTAACCTTCCAAATATCATTGCCGAGAGGCTTAATTGATTTCTTTCGAAGGTGAATTAATATTATAAAATAATAGAGTTCGGATATTTTACCTGTCCATTTTATTTTTTTATCGGGGGTTCGTGATGAGAATAATTTTCGGAAAATTCGTTTGTCTGTTTTGGAATGAATGAATTTATTTTTTTTAAGATTGTCATAAAGATCATCTATCGCATCAGGCTGGGTAGAATTATTTATATATTCAAATGAAACTGGAATAACTTTGGCGTTTTTTTTCTCAGAGGGCTCAGTCTTTGTATGTATTGGTGTTGTATTATCAACCGGTAGCTCTGTTATGAATTTACTTAGTTTTTCAATAAAATTGTCCGAAATCAGATGAAAAAATGATGTGCGAAGGTCATAAATTTTTGGCTCAAAATATTTATCATAAAAATCATTATAAGATAATCTAAGACAACCAGGCAGGGTGTCGGTTGAAGCGTTATTTTTAAAAATTTCTGTTTCAAAAAAATCCTCAAAACTAAAGTCATTATCCTTGAGGTATTTTATTGCAGGGCCAGTAGTGCCACCAATGTAATTTTTAACGGCACCTTCAATTTTCATTAAGTAACTTTTAATAAAAGATTGCTTATTTGGGGGTAACACTGAAGAGTATAAGTTTAAAATATCAGCCTGTACGCTTTTACATTTGTCGCGAAGGACAGTATAATAGCTGGAACAGGAACAATCAGATTTATACTTTGAGGTAATATCGGCTGATTCAAAAAAATTGTCCAAGGAGTCGGGGAAATTTTTTACTGATACTGCCTGAGGTGCCGAAACATTTACATGACTAACAGTAGTTAGATAGTTATTATTCGGGACTAATAAACTTTTAAAAAAAGACATAAGTTCATCAATGAAATAATCAGAAATATGAAAGATAAAGGCGGAAATTAAGTCCAGAATTTTATAATCACCATCTTTTCTATCAATAGCTTCATAAGTGTCTCTAATGTACTTATAGAAGTCATTGGGAGGTATTTCATTGGCGGGTTTTTCGAAGAAGTCGGTTAATGAAAGGGAAAGGTTATTGAGAAAGTATGCCGCATTACTGCCCGTGCCTGCCACATATTGGCTAGTAACATTATTGACATGAGAAATGTAAGCATTAATAACATTTGGCCGATCAGATTGTGGAATTGAGGTAATATACAAAGTGAACTGCGGTTTTAGTTCTGAAAACCTTCGTTTCAGGTTATAATAATATCCGGAACATGACCAATTTGACCTATATTTATCATAAGGATCAGCTTTTTCAAGAAAAGATACTACACATGGGAGAAAAAGATTTTTCATATTACTTGAATTAGTATTTATATCGTTAGTATTATTATTGCTTAGGCCGGAAGTGCTTTCGGATAAGAATTTGATGAAAAAATCTTTTTGAAGGATAAGCCATTCTTCAGCCAGACGGGGCAATGAATTTACCCGGACATCTTCGGGAACCTTGTTATTCACTTTATAGGAATCGTTAGTTCTAAGCAGAGTATTAATAAAATCAAGGGAATCAACGGAGTTGTCGTATGATACAAGTTTTTCTTTGAATATTTTTTTGAAACTTTCTAAGGTTGAAGAATTATAGTGCTCAGAAGTCAAGACTGTATATGATTTTAGATGAATGCCGATTTTATGCGTGTTGACAAATATCAGGTTTTCGAGGGCTTTGATATTATTAATAAATGTCTGATTAAATTCCTCATCCAAGGAAACTAAACTTTTTACATTTGAAAAATTATTAAACACCTTAATTACATTGGTTAATAGAAGTTTGGCTTCCTTTAAATCAAAATTATTCTTTTCGACAAATCTTCTGGTATCTGCTAAGTATGTTCTAATTGAGTCGTTTTTAGTAAAACTCAATGGGGATGGCTCGTGAAAAAGTTTAGGGTAAAGCTCATGTCTATTTTTGTACTTTTCGACAGTAATATGAGATTCATAATGGTTTACAATATGTATTGAAAATTCAATCAAATATTCATTAAAATAATAGAATATATCTCTGATGGTTGATTGTTTTTTGTACTTGTTGTCAAGATTGACCATATTCTCATAACGAGCCGTAAACTCCTGACCAAAGGTGTGTTGTTTGGTATGTACTTTCTTCATTAATAAGAGTAAACGCTCGTATTGCTTGGTAATATGAGAGGAAAAAGCTGTTTTATCCTCACTTGAAGCATATTCCTGGTCAAAAACACTAACAAGCCGGTTACATTCTTTATGAATTACAGAATAATAATACTTTGAGATACGGTATGATTGAGTGATAAAAGTTACAGAAATAGTATTATCAATAAGGAATTCATTTAACTCACACACGGAATCATCCTTGAAGTATTTAGAGAAATTTTCTTCACGTGTATTTTCCCGAAGGAAAGGGCTTAGGTCGCCTTCAAGGATATTGTAAAAAAGTGAATAATCCTCTTGCATGATTGAATTAATTATAGAGATTTTCAAATATATATTATTACCATCGGTTTAGAAGAAAAAAAAGAAAAATTATTTACCAATAATTAATTCATTGGCTTTATCAATAACATCAGCATCAAAACTATCAAGATATATTTGAGTGGTTTTAATATCTTCATGACCGAGGCCTTCGGAGATAACACTGACAGGAACATTCAAATCTTTGGCAATGGTAGCCCATGAATGGCGGGCAACGTAGGCAGTGAGATTGGGATTAATTTCAGCCTTTTTTGCAAGCGCTATGAGCCATTTTGCGTATGCCCTGCGTATATTTTTATACGATTGTAATTGTTCTTCTGCTGTTTTACCCTTAACAATGTTAAAAACAAAATCTGTTGGCTTTTTACCTTCAGTATAGTGTGAAAGAATTTGCTGAGTAGGCTCTGATATTTTAATCGAATAAGGTTTACCGGTTTTTGCACGGACGTAATTAATCCTGTTATCAGAAATATTTTTCATCTTCAGAAAAGCAATGTCAATAAAGTTCATGCCTATATTATAAAAACTGAACATGAAATAATTCTTCGCATGCCAAAGATTAGAACCTTCTTCGACCTGAAGCTCGGCTAATTTCTGAATATCGCTTTTAGGGATGGCACGTTTGGCCGTTTTGGTTTCCTTGATGGTATAATTAAGAAATGGATAATTGTCGCGTTTTGCCATTCCTTCTTTTATAGCCCTGTTGTAAACGGCCCTAATAGTCCGCAAGTAAAAGCTAAGGCTGTTCCATGACTTTTTATTGGCAAGGTGCTGCGCTTCGAGGTGCTTTATTAACTGATAGTTGATCTGGTCAAAAGTATAATCCTTGTTATCGCAATGACGGTCCATGAAATCAATTGCCTGTTGATAGCATGATGCATTTCCAAATTTATTTGCTGTTTTAAGTTCTTCAATGATTTTCTCTGTGAATGCCCGGAAAGTAACCTTGGGAGTTCTGTCAAGGATTTTATCTTTGACCTGTGAAACATCCATCGACGATAAATCATTGAATTTTTCAAGATCATTAATCGTATCCAGGGCAGCAGATTTTTGACGAAGAAGCAGACCGTTAATTGTATCTACCCGCTTTTTCGGGAGCCGCTTGGTTTCGATTTTCTCACCGGACTGATCCCATTCTTCCGGTTTGGCAGAATGTCCGGTTTGAATATATCGGGTAATTCGTTCGTGTGTTAAACGTAAAACAATGGGGAAAGTGCCATCTTCTTTTGGCCTTCTGTCGTCGAGAATAATTTTAATAGTTGTTGCCATAATTTTGAGATTTGCATAACAATTTGCATAACAAAGTTATCATTTTTTGGCAACAAACTGCATTTAATTGCATTTTATTTATCAACAAAAATCTTCTAAAAGTGTTGATAAACAAGCATTGTAAAAATATTTGAAGAAAACGGATGAAAATAAAAAAAGCGGTAAAAACCGCTTAGAAGGCTGTTGCTCTATCCCCTGAGCTACGGGACCTTTTCCGGGTCTTAAAAAAAGTCGGGGTAGCAGGATTCGAACCTGCGACCCCCTGGTCCCAAACCAGGTGCGCTAGCCGGGCTGCGCTATACCCCGAAAATTTATAAATAAAAAAAGAACTCATCGCCCCTGCGACCCTCCCGATATGAGTTTCGGGATGCGCTAGCCGTGCGGAGTTTATCCCGATGACAATCGGGACTATACCCCGAAAACTTTCAAAAAACAATTGTGGCGGAGAGGGGGGGATTCGAACCCCCGGTACCAGTTGCCCAGTACGACAGTTTAGCAAACTGTTGGTTTCAGCCACTCACCCACCTCTCCAGAGTCTATATACTGAATGAAAAATACAAAAATAATAAAAGAACGTAAGACAGTTTATCCCGATGTTTCAATCGGGATTAGTTTCAGCTCCCGACTTCATCGGGACAGGCTCTAACCCCTGTCCGCCCGCTGGCGGACACTTCTCCGGAGATGTTTATTAACTGAACTACATTAAATAATCTCCATAAATAAAAGAACTTGCCAATATCCCCATTCTTTAATGGGAGTGCAAAAGTATGAAAATGTTTTATATTGACAAAGATATTTTTTTGATTTTGAATTTTGTCAATGCAAACACACTATTTCCTTCCCGGGTATACTTTTAACGCTTCTTCCAGGCATTTCATTGCAGCTTTCAGATCTTCCACTTTCAGAACATAGCTGATGCGCACCTCATTTTTTCCGAGACCTTTGGTCGAATAAAAACCTGTTGCAGGAGCCAGCATGACGGTCTGGTTGTTATACTCAAAATCTTCGAGCAGCCATTGGCAGAATTTGTCCGAATCATCAATAGGCAGGCGCGCCACAGCGTAAAAAGCGCCTTTCGGATTCGGGCAGAAGCAGCCAGGAATTTTATTTATGGATTCAACAACAATATTTCTGCGGGCAATATATTCCGATATCACAGCATCAAAATATGATTGGGGCGTATCGATAGCTGCTTCAGAAAGTACCTGGCCAAAAGTTGGCGGGCTCAGGCGTGCCTGTGCAAATTTCATCGCCACATTGTAAATCTCTTTATTGCGGGTGATAAATATTCCTATCCTTGCACCGCAGGCGCTATAACGTTTCGATACCGAGTCAAGCAGAATCACGTTGTTGTCTATGCCTTTCAGGTTCATAACGGAGAAATGTTTTTCTCCATCGTAGCAAAACTCACGGTAAACCTCGTCAGAGAATAAGTAAAGGTCATGTTTTATCACCAGTTCGCGCAATTCCTGAAGCTCGGCTTCAGAGTATAAATATCCGGTCGGATTATTAGGGTTGCAGACAAGGATTGCTTTGGTTTTTGGGGTGATAAGTTTTTCAAATTCGCTGATCGGAGGCAAGGCAAAACCATTTTCAATAGTTGAAACCACTGGCTTTACTATCACTCCGGCTGTAACAGCGAACCCATTATAATTTGCATAAAAAGGTTCAGGGATAATGACCTCGTCGCCAGGGTCGAGGCAGGTCATAAAGGCGAACAAAATGCCTTCGGAACCGCCGCATGTAACTATAATCTGGTTTTCATTCACATCAATTCCCTGGTTTTTATAATATTCTACCAATCTTTTCCGGTAGGAAAGTATCCCTGCAGAATGGCTGTATTCCACCACTTTTATGTCGGTGTTTTTTAATACATCCATAGCTCCTTGCGGAGTTTTGATGTCGGGTTGTCCGATGTTCAGATGATAGACTTTGCGTCCCTTGCGTTTTGCTTCGTCGGCAAAGGGAACCAGTTTCCTGATAGGTGATGCCGGCATTGCCAGGCCTTTTGCTGATATTTTTGGCATAATTTTAAAATTTAAAAATAAAAAAACCGGTAATAAGAATTACCGGTACAAATGTTGAATTTTTTTTTGAATAAAAGAAATAAATAATGTTTTATCAGCAACTTTTATTCACTAGCTTTGGCATTTACCGTCCCTTTAATAATCAGAGTAACGCTTGCGTTAGTAGCATTTGATATTACCGTGATGGTTTTGCTGAATGTGCCTACATTGTTAGTGTTATAACCTACTTTGATTTCTCCGCTCTGGCCCGGAAGTATAGGCTCTTTGCTCCACGATGGCGTGGTACAGCCGCATGATTTTCTGACATCAGATAAGATCAGGGGCTCGTTGCCGGTGTTTTTGAATTTGAAAACGCAATTACCATCGGCGCCCTGGGTTATGGTACCATAATCATGTTCGAGGCTTTCAAAAGTAATTTCTGGTCCTGCAGCTTTGACGTCACTTTTGGTTGTAGTTGCTGTCTGTGCGTTAGTAGCAAAGATTGCTAACATTACGAATGCGAAAATTAAAGATATTTTTTTCATTGTATAAAATATTTAGTTTGTTGGTTGGTTTTTAATTTGAATTAGGTGTAGGCGTGAATCCCTGGTTAACCTGTTTTTCTGGCAATACTTCATTAGGTTTTTGTAAAATAGTGCCTTTGATCGATAAGGTGAGATTAGGTTCTGAAACTGCGTTGGAAACTACGCTTATCTGTTTGCTGATGGTTCCTATCCTTTTGGTATCATAGGTTACTTTTATGGATGCGCCTTGTCCGGGAAGAATAGGGTCTTTCGGCCAGCTTGGCACGGTGCAGCCACATGACGAACGTACACTTGACAGAACAAGTGGCTCATCGCCGGTATTTTTAAATTTAAATTCGCTGTTGCCGTCAGCGCCCTGGTAAATGGTTCCGTAATCATATTCCAGAAATTCAAATTTAATGGCAGGCCCTTTATTCTGTGAAAACGCATTGAATGAAAGGATAAAAATGCTGATAAAACCGATAAATAAAAGCTTTTTCATAAAGTCTCTCAATTTAATTACAAAATTACAAAATTATTTTTTATTTCTCCGCATCATTTTCAAATATAATGCCAAAACTAAAAATTCTAAACGGATTTTCTAAAAAGTTTATTGGGTAAATGAAATTATATTTTCATTGTGTAGAGTTTCTTGTATTCCGAAAGGTCTTTGGATTTGTAAAGGAAATAAATAGTGCCATCATGGATTTTTATTTTTTCAATAAATACAAAATCAGGAATATCAATAGTTTGTAATATGGCTCCGTTATTCGTACTGATTTCTTTTACCTGTGAAATGCCCTTGTCCCGGTACATCGCATATACTTTTAACTGTTCATTGTCAAGAAACAGATCCTCAGAAAAACTCTTATTTCTGTGGAAATTAATATCCACATGAGCGAGCGTGTCGGATGTTATGCTATATTTTTCGAGCCTTGATTCCAAATAATTAAACAGGAAAATGGTATCATTTATTTTAATGAGCGGAGCCTTAACGGCACTGTTCATAATAAGTTGCTGAAAACGGATATCCTCTTCTTTTCCGTCAAAATATACCCCATGGCGGTTTCTTCTGATGGTTTCAATGTCGGTGATCGTGCGGAAACAATCCAGCTTGTCAAGCGTCTGATTGTAATTGTAATAATTCAGGATTTGATCGTTGTTCATATATTGTCTGAGGTAGTAATTATGGCCATCGTGACAAACTATTGTATTATTTATTCTTTCGAAGTCTTCATTGCTGATTGGGTTGCAAAGGCTGATGTTGTTGCCGTCGGTATTAATTTCATAGCTTGTTGTTTTTGACATAAAATGAACTTTTCCTTCGAAATCCCTGCATAGTCTTAGTGGTTTGCTGACGCTGACAGCGCTGAGTGTGTCGCCCTTGCTGTTTATTAATAAGAGTTTTGGCAAAAAGAGGCTTTGTCGTTCGTAGGCCAGCAGTATGATGTTTTCTCCGGAAAATTCATAATCCATTATTTGGTAGCTGATGCCGGGCATAAGGTCTCTCGGCTTATTTGCTGATATTTCTACAGAACTCAGGTTATAAGATCTATGGCTGATATATATAATACTGATCAGTGCGCTGCTCAATACCTGTTTTTTTGTATGGTATGAAATACAATGCAGTTCTGCTTCACATTCCGGTGTGGGAGCGGTGAGTAAAAAAAAACCGGTTTTATCAGTAATGGCTTTCTTAGTAAAACCGGAAACAATAATTTCGGCATTTTCAACAGGTTCCGAAGTGAGTGAATCGAAAATATATCCCCTGATTTTATACCCCGCCTGTGCTGACCCGGTGTAATAAGCCAGCATAAAAGCGATAAGCAATATAAGGGCATTTCGGTTCATTCTGTATCATTTTATGACCCCAAGTATTGAACTGTAATGGGGATAACTTATTTAGTAAAGAAGCTTTTGCTTTCAATAACAACACATCCTCCTGTAAAATCGCCATACATTGACGGAACCCCGCCGGTATATATTGCGATGCATCCGATAGCTCCGGAAGGTATGTGCGCTTTGCCGTCCATAGACTTTACCCCATCCACAATATAAACGAAATTGTCGTTGCGCGCACCGCGGAAATACAGCTCTCCCTGCTCATCGGAGTATACGTCCGAGTTTAGTTTGCTTATTACGCCCGACAGGTCCCTTTTGCCGGCAAGGTCTTTATATTCATTCGGCCTGATGATGGTCAGCGGGTCAGGCCTGATAAGCGGGTCTCTGAATCCACGGATCACCGCCGTTGAATCGTCGAGAGTTATTCCTACATTTCCCAGGAACATATCTTCAACAAAAGTGATCTTACCGGGATTCACAATAATATCTTTTACTATGGTTGTCTTATAACCCATGGATGAAATTTTTATCGTATACGTTCCGGAATTCAGGGGTTTTATGATATAATTGCCGTCCAGGTCGGTCTGGCAGCCAATGTTTGAATTTCCGGTGGTGACCACAACTACCGCACCGAAAAGCACTTCTTTCGTATCCTCATCATATACTTTTCCTTTGATCGTTCCGGTGTTCTGTCCTAAGACCTGTGCTATCAGGAACAAGATGAATGCACATAAAGCAAATAGTTTTTTCATGGGTTTAGTTTTTAGGGTTACTTTATATGTAATTTTTTTACATTTACGTGGAATTAAATTTCTGTATTATTTGAGAAGTATAATCTGTAAAACCAGCAGATGGTTATTTTTATCAAGTCAACGGTAGTGTAATTGAAGTTTACGGTATATTGGCAGCCGTACATGCCGTTTTTCAGGCTTTCCGGTTAAAAAAAAGTTAATAGAAATCATATCTCATTTTACTTTCTTATCTTTACAAATCATTAAATATAAAGTGTTCATTATGAAAAAAATATTATTGCTCCTGATTATTTCATTATCAATACCCGTAGTAGCCTGTTCACAGATATATCAGGGCGATGCAGCCCGAAAATTCATTAAAGGAAGCGAGATGGTGCGTTATGCTGATAAAAGCGCAAATCCTTGTTATATCAGATACAGCCCGGATGAACAACCTTTGTTTTCTGATCTGGACAATTGGATGAAAAGGACTTTCAATACAGCTTCGTCTATGAATTTCATATTGACCGGCACGGAAAAGGATGACCTGGGCTTTACACATTACCGTTACCGGCAAACACAGCATGGGATCCCTGTTCATGAAGCCGTATTTATTGTGCATGTCTTTAATGATAAAATCCAATCTTTTAACGGTACTGTTTATAGCGATATCAGCATAAATAATGCTTATAATATTTCTGATGAAACAGCACTGAGTAATGCCTTGGCATATATAAATGCATCAGAGTACAAATGGCAGAAAAGTAGTGAAGAATCCTGGCTCAAAGAATTTACAAATGATCCTGACGCAACATTTTTCCCTAAGGCCATAAAAGAAATAATTTATTCGGAACAGGATAATGCTTTTCGTGTTGCCTATAATTTTGATATCTATGCCAGTAAGCCCGTTTCGCGCCAGAATATCTATGTGGATGCCCAGAGCGGAAAAATAATCAAAAGCCTTGAGACTCTCCATAAAACAGATGTTTCGGGCACCGCAGCCACCAAATACAGTGGGAACAGGATAATTACAACCGATTCAATGTCTCCGGCTGCTTTTCGTCTTCGCGAAAACGGAAGAGGTGACGGAATAATTACCTATAATATGCAGCAACAGACCGATTATGCATCAGCCGTGGATTTTACTGATGCAGACAATCATTGGAACAATGTGAATGCTCAGTTAGACGAAGCCGCCACAGATGCCCACTGGGCGACAGAAATGACCTATGATTATTACCTGATCAATCATTCCCGGAATAGCCTGGACAATAATGGGTTTGCTTTATACAGCTATATTCATTATGATCAGGCCTATGGCAATGCGTTCTGGAACGGCTTGTGCATGACCTATGGTGATGGAGAAAACAATAATCCGTTTTGTGCCTTGGATATCTGTGCTCACGAGATGACTCACGGCCTTGATGAATATACCGCGAATCTTGATTATGCCGACGAATCAGGCGCCATGAATGAGGGTTTCAGTGATGTTTTTGGTACGGCTGTGGAGTTTTACGCAAAACCGGCCCAGGCAAACTGGACTTGCGGAGAGAATATCGGCATTGTGATTCGTAACCTGCAGGATCCGAATCTCAGTGGAAATCCTGATACATACCTGGGCGATTACTGGGATTTTGCACAGGAAGTGCATGCCAACAGCACAGTGCTCAGTCACTGGTATTACCTTATCTGCCAGGGAGGTAGTGGTACCAATGATAATAATGACGCATATTCAGTTACCGGCATCGGCATGGATAAAGCCTCGGATATCGCCTTCAGGATGCTGACCGTATATCTGACAAATACTTCGGACTATATGGATAGCCGTTTTTATGCGATAATTTCAGCTTCCGACCTTTATGGATTCTGTTCCCCTGAAGTGGCATCCGTGACCAATGCCATGTATGCGGTAGGAATTGGCGATGCCTATTCGCCAAATGTTTCCGTTGGTTTTATCGCATCAGGCACGCAATCCTGTTCAGTGCCACTTACTGTTCAATTTGAAAATCAGACAGTGAATGCAAATAATTATCTCTGGCATTTCGGCGATGGAACCACAAGTACACAAATCAACCCAAGTCATACATATAATATACCGGGTACTTATAATGTGAAGCTGGTGGCATCAAGTGCAGGCTGTGGTAGTGATTCGTTGACACAAACCGGGTTTGTAAGTATAGCGGCAACTAATTCGAACTATGCTGTGATGCCGGCTTCAGGAACAGGACAAGCTCTTACCTGTTGTACAGGAACTTTGTTTGACAGTGGTGAAACGGGCAATTATTCCAATAACTCAGATGGTAGTATCACCATAGCGCCGACAGGAGCATCCAATGTAGTACTCAACTTCTCTTCCTTTGATTTTGAATCAGGCTACGATTATCTGTATATCTATGACGGGCCGAATAGTTCATCGCCGCTGATCGGCATGTACGATGGCAACAACCTGCCCGGCGGAGGCACCATACAATCTACCTACGGGTCAATAACCCTCAGGCAGTTCACCGATCAGGGGCTGGTGAAACCAGGGTTTGAACTATCATGGCATTGTAATATACTTGAGATGCCACCGGTGGCCAATTTCAGTGCTTCAGAATTAGCAACATGCAATGGTGTGGTGCATTTTCAGGATATGAGCTTTAATGGGCCTCTCACCTGGCATTGGGATTTTGGCGACGGAGATACTTCCAACCTGCAAAATCCGGTTCATGCTTACCAGGCAAACGGCACCTATACCGTCATACTAACCGCGGCAAATAATTACGGAGACAGCACAAAGGTAAGGACAGATTATATTGTTGTTCAGGATCTGCCTCCCATACCTGCTATCACTCCGGGCTCTGCCTGCGATTCAAACAGCGTAACCTTAACGGCCGCTGGAAGCGGGCAGCTCGACTGGTATAATATGCAAACAGGAGGAACATTGCTATATACCGGAAGCACTTTTATTACTCCGGTTCTTTATCAAACCACCACTTATTATGTAGAACAAGCAATTATTCCTCCTCTTGAATATGTGGGAAAAACTTCAAAATCAAATGATGCCACCCTGCATAATAATAACGGCTATTCTCTTATTTTTGATTGTTTTACCCCTATGATTTTAAAATCAGTGAAAGTTTATGCCGGTGACGCAAAAGACAGGATCGTCGTGTTAAGGGATAGTGTGGGAAACATCCTGCAAACGATGAATGCCTTCGTGCCTGCCGGGGAAAGCCGTATTACCCTCAACTTCGACATTCCTGCCGGGAATAATATGACACTTGGCTGTGGAACCGAAGATCCTAATATGTACCGCGATATAAGCGGGATATCTTTTCCGTATGACCTTGCAGGAAAAATTTCAATAACAGGAACTAATGCTGCTCCCAATATCCGTTATTATTACTACTATGACTGGGAAGTACAGGAACGGCCCTGTACCAGTCCCCGTGTGCCTGTGGTAGCAACCATCTATGATTGTAATGGGGTGGAAGAGCCGGAAAGCATCATCAACTTCAATGTATATCCCAACCCTGCTGAAAATGAATTTTTTATAGAATTTAGCAGCACTGAACCGGAAGATTGTTCGATCACAGTCTTTGACGTTCTCGGCAAAGAGGTTCTTTCACAAAAACTTATTGCCGGCATGGGCTTGAACACGCAAAAGATTGATTGCAGTAAGTTTGAGAGCGGTTTGTATTTCCTCCATTTTACGGGGAGATCTTTTGATAAAATGCAAAAAATTGTGATTTACTAGGCGAATGTATTGGGTCTGGCTGATATTTTTCATTTCAGTTTCGGCCGTTTGAAATTATATTATTTGAACTCACTTTGTAAGTAAGTTATTTCTAACTTAGCAGATATTTTTATTGTATGAATTATGATGTTATCGTTGTCGGCGGCGGAGCTTCGGGATTGATATGCGCGGGAATTGCCGCCGGACGGGGCTTATCGGTGCTGCTGCTCGAAAAAATGCCCATGCCTGCCCGTAAACTCAGGATCAGTGGCAAGGGGCGCTGCAACATCACCAACATAGCGCCGAAACAGGATTTTATGCAGCACATAGGGCCCGATAGCCGTTTTCTGCATAATGCTTTTGGAGCTTTTTTCTCGCAGGAGCTGGTCGGTTTTTTTAACAACATTGGAATTAAAACCATTGCAGAACAAGGGGGGCGGATCTTTCCGGAAAGCGGTAAAGCCACAGATGTGGTGGATGCACTGTCCGCATGGGTTAAAAGATCAGTGGCTCATATGAGTTGCAATACGCCTGTAAAAGAGTTAATCATTGAAAATGAAAAAGCTGTAGGAATTGTAACCGCTGCACATGAAAAGATATTTGCCGCTTCAGTGGTGATCGCTACGGGAGGAATGTCATACCCGGCCACAGGTTCCACGGGGGATGGCTACTGTTTCGCTGAAAAAGCCGGACATACTGTTCATCCCTTACGGCCCATGTTGGTGCCCCTGGTTTCAGGGGATGTGTTCATGCCTAAACTGGACGGACTTCATCTCAGGAATATAAGTGTCAGTGTAATTGTCGATGGCATAAAGAAACACGATATTTTTGGCGAGATGGAATTCATGGGCAATGCGCTGACCGGGCCGGTTATTCTTTCACTCAGCAGAAAATTCATTGACGATATAAGGGCAAAGAAAAAAATTGTCTTTTGCATCGATCTGAAACCAGCCCTCGACCATGCAAAACTTGATGCCCGCCTGCTACGCGACCTGAACAGTATGGGGAAAGACAGTTTTTACGAATTTCTCAGGGGGCTGCTCCCGTCGCAACTCATACCGGTATTTGCGGAACTTTTGCAGATCAGCAAAGAAAAAAAATGCGGACAGATCAGCGCTGCAGAGCGGAAAAAAATTGTGGAACTTTTAAAAAATTTTCCGGTAAATATCTTTGGCCACAGGGATTACAACGAGGCTATAATAACGGGCGGCGGTGTTTCTGTAAAAGAGGTCAACCCTAAGACGATGGAGTCCAAAATTATCAAGAACCTATATTTTACAGGTGAGGTTCTGGATCTTGATGCCGACACCGGAGGGTACAACCTTCAGATCGCTTTCTCTACAGGATATCTGGCAGGGATTTCATTACAAAAATCTGAGCGATGAAAAAGTTTATTACTGTACTATTTCTTTTATCGTTTTTGACATCGGAAGCCCAGCAGGTCAATTACAATTACCTGCCGGTCAAAGTAAAGGGCAAATACGGATTTATCGATACCACAGGAACGTATCAGATAAGACCCGATTTTGATTTTTTAGGGTATCTGGTGGAAGGCCGCGCACGTGTGAATGTTGGTGGAAAGCCGGATGATCTGGGTTTTATGGAAGGAGGAAAGTGGACATTTATGGATTCATTGGGAAACCCGATTACAGAGCCTGTTTATGATATGGTCAGTGACTTTTCGGAGGGTAGGGCCAGGGTCATGTATGATGGCTTGTATGGTTTCATTGATAAAAATGGGAGAGAAATAATCCCTTGTATTCATTCAAATAGTACAGATTTCCATAACGGTTTGGCACAGTTCGAAGAGAACGGACGCTGGGGCAGCATGGACAAAGATGGAAATGTTGTGATAGCGCCGCGTTTTTATAATGTCTATTATTTCAATGAAGACCGGGCAGCCGTGGGCTATATTTTTAACAAAGGTTTTATTAATAAACTGGGCAACTTTATCACCGACACCAACTTTTTCGATGCTAAAAGTTTCGAAAATGGGCTGGCCATTGTGATTACGGTTGATTCGGCCCGATATGGCATGGTGGATGCTTTCGGAACGTTGGCTATTCCTTGCAGATACGGATATATCAACGGGTTTAGCGAAGGACTATGCGCTGTGAACATAGGCGGGTTTTTCGCCCCTGATTTACAAGAAGTCAGAGGTGGTAGCTGGGGATTTATTGATAAAACCAACAAGCTTATGATACCTGCAGTATACGAAAATGCCGGTAACTTTTCGGAGGGGCTGTGTCATGTGAAAAAAAATAACAAATGGGGCTTTATTGATAAAGACAATAACATCGTGATCCCGTTTAAGTTTCAGGTAGTATTCCCGTTTTTCTCGGGCATGGCGCGTATATCAAAATCAGGCAAATACGGCTATATCGACAAAACAGGGAAAATTAAGATAAAGCCTCAGTTCGACGATGCCGGAGACTTTTTGTATGGGTTAGCCATTGTGAATAAGGGCAGGGAATTTAATGAATACCAGCCCGAACCCGGGAGTCCAGGCAAATGCGGTGTTATCAATAAAAGCGGGAAATATGTCATTCTGCCTGAATTTGACTGGATCAGCCGCGAAGGTGAAAATATGTTTAAAGTAGGTAAAGGAGGAGGTTGGGGGTATTATAATGCAAGAGGGGAATGTGTTTTTCAGGTAACGGAATAATTATTATTGTTGCATGGCTTTAATTCATACGATATCATATAGCAAATAAAAAACCCCGCAATGGCGGGGTTTAAAATATTATTTTGCTGTTACGCTTTTCTTTTTCTCTTTGATACGGGCTTTCTTACCGGTGAGGTCTCTCAGGTAGAAAATACGCGCTTTGCGAACCATACCTCTTTTGTTTACTTCTATCTGGTCAATAAAAGGTGAAGTGATAGGAAAAATTCTTTCCACACCCACATTGCCTGACATCTTTCTTACGGTAAATGTTTCTTTCACACCTTCACCTGAACGCTGTATCACAACGCCCTGAAACTGCTGGATACGCTCCTTGTTGCCTTCTTTGATCTTATAACTTACGGTAATGGTATCTCCGGCTTTAAATGCAGGATATTCAACTTTTTTGCTTAATTGTTCTTCAACAAAATTCATTATCTCCGTCTTGTTCATCACTATAGATTTTTTGAAATTGGAGTGCAAAAATACATTATTTTTTGATACTAATGTATATCGAGAGCAATTTTTTTAAATTTAAAACCAGTTTTATTTTTAATCACTCATTTAGGTAGTTAAATACGTGTTAAAGATTGAAGATGGGTTTTATTTAGAAATATTTTGAATTACCTTTGTATTCCTATGAAAAAATTTTTTTTCAAGAGCATATTATTTCTTTCCTTACTGGCTTTTCTGACAGCCTCAAATGGCGTATTTTTTATTGATCATTACTGCCATAAGTCCGAAAAACACAGCACCGGTTTTGTAAGGTATTCCGGTGGTAATTGCTGCGATAGTGTTGATAATTGCTGCGCTGCAGAAGAAAGTCATCCCGGCGATGTGTGTTGCAACAAAGGTCATAGTGAAAAAGCCTCCGATGTGAGTATTGGCAATGAAAAGTGTTGTCAGGATCAACATTATTATCTTAAAGTAAATAGTTCCTACCTTTTGCCGGATAATACCAGTCTGTTGAATTATCAGGATTTTCTTTATACCTGTGAATTTCAGGAGAAAAGGGAGGTTGCACCTTATTCCCGTGAATTCGTTTGGTGTACCCGTCCGCCTCCGGAATTAAACACACGCCTTTTTATTAAAAACAGTATACTCCGGTTATAATTTTTATTACATCTGTTCAGCTAAGACGGAAAGTCTTAAAGTAATTGATTTGTATTAATTGTAATAAAAATTATTTTATGAAAATTTGTAATTATTTTTTTCTGCTGGTAATGCTTATTGGCAGTATTAATTTACCGGCACAGACGGCGTTGATTAAAGGTACTGTGAGCGGGCTGAACGCAGCCTCTGATCAACTTAAAAAAGAAAAGCTTCCTTTTGCTACCATATACTGGATAAACCATGGCAATGCAACCACCGCTGATAAAAACGGGAAGTTTTCCATTAAATTTGATGGCAATGAAGCATTGAAACTTGTGGCGAGTTTTGTGGGATATAAAAGTGACACCTTGCTGATTAAACCCGGACAAAATGATATTGACTTTGTACTGATATCAAATGTCACACTCGAAGCGGTTGAAATAAAAGAGAAAGTGGATGATTATATTTCCAGGTTAAAACCAATAAAAACAGAGATCATTACGGAAACAGGTTTGCAAAAACTGGCCTGCTGCAATCTTTCAGAGAGTTTTGAACGCACCGCTACCGTTGATGTGGGCTATTCTGATGCTGTGTCGGGCGCCAAACGTATTCAGATGCTTGGGCTTTCGGGTATATACAGCCAGATTCTTATGGAAAATATTCCTGCTGTCAGAGGATTGTCCGCATCTCACGGACTGACTTATATCCCGGGATCGTGGATGCATTCGATACAGGTATCAAAGGGAACGTCTTCTGTTATCAACGGCTATGAGTCTGTGACCGGACAGATTAATGTTGAGTACAAAAAACCTGAAACAAACAAAGAACCTTTGTTTTTGAATTTATACGGAAACAGCGACGGACGTATCGAGGCCAATCTGAATTCCACAATAAAAGTAAACGATCAATGGAGCACTATGATACTGGCACATGGGGCGACAAACCCGTTTGTGATCGATAAAAACAAGGATTCTTTTCTTGATATTCCAAAATCCTGGACAGGAAATTTCATGAACAGGTGGGAATATGAAAAACACGGGAAAGGCCATATTCAGTTTGGCCTGGGCTACCTTCAGGATAGCAAAAGCGGCGGGCAAAACGAATATTTTAAGGCAGACGAATCATTAAAACCCAACTATTATGGCATAGGCATCGATTTTAAGCAATATTCAGCCTTCCTGAAATCAGGTTTTTTTATCCGTGAAAGTGCCTTTAAAAGTGTTGGCGTTGTTTGTTCATTCAATAGAACAGAATTGAATTCTTTTTATGGTATTCATACTTATAACGGGGCACAGAACAGCGCCTATTTAAATGTGATATACCAGTCATTGTTCGGGAATACGAACCATAAATTCAGTACAGGCGCGAGTTTTATGTACGATGATTATGCCCAGCATCTGAATGATTCAGCATTCAATACTACTGAGTACGTCCCGGGAGTTTTTTTTCAATACTCGTATACTTATCCTGAAAAGTTCAACCTGATCATAGGCCTCCGGGGTGATTATAACTCACGATATGGTTTCTTTTTTACCCCAAGGATTCACTTGAAATTTGACATTACCGACAAATTAACGCTTCGTGCTTCGGCGGGCAGGGGATACCGTTCTCCGAATGTAATAGCTGAAAATACTAGTCTTCTGGCAAGTTCGCGGAAATTTATTTTTGAAGACCGGTTGAAAGCAGAAGAAGCATGGAATTATGGATTGAATATCACGAAAGAATTTTTGCTGACAGAGACGCTGAAAGCCAGCATAGGTGCGGATTTTTACAGGACTGATTTTATTAGTCAGGTCGTTGTGGATTTAGACAGGAACCCCCAGGAAGTGGCTTTTTTCAACCTCAGCGGACGATCGTATTCCAATAGTCTGCAAATCGACGGGATGATACAGCCTTTCAGGGGTTTTGAGATTACGCTTGCCGGACGTTATAACGATGTAAAGAGAACCTTTGACGGGCAGTTGAGAGAAGCTCCATATGTCAGCAGGTTCAAAGGCTTGATGACCCTGTCGTACGCGACGAAGTTTGAAAAATGGAGGTTTGATGTAACCGGACAATTTAATGGAAAAAGCCGCCTGCCAAACACAGACAGCAACCCCGAACCGCACAACAGGGCGCACTATTCAAAGGAATATTTTATACTTCATGCACAAATCACCAAAAAGTTTAAATACATCGATATTTACTTAGGTGCAGAAAATATCACAAATTACATGCAACACCATCCGATCGTGTCTGCCGATGATCCTTTCGGGAAATATTTTGATGCTTCGATGATCTGGGGGCCGGTAATGGGAACTACAATTTATGCAGGACTGAGATTAACAATTAAATAATTATCAATATGACGAAATACATTTTTAAAACAAGCATTCATTGTGCCGGCTGTCTGAAGCGCGTGAAACCATTGCTGGACGCCAGAGATGGTATTCAAAAATGGGAAGTCAATCTTGATCATCCCGATAAGATACTTACTGTTGAAAGCGATGATCTCAGCGCATCTGAAATTACAGACATCATTGATAATGCCGGCTTTGAAATAGAATTAATAAAATCAACCAACAATTAAAAAAATAAAAATATGAAAGCAAAAAATGTAATAATCACCACATTGGTTCTGGCAGTGTTTCTGCTGGTTTCAAATGTGTCTTTTTCCCAGAATGTGAAAAAGAACGAAAAGGAAATTAAGATCACCACCTCGGCTGTTTGCGGGATGTGCAAAACCCGGATCGAAGAGGGCCTGGCTTTTGAAAAAGGTATTAAAGATGCTGTGCTGGATCTGGATACAAAAGTGCTGACCGTGGTTTACAATACCAAAAAAACGAATGAAGAGCAGATCTTAACATTAATAAACAATATGGGGTACGACGCTAATGATACCAGGGCAAACCCTGAAGCGTATAATAAGTTGCCTGCCTGTTGCAAAAATCATGACGGGCATAAATGCACGCATTGAACACTGAATGGCCGTCACTGATTATTTGACTGGTTTTTTCTTTTTCTTAGTGATCCCGAAAGTGATCAAAATGCCTCCGGTTATTGAAAGAAAGACTCCGGAAAACAAGAATAATAGAAATGATGCAGTCTTGTCTATCCATTCTTTGTATGCAATTGCAAAAATAATTACTACTATGCCGGTTAATAAAAATAGTACACCGGATATGGTTTTTCTTAGTCCGAATTTTTTTATTAAAAAATAAGCAATAAAACCAATTATTATTAAAGTAAGGATAAAAACAAGTATCGTCAATAACTTAGTCATTATTTTGTTTTTATTTTAGCAAATTCTTACTCCTGTTGGCTTAATAAAACGTTGTCAGGCTTTTCCTATATGATGTTTGTTGCCGCAACGTGTGCAATACACTGTATTGCCGCTGAAGTCAGCCGGTATTTTGATTTTCATACCGCAGTTGCAGTTGATGAACGAGTAGTTATTCACTTTCATCATAATGTCGTGCGATGTTCGTGTAGTTGTCCGGGTGTCAGTAAAAGCAGCCATTCCGGAACTTTCTCTTAATTCAACGCTTGCCTCCTTTTCAAGTTCTCCACCGGGAATAATGGTTGTTTCTTTGCCCTTTACCGTGTTAAAAGCTTTCTGATAATTGACCAATCCTGCTCCTCCTGAAATGGCCCGTAAGATCCGGATCCGCTCTGAAATAGGGGGGTGAGTGCTTGATAAATCTGACATTTTCATCCCTTTTTGTTTGAGGGGATTGCAGATAAACATGGGAGCAGTAACTTTGTTTGCCATAGGCATTTCTGCGGTATTAGCCGATATTTTTTCAAGCGCTGATGCCAGGCCTTCCGGGTACCGTGTCAGTTTTACAGCGGAGGCGTCGGCCAGATACTCTCGTTTTCGCGATATGGCAAAATATAATAGCTGGGCCATTATCGGTGCAAGTATGGCTAATACGAGTGCAACGATCATAATGATAATTTGTCCGCCTCCGCCACCACTACCGCTGCTGCTTCGGCTACGCCCACCGGTAAGGAATAAACTCCGTAAGAAAATCTGCGAAATAATCACAATAGCTCCCAGCATGACTCCTGCCAATGTCATAAAACGAATATCGCGGTTAACAACATGAGACATCTCGTGGGCGATCACACCCTGCAGTTCATCACGGTTCATGCGGGCAAGTAAACCCGCCGTAACAGCAACAACAGCGTTGTCAGGATTCATGCCTGCTGCAAAAGCGTTGGGAGCATCGGTATTAATGATATATATTTTAGGCATCTTTCTCATGCCGGCGGCAATGGCCATTTCTTCCACAACGTTAAAAAGCTGGGGGTGTACATCCGGTGTTACCTCTTTGGCGTTGCTGGCCGAAAGCATGATTTGAGTTCCGGATTTCAAGGCAATAAGCGACATAACAAGCATGACAATTGCTGCAATGGCCATCCCTATAAAGGCCCCGCCCCCTTCAGGGTCATAAACATACCCTATTGTAAAGCCCAATCCTACAAGGATGATGGTCAACAGCACAAACAGTACCATCGACTTTCGCTGATTGGCTTTAATTAATTCCCACATATGATGCCGGTTTTATTTGGGTTACTGTTGAAAACTGACCTTGGGCACTTCTTTTTCTGCCTGATCCTGAATTTCAAAAAATACTTCGTCTTTAAAGTTGAACATCCCTGCTATGATGTTGGTTGGGAATGTCTGCTTTTTATTGTTGTAAAATAAGACCTGGTCATTGTAGGACTGACGGGCGAAAGAGATTTTGTTTTCTGTGGAGGTCAGTTCTTCCTGTAATGCCAGGAAATTCTGGTTGGCCTTCAGATCGGGATAAGCCTCAACAGCTACCTGCAGACGTCCCAGCATATTGCTCAGTTCGCCTTCAGCTTTGACCCTGTCCTCCATAGTGGTCGCATTCATGGCCTGGCTGCGCATCTTAGTAATACTTTCCAATGTCTGGCGTTCGTGTACCATGTATCCCTTTACCGTTTCGATAAGGTTGGGTATCAGGTCGTGGCGGCGTTTTAGTTGAACGTCAATCTGTGCCCATGCATTTTTTACCTGGTTTCTTAATCTGATCAGGGAGTTGTACATCCCAATCACCATAAAAGCAAGCACCGCGATAATTCCTAAAATAATCCATAAAGCAGTCATAATTTTTTACCTCCTGTAATTTTAATTAATATTCGATTTTAATTTATACGCAAACATTTCATTTAATAAATTTAAAATTTTGTTGTATTTTTCTCCGCTACCAAGTCCGAGAACTTCATTCAGTTCTCCCGAATCAAACCAGAATCCATGGTTTTTTCTGCATTTATCCAGCAATACACGATTGTTTTTTCCTACCAGTACCTTATTCATTTTCTTTGAACAAGCCGGGCAGCGGCGTTTTTTTTCCGGGTTTTTCAGATCGGTGCTAAAAGATGCCATAAGATCATCTTTCTCTTCCGCAGCGCCGAGCAAAAGCTCCAGCTCGCCTTCATCGAGCCAGATACCGCCGCAATCCTGACAATAATCAATTTCAATCTGCTGAAGTTCCAGCACCAGCATCGGTTTTTTACAAACAGGACAAATCATAATTTTATTTATTCAAAAATTGATAAATCTATCAAAAATACTAATTATTTGTTTATGCCTTTGATTTTCATTGATAATAAAATACTATGAAAATGCACTAGCAAGTCTGATGTCATTTTTGTTTTTCTGACAATTAGTCGCAAAATCCTGGTTTTTGTTACATTTTTTGAGAATTATTGTCAGCGTGGTTTCCGGATATTAAAGCTTTTGTCCAAAACCGGCAGCGACGTCCGATCTTATTATGAACTACGATTATATACTCAATTTCAGAAGAGCATATTCATAATTGTCAGGATCTTCACCAACAATCCAGAAATGCGTACCATCGTATGTCAGGCCTCCAATGTTGCCGCCCGAGAAAGGAGACTCAATCTGGTAGGTTAAAACACATTTAAATGGACTAAGCTGGCATTTATGGATCTGATGCTCCTTAAGCAAATATAAATATCCTCCGGTATATTCCATCCCGTCGGCATCATAGGGAAAATGCTGGAGGATTTCATCGGTTGAAATATCCCATGTGTATAAATAGCCGTCGGAGGAATAGTACATTTTTTGTCCGATTAGCGCCAGCGATTTTACCCTTTGCGAACAAAGAGCAGGACTTGTCTGGAGCACCGCTCCCGTAGTGGGATTAATTTTGTCGATGGTAGTATTGTTCACGATCCATATAGAAAAAGAAGCATAATTTGTGCTGGGTGAATAATAGCTTCCGGTAAGTGATAATGTCGTATGAGTTGCAGAGGCTGGATTTATTTTATACAGGGTGCTTGTATTCCATTCGCCGGCCCATAGTATATTTGCACCGTCGAAACCGATATCTTGTCTTCCGTCCCCGCCAACAACAGGATTATATATGGTGTCAGTAACCGTAACCATTGTCACCCACGAGGTTTCATCCGGTGCCGATGAATTTTTCTTCAAAACTATACTGTCGGTATTATTGATCATTCTCAGGGTGTCTCCGGTGACAAAATAGTTATATGTTAACCAGAAGACTCTTATTTGTACCGAAGTAATGAATGCAAGATCCGAAGACAAATACCTGAATCCATATTGGGTCGAATCAAGTTTATAAAGGAAGTTATCATTTTTCAAAATGATATATCTTGTTGAGGGCAGGCCGGAAATAACCTCCCATTTGCCATAAATGGCTGGGTCAGGAGTTGTGCTGATACCTGTCGGCCCTGTCGGCCCGGCAGGACCCTGGGGGCCTTCTTTTTTACAGGAAATAAGTAGAATTATGACAATTGCTGTTAATAGGATGAATGTTTTGCGTGCCATGGTTTTTAATCTTATGATTTCATTTATATTCCCAGCCTGTAAAGTTTGTGTTCTCCCGTATTATTATGATATCCGACTACCCAGAAGTTTGCGCCGTCGAAAGTGAGGCCGCCGTTATTACCACTGACATTCTCTGATTGAATGTAATACGTTGTGATGGCTTCAAATGGCGACAACTGGCATTTATAAATCATGTGATTATGGAATAAATATAAAAATCCTCCGGTATATTCCATTCCGCTGACACTCAGGCCAAATTGAGGTGTAATTACATTGGTGCTGATATTCCAGGTGTATACATCCCCGTTCCAGTTGCAGTACCACATGTCTTGTCCTATCAAAGCATCAGCAGTTATCTGTATGGAACTCAGGACAGGGCTTGTTGATAAAACGGCTCCAGAGGTGGCATTCACCTTATCTATCGTATTGCCATCAGATATCCAGAGGAAACCTGCCGAATAATTGGTGCACCCGTAATAATACGAACTGCTTAAATTAAAATTGGTCACAGCATGAGTTACCGGATTTATTTTATAAAGTATATTTGAACTACTGGTTGATGTCCAAAGAATATCGGTACCGTCAAATCCGATGTCCTGTCTGCCATCTCCGCCGGTCGGACTTGCAATGCTGTCGGTGATGTTCAGGGTGGTTACCCATTCGGTTTCATCGGGGGCATTGTCATTTTTTGTCAAAACTATAGTTCCGTTCAGATTTGACAGTGTCAGCGTGTTATTGGTAATACTGTAATTATAAGTTACAAAGAACGCGTTGATCTGGGTATAAGTCAGCAATGCCATGTCGCTGAGCAAAGACTTAAATCCGTATGCGGCCGAATCGAGGCGGTAAATATTATTATTACTTTTTAATATTATATACTTCGTGTTCGGTAATCCGCTTGTAACCTGCCATTTCCCGTATATGGCGGGGTTTACCGCTGTGGTCGGACCAGTAGGTCCCGCCGGTCCTGCAGGACCCTCAGGGCCTTCTTTTTTACATGACATAAGCATGATGAATGTCAATGAAAACAATAATGCTGCCTTGATGAATTTCATGTTTTATAAAATTAAGATTAAAAAATCATATTGCTTTTTTTACAAAAATAATAAAAAGTTTCAGGGAAAACAGTTTTTCTGTAAAAATCTGTTAAATATTTTTTATTTAAAAAAGAATTACCTTGCCTGGTGTATCACCCTTTGAGGGAAAGGAATTACAATACCTTCTTTATCAAAGGCTATCTTGAGGCGCTTGCGAAGTTCACCGCTCACTTCCCACTGTTTCATAGGTTGTGTTTCTCCCAGTATTTTTATTATGATGGCCGATTCGGCAAATTCGGCTACTCTCAGAAATTGGGGCGGTTTTATGATAAATTCTTTCCATTGCGGATCGTCTGATAACTCAAGCCCGACTTCATTAATAACTTTTATTAAATGATCAAAGGGAGTATTATAGGCCACGCCGATATCCATGTTGATACGTGCATAGTCTTTTGACAGGTTGGATACAATTTTTATTTCGCCATGCGGAACATGATGCACCGTGCCGTCCATATCACGCAGGGTGGTAAGGCGTAAACTGATATCCTCCACTACACCTGAGGTTTTATCAAAACTCACCACATCGCCGATACGGTATTGGTTTTCAAAAATTATGAAAAATCCCGAAAGTAAATCGCGGATAAGGTATTGCCCTCCAAATCCTACAGCGATGCCCACAATACCGGCACCGGCAAGCAACGGTCCTACAGGAATGCCTGCTTCCTGCAATATCATCAGCCCGCCCAGCAGAACAAATAAAATCCGGTTTACCCAGTTGAAGATCCTGATAAGCGTAAATTCCCTTTTCTGCTGTGCCTCCGCAGAACTTTCTTTATCGGCAATAACACTCAGATGGATAATTCTCTTTATCGTCCTTCTGACAATCTTGTATAAGACAAACATGGCAATAGTAATGAAAACTATCTTGACACCATGATTTAGAATCCAGGGTATTAATTTTTCAGCCCATTCATATACTTTTTCTTTCATAATGTTGTTGTTGATTTCCACAAAAGTAGTTGTAAATTGGTAATGGTATTTTATGAGTTCAAGAAAAAATCATCTCTTTTATTTAAAAAAATAATTGTATGTTTGAAGAAAAAATGTTTTCCGAAAAAGACAGACAGCAGATACAAAGCAAGGGTATTACTCTTGAACAGATCGAAAATCAAATAGAGAACTTCAGAAAAGGTTTTCCTTTTGTAGAGCTCGTAAAACCTTCAACTCCCGAATCGGGACTAAAAACGTTTGACAAAGAATACGCTGAAAAATTTGCATTGTATTTCAAAGAGAATATGTTGTTCAGCAGCATCGTGAAGTTTGTTCCCGCGTCCGGCGCTGCCTCGCGCATGTTCAGTCATTTGCATACCTGGCTCGGGAAACACAAAAATACCGAAAGCCAGCCCCTTGAAGAGACAGAATATGATTTCAATTCCGTGGAGTATTTTCTTCAAAACATCAGGAATTTTGCCTTTTTCAATGACCTGAAAGAAGTGATGGCAGCCAGCGGACTCGATATTGATGACTGTATAAAAAAACACCGGTATGCACCGGTCATTGATTTTCTGCTCCATGAGAAAGGGCTAAACTATTCCCATCTTCCCAAAGCGCTTATCAAATTTCATAATTACAGCGACAGGAACCGTACGGCCCTGGATGAACATCTGGCTGAAGCGGCTGAATTATGCCGCGACATAGATGCCGCAGATATCCATTTCAGTATTTCGCCTGAACATATTGAAAAATTTGAATCTCAACTGAAGAGTTCGCTGCCATATTTTGAAGAACATTATAGAATTAAATACCGTATCAGTCATTCCGAACAAAAACCTTCCACGGATATTATTGCAGTCGATGAGGACAATCAACCCTTCCGTAATGCCGATGGCAGCCTGTTGTTCCGCCCGGGCGGGCATGGAGCATTGATCCACAACCTGAATGATTTAAACGCGGATGTTGTGTTCGTAAAAAATATTGATAACGTGGCTCCCGGCAACCATAGCAAAGAAACGGTGTTTTATAAAAAAGTTCTCGCCGGTTATTTGCTGTACATCAGGTTTCACGTTTACGAATATTTGAGGGTTTTGGATAATGAAAACATTGTTGAAGATACTCTCGCGAAAATCATTGATTTTACCCGAAAAGAATTATCGCATAATTTTCCTGAAAATTTCAATTTGTTGAATATTTCCGAAAAGGCAGATTATCTGCGAAGCCTCCTGAATCGGCCGCTACGCGTATGCGGCATGGTAAAAAACCAGGGAGAGCCGGGCGGTGGGCCGTTTTTTGTAAAAGATTCACAAGGCAATATCAGCCAGCAGATCGTGGAAAGTTCGCAAATGGATCATAAAAACGAGCAGCAGCAAAGCATCATGAAACGCTCCACCCATTTTAACCCGGTTGACATCGTGTGTAGTTTTATTGATTACAAAGGAAATAAATTTGATTTGTTAAAGTTTGTCGATCCCTCCACCGGTTTTATTTCCGGTAAAACCAAAGACGGCAGGCCGCTGAAAGCCCAGGAACTGCCTGGCTTGTGGAATGGCGCTATGGCTTTCTGGAACACCATTTTTGTGGAAGTGCCCATCAGTACCTTTAACCCGGTGAAAACGGTGAATGATCTGTTGAGGAAGGAGCATCTGGGCTGATGTTTATTGTGTTATGCTGCCTTGCTGAATGCAATAAAAGAAAGATATTGTTTTTATTTTGATTTTTCTTGCCCGGGTTAAAGGTGAAGTTAATGCTCGTTTTTAATTACTATATTCCAAACTGAATAGTTAAGGTTGTATCCGCAAAGAAATTTTTATTATCCAAAAATAAAAGTGCCGTAATCAGTAAGCACAATTTTACTATTTTTGAAACAAATAATCTTTATTTTATGGAAAACACAAATATTGATAAGAAAATTATACTTAAAGCCCAGCAGTGGCTTACCAACGATTACGATGAAGAAACCCGTCTTCAGGTTCAAAAAATGATAGATGAAAACCCTGAAGAATTAGTCGAATCTTTTTATAAAAATCTGGAATTCGGCACCGGCGGATTGCGCGGTATCATGGGCGCTGGAACCAACCGCATGAACAAATATACGGTGGGCATGGCAACCCAGGGGCTGGCTAATTATCTTAAAAAAATGTTTCCCGGTCAGGATAGGATCAAAGTGGCCGTGGCTTTCGATTCAAGGAATAACAGCAAATATTTTGCACAGATCACTGCCGAAATACTTTCAGCTAACGATTGTCAGGTTTTTTTATTTGAAGATCTGAGGCCGACGCCGGAACTGTCTTATACCGTCAGGCATCTGCGATGTCAGAGCGGCATTGTTATTACGGCTTCTCACAACCCCAAAGAATACAACGGTTATAAGGTGTATTGGGATGATGGCGGACAATTAGTTAATCCGCACGATAAAAACGTCATCGAAGAAGTTATGAAAGTTACCTCTGTCGGCATGGTGAAATTTGTTGCAAAGCCTGAAAATATTACTATTATTGGCGAAGATGTAGATTCGGTATATCTTTCAGAGGTCAAAAAACTTTCTTTTATTCCTGAAACTATTCAAAAGTATAAAGATGTTTCTATCGTTTATACGCCTTTGCATGGCTCTGGCATCACGTTAGTACCGAAAGCGCTGAAACAATCAGGTTTTGAGAATGTTCACATACTTCAGGCGCAGGCAACCCCCGATGGCAATTTCCCCACGGTAAAATCTCCAAATCCCGAGGAGCAGGCGGCCATGAGCATGGCTATCGAAAAAGCAAAAGAGATCAATGCCGAGCTTGTATTAGCCACAGATCCCGATGCCGACAGGGTAGGAGTGGCCATTAAAAATCAGCGCGGCGAATTCATGTTACTGAATGGCAATCAAACGGCTTCGCTGCTGATCTTTTACCTGCTGAACCAATGGAAAAACCTGGGTAAACTTAAAGGAAATGAGTTCATAGTCAAAACTATTGTCACCAGCGAACTTCTTGCGGATATAGCAGGAAAATTCAACGTGGAATATTTTGATGTGTTGACCGGTTTTAAATACATCGCTGAAATAATACGGAAAAACCAGGGCCAAAAAACTTTTATCGGCGGAGGAGAAGAAAGCTACGGATACCTTGTAAGCGATTTTGTCCGCGATAAAGATGCCGTCATCTCATGCAGCATGATAGCTGAAACACTGGTTTATGCCCAAGCACAGGGAAAAACATTGTATTCTTTGCTGATGGAAATTTACAAGGAGTTCGGATTTTATTATGAAAGCCTTCTTTCAGTGACCAAAAAAGGTAAATCCGGCGCGGAAGAAATCAAACAGATGATGGAGAAGTTCAGGGAAAACCCGCCAAAAACAATTAATAATTCAGAAATCATACTGATAAAAGATTATTTATTGCAGCAGCAATATGGGATTTCAACCAATGAGATAATTCCTATTGACCTTCCCAAATCAGATGTGTTGCAGTTTTTCACAAAAGATGGCAGCAAAATTACGGTACGGCCCTCAGGTACTGAACCTAAAATAAAATTCTATTTTGGCATTAAAACGGAATTGGCCGATAGTTCGCTTTATGAGGAGGCTGAACAAAAATGCAGGCAAAAGATTGATGATATCAAAGCTGATCTGGGGCTTTAATAAAAAAAGGCTGTCCTTTTCAGACAGCCTTTCGTAAGAATAATTTAGTGTGGCTTTTCCGACTACTTAGTGATAAGTACCTTCTTGGTGGACATTCCTTTAGTAGTCTGAACTTGTACAAAATAAATTCCTGAAATAAAATCTGAAGTATTGATGGCCAGGCTCTTGCTATTAGGAACATCGGTGGCAACCACCTGTCCGATAGCGTTCATAACCTTCATCGAGATGATATTGCTTTCCGAAACGATGTTAAGGGCTTCACGGGCAGGGTTAGGATAAACGCTGAAATTAATGTCTGTTTCTGTTTCATTGATTCCTGTGGTGGGATTGTAGGTAATAAGGTCTGCAATAGGAACAAGGCCTGTAACAGAATACCAGCCCCATGTAGTGCCGACTCTCAGATAAGCGGCGCCTGCCACTGATGCATCGGCCACGAAATTATCATCTGAACCAACAAAAATAGTATCATTGGCAGCTATATTAAGTGTCAGGGCAATGGTGGCGCAGACGGTGGTGCCTGCTGCAACACTGTAAGGAGTTGTCAGGCCTAAAGTAATGTAGGCGGGTAATGAGTCTGCCGCAGTTATATTGTGAGCGGCAGATTGACCCACAAGTGTATGAACATTTGATCCGGTCACTGTATATAATTTGGCTGTAATGCTCGTATTGCCAATGTTTTTATAGATAATTACCGAAATGCTGTCAATCTGATCAGCATTTTTAAATCTGTAATTTGCGCCGTATTCCATTCCTGTAATAGCGGGAGCTGCAGTCCCAAAACTATATGAAGTTAAATAACTATCAAAATCCTGTGTCCTCGAAAAGTAATTCGGGAATGCCAGAAAAGAGACGGAATCACCGAGATTATCCGCCGGGTTTGCATCCGTTTCTGTTTGAGATACTGATAATCTTGCATCATAGAATGTGGGTGTTCCGGGGGCAGCTATTGTTGCAGATGCCCATAAAGTATCCTTGGCATTTGCTGCAAATGAAGCTACAGGTGTGCTGTTGGCGGTTACAGCCCCATTATTTATGTTCACGGCCAGTGTGACGTTTGTCTGAGCAGCGGAGCCGTTATTTGCCACACCTTCGCCATAGTATATAGTTCCCATCTGGCTGTACGGAACGACTTCGTAATAGCCGGCACCCGTGCCATCAACATCGAGGAATGTTTGTGTGGCTTCAATGTCATTCGCAACAAGATCACTAACTACGACATCATCTACCATCCATGAATATCCGCAACCGGCATTTGTTCCCATGCTTGACGGGCTGTAAAAAGTAAAGCGGATCCACACCGTAGCCTGGTTGCCGGCAACAGAGCTTATATTCACATTCACTGTAGTCGGGTTTGCAGTGATGTCATTATTGGCAAAATTTTGGTTCACGGGAAATTTTGTCCAGGTGGTTCCATTGTTGCTTACATATACAAACGTACTGTCATAATATCTGCGGTACATTTCCTGAAATGAAAGCCTTACATTGGGATGGCCTGCGCAACTGAATGATGTAGTGGTGGTAAGGTGTGCAACCTGATTGCCGCTGCATAGAGCATCCGAATCAAATAATGCAAATCCGTTAGCGGCAGTTGTTGATGCAATCGGATCGATAGCATAGGTGCCCGAGGGGCCAGTTGTTCCTATAACCCAATTATCGGTAGTGCCGGTTAAATGAGTTAATGTCCAGTTTGTGGCTACTGAGAAATCGTTCTGCCAGATAATAGCCTTGGCCTGGTTCAACATTGGCTTGGCGGCTTTGGGTTTGATCTGAGATTTGTTTTTTGTCAGATCCATAGTCGTGTTTTGTGCAAAAACAGAGGCACAAAACATAATCATAATTGATAATAGCGTAATTTTTTTCATAAGATTTTTTTTTGTAAAAATAAATAGAAACAGGGTAATTGGCAAATTTTTTTATAAAAAATCAAAATAAATTCCATGTGTGGTGTATGGAAAATAATTGTTCCTGCTATTAATTTCCCTACGTTGCCTGATTAACTCTTTGTTCAGAAGTTTCAGGAACTTTATTCATTTGGATAATAGCCCATAGTATAAAAGCGCTTCCAACCGCTCCGAAAAAACACCATACCGACAAAACATGCCCGGAGAAATATATTCTTGAAAATATATAAGAACACAGATTGATGACCCCAAATATCCACATCTTTTTTTTGCTTGAAATCATTAAGGAAACTACCGTAGGGATAAAATAGATTAAACCCCAGACCCATTCCACCGGAGGTTGATAGTCATAAGTATAATTTATATGGAGTTGGTCTGCTGAAGCATCCGGAGTATGGAAAATCAAGATATATAAAAAGCATAGAATTAATAAAAAACCCATTCCAAGAAAACCTAACAAAATTCTTCTTCGTGTAGTATTTTTTTCAAATAATGCCATCGAAAAAGGAATATAGACCGGCCATACCAGCCATGCGAAGATTAAAAATCCTATAATAAGCGGTTGTTTCCATGCTATATATTCAGGATTGCTGATGACGACCCATAAAAAACCTTCCATGAGTTGCTGAATAGCAAAAAATAAAGGAATAATTGCAAACATCTTCTGCGGAAATGTGGTTGATTTTCTCACTGATATAACACCGATAGTGCCTATTAAAGCGCTTGCACAAAAACTTGCTTCTGCTGAAAAACACATAAAATGATTATTTAATTTCTGTAAAAAAAGTAAAAATAATAAAAATAAACGGCAGTTATAACTTTTCGTACGTCATGGTACCAGTCGTGGTCATCGACCCGCTGCCGGTTGAATATACGCCATCTGTAAGTATGATCAGTTCTTTACTTGACAGGCGATCGATCAACCATACTGCCGGATAGCTGATTGCATTTGTTCCCTGCATATCAATTTGCTGTGTGGGATTGCCATCAATACTATAAGTGTACAAGTTGGTTACAAAGCAAACAGATTCCTTGTTCTTTAACTCAAGTTCTTTACTTCTACTCCCAAAGTACCAGATCCCTTCATCAATATATTGGTCATTACCATCGAAACGGGTCTTTTTAAAGGAGTTGTCTTTGTTGAAAGTAACCTGAATGGAATAATTACGGGTTACGGCCGGATTACCCGTACTTTCTTTTGTACAAGTGGTACCGTTATAGGTATTAACTTCGGTATCTCCGTTACTTTTTACGATGGTTTCCATTCCTTCTTTCAGTACCCACTCACCGCAAAGGCGTGCTTTTCTGGATCTTAAAGAAAGGGCCGGATCATTTTCGCCCTTTTTACAAGACTGAAATGCAGGGAGCGCAACTATTGCCGCTAAAATAATTAATGATATTTTTTTCATCATGTTTTTTTTAAAAATAATTGCAAACGTAGAGAAAAAAACTTTATGCAGGTCCGGCGGAAACATAATGTTTTTAATTCCAAACAAAAAACCCTCCGGTTTTCGGAGGGTTTTAAGGTCTGATGATTTAAAAATGGTCTTAAACTATGCTCTTTTTACGTTTACCGCGTTTAATCCTTTTTTACCTTCCTGAAGTTCAAAACTTACTTCATCACCTTCTTTGATCTGGTCGATAAGACCTGATGCGTGTACGAAGTATTCTTTATCGGATTCACTGTCTTTGATAAATCCAAAACCTTTTAATTCATTGAAGAATTTTACTGTTCCTTTTTTCATTGTATTAATTTATTGTGTATTAAAATATTTGCAAAAATAAACAATTAAATTAACGTAGCAATTTTTTTTTTGTTTTTTAACAATATTATTCGCTTTTTTAGAATTTTTACTCAAAACATAATCCGAAAAATCCCGGATGATGTGTTTGAAATGGCAGACTTTTCTGAGCGGTTCAGCCAGAAAGACTAATGAATTTTGCCTGAATCGTTGTTTGCAGCTGGCTGCCAACATTGTCTGACGCATTAAAATTTTGGTAATTTCTTTTTTTAGGTGCTGGTATAAAAATGACGACTCCAAGTTATTGGGAAATAACATGTTTTCTTGTAAACACAATTTTGAAAGAAGGCTTTAGTAGGGGCAGCGCCCCGAAATATTTGTAAGAAGTGGCACCCCTCAAAAAAGTAAGGTGCAGAGCACCGTAATATAAGATCCACCACTCAATAATTAAAAATCATATGTTTTTCAATGTCTTTTTGTCAGATTCCCTGTATCAAAACATTTTCTTTTTACGGTGTAAAAACAAGATGAATTTATTATCACCTAAGCCGGACAAGCCGGAACCAAAAAGGAAAAGTTTGTAACTTTACTTCATGGAATTATTGACACAAAGATACAACGAAAAGATAACAGGAGTACTATGTTGTTATGATCGTGTAGTTATCACAG
>Ga0209098_1000393_pt1 | contig 48569 bp, 39 predicted proteins | sample AD_JPNHW1_MetaG_FD_184429 | JGI IMG/M metagenome (GOLD analysis project Ga0209098, IMG submission 184429) | Active sludge microbial communities of municipal wastewater-treating anaerobic digesters from Japan - AD_JPNHW1_MetaG (SPAdes) (version 2) | ecosystem: Engineered > Bioreactor > Anaerobic...
CGTCGAGATAGAGGGGCTCGCCGATGGCGCCGGACTCCTTCACGCGGTCGAGGACGGCGATCTCCTTCACGGTGGCCGGCAGGGCCTTGATGAAGTTCTCGATCGAGAACGGGCGGTAGAGGCGGACGGAGAGCGCGCCGACTTTCTGGCCCTTCTTGTTGAGATAGTCGATGGTCTCGCAGACGGCCTCGAAGCCGGAGCCCATGATGATGATCACGCGCTCGGCCTTCGGATCGCCGTAGTAGTCGAAGAGGTGGTACTGGCGGCCGGTGATCTCGGCGAGCTGGTCCATCTTCTTCTGCACGAGGGCGGGGAGGGCGGTGTAGAAGTTGTTGGCCGACTCGCGGGCCTGGAAGAAGACGTCGGGGTTCTGCGCGGTGCCGCGGATCATCGGGCGGTCCGGGGTGAGGGCGCGGTCGCGGAAGGCGGCCACGGCGTCCTCGCTCAGGAGGCTGCGCAGGTCGTCGTCGGAGAGGATGTTGACCTTCTGGATCTCGTGCGAGGTGCGGAAACCGTCGAAGTAGTTGATGAACGGCACGCGGCCCTCGAGGGTCGCGGTGTGGGCGACGGCGGCGAGGTCGTGCGCTTCCTGCGGGGTGTTGCCGCAGAGCATCGCGAAGCCGGTCTGGCGGCAGGCCATGACGTCGCTCTGGTCGCCGAAGATGGAGAGCGCGTGGGTGGCCAGCGCGCGGGCGGAGACGTGGAGGACGAACGGCAGGAGCTCGCCGGCGATCTTGTACATGTTCGGGATGTACAGGAGCAGGCCCTGCGAGCAGGTGAACGAGCTGGAGAGCGAACCGGCCTGGAGGGAACCGTGGACCGCGCCCGCGGCGCCGGCCTCGGACTGCATCTCCATCACCTCGGGCACCTGGCCCCAGAGGTTGGTCTTCTGCTTGGCCGACCACTCGTCGCAGAACTCACCCATCGGCGAAGACGGGGTGATGGGATAGATCGCGAACACCTCGTTGAGGCGGTACGCGACCGAGGCGGCGGCTTCGTTGGCGTCCATGGCGACGCACTTGGGTTGCAGTGGCTTAATCACGGTTGGGAGTGGTTGATTGAAAGACTTCCGGACAATTAAAGGAGGATTTCATACCGGTCTCGCCCCGAGTTCGTCAACGCTCGGGAACGGTCGGCCGGGAAACGTTGACCCGTGGCAATGGGCCGGCGGCGGACAACCTGCTGGAATTGCAGACTGGCGCCGGGGTGCGGGCATTGGTCTGTGCGCGGCCAGCGCCCCGAGGTGCTCCGCCGTTGAGGTCGCGCCTGTCGCGATCGGAGCAGCGGCAGGGAAGGCGCGCTTGCCGCGGCTGGAGGCGGTTGCCCTCGGGAAAAAGAAAAAGCGCCGGGAGCGAGGCTCGACCGGCGCTTGGCGGGCGGGAGAGTGTTTCGATTACTTCTCGAGGTTGTTGGAGACGAGCTTGGTCATCTCGAACATGCTGACGGTCTTCTTGCCGCCGAAGATGACCTTCAGCTTGTCGTCGGCATTGATGTTGGTCTTCACCTTCTTGTCCTGGAGGCCGTTCTTCTTGATGTAGGCCCAGAGCTTCTTGGTGAGCTCGGTACGAGGCAGGGGGTTCGAGCCGACAACGGCCGCGAGGGCGGTGTTGGGCTGAACGGGTTTCATGAAAGCTGCGTTGGGTTTACGGGGAGACTTTTTAGCCATACGAGAGCCGTTGATACCCCGGGCCCCCTGCATGGCAACAGGAATTTCAGAGGAGGAAACGCCGGTTTTCAGAGGAGAAATGGAGCTTGCCGCGTGCGCGCGGTGCGGCCTACGCGGCGTCCGGACCGCTGGAAATTCCACGCGTACCCGAAAGATGGTTGCGCCGGGAGGGCGCCGCGCCGGCCTGTATGCGGGTTTCCCGGCCGCGTTGTGCGGGGTGGCGCCCGGGGAAATCGTCTTGCCTCCCCCCCTGCGGCGGTGAGAGGGAAGACGCCCGCAGGTTGTCAGTTTCCGTATCTGGATAGTCGTCAAGTGGGCGCGAGCTCGGTGATGATTTGAAACCCGGCTGTTCGGGCACAGTGAGGAAAGCAGCCGGCCAATGCAGTCAGAGTCAGATCATCAATGAGCACCAAACTGTACGTCGGGAACGTTCCGTTCTCCACGACCACCCAGGATCTCCAGAACCTGTTCGCCCAGCAGGGCACCGTCGAGTCCGTCGAACTCATCTCGGACAAGTTCACCGGTCGTTCCCGCGGCTTCGCGTTCGTCTCCATGGCGACGCCCGAGGAAGGCCAGAAGGCCATCCAGGCCCTCAACGGCCTCTCGATCGAAGGCCGTGCCCTCACCGTCAATGAAGCCCGCCCGAAGGAAGACCGTCCGCCGCGCAGCGGTGGCTTCGGTGGTGGCGGCCGCGGTGGTTTCGGCGGTGGCCGTGGCGGCGACCGCGGTGATCGCGGTGGCTTCGGCGGTGGTGATCGCGGCGAGCGTCGCGAGCGCCGCTACTAAGCCGTTCCACAGTCCACACTCTTCCCGGCCGGGCTCTCACGCCCGGCCTTTTTGTTGCCCGCATGCGAGGTGCGCCGCGGAAAAAGCAGTTCCGGCTTGCGCGGAAACTGGAAATCCTATTTCGGTTTCCTCGGTTTATGACCGCCAAGCGCCAGTCCTCCCAGCCGTCCGCCCCGATTCCTCCGCCCGATTCGGTGCTCGCCCGCATCACCGCCGCCGCACGCCGCCAGTTCACCGCCCTCGGCTACAGCCGCACCACGATGGACGATCTCGCCGGCGAGTTGGGCATGAGCAAGAAGACCCTCTACGCCTACTTCCCGGGCAAGGAGCTGATCGTCTCGGCGATCATGGACTCGAAGATCCGGGAGGTCCGCACCGGGATGCATGCCATCGCCGAGGATGCCAGCATCCCCGTGATGGACCGCGCCCATCGCATGATGGCTTTCATCGTCCGCCAGATGGGCGAGATATCCCCGGCGTTTCTGCGCGATCTTGAGCGGCACCATCCCGCCCTCTATGCGCGGATGGAGTCCGTCCGCGCGGAGATCCTTCCCCATGTCTGGGGCAAGCTGCTTGCCGATGGCGCCGCGGAGGGGCTCATCCGCAGCGATCTCGATCCGGCCTTCGTCTCCGAGATGATGCTCGCCACTGCCCGCACCCTGCTGCGCCCCGATGCCCTCGACCGCCTCAAGCTCGAGCCCCGCGAGGTCATCGACCAGATGCTCACCATCCTCTTCAACGGCATCCTCACCCCCGCCGGCCGCAAAGCCTATGAAAACGGTCCTTCCCGCTAACCTCACCATGCGCTCCGTCGCACTCGCATTCCTCACCGCCGGCTCGCTTCTGTTCGCCACCGGCTGTCACCGCTCGCCCACCACCGACGCCGCGATCCGCCTCTCCGGCAACATCGAGGCCGTCGACGCCCAGGTCGGCTTCAAGATCCCCGGCCGCGTCGCCTCCCGCCTCGTCTCCGAGGGCGAACGCGTCGCCGCCGGCCAGCCCGTCGCCCTGCTCGACGACACCGAGCAGAAGCAGACCGCCGCCCTCCGCCGCGCCGAGCTCGCCACCGCCGAGGCCACCCTCGCCGATCTCGTCGCCGGCTCGCGCCCCCAGGAGATCGCCACGGCGAAAGCCGCGCTGCGCAGCGCCGAGGCCGACCGCGACCGCGCACGCCTCGAGCTCGCCCGCCAGCAGGAGCTCCGCAGCAAGGACGTCACCGCCGCACGCGACCTCGAGTCCGCCGAGGCAGCCTGCGCCGTCGCCGTCGCGCGCGCCGACCAAGCCACCGAGGCGCTCAAGCTCGCCGAGGAAGGCCCGCGCAAGGACGCCGTCGCCGCCGCACGGGCACGCGTCGAGTCGGCCCGCGCCTCGCTCGCCCTCGCCGAGACCCAGCTCGAGAACACCCGCCTCGCCTCGCCCTTCGCCGGCACCGTCCTCTCCCACAACATCGAGCCCGGCGAGTTCGTCGCCGCCGGCACGCCCGTCGTCACCGTCGCCGATCTCGCCCACGTCTGGGTCCGCGCCTACGTGAGCCAGACCGACCTCGGCCGCCTCCGCCATGGCCAACCCGCGGAGGTCCGCACCGACACCTTTCCCGGCAAGGTCTACCAAGGCACCGTCGGATTCATCTCCTCCGAGGCCGAGTTCACGCCGAAGACCGTCCAGACCGAGAAGGAGCGCGTGAAGCTCGTCTTCCGCATCAAGGTCGACCTCGCCAACCCGCAGGACGAGCTCAAGCCCGGCATGCCCGCTGACGTCGTCCTGCACTAGCACGCCTTCTGCATTCTGCGTTCTCCCGCCATGCCCGCCCTCCGCACCCAAGGCCTCCGCCGCACCTTCGGCGAACTCGTCGCCGTGGCCGGACTCGACCTCGAAGTGCAGGAGGGCGAGATCTTCGGCCTCGTCGGCCCCGACGGTGCCGGGAAAACGACGACAATGCGGATGCTCACCGGCATCCTTCCTCCCAGCGCCGGCAGCGCGGAGGTCGCCGGCTGCGATGTCGTCCGCGACGCCGCCCGCCTGAAGGACCACATCGGCTACATGAGCCAGCGCTTCGGCCTGTATCCCGATCTCTCCGTCGCCGAGAACATCGCCTTCTACGCCGACATCTACGGCGTGCCCCGTCGCGAGCTCGCCGCCCGCACCGAGCGGCTTCTCGGCTTCAGCAACCTCACACCGTTCAAGCACCGCCTCGCCGGCAACCTCTCCGGCGGCATGAAGCAGAAGCTCGGGCTGGCCTGCGCACTCATCCACACCCCGCGCGTCCTCTTCCTCGACGAGCCCACCAACGGCGTCGATCCCGTCTCCCGCCGCGATTTCTGGCGCATCCTCTACCAGCTCGTGCGCGACGGCGTGACGCTCTTCGTCTCCACCGCCTACCTCGACGAGGCCGAGCGCTGCAACCGCCTCGCGCTCCTCCACGAAGGCCGTCTCCTCGGCTTGGGCACGCCCGACGAGGTGAAGCGCCTCATGCCCGGCACGCTCCTCGAGGTCCGCACCTCCGCCCCGCGCCGTACCGCGCTGCTGCTCCGGGAAAACCTCCGCTCCGCCAGCGTCGGTCTCTTCGGCGACCGCGTCCACGTCGCCACCCGCGAGCCCGCCGCCGCCGAGGCCGACACCCGCCGCCTCGTCGCCTCCGCCGGCTTCGAGCTGCTCTCGCTCCATCCCGTCGAGCCGTCGCTCGAGGACGTCTTCGTCGCCGTCATCGGTCAGCCCACCGGCGCCGAGACGCACCACTGATTCCAGCCATGGCAACAAACTCCAGCAACGATCCGGCCGCCGCGGGGGCCCTCTGTCCGTGGTGGCTGGGATCGACACTCAACAGTTCGCTCCGCCGCCTGCTCCACAAACCGGAGCGCATCCTCGCCGGCCATGTCCGCTCCGGACAACGCGTGGCCGATGTCGGCGCCGGCTCCGGATTCTTCACGTTGCCGCTCGCACGGCTCGGCGGCCCCGGAGGCCGCGTTTTCGCCGTGGATGTCCAGCCGGGGATGCTTCGGCAGATCGAGCGACATGCCGCCCGCTCCGGGTTGGACAACATCGTCACCTGCCAGGCAACCGCCGCTGGCCTTGCTCTGCCGGAGCGCGTCGAATTCATCCTGCTGTTCTGGATGCTCCACGAGGTGCCCGCCGGCGCCGGCTTTGTCGCGACGCTTCGCGAGGCGCTTGTCCCCGGAGGACGGCTGCTCTTCTCGGAACCGAAGTTCCACGTCACGGAACGGCGGTTCCGCGAGGAGACCGCGTGGTTCGCCACCGCCGGATTCCGCATGGTCGGCACGCCCGCCATTCGCGGTAGCCGCTCGCTCCTGCTCGAAGTCCCGCCCTCTTGAACGACATGCACGCCGGAATGACCGCTCCTGCCGCCGAGCCCGTCGTCGAGGTCCAGAACCTCGAGAAACGCTTCGGGGCGTTCCGCGCGGTCGCCGGTATCTCGTTTTCGGTCACGCGCGGCGAGATCTTCGGCTTCCTCGGCCCCAACGGCGCGGGCAAGTCCACCACCATCCGCATGCTCTGCGGCCTGCTCACACCCAGCGGCGGCACCGGCCGCGTGGCCGGCTTCGACATCCGCACGCAGACCGAGCTCATCAAGACCCGCATCGGCTACATGAGCCAGAAGTTCTCCCTCTACGACGAGCTCACCGTCGAGGAGAACATCGACTTCTACAGCGGCATCTACCGCATCCCCGCCGCGAAGAAGGCCGCGCGCAAAGCCTGGGTGCTCGAGATGGCCGGGCTCACCGCGCACCGCGCCTCGCGCACGTCGACCCTCTCCGGCGGCTGGAAACAGCGTCTCGCCCTCGGCTGCGCCGTGCTCCACGAGCCGCCCATCCTCTTCCTCGACGAGCCCACCTCCGGCGTCGACCCCAACAGCCGCCGCCAGTTCTGGGACCTCATCAACACCCTCGCCGGCCAGGGCGTTACCGTGTTTGTGACAACCCACTACATGGAGGAGTCCGAGTACTGCGACCGTCTCGGCATCGTCTACCGCGGCGAGCTCATCGCCCTCGGCCGCCCGCGCGACCTGAAGACCACCCACATGACCGACGCCGTGCTGGAGATCGACTGCGAGCGCCCCAACGACGCCATGTCCGTCCTCGCGCGCGTGCCGGCCGTGAAGGAGACCGCGCTCTTCGGCAAGGGCCTGCACGCCGTCGCCACCGAGGCCGAGCCGGCCATCGCCGCCATCCGCGCCGCACTCGCCGCCGAGCGCATCGCCGTCGCCCGCGCCGAGCGCATCGTGCCAACACTGGAGGACGTCTTCGTCTCCCTCATCGAGGCCCGCGACCGCGCCGCCGGCGCCCAACAGGAGTTCCGCCGATGAATCTCCGCCGCCTCTGGGCCATCGCCCGCAAGGAAGCCCTCCACATCCGCCGCGACCCGCGCAGCCTCGGCCTCGCCGTCGGCGTCCCACTGCTCATGCTCCTCGCCTTCGGCTACGCGCTCACGCTCGACGTCGACCGCGTGCCCTTCGTCGTCTGGGACCAGAGCGGCACCGCGCAGAGCCGCGAGTTCGTCGCCCGCTTCACCGGCACGCCGTATTTCTCCTTCCAGGGCAGCGTCGACGCCTACCCGCAACTCGAGCACGCCATCGACTCCCGCGAGGCGATGCTCGCGCTGGTCATCCCGTCCGGCTTCGGCCGCGATCTCGACGCCGGCCGCACCGCGCCTGTGCAGGCGATCGTCGACGGCTCCGACTCCAACACCGCCGGCATCGTCCTCGGCTACACGCAGGCCATCGCGCTCGCCTTCAACCAGCAGCTCACCCTCGACCAGATCCGCCGCCGCACCGGCCTCGCCCCCGGCACCGGGCTCGATCTGCGCACGCGCGTCTGGTTCAACCCCGACCTCGCCAGCCGCAACTTCATCGTCCCCGGTATCCTCGCGGTCATCATGGGCCTGATCTCCGCGTTGCTCACCTCGCTCACCATCGCCCGCGAGTGGGAGACCGGCACGATGGAGCAGCTCATCTCCACGCCCGTGCGCCCGCCCGAGCTCATCCTCGGCAAACTCATCCCCTATCTCGGGATCGGCCTGGTCGACCTCGTCATCGCCGTGTCGATGGCCGTGTTTCTCTTCCACGTCCCGCTGCGAGGCAGCGTGCCGCTGCTCTTCGGCGTCGGCACGGTCTTCATCGTCGCCACCCTCGCGCAGGGCATCCTCATCAGCACGATCACGCGCCAGCAACTGCTCGCCAGCCAGGTCGCGATGATCGCCACGTTCCTGCCGGCATTCCTTCTCTCCGGGTTCGCCTTCGCCATCGCCAACATGCCCGTCGTCGTCCGCGGCATCACCTACATCGTGCCGGCCCGCTACTTCGTCGCCCTCGTGAAAGGCATCTTCCTGCGCGGCACCGGCGTCACCGTTCTCTGGGGCGACGCCCTCTGCCTGCTCGGCTTCGCCGCCCTCATGCTCGTCGCCGCCATCGCCCGCACGAAACGGAGGCTCGCATGACGGCGCAGTATCCATCCGTTTTTGCCGCTCCGATGCCTGCGGGTAGGGCGAGGCGTCCCCGCCGAGCCGCGGCTCACCGGGGACGGTTCGCCCTACCTTCCGCCGGCGGGCGAATCGCTCAACAGAAGACGGCCATACCAACCCTACGGGAAACTCCCGCCCCCTGAACCCGCCATGTGGGAACGCATCCTCACCCTCCTGCGCAAGGAGTTCCGCTCCGTCCTCCGCGACCCGCGCATGCGCCTGGTCATCTTCGGCCTGCCCGTCCTCCAGACGTTGATCTTCGGCTACGCCGTCACCCTCGACGTCCGCCACGTGCCGCTCGCCATCGTCGACCGCGACAACACCCCCGCCAGCCGCGCGCTCGTCGCCCGCTTCACCGGCTCCGCCTACTTCGACGCCGTCGCCCGCCCCGCCACCGACGACGAGGCGCGCGCGCTCATCGACTCCACCACAGCCGCCGCCGTGCTCCAGATCGATGCCGGCTACGAACGCCGCCTCCACGCCGGCCAGCCCGCGCCCGTGCAGCTCATCGTCGACGGCGCCGACTCGAACACCGCGCGCTACGTGGTCAACTACGCCAACGTCATCGCCGCCACCGCGGCCAACACCCTCGCGCTCGACCAGACGCTCCGTCGCGCCGGCCGCACCGTGCCCGTCGGGAGCGTCGATCTCCAGCCCCGCGCCTGGTTCAACGCCGATCTCGAGAGCCGCCATTTCTACGTGCCCGGCGTGATCTCGCTGCTGGTCATGCTCGTCACCCTCATGCTCACCAGCATGGCGATCGTGCGCGAGAAGGAGGTCGGCACGATCGAGCAGGTCATGGTCACGCCGATTCGCCCCGTGGAGTTCATCCTCGGCAAGTCCGCGCCCTTCGCCGTGATCGGGTTCATCGACGTCGCCCTCGTCACCGCCATCGCGCTGTTCTGGTTCGGCATCCCCTTCCGCGGCAACTTCGCGCTGCTCCTGCTCGGGGTCGCGCTCTTCCTGCTCAGCACGCTCGGCATCGGGCTGTTCATCTCGACGGTCTGCCACACGCAGCAGCAGGCGATGATGACGACGTTCTTCTTCTTCTTCCCCGCGATGCTCTTCTCCGGGTTCATCTTCCCCATCGCGAACATGCCCGCGTTCTTCCAATACCTCAGCCTCGTCGATCCGATCCGCTACATCCTGGTGATCATCCGCGGCGTCTTCCTGAAGGGCGTGGGGATCGAGATCCTCTGGCCCCAATGCGCCGCCCTGCTCGCCCTCGGCGTCGCCGTCATGGCCATCGCCGTCTCCCGCTTCCGCAAGACGCTGGCGTAGCCGCGCGCGCTTCGGCTGTTGAGCGGCACCAAGACCCTGTAGCCGGGATCGCCGATCCCGGCCCTCCGCCCGCAGTCATCGCCCCCGACCACAGCGACAGGCAAACTACGCCACCTTGCCCGATCCGCCCGCCGCGCTGGCGAAACAACGCCCGAGCTTGGCTCGGGGACTCGCGCACTTCGTCCGGGGACGCGCCCGTCCCCACTGGGTTTCCTCGCGTCCCTCGTGGGGACATACGCGTCCCCACGACAAACGTGCGCGTCCCCAGTTCAAGTGCGCCCGCCCCCTCTGGGGATGAGCCCGTCCCCCGTGGGTTTGCCTTCGTCCCCAGTGGGGTTGCGCGCATCCCCCGAGCAAACGAGCCCGTCCCCACGCATCGCCCGCCCGCCGAACGTCTTCCTACCCGCACTTCTCCAGCAACTTACGCCACTGTGCCGCCCGACCTGCACCTGCCGGCCGTTGGTGCCATCGTCATCACCATCGCCATCGCTTGCGTGATTTGAGCGGGCAACGCGCTAGTCGACTAGTGTTTGGGCGAGCCGGATCCCGGGCGGGCAACCGCGGACCAGGTGCTGTACGCGGCGGCGGTGCCCAGCGTGAGCGTCAGGAAGCCGACCAGACCGACCAGCTGCCAGTAGTGTTGCGGGTCCTCCGTGCGGATGTAGCGGCGTTGGTCGGTGTGCTGGTTTGCCGGCCAGAACTTCCCGGTCTCCAACGAGACGGTGAGCGAGCCGGTACCGGCGAGGGTGGCCAGCCAGAGGAGGACAATCTGGAACCAGGGGTTGAAACGCCTGCGGCTCATCGGCGGGTGGGGTGCAGCTCCGTAGTGGACTTCCGATGGCTCGGTGTCGAGCCGGGGCTCCGCCACTGCGAAGAAGTCGGCAGCGCGGCGACGACGCATGAACACGCGCTTCTCACCAGAAGTACCGCCGGGCCACCAGCCAGCCGAGCCACACGCCGACCATCGCGCCCACGCCGCTGAGCAGGAACGAGGTGAAGAAGCTGCAGCCCAACGCATCGGACCCGAGGCCGACAGCCGTGCTGACGACGATCATTCCGAGGAAGATACTGAGCTTGCTCATGATGTTGGTTTGAGAAGTCGCCTTGGCCCGGAGCGGGGGACCGACGGCTGAAGCGCTTCGCGCTCCAGCTACAGCAAAGATCGCTGAGCACACTGAGACACAACTGCCGTGCCGACGCAAAGCCGGCCTCGCCTCGGCTCCCGCGTTCAGCCGTAACCATTCAGTTGGCGTAGGGCGCGAGCAAGCTCGCGCCGGCCCCGCCCGAGCGCAACTCCAACGGCCTCAGCAAGCTGAGGCCCTACACCGGAAATACCTGCGGCTCCGAGGTGTGAGGCCGCCAACCGCATTGTCGGCTCAGAACGAGACCTGCAGCCGGCCGCTGACCACGTGCGCGTAGTCGGCGCCTTGGCCGTAGTCGGTGCGGGTGTAGCTCACGGCGAGCGCGAGCTTCTCGCTCAACTGCGCCCGCAGTGCGGCGCTCAGCTCGGTGCCATCCCGCGGGAGGCGGCGGGCGGGAGCGGAGAACGTGTCGCCGCCGGCAAACGCCGCGCGCAAGCCGCCGGTGCCGGGCCGAAAGTCCCGCGTCTGCCGCACGCGCACCTCGGGTTGCAGAGCGATGCGACCGATGTCGACACGGGTGGATACCGCCAGGCCCACGCCGGCGAGCAGCGAATCGCTCGACCGGCGGGCGAAGGCGAGCTCGGCCCCGGAGTCGCCGCGCTCGGAGTAGGCGCGCTCGGTGAGGCGGATGTACTCCGCATCGACGAAGGGCCGGAGCGTCCAGCGGCGGTACTGGAAATCGTGCCCACCGGAGAGCGCCGCCGAGGCATCCCAGGCGCGGTGCGAACCGTTCACCTCTGTCGCCAGAAAATCAACGCGCCGCCAGGTCTCGATGCGGCTGGAGCCCAGGCCGAGGCGGGCCGTGGCGTACCAGCCGGGTGTGTCCGGCCGCTGGTCCCAGCGGGCCTGGAGATAGCCGCGTTGGGATTCGAGGCGCGCGCGGTCGGTGGTCGTACGTTCCTGCAACCGATCGCGCACGTCCGCGAACGCGGCGCCCACGGTGAAATGGCCGCCGAGCAGGTAATCGACGCCGGCCATCCCGCCGTCGATGTTCTCGTCGAAGGTGCGGAAGCCGTCCGTCGCCCCGCGCCGTTCGCGGCCGTCGAGGGCGCCGAACCAGGCGGTGCCGGTGCCGCTCACACCGCCGGCCGGATACGGTCGGCTGAAGACGGCCAGTTGCGCGCCGGTGCGCTGCACGCCCTGCAGGGCGGCTGCACTGGCGCTGGCGTTGATGGCGGGCTGGAGTTGCGGCAACGCGGCGCGGATGTCGGCGCCAGTGGCATAGCGGTCGATGCGGTTCAGCATCGCAGCGACGCCACCGGTGGCGTGCGGCGCCACACGATCCAAGGCGCGGCCCATGGGAGCCAGTTCCGGGCGCTGGGTGAAATCCGCGTAGCTGTGCCGCGTGAGCGCGAGCACGAAACCGCCGTCGCCGCCCGAGACGGTGCCGGCGAACAGAGCCGGTGCGGTGACCGTGGTGAAGGCGCCGCTTCCGAGAGTCGTGGACGCCTGGATGAAGTTGTAGTTTCCGCCCGCGGCGTAGCCGACCGGGACGACCTCGAGCGTGGCGTCCGTTTCGAGTTCGGCCGTACCGCTGACGAGCAGCTGATCGTAGCCGCCGGCGCCGATCTCGACCTGCATTGCGAGGCCGTCGGTGCAGTTGAGCGCGCCGTCCACCGTGAGCCGGCCGATACCGCTATCTCCCGGGAAAATCCGGGCGTTCTGGAGCTGGAGCTTGCCGACGAATGTCCCGGTGCCGGCCAAGCCGGAATCGATCAGCTTGGAGTAGTCGCCGGAGATCCGACCATTGTTGAGAACATCCGCATTTTGGGTACTCAGCCCGATGGCATCGCCCGCCGCACAGAAAGTCTCGATGGACGCGCCGGCCTTGTTCACCAGCCGCCCGTCCTCCTGGTAGACGCCGTAGCCGGTGCCTTTGGTGCTCTCCACGCTGATGGTTCCGGAGTTCACGACGTCGGTGCAGCCGAGGACGACGAGGCCGGCGCTGGTGTGGGTGCTGGAGACCTCGATCGTCCCGGAGTTGGTCACCTGGGCCGCATCGTCGATCTGGGCGCCGACGGCCCACCCCCCTTCCTCGCCGACAGCGACCGCCCCGATCAGACCGCTGTTCACGAAGGTCCCGGTTCGATCGAAGGAGGAAAACCGGACGCCATACGCGGTCGCTCGTTGCGCGCCGGTGTTGATCGCCGCGGCGGTCACACTCCCGGAGTTGGAGAGCGTCCGCCCCTGCAGGCAGAGGCCGTAGGCAGTCGCCATCCCTTCGCTACCGAAGGCAATCGACAGGACGTCCCCGGTGTTGTCGAGGGAGGCATGGTCGCCGCCCCACAGGAACAGCCCATGCGTCAGCACATCGTCGGTGTCGTGATCGGCCGGAGCGATCACGGTGGCCTCGTTGACGAGCGAGGCGTTGTTGCCGCCCCAGGCGTAGAAGCCGTAGCCGGTGGTATTGCCCCCGGCGCGGGTCGTGTCGGCCATGACATCCTGCGTCAGCCGGGTATGGAAATCCTCGCCGGTCCAATCGCCGTACACGAGATAGGCGGCCATGAGGGAGATGCGGGCTGCGTGATAGTCCATACGCATGTAACCGCTCTCGCCCCACGTATCGCTCCAGGAATTGCGGGCGATCCAGGCTCCATCGCCGCCCTCGGCCGGTGCATCCTGCCAGCCGACGATCGCCACGCGGTGGTTCCCGTCGGAGTTGTTGTCCACCACGTTCGTGGCCGCATGGTTGTCGTCGTTGTGGACACCGCCCGTGTAGTACGCGAGCGGCTCGTCGACGAAGATCCCGGCATCGACCGCGCCGAAGGTGGAGAGCGCCCGCTTCATCGTTTCCACATCGTAGGCGGGCAGTCGGTGCCAGCTGGAGAACTTCACCCGCGGCGCGTCCCAGTGATGGTTCTGCACGCCGGGATCGGCATCGACATAGGGGAACGCCGCTTCCGAGGGGACGCCGAAGTCCACGAGCCCCTGCAGCTCGTCGTAGTACTGGTTGCTGCCGTAGGCGCCCCAGATGCCGTCGTATTTCGGATCGAGGCTCCAAACGATGAACGACTCGGAGAAGTCCGCCGCCGCGGCGTCGAAATGGCCGGTTGCGCGGTTGTAGGTGCTCTCGGCGGCGGCGATTGCCGAAAAGGCATAACAGGCGCCGGCGTTGCCCTGCTCGTGCACCGGGCCGATATAGCTGTGGCCGTCGAGGTTGCGCAGATCGTAGTTGGCGGGCAGCGGCGCGGTCTCGGCCGAGCCAGAAACACCGGCGCTGCTTAACGCGAGCGCACCGAAGGAGAGTCGGACGAACAACCGGCGTGGGGATGCCATCCGAAGCTCATCGGCCCGAATGCGGAGAGCTGAATTCCCGAGGCGGAAAATGGGGGTGTTCCCGCAGAGTCTGGCGACGGCGCACCGGCAGCCGAGCCCCGGAGGGCCCACGCAATCGCCTTCCACCGCCGCCCCGGTGCTCGGTGGACTAAGGTCCCGATTTCCGCGCAGCTCGCAATCCCGTCACTCCCGGAAATTCCCGAAGCCCACGCTGATCGTCAGGTCGAGCCCGCGCACGTGAGCGATGGCGGCCTGCAAGTCGTCGCGCTTCTTGCCGGTCACGCGCACCTTCCCGTGCTCGATCGCCGCCTGCACCTTCAGCCCGCTGCCGCGGATCGACACCGCGATCTCCTTGGCAATGTCGGCCGGGATCGAGTCGCGCAACGTGAGCACCTGCCGCGCGCGGCCCGTGGACGACGTCTCCATCTTCCCGATCTCGACGTTCTTCTGGCTCACGCCGCGCCGCGACAGCCGGTCCTGCAACACCTCGAACACGGCCTCGAGCTTGAACTCCGACTCGGCCGAGAGGGTGATGAGGTTCTTCTCCTCGGTCATCTCCCAGATCACGCCGCGGAAATCGAAGCGCGTCTGCAGTTCCTTGCGCACCATGTTGGTGGCGTTCTTGACCTCGGTGAGGTAGACCTCGCAGGTGATGTCGAAGGACGGCATACGCGGATCAAGCCCCGCCGCTGCGCTCGGCGCCAGCGGCAAACGCCGCACCGCCCCGCGCGCCGCTCCTACCTCGCGGACCACGAATCTCGTTGCCCCGCCGGCCGGGATCGGCGCCCTTGTTCGCATGGGACAGAAATACCTGCCGACGATTCGCGACCAGAAACTAGCTCAGCGCTTCCAGTGGCAACAGCGTGTGCGCATGAAGAAGGAGCAGCCCGTCGTGTCACCCCAGCCGCCCGCCAAACCGGTTAGCCCTGCCGCGCCGTCCGCACCTGCGGCAGCCGCCAAGCCCTCCGCGCCCGCCAAAGCGACCAAGCCGGCCGCTGCCCGCAAAGCGTCGAAGCCGAAGGCGCCCGCGAAGTCACGCACCCCGGCGAAGCCGAAGTCGAAGTCTCGCACGCCCGCCAAGGCCAAGTCCGTGCCGGCGAAGAAGCCCCGCGCTCCGCGCAAGCGCGCGTAACGCAACCAGCGCCCGGGAGTGCCGCGCCCCGTGAAACACCGCGGGTGCCGCTGCGCTCCGTTCAGAGCTTGTCCGCCGTCACCTTGCGGCCGTCGCGCAGTGCGATTGTGAGCGAGGTGACGCCGCGTTCGAGCACGAGCGTCTCGTAGTCCTCGCCGGCCACCGCAGTCGGCTTCTCGGCGCCGGCGGCGAAGAGCTCCCCGGCGACCACAAGGGTCTCGACCGGGTTCTTCGCGAAATAACCGGCGGCCGCCTGCGCGAGCTTTTGGAGATTCACACGGATCGCCGCCGCCTGCTCGGCCGGCAGCTCGGCCTCGAAGACCACAGCACCGATCCCCGGAGCCTGGAAGGAGACCACCGCGCTGCCGCGATCGAGGCGGATTCCGCCGTAGCTCTCGCCCGCCACAGCGGGCAGCTCGGGGCGGTCGCGGCCTTCGCCGAAGAGTTCGTAGACGCACACGTAGCTTTCGTCCGGATGTGAGGCGAGGTACTCGATGGCGGCGGCATGGAACGTCGCAAGGTTGCGGCGCACGGCCTCGGTCTGTTGCGCACGGCGTTTGAGCACGGTCCAGCGCAGGCCGGGAACGCGCCGGTGGGTCACCGTGGTGCCGCCAGTCGTTGTGACTTTGATCGACTCCTCGTCACGGCCGATCCCGAACTCGTACGATTCGCCCACCACGGAGTCTGGCGTCTCAGTGAGGGAACTGCCGGCGCTGTACGCCTCCGAGGCGAGCATCGAGTTCTCGTCGGGATGCGCTGCGAAGTAGAAGGCGGCGGCCTCGTCGAAGCGCGCGAGGTTCTGCTGGATCCTGTCGCGTTCCGAGTCGGTCAGCGGCCGGCCATAGACGGCGCTGGCGCCGTTGGGGGCGTTGAGTTCGATGCTGTCGCGATCGCGGCGGATGGTAACGCTCGTGTAGTCCTCGTCGGTCGCGGGAGTGAGCTGCCCCAGCTCCGGGGCTTTCTCCAGTAGGTCGGCGAAGCCGATCTCTTCGAGCTCGGCGTCGGCGGCGAAACGGGCCTGTGCGGCCGCGGAGATCTTCGCGAGGTTGGCGCGGATGGCGTCGCCTTGCCGTGCGACGGCGGCGGCTTGCCGGCGGTCGGTGACGAGCGAGGGAAGGGCGACGCGCAGAATGTTGCCCGCGAGGTCCGGCGTCGCGAGGCCGAGCAGCGGCAGCGATTCGCGCAGCGAGGTGGGCCCGACCGAGTGGAGGAGGACGCCGTCGGGGAGATTGCTGACCACCGAGACTGCGGGCGCCTTCATGTTCGCCAAGCGCGTATGCAGGCTTTGGACGATCGCCTTGAAACTCGAATCGGCGCCGGGCATCTGCGGCAGGGAGCCGAGCAGGTCGCTCAGCGCGGAGAACAATCGCGGCGAGGCGTAGGCGATCGAGTTTCCCTGTTGGGCGGTGGCGGCGAGCGCCTGCGTGAATGCTGGCGCTTGAGGCAGGCCGGTTTTGCGGTCCAGGCATTCCTGCAGAAAGGCGGCGCCGGTAGCGATATAGATGGAGGAGTCTTCGACGGCGACGACCGGCTGGAACGGCGCGTCCGCGGACGCCGCGGTCGTGTAGAGGGTGAGGCCGTCGGCGGTCTTCGACTCCTTGAGCTCCGGATGCTGCGCCCGCAGAAGTGCGAGGAGCTGTGGCCCGCACACGTCGAGCGAGAGGAGAATGTCGTGCTTGAAGGCGGAATCGGGGGCGAGCGGCGCGTCGCCGGCGAGGCGGACGATGGCGGTGAGCCGTCCCTGCGCCTTCAGGAAGGCGGCGAGTGCGGCGCCTTCGGGCTTGGCGGGATCGACCAGCGCGGCACCTGGAAATTGCGCGGCCAGCTCGGGATCGAAACGTTGGAGCAGGTCGCGCGCGGTCGCGTAGAGGGCGGCGAGATCGAACTCCGACTCGATGAAGAGATCGGTGTCGGCGGGGGCGAGTTTCGCGGACGCGAAGGAATGCGCGGCGCCGCCGAACACGCGCAGCAGCCCCTGGCGGCCCTCGGGGATGTGCAGGTAGATCTTGTTGGCGAAACGGTCGGGGCCGAGCTGCCGCGCGCTCAGCCCGACGGCCTTCACCTGGGCCAGGCCGAGCTGGGTGGCGAGCGCGGCGTAGTCCTGTTTCCACAGGGCCAGCGAGGGTTCGTCGCCCGCGGCGGCGGCGACATCGGTCGTGAGCTCGCGGCCGAGCTGGGTGAAGTAGCCGTCGATGTCGACATACACGAAGACCTGTCCGCCTTCGCCCACGCGGTCGCGTACGGTGCGGTAGTGGACGCTTTCGCCGGTGTCGGGCTTTGCCCAGAGGAGTGCGGGGGCCAGAACACCCAGGGCGACAAGACGGGAGTAGGAGGTCATGCGTCGCCACACAGCCAAGCCAAAGTGGGGTTCGCGAGAGCGAAATCCACCGCGGGCCCACGCGAGGTCGGATGGCGCGGCGTCTGTCGCGATCGGGCGCGATCGGGCGCGGTAGGGCGGACTGCCGGGCTGTTCTCCGCCTGGATGCAGCAGCCAAGCTCCGAGCCGTGCCGGAGTGGGGCGCCACGCGTGCCCGGATTTTTTCTGGTCACGCCCGCGGCGCGCCCTTAGTCCACAAACCCTTCCAACACAGTGAGCACGTCCGCGTTTGTCTTCGCCAACTCATCACACTACGCCGCCTTCGCGGCGCGGTTGGCGTGCGCGGAGTGCTCTTGATCCGAGATGGACATTGCTGAAATCACGGCGAAAGCCCGCGTTCTCCTCGAGGCGCTCCCCTACATCCAAGACTTCCGTGGCTCCACCTTCGTCGTGAAATACGGCGGGAGCTTCATGGACGACCCGAATCCCGAGGTCCGCAACCGCGTCGCCGTCGACATCGCCTTCCTGGCCGCCGTCGGCATCCACGTCGTCGTCGTCCACGGCGGCGGCAAGGCCATCACCAAGGCCATGGCCGAGTCCGGCCTGAAGGCCAACTTCATCAACGGCATGCGCGTCACCGACGAGGCCACCATCAAGATCGTCAAGCGCACCCTCGACGAGGTCGTCAACAAGGACGTCTGCGCCGCCATCACCCTCGCCCAAGGCAAGCCGTCCGGACTTCCCGGCGACAGCGTCCTCCTCTGCGAGAAGCTCACCGTCGACGACGACGGCAACAAGGTCGACCTCGGCTTCGTGGGCGACGTCACCGAAGTCCGCGTGAAGGTCATCAAGAAGGAGCTCGCCGAGGGCCTCATTCCGATCATCTCGCCCGTCGCCGAGGACAAGGACGGCAAGCCCTACAACATCAACGCCGACGTCGCCGCCGGCCGCGTGGCCGCCGCCCTCAACGCCCGCCGCCTCGTCTACATGAGCGACGTCCCCGGCCTCCTCGCCGATCCCTCCGACCCGAGCTCGCTCATCTCCACCCTCAAGGTCAGCCAGGTCGACGGCCTCAAGAAGACCGGTGTCATCGACAAGGGGATGCGCCCGAAGGTCGCCAGCGCCGTCCGCGCCCTCGAGGAAGGCGTGCAACGCGTGCACTTCATCGACGGCCGCCTCCCGCACAGCCTCCTGCTCGAGATCTTCACCGACAAGGGCATCGGCACCGAGATCGTCCAGGGATGAACGCGCCTCTGGCGCGTTCATGAGGCCGTGGCGCCAAGCCGCCACGGCCGAAGCGGGAAGGTTTCTCCGTAATCTCCTTCCGCTTCCTGATTCCCTGATTACCACATTTTCGTCTTCCGAATTCTTCCGCAGGCGGCGCCGGCATTGAACTCCGCGCCGCCTGTTCCGTTCCTACAACCGATGCACATGCTCCAGCAGGAAATCCGTCTGCGACGATGAGTCGTCGCCAACTCCTGTAGCCGGCTTCGGTGAAGCCGGCCCGTCTCGTCCCTGCATCCCGCTCCGCCCACTGCGGCGCCGCCCGGCGAGAATTCGTTTCCTGATTTCCTGAGTTCCAGATTCGATCCGAATCGCTCAGTCTCTCTCCCGGCGCCAGCCATCGCCTTCCGTCCCGCTCTCCCTTCCCGCCATCCGCTCCCTCTAGCCTCACGCCTTTCGCCTCTCACCTCCTCCATGAACAGCCAGACGTTCTTCCCCGCTCCCGTCGTCACCGCCGCCGCCACCGAGGCACACTACGATGCCTACGTGATGAAGAACTACGGCCGCCCCGCCGTGACGCTCGTGCGCGGCGAGGGCCTGCGCGTCTGGGACGACCGCGGCAAGGAGTACCTCGATTTCTGCTCCGGCATCGCCGTCAACGCCCTCGGCCACTGCCACCCCGCGTGGGTCAAGGCCGTGCAGGCCCAGGCCGCCAGCCTCGTCCACGTCAGCAACCTCTACCGCAACCCGCAGCAGGGCGAGCTCGCCCGCCGCCTCGTCAAGCACGCCGGCCCCGGCCGCGTCTTCTTCTGCAACAGCGGCGCCGAGGCCAACGAGGCACTCCTCAAGCTCTCCCGTCTCCACGGCTACAACACCACGCACGAGGAGGGGAAACGCTTCAAGGTCCTCGTCGCCGCCAACGCCTTCCACGGCCGCACCTTCGGCAGCATGAGCGCCACCCCGCAGGCCAAGATCCAGAAGGGCTTCCGCCCCATGCTGGAGAGCTTCGCCGTGGGCGAGTTCAACAACCTCCAGAGCTTCGTCGACCTCGCCGACGACTCCACCGCCGCCATCCTCGTCGAGACGATCCAGGGTGAGAGCGGCGTCACACCCGCCACCCCCGAGTTCATCCTCGGCCTGCGCAAGCTCTGCGATGAGCGCGGCATGCTCCTGCTCTTCGACGAGGTCCAGTGCGGCATCGGCCGCACCGGCACGTTCTACGGCTTCCAGAAGTACGGCATCCAGGCCGACGGCGTCTCGATGGCCAAGGGCATCGCCGGCGGCCTACCGATGGGCGCCATCTGGGTGCGCGAACCGTTCGCCGAATACTTCACGCCCGGCTCGCACGGCACCACCTTCGGCGGCACGCCGCTGGCCTGCGCCGGCGCGCTCGCCGTGCTCGACGTGATGGAGAAGGACGACCTCATGGGCGCCGTCACGCGCAACTCCGTCGCCTGGCACGCCGCGCTGCGGCAGCTTGTCGCCGAGTTCCCGAAGCTCCTGAAGGAAGTCCGCGGCGTCGGCTACATGGTCGGCCTCGGCTTCCAGGCCGATCCCGCGCCGATCAACGCGAAACTGCGCGAGGCCGGCCTGCTCTGCCCGACCGCCGGCAACAACACCATCCGCTTCCTGCCCGCCCTCACCGCCATGCCCGCCGACCTCGCCAAGAGCGTCGAGATCGTCCGCAGCGTGCTGCAGACCGTGTAGCCGGCCGCGTCGAGGCCGGCCCTTGGTGCCACGGGCAACGTGCGCCTTGGATGGGCGGCGCCGCGGTTGATTCTGCCGCGGCATCTGTCCAGCCTCCCACCAGATGGCGTCCGGAGATTTCCACACCGAGGGCCGAGGCCGGCACAAGGCGTTGCGCGTGCCCGTCCGCGTGGTCGACGCCGCGGCGGCGCACGCGCTCGACCTGCCGTGCTTGAAGCTGGCGCTTGTCACCGCGGGCTCAGGCTATGCCCGGATCGGCAGTCGCAGGGTTTCCCTCGTCGCGCCGGCGGTCCTCTGCCTGGGGCCTCGGGAGTCGGCGTATCTGGATGCTGGGCTCACCTGCAGCGCCGCGCTGTTCCTGCCCGAGTTCGTGACCGGCTCCGCCGATGTCTCGGTGCTGGAGACGCTGCCCTCGACCGCAAGCGGCACGATCCTCCACCCCGACGGGTACTGGGCCGCCGCGTTCCGGCTCGGCACCGGCGGACCGCCGCGAGCGCTCGTCGTCCCGCCGCTCGCCACCCGGAGGCTGGCGGAGAATCTCGGCCGGCTCCGGCATGAACTCGAGGAGCAGCAGTGCCTGTTCTGGCCGAGCTGGGCGCGCGCCTTCCTCTCCGAGATTCTCTTTCTCGTCGCCCAGCTCCACCACGCGCCGGCGACCGATCCGACCGCACCGGGCGATTTCCCCGAGCACCCGGCGGCCCCGGTCGTGCTCGCGCTTCGCCGGCGCTACCGCGAGCCGCATACGCTCACGGCGCTGGCCCGCGAGTTCCACACCAACCGCACCACGCTGCAGCAGCGCTTCCGCGCGTACACCGGAAGGAGTGTCGCCGCCTACCTGCGCGACCTCCGCCTAGCGATGGCGCGCACCCTCCTGGCCGAGGGCGACCTCCCGGTCGAGGCGATCGCCGAGCAGGTGGGCTTCGCCGATCTCACCGGCTTCATCCGCGCCTTCCGGCGCGCCTACGGCTGCACCCCAGCGCGCTACCGGCGCTCCCTCGCCTCCGGAGCGCTCCGCTGAGATTTGTCGGCCGGCCGGTTTTCCCTGTCGCCCGGCCCTACCGGCGCTGCGTGCCCGGTACTATGCTTGTCGGCATGATTCCATCACGCCCTGCAGTCCCGCTGGCGACGCTGCAAACAACGCTGAACCGCCACGGCTTTGTGGCCCATGTGGCCAGCTCCCGTGCCGAGGTCGTCCCTCTTGTGCTCGAGCGGATACTCCCCGACACCGGCGCCAGGCACTTCGCTGCCGGCGGCTCGATGACGTTCGACGTGTTCAAGCCCGAGCTCCTGTCCGCGTTGGCCGCCCGCGGCCTGGTCTACAGCGACAACCACGAACCCGGCGTCTCGTGGCCGGAGCTGGTCGAGCGGCGGCGGGCCTCGTTGCTCACCGATCTGTTCTTCACCGGCGTCAACGCCGTGACCGCGCACGGCCAGTTGGTCAGCCTCGATGCGACGGGAAACCGGATCGCCGCCATGCTCTTCGGGCCGAAGCACGTCGTCGTGCTGGCCGGCCGCAACAAGATCGTGCCCGACCTCGCCGCCGCCAAGGAGCGCGTCCGGCGTGTCGCCCCGCTGAATGCCAAGCGGCTCGGTTTTGCGACGCCGTGCGTGGCGGCGGGGCGCTGTGTCGACTGCTCGTCGCCGGCCCGCATCTGCAACGCCTGGGCCGTCGTCGAACGGCCGTTCCCCGCCGGCCGCATCCACGTCGTGCTGATCGACGACGACCTCGGGCTCTGAAGCGAGGCCTGCGGCTTTCGGCCCTCGACGCCGGCAGGGCGGCCGGCGCCTCGACCAGAAGTGTGGGGCGACCGCCCCCTGCCGTTGCACGTCTACGCAAAATGGTTTCCGGGCCGTGCGCATTCCTGTTCTATGCCGAGGCATGTCCGCCGCCGAACCCGCCCGCCAAGCCCCAGCCGTGTCGAGGCGTGCGTTTGCGCTGGTCGTCGTCCTGCTCGCGGTCGCGGCGCTGCTCGCCTACCGCAACTCCTTCTCCGCGCCCTTCGTCCTCGACGACGAGAGCTGCATCACGGAGAACCCGACGATCCGGCAGCTCGGGACCGCCTTTTTCCCGCCCGGCGGCGGGGTGACGGTGAGCGGCCGGCCGTTGCTCAACTTCACCTTCGCGGTGAACCACGCCCTGGGCGGCGAGGCGGTGTGGGGTTACCACGCGTTCAACCTCGGCATCCATTTTCTGGCGGCATGCGTTCTCCTGGGCGTCGTCCGCCGGACGCTCGACCGGCCGTTGCTCCGTCCGCGGTTCGGCGGGGCGCAGCTACCGCTGGCCGCGGCGGTCGCTGCGGTGTGGCTCCTGCACCCGCTCCAGACCGAGTCGGTGACGTATACCGTGCAGCGGGCGGAATCGCTCGCCGGGCTGTTTGCGCTGCTCACATTGTACGGCTTCATCCGAGCGGCGGAGAGCGCGGCGCCGCGCCGTGCGCTGGCGTGGCGCTTTCTCTCCGTGCTGGCCTGCCTGCTCGGCATGGCGACCAAGGAGACGGTCGCGGTGGTGCCGCTGCTGGTGTTGCTCTACGATTTCGTCTTCATCTGCGAGCGGGCGCCGGGCGCCGCCTGGGCCGTCTGGCGGGAGCGTCGCGGCTACTATCTCGCGCTGGCGGTGACGTGGTTGCTGCTCGGGTTCCTCGTGGTCGGCACTGGCCTGCGGGGCGGTACGGCGGGCGGCAGGGCGGCGCTCACGGCGCTCGCGTACTTTTGGACACAGTGCCACGCCGTGGTTCTGTACCTGAAGCTCAGCTTCTGGCCGCATCCGCTGGTCTTCGACCACGGCCGCTGGGTCGCCTCCGGTTTCGCCGCCGTGTGGCCGCAGTTCGGGCTGCTGCTCCTCCTCGGCGCGGGGACAGTCGCCGCGCTCTGGCGACGCTTGCCCGTTGGCTTCCTCGGGGCGTGGTTCTTCGCCCTTCTCGCGCCGACCTCCAGCTTCCTTCCCGTCGCCTCGCAGACGATGGCCGAGCACCGCATGTACCTGCCGCTGGCGGCGGTCGCGACGTTGGCGGTCGCCGGCCTGTACGCGCTGCTCGGCCGGCGTAGCCTGGTGCTCTGGCCGGTCCTGGTCGTGGGCTTCGGCTGGCTGACTTTTACGCGCAACGAGACGTATGCCAGCGATCTCTCGCTCTGGCGCGATACCGTGGAGAAGGTGCCGCACAGCGCCCGCGCCCGCTACAACCTCGGGATCGCCTACACCAAGCGCGGCGAGTACGCGCTGGCCGCCGAACAGGGCGAAGCCGCGGTGCGGCAGGACGACGGCTGGGTGCCGCGCAGCGAGTTCTACTACATCCTCAACAAGCTCGGCTACGATCTCGCCGAACTCGGTCGCCTGCCGGAGGCCGTGGCCCGCTACGAGGAGGCGTTGCGGCTGAACCCCGACTACGATGTCGCCCACGCCAACCTGGCAAAGGCGCTGGTGCGGCTCGACCGCTATCCCGAGGCGCTCCGGCACTTCGAGGCGGCGCTCCGGCTCGGGTTCGGTGGTGCGGCGTTTGCCGGGGAGTATGCCGAGGCGCTTTTGCACGAGGGGCGCACCGAGGAGGGCATCGGCCAACTGCGTGCGATCGTGCGGCAAGCGCCCGACTGGGCTCCGGGCTTCAACAATCTCGCTTACGCGCTCCTCCTGACCGGCGACGTGGAGGGTTCGATCGCCGCCTACCGCGACGCCGGCCGGGTCGACCCGCAGTTTGCCGCCGCCTGGGCCGGACTCGGCTACGCGCTGATCGTGGCCGGCCGCCCGGCCGAGGCTGTCGCGCCCGCCGCCGAGGCGGTGCGCCTGCAACCGGATTTTGCGGATGCCCACAACACGCTCGGCATTGCCTTGGCCCAGACGCGGCGCCCGGCCGAGGCCATCGGCAGTTTCGAGCGCGCGCTCCAGCTCGGAGCCGCCGGTCCGGATGTGCACAGCAATCTCGGCAACGCCCTCGCTGCCGTCGGCCGCAGACACGACGCCATCGCCCAGTACCGCGAAGCGATCCGGCTCGCGCCGGACTATGCTCCTGCGCACCGGAACCTCGGCTACGAACTGCGCCGCGCCGGCCAGACCGCAGAGGCGGCCGAGCATCTCGCGACGGCGGCGCGGCTTGAGGCCGAGAACGGGAGTCGGTGAATCGGCAGGAGGCCGGGTCCGCAGCGGATGGCGGCGCGGGACCCCGCGTTGGATATAGCCGGGTACTCGGGCGCGCAGCGCGCCACCGCTTCAGCTACTTCGATTTCTTCGGCTTTTTCGGGGTGCCAAAGGTGGCGCTCATCCAGTCGCTGAGGAGCTGCTTTTCGTAGATGGTCGTGTCGTGGTCGATCGCCGGTGACTGGTAGCGGAATGTGAGGTTGGTGAGCTTCTCGGAACCTTCCTTGAGGACCGCGCCGGTCTCGTCGAGCAACTGGTAGTCGAAGACGAGGCGCGGCGGGTGCGCATCGCGCATGTAGCGGACTCGGCCGAAATCCGGACCGCGCCAAGGCTCGACCGTGCCGGCGAGATCGATGTCGAGCATGGTGATGACGAGCGTTTGGCCGGGGGCGAGGTGGCGCCTGGCGAGCGAGGCGAGGTGACGGTTGAGCTCGCTGTAGATGATGTCGCTGGCGGCTTTGTCGGAGGCTCCTTCGACGACGATGTCGGAGAATTTTTCCCAGTTGGAGAACGTGAGCTTCACCCGCGAGCCGGCGGGCGCGACGGCAGGATCGGGTGCGGCGCGCAAAGCCGGGCCGGCGAGGGCGAGCAGCGTGAGCGCGGCGGCGAGGAGGTGACGGGAAAGCGGTTTCATGGGCATGGGCGTCGAGGTGGGGCTCGATGCCCGTGGCCGCAGCGTGGAGCCGCGGCACAGTAGTTTATCGGAAGGGGTGGGACCGACGGGGATTAGGGAGGTTCCCGAGCGGAAGGCGAGAGGAAGACAGAGGGCAGAAGACAGCGGCCGGAATGCGGAGAACGACGGGGAACGTTGGCACAACGAACACCGCTGTGCTGCGGGGCTCACTTCGGATGCTGCGCGAGGTAGGCTTCCATGGCTTCGCGGGTGACGATGTGCTTGGCGGCGCAGCGCGGGCAGCTGATCTGCACCGAGGGCTCGTCGCGGAAGAGCTCGGCGGGATCTTTGCGCATGATCGGGGCGAGCACGCGCAGGATCTTCTGCTGGTTGCAGCCGCAGCGCCACGCGTAGCGGCGTCGCTCGAGTAGGGAGAGCGTCTCCGTCTGGTCGATGGTGCGCAGCGTGTCGGCGGTGAGGGACTCGAACCACGCGGTGTCGCAGTCGGGGTGCGAGCAGACCATCGCGTACTCCTCGGGCGCGGTGGCGAAGAACTTCGAGGGGCGTTGCTCGCTCTGGAGGTAGAACGCCTCGGCGGCGCGGAAGGAATCGGCGCCCTCGAAGGGCACGGCGCTGCGGCGCGGCGGTTTGTTGTGGTCGACGACGTCGGCGTAGAGGTAGTTGCCGCCCATCTCGCGGACGTTGTCGGCGAGGATGCGGCCGGTGACGGCCTCCTCCTCGGTGTCGGCGGTGAGGAAGAGGTTCACCGGCGGCTGCTCGAAGTGGAGCGTCCACGCGATCATCTCGTAGCGCGGGCGGGCGGTGCAGTGCAGGACGAAGGCGGCGAGCGCGTCCTTGAAGAGTGCGATGTGCTCGGTGGCGGGCTTGAGCTGCTGCGCGGCGAGATGGAGGAAGTAGTCGACGTAGATCTCGGAGAGCGTGGCGCGGATGATGACGGCGTTGCGCGAGCGGACGAAGTGGCTGCGGATCTCGATGCCCTCCTCGGGCGCAGGCGGTGGTTGCGACGAAGGGGACGAGGGAGGCGCGGCGTCGGCGGACATGGCGGGAAACGGTGGAGACGACTCAGCCTTTCCGCAACGTGACGACGCACTCGAGGTGGCGCGTCTGCGGGAAGAGGTCGAAGGGCTGCACGGCGGTGAGCGCGTAGCCGGCGGGCTGGAGCAGCGCGAGGTCGCGCATCTGCGTGGCCGGATCGCACGAGACGTAGACGATCGCGCGTGGGCCGAAGGCGACGAGCTGGCGGAGGAACGCCTCGTCGCAGCCCTTGCGCGGCGGGTCGATCACGACGGCGGTCTCGGCGGCGGGGAAGTCGAGTCCGGCGAAGATCGCGGCGGCATCGGAGGCGAGGAAGGTGGCGTTGGCGATGCCGTTGGCGGCGGCGTTCTCAGTGGCCCAGCGCACGGAGGTCTCGCTGATCTCCACGCCGGCCACGCGCTCGAAACGCCGCGCGGCCGTGAGCGCGAAGAGCCCGCTGCCGCAGTAGGCATCGACGAGGAAACGCGCGCCGCTGGCGGCGGCCTGCTCGCGCACGTAGCCGGTGAACGAGGGCAGGATGAACGGGTTGTTCTGGAAGAAGTCGCGGGCGAGGAAGCGCAGTTTGAGCCCTTCGACGTCCTCGGTGATCGTCGCTTCGTAGTTGGTGGTGACGCCTTCGAGCGAGTGGCGCAGGAGGACGGTGGCGCCGCGCTGGTATCCGCCGCCGGCGGCCTTGGCTCGGATCTCGTCGCGCAGGGCGGGGAGGGCGGCGTTGATGGCGTCGGTCGCGATCGGGCACTGCGGCACGTCGACGAGAGAGAAACGCGAGGCGGCCTTGAGGAAACCGATGGGGAAGGAAGCGGCGCTCTCGTCCGCGCGAGGTGGTTCGAAATGCGGCGTGATCTTCGAGCGGTAGCCGAACTCGCAGGGCGAGGGCATCACGGCGTTCACCGGGAACTCGATCCTCGCCATGTAGCGGAGGAGCTCGGCGACGTGGCGCTGCTTCCACTTGAGCTGCTCGGCGTAGGAGAGGTTCTGGTACTGGCAGCCGCCGCAGGTGCCGAAGAGCGGGCAGCGCGCCGCGATGCGCTCGGGCGCGGGGCGGACGACGGCGACGAGGTCGGCCTCGGAGTAGTTCTTGTGGTTGCGGAAAATGCGCACACGCACGCGCTCGCCCGGGAGCGCGAACGGCACCATGACGACCCAGCCCGACGGGATTTCCGATTTTGGATTTTCGATTTCCGATTGGGCGGAGGCGGTGTCGGAGCTGGTGGCTGCGGCCTTCGCGCCTGCGGAATCGGCAATGGCGACGCGCCCGAGGCCGACGCCGAGGTTGGTGAGCGTCGAGATCTCGAGCTCGAACTCGGCATGATACGGGAAGGGAAGGTCGTTGAAGCGCTTCTTGGCCACGGGAAACACAGAGAGAACGCCGAGCGGCGAGGCCGCAAGCTCGGGTGCATGCCGGTCGTGGACCGTTTCTTGAGGGCGACCGGGATGGTTTTGTTGTCGATGTGTGCGCGGCGCTCGGCGGGGCGGCGTAAAGGAGCGTCCCACGCGCTGGCTTGCCCGCGCGGGCCGGGCTTGTTTCCCTCGCGGCTACGCTATGCCCGCCGAACGTCTTACCAGCCTCCAGAATCCGCGCATCAAACAGCTTGTCCGCCTGCGTGAGCGGCGCGAACGCGACGAGGCGGGCGTGTTCATCGTCGAGGGCTATCGCGAGATCCTGCGCGCGCTCGACCAGGGCGCGAAGCCGGTGGAGTTTTACGTCTCGCCCGACTGGTTCCTCGGCGAGAACGAGCCGGCGCTGATCGCCCGCGCCGAGGCCGCCGGCGCACGGCTCTTCGAGTTGACCAAGGAGGCCTTTGCCAAGGTCGCCTACCGCGAACGGCCCGACGGCCTACTCGCGCTCATCCCGCAGTGGCGCACGAAGCTCGAGGAGCTGGAGCTGTCCGATCCGCCGTTCCTGCTCGTCGTCGAGGCGATCGAGAAGCCGGGCAACCTCGGCACCATCCTGCGCAGCGCCGACGCCGCCGGAGTCGACGCCGTGATCGTGTGCGACCCGGTGACGGATCTTTTCAACCCCAACGTCGTCCGCTCCTCGACCGGTGTGCTCTTCGCGATGCCGGTGGCGATCGCGACCACGGAGGAGGTGCACGCCTTCCTGCGCGCCAAGGGCATCCGCGTCGTGGCGACGACGCCCTCGGCGACCGAACTCTACACGAAGACGGATCTCACCGGCTCGGTGGCGCTGCTCATGGGCAGCGAACAGTACGGGCTGAGCGATTTCTGGCTGAAGGAGGCCGATGAGCGCATCCGCATTCCCATGGCCGGCCAGGCCGACTCCCTCAACGTCGCCATGGCCACGATCATCACGCTCTTCGAGGCGGTGCGGCAGCGGGGGGCGTGACCAACTCCGTGATGGGTGAGATGGTGTCGCCTGTTTCTATTTACCGAGGGTGACGGTGCCGGCGAGGGGGTAGAGTTTGCCCTGCTCGGAGTCCAAGGCCCAGGCGGCCACGGTGGTCGTGCCGGAGCGGCGGACGAGGCGGGCTGCGGGGGTGCGGAGCATCCAGCCGCAGGTGTTGGCCGCGGCGCCGAGCTCGGTGGCTTTGTCGGGGCGCGGCGCGCCGGGGAGTACCGCGTTGGCGATGATCGGTTCGCCGTTCTCCGCGGCCACGCTGATGACGATGGCATCGGCCGGGCGCACGGGATCGGGCAGGACGGCCCAGCCGACGATGACGATCTCGCCGGGCGCGTTCTCCCAGACTTGCTCAAGCCGCCCCGTCTTCTCCGCCGGCGGCGGGTTGGGCGCGACGAGCGGTTGGACCTCGGGAGAACGGAAGAGGTGCGGGCGCAAGTAGCCGATGGCGTCGAGGCCGGCGACATTGCGGCGGGCGACCGCGGCATCGGGGAAGACGTAGCCGGTGACGAGCGGGTGGCCGGGTAGAACGTCCGAGAGCAGCGCTGCGGCGCGGACTTGGCGGCGGTTGATGCGGACTTCTTCGCTGGTGCGCAGGGCAGGCTCGATGGCAGCCAGGGCAAAGAGGACGAGCGCGGTGCCCCCGATGCCGGCGGCGAGGAGCAGGGCGCGGGATTGGGCGGGTTGGGTTGTATCCGAACGGCGGAATAACTGCCACGGCCGCAGTGCGGCGATGAGCGGGATGAGTGCGAGGGGCAGTTGGAGCGCGAAGGTCACGTAGCGGGAGCTGGTCGCCTGCTCGGGGCCGATGCCGGCGCGGGCGCAGGCGGCGACGAGTCCGCTGCCGACGGTGAAGCCGGCGATGGCGAACCACGGCAACGTGCGTCGGCACAGCTCGGTGTCGCGTTCGCGCAGCCAAGCCTGGAGGAAACGGGCCGCGCAGGCGGCGAGCAGGAGATAGAGTGCGGCGCCGGCGGCGGTCGCCGTGACAACGGGCCGGGTGGCGAGGGCCGAGGCGAAGGGGGCGCCGGCGAAGGCGAGCAGGTAATGGAGTTTCACCGACAGCGTGGAGTCGTAGGGATGGAGTCCGCGGTGGTTGGGCGGATTCATGCCGACGAAGTAGAGCGCGGCGGCGATGCCGATGGCGGCGAGGAGGATCAGGACGTGGTGCCGGCGGGCGAGGAACTCGCGCCACGTGGGTGCCCAGAGCAGGACGCCGCCGGCCAGGCCCCAGGCGAGCATGCCGTTGCCGGAGGTCCAGGTGGCCAGCGCGGCGAGGGCGACGACGAGGGTGAGCCGGGTGCTGTCGCGCAGTGGCGCCGCCGCGGCGGAGATCGCCAGCGCGACCCAGAGCATTGGCAGGAAATTCTGGATGCCGATGCCCCACAGCCAGTTTTCCCACTGGACGGGGGAGAAGAGCAGGAGGTTGGCGAGGAACCAGATGAAGAGCGGCGCGGCGGTTTCCTCTGTGGCGGCGCCCGGGGTGGCGGGGCGGTGCGTCTGGCGCAGAAGGCGGAGGAGGACGAGCGAGGTGGCGACGACGATCGCCCAGCTGGCGAGCATCTCGGCGACGGCGTTGCCGCCGGTGAGGTGGCCGAGGGCGAGGAAGAACAGGCGCGGAACGAGGATGCGGTGCTCGTTGTGCTGGGCTGCGAGATCGGCGAAGGCGAGCTGGCCGGCGTGGGCCTTGATGTGCATGCCGGCGAGGTCGTCGTCGAACTGGTCCCAGTAGGGGATGTCGACGCCGAAGTGGAGGATCTGCCAGAGCGGGAGGAGGGCGGGCGAGAGCGCGAGCAGCAGAAGCAGGCGGCGCGCGAGGGGACTGTTCATCGGGGCGAGATTGGGCGGGGGTGCGGCGTGGGCCAAGCTCGCAGGCGGGAAGTGCAGGTGGTGCGCGCGGTGGGGGCGGACTCGGCGGTTGCGCGGCGGGGGTGGCGGGCTAGAACCGCGGACCATGCCGGCACCTGTTTCGAAAAAACACCTCCACGTCGTCTGCGCGCTGATCGAGCGGGACGGCCGGGTGCTCGTCGCGCAACGGCCGGCGGAGAAGGCGCAGGGACTGCTGTGGGAGTTTCCCGGAGGGAAACTCGAGGCTGGCGAATCGGCGGAGGCGGCGCTGGTGCGCGAGATCCGCGAGGAGCTGTGCGTGGGGATCGCGCTGGGCGAGCGGCTGGCGGACGCGCACCACGACTATGGGAAATTTGCGATCACGTTGACGCCGTTCCGGGCGACGCTGGGCGAGCCGGGAGGGGAGCCGCGGGCGACCGAGCATGTGGCGCTGCGCTGGTGTGCGCCGGCCGAGCTGCGCGGGCTGGAGTGGGCGCCGGCGGATGTGCCGATCGTCGAGGAATATCTGCGGCTGCGGCGGGAGCGCGGGGCCTGACGCGACGGCTGCGACGCGCCGCCTAGAGCGGTTTCAGCAATGTTGTAGCCGGCCGCGGTGAGGCCGGCGCCTCTGGCCGGGGTCAACGCCCCCGGCTACAGTATTTCGGAGAATGCTCTGGGGGAGGACGTTTCGGAGAAACGTCCCTACCACCGTGCGCAGGAAAACGTGCCGAGCGGCGTCCTCCGGTCTCTGCGGTGTGCTCGCGGATCGCTGCCCTCGCGGGCAGCGCCACGGGTTTGGGTGAAACGAAAACGGCGGGCTCGGGAGGAGCCCGCCGCAAGCGGTGTGGAGGTGATGCGGGGCGCGGCGCAGGGCCGCGGGGCGATCACTTCCAGTTGAGGAGGAACTTGGTGTAGTAGGTGGTATCGAGCTTCTCTTTTCCGGGCTTGGGCTCGCTCTCGTAGTCGTTGGCGACGCCGAGGCGGACCTTCCACTGGGAAGAGGCGAGCGGGATCTCGAAGTAGGAGTCGTGCTGGATGCGGTAGTTGGCGAAATCCTCGAGGGAGGGCATGAAGGTCAGCTTGTTGCCGATGCGCCAGTTCTTGCCCGAGTAGCTGTGGATGAGGCCGAGATCGAGGGCGGGAGTGCTGAGGTCGTCGCCGTACTTGTAGGATTCGTAGCGGTACGCGAGACCGGAGCGGAAGGTGAGTTCGTGCTTGGGCTCGCGGATGACGGAGTAGCCGAGACCGGCGGCGGTGTTGGAGTAGAAGTCGAGGTCCTTGATCTTGTCGGTGCCGATCTCCTCGCGAGCGTACCAGGAGAGGCGTGGGGTGAAGAAGGCGGTGTAGTCGACGCCGGCCTTGGCGTTGTCGGCGGAGGTCTTGTCCTCCTTCACAGGCGGGGTGCCGGTCGTTACTTCCTGCGTGGCGCGGGTGTAGGTGGCGTAGAACTGGAGCTTGTCCTCGGGGCCGGCGAGGGTGGCGGCGAAGCCGACCGCGGTGGAGAGGCTGTTGGTGTTGCCGGTGTTGCCGACGACATCGACGGAGGCCTCGAAGGCCCAGGCGCGCTTGGCCGCGGCGGCGGCCTTGGCCTCGGGGCTGTCGGCCGAGTCGATCCAGACGGCTTCGACGGCGTCGACCTTGCCGGTGCCCCAGGCGCCGGGGCCGGCGACGCGAACTTCGCCGCCGGCGGCGGTGGAGACGGCGCCCTGGATGGTGTTGCCGCCCTGGTAGCGGAGGAAGACGGGGGCGTCGGTGGAGAGACTGGCGATGTTGGACTGGCTGATCTTCAGGACGCCGGCGAAGGCGGTGTCGATCTCGACGGTGCCGCCCGAGGCGCGGAGGATCTTGCCCTGGATGGTGGAGCCGTCCTTCGTGCCGACGGTGTCGGCGATGAGTTGGGAGGAGAGGCCGAGGCCGGCGAGTACGAGCGAGGCGAGTAGGAATCGGGTCGGTTGCATGATTCTCGGGTTGTTGTGGACGGGTTGAACAGGCGAAGAAACGTTAGCATGAAAGCAATGCAAGCTGGGATCGTAGGAGGGCCGGGCTAGGGATATTCCCCGATGCTTGCAGAATGGGGCGAAAGCGGCGGCTTGTGCTCAGGTCTCGAGCTAAGTGGCCGATACAGTTTCGGTTATTGAGCCCCCGCCCTTATCCAGCCTTCCTCCTTCCAGCGTGAAAGTCGGCAAACCAGACATCATCCGAGTCGGCCAGCAATTGCCGGCATCTCCTCGTATTTTCTCCCGCTTGGCGGCGGTGTTGAAGGATCTCAACACCGGCGTGGATCAGGTCGTGGGATTGGTGAAGATGGACCCCGGCTTGAGCGCCCAGGTGATCCGCCTGAGCAACAGTGTGCTCTTCGGCTTCGCCGAGCCGAGCAGTTCGCTCGAGGAATCGATCAACCGCGTGGGTTTCCGCGAGGTCTATCGCCTGGTCGGACTGGCGGCCACGAACCAGCTGTTCCCGAAGGAGCTCACCTTGTACGCGGTGCGCGGCGATCTGGTGTGGGAAAACTCGCTGGCCTCGGCATTGGCCATGGAGCGGCTGGCGCGCAAACAGGGCTCCGACGATGATCAGGCGGCGTACACGATCGGTCTGCTGCGCTCGTCCGGTAAGGTGATTTTCAACCGCTTGGCCACACAGCCCGGACAACGGATCAATCCGTACCCGGGTGCCGATGTGGAGCCGCACCTGGGCGACTGGGAGCGGGCCAACTTCGGCATCGACAACACCGAGGCGGCTGCGGAGCTGATGGAGCACTGGAAATTCGATCCGACGATCCGCTTGGCGATCCGTCATCACTACGATCCGATGGTCTCGCCCGACGCGCCGCCGGAGGCCGCGTTGCTCAATTGCGCCGGCTGGGTCGTGCATCAGCTCGGCAAGAGCCTGCCCGGCGAGGCCGCCTACTGGCGCCGCGAACCGGCGAAGCTCGAGAAGGCTTCGATCCTCGCGGAGGCGGTAGATTCTGTAGTCGAGGAAGTCCGCGAAGAGCTCGATGTGCTGAAGTCCGCTGTGGCCTTCGGCTGAACGCCGCTGGCAGCTACCGGTGTAGCGCGCCGGCTTGCGATGCCTTCTGGGTGTTGCAGGCCAGCGAGTCGACTATTGCGAATGGGTGCCGCAAGACGGCGCCTCCACGCGCCCTTTCGGTGCGCAAACCGAAGGCGTGAACTTGGCAGTGGGCTGCATCGACACGATGACCCGTGCCGATGGTGGTCGAGGGCGAGTGCCGAGGGGGCGCGCGCGATACCGTCGGTGGTGTGATCCGGGGCGTTCGTTCGCTTGGAGCTTTGCCCACGCTACGAGCTGCCGCTGTTCGCCCACACGACGCGCCTGCGCGCTTCCTGGTGGTGTCGCTGTGCGCAATGGTCCCGCGCATCCCGCCGCGAGAAAGAAAAAGACCGGCGGCCCGAGGGCTCGCCGGTCTGAATCCGATTCTCGCGTTCTTCAGAACGCCATCTTTGCGGCGAAGGCGAGGATGCCGAGGGTCGCGGCGCCGGTGAGCAGGACCGCGATCTTCGCGCCGCGGGCATTGCCGCGGTACGGGTTGTCGGGGCAGGCGGCGCTTTCGGCGGCCACGCGCTTCGCATAGCCGAACACTTTGCAGGCAAGGAAGAGTTTGAGCAGCGCGAGCAGGGAGACCAGTGCCAGCACGATCTGGGCGACGCTTAGCCCGGTGTTGAAGTTCAGCGGGATCAGCCAGAGGAGCTTGACGTCGACCTGGACGGAGCCGGGGGTGGCGCCTTGCAACCAGCCGAGGCAGCGGGCGTCGAGGACGAGGATCACGAGGATGCCGAGCATCGCGAACATCGAGGTGCGGCCGGCCAGCTTCTGCACGGCGTGTTCGGCCGGCGAGAGCCGCGTGGGATCGTCGGGGGTGAGGCTGCCGTCGGCGCCGACGTTTTCCCGGCTATAGGGGAACGGCGCTTTGAAGGCGGCCCAGGCCGAGGGGATCGAGGCGAACATGACGACGAAGAAGAAGGTCGAGAACCCGAGCGTCTCGGCGAGCGGGCCGGAGATCATGTTCGTGGGGACGAGCATGAGGTTCATCAGCGCGGTGGCGAAGGCGTAGTGCGTCATCGTCGAGCGGCCCGGGGCGAGCTGCTGCATCATGTAGATCATGTTGCCGACGAAGCCGAAGCCGTAGCCGAGCTTCTCGATGCTCACGAGGGTGACGACGGTCGAGTAGGAGAGCCCGTGGCCGCTGGCGGCGAAGTGGCTGAGGATGACGAAGGTGAAGTGCGGGATGTTCAGGCAGAGGCCGAGGAACCAGAGGCTCTTGGAGAGACCGCGGCGGGCGACGAACCAGCCGCCGAGCAGGCCGCCGAGGATGTTGAACGTCGTGCCGTAGACCGCGTCGATGTTGCTGACCTGGCCGACGGTCAGGCCGAGACCGCCCTGTTCGACGGGCGACTGGAGGAAGAGCTGGCCTTCCATCAGGATCAGGCCTTCGCCAAGCCGGTAGAGGAAGACGAAGGCGATCATGCCCCAGAACATCCGCTTGTGGAAGAAGCTGGTGGCGGTGCCGAGGAAGTCCTGCACGACCTGCTTGGTACTGGTGGGTCGCTCGGTCGTGCTGCCGGTGGGCAGGAAGAAGAAATGGTAGACCGCCAGCAGCGCCATCGAGAGCGCGCACACGCCCATCACGGCCTGCCACATCACGGAGTTGGACCAGCCCTGCCGCTCGCGCATCCAGTCCATCGCCGAGATGAGAACGCCCGACGCGAAGACTTTGCCGAGCACCCAGAACGTGCTTTGCCAGCCGGCCAGCCGCGCCTGTGAGGGCCGGTCCATGGCCGTGAGGTAGATGCCGTCGCCGCAGATGTCCTGCGTGGAGGAGGCGAAGGCGGCCACCCAGAGGATGGCGATGCTGGTCTGGAAGAAACCGGTCGTCGGCAGCGACATCGCCACGGCGATGAGCAACCCGGTGAGCAGCAGCTCCATCGAGAGCACGAAGAACTTCTTCGTGCGGTACATGTCGAGGAAGGCGGCCCAGAGCGGCTTGAGCGACCAGGCCACGCCGATGCTGCCCAGCGCCACCGTGATCTGGCCGTCGCCGTAGCCGAGCGACTTATACATGCGGGCGGCGGTGCCGCTCATGATCACGTTGAAGGGGATGCCCATCGCCAGATAGAGCGTGGGCACCCAGAAGATCGGGTTTCGGAAGGTGGCGGTGGCGTTCTGCGCACTGGATGTCTGCGCGGAGGGGGTGGGAGAGGCGAGGTAGGCCATGGCTGAGAAAGGGAGAGGAGGAGGGTACAGGCGCGGCTCACGCGGAGGCGCGGGCGGGGTTTCGGAAACGAGGAGGCTGGTGCGGGGCTGGGGCTGGCTCAAACCGGTTTCGGCCCGTCCGTTCTTCTGTCGTTAGAGCAATGCACCGGGGCTGCCGGTGCACCATTTCTTTCATCGTTTGTGCCGCTATCGTTTTTGACACTTCCGCCTCCGACCCGGAATCTGCTGGCTCGCCGAAAACGGGCGGCGTTCGCGCCGGCCGCCTCGGCTCACTCACGGCTCCCTTCTCCTCGTTCCCGCTCCCTCCCGCATGAACGCCCTGCCGCCCTCCCTCGCCGCGATCGGTCTCGATCCGGCCTCCCAGGATCCCGCCAACGAGCCCAAGCTCGTCCGCTACATCCAGCTCAAGCTGGCCTCCCTCGGCTTCTCCGTACCGAGCGCCAGCGGCGACGACCCGGCGTTCCAAGAGATCGCGGAGGCGTTGCTGGCCAACCACCTCGAGAAGAACCGCCTCCTGAGCAGCTACCTCGCGCCGGCCGACCGCCGCATCCAGGACTGGCTCGAACGCTACCTCGAGAACGCGATCCCCGCCGGCATGCCCGTGCGCCTGCCCAGCCAGACCTTCGTCCTCGATCGCTGGGGACTCGCCCGCCTGCTCTCGCTCCCGCCGGACCGCGACACCTACGCCTCGCCGGTGCTCTCCAGCTACCGCGTGGCCAACGGCATCCTCCACAACCCGAAGTCTGACCGCCGCACCACCGCCGGCGTCTTCCACATCGCCGAGGGCGGCCTGCCCATCCCGGCCGACAAGCTCGCGGTGCCGCGCGAGGCCTTCGCCCGGCTCCTCGCCCTCGCGTTCCAGCCGCCGCAGGACCACATGCTCCTGCCCTTCACCGCCACGCAGAAGACTCCGGCGCACTGCTTCGCCTCGCTGCTCCTGCGCCCCGTGGTCGTGCCGGCGATCGACGGCGTCTCGCCCGAGAAGACGATGGAGGTCCGCTTCTTCGTCCCCGGCAGCCTCGTCGCCAACCTCGATTTCGTCGAAAGCATCTTCGGTAACGCCGGCGATCCCGCCCTCCCGCGCAACGACGCCGGCCTCGACCCGGACCACTGGACCGGCCACACCGGTTGCGTCATCCTCGCCCCGCACCTTGTCGGTGTGAAGAAGAAGGACCTCGGCCTGCCCGCCTGGGACCAGGCCACTGATCGCCAGCGCCGCGACGGTATGGCGTGGAAGACACCCGAGGAACTCTACAACGGCGGCCAGGCCTTCAAGCTCTGCGCCCGCGACGAGAACGGCGTCATCGTCACCATCATTGCCGACAACTACTTTGGCTACTGCAAGAAGGAGGTGAAGACGCACATCAGCTACTCCGCCAACCTCTTCGGCCTCTCCGAGGAGGAGCACTCGGGCGGCACGCTGGTGTTCCCCAGCTACGACCTCGGCGAGGACTACACCTGGGACACCCATTTCCCGCACCCGCCGCGCACGATGGAGGACATGGCCGTCGTCCTCGGCCACAACGCCCGCTACTGCCCCGAGGGCCACGCCTACGACAAGAACTACCCCAACGTCGTCTACGTCCCCGGCAAGTCCCGCTTCGACCTCGCCACCCAGCGCGTCCTCTGGACCCACGAGGGCAAGGAGCAGTCCCTGCGCCTCTCCCCCGGCGAGATCTACGTGTATCCGTGGGGCTACACCGTCCGCATGCACAAGCCCGACGGCGGCCGCTCCTGGCGCCTGGTCGGCACCATCGCCGACGGCCGTCTCTGCCACAAGCCCTGCACCGTCTCCGGCGGCGGCAAGAGCGAGATCTCCAAGTCCATCACCGACGCCATCCTCTTTGGCCCGGTCTTCGTCGCCGATTTCCAGAAGGACTTCGACCAGGTCGAGGCCATCCTGAAGAAGAACTACTCCACGCGTTTCAAGCCGGAGTTCATGAAGGACAAGCCCAGCCGGCCCATCCTCGGCGCCGCGCGCTCTCTCGGCTCCGTCATCAAGCTGCTCACCCCCAACCCGGTCGAGTTTACCGACGAGTACAACGACTGGCTGCGCGCGCTCCCCCAGCACATCAAGGACCTCGTCTTCACCGTGAAGCGCTTCCACAAGGCGGAGTGGGGCGACAACTGGCGCAGCCACTTCGGCGTCGACATCATCAACGGTGTCCCCGGCAACGAGCTCAAGCTCGGCCGCCGCAAGCTCCTCTCCACCTGCCTGCGCGTTGGCTATGCCGACGACGGCTCCTGGCGTGTCTTCTCCCTGCGCAAGGACTTCCATCCCGCGCTCAAGATCCAGACCGAGGACGACATCACCGCCTCCATCGTCGTCCCCACCGCCGCGCTCTCCGGTCTGCGCCAGGGCCAGCAGCCCGGCTCCGTGAAGCTCGTCCGCAACTGCGAATACCGCCTCTTCCAGCGGCCCGACGACGCCGTCCACCGCGGCTACGACAAGCAGACCGAGTTGGACATGTCCGGCCGGGGCAACTTCTTCTCCAACTACGAGCCGCTCACCCGCGACCAGGCCTGGGAGCTCATCAAGGACACCATCGGCTTCGAGCAGTTCACCCCGCCGCTGCAGCAGCTCATTCGCGAGGTCGCCGAGCAGGGCAAGGCCACGGCCTTCGTCTCCCCGCATCAGCCCCGCATCGTCGACGGCAAGCCGTCCAAGAACACCCGCTACCTCCAGATCCGGCCCGATCTGCTCACGCCGGCCGAGACCTACCTGCGCGCCACCACCATGCGTCTGGCCCGCCGCATCCCCGACGGCCTGCCCCTGCACTCCGCCGTGTCGATCCTGCTGCCCGGCCGCCGCGCCAACGGTCCCGAGAAGGGCGTGCCCCCGCTGTGCTGCTACAGCCCGATCCACTACCTCGAGCTGCCCGAGTTCTTCGCCGACGCCATCACCAGCATGACCGGCAAGTCGCCCTCGACCACCGGTGCCGGCTCCGAGGGCGCGCTCACGAAGGGACCGTTCAACGCCCTCTGCCCGATCACCGACCTCAACAACGCGTTCGTCGCCATGGCGCTCACCGGCGCCAACCCGTTCGTGACGACCGCCGGCACCGTCGGCCCGCACCGCCGCACCGACCACGACATCTCGCTGCTCGTCCCCGAGGTGTTCTCCCGCATGAGCAGCGAGGAGCAGAACCCCGCCTGGCTCATCGAGAACCACTACCTCGAACGCTGCGCCGATTTCGAGCACGACGGCCGCAAGCTCCCCGCCAGCCTGCTCGGCTGGCGCGTCACCGAGCGGTTCGTCTCCTCCTTCTTCGGCCGCGTGTTCACCAGCCCGCAGCTGGTCTTCTCGCCCGAGATGCTCCGCCCCGAGCTGCAGGACGCCGGCGTGTATGTCCAGAGCCTGGAGACGATCCTCGTCACCATGCGCCGCGTCGCCTCCCTGTACTTCGAGGACGGCTCGATCGAGGCCGCCTGCCCGCCGCTGCGCGCGCTGTTGCACATCATGCGCGACGGCCAGTACGAGGGCCGCACGCTCGCCGATCCCGCGATCCGGAAGCTGTTCACCCGCGAGGCCGTGCTCTCCAGCGACTGGTACCACGACCGCCTCACCCGCAAGCAGCTTGCCGACGAGGCCGCGTGGAAGAAGCACATCGCCTACCTCAAGCAGTTCCTCGCCCGCGCCAGCCACCACGACGAGGCCGAGCGCCTCGGCATCGAGCATCGCCTGGAGCGTGCGCAGGAGTCCCTCACCCGCATCCGCAGCAAGGCCTGCCTCGACTCGCTCCAGGGCACCCTCGGCCTCGACCCGCTCTACCGCGGGTGAGGTCGGCCGGGGCGCCGCTGCTCCTTCTTCCCATAGGACCTATGCGCCCCATAGGTCCTATTCTTTTTGCCGCCCGCCCTCTCGCCTTCCGCTTCCGGCCGCTCACCTTGCCTCCATGTCTTTCACCTGCTCCCACCACAACGTCCCCGAGGACTGGTGCTTGCTCCTGAAGACGGACTGCGTGCCCGGCCGGCCGGGCTGCGTGCTGCGCGGGAAGAGCGTCTTCCTGGTCCCCGCCGAGGAGCGCATCCGCGAGAAGGAGCAGGCCAGGCGGGAGCGCGAGAAGGACGCGCCGCCACCTCACCGGTCGTCGTGAAGCATGTCCGCCGCCTCGTACCGAGTTTGCCGTTCGTCCTGTTTGGTTTGAGCTGAGTGCGCGGCCGCTTTCTGTCGGAGCATGCAATTCTCCCTCCGGATTCCCACCACGTGGCGCCGCGGTGCCTGCGCGTTGGCCGCGACTGTCGTTCTGTTGTCCGCTTCGCCAGTGCGTGCGGCGGATGTTCTCCAGGTTCGGATTCCGGCGCAGGGTTTCGAGACAAGCCCCAGCCCCGTGTGGCACGAGGCCGGTCCGCACGTCGAGGTACCGCCCGCACTGCGCGCGGTACTCGACGAGGCCTTTCAGAAGGCGCTCGCCAAATCGCCCTCCAAGCCGAAGGGGCTCTCGGTGGCCGTGCTGATTCCTGGCCAGGGCCGCTGGACGGCCCAACTGGGTGAAGACGGGTGCGGCCAGCCTATTACCGTGGCGACGCGTTTCCATGCCGCCAGCGCGGGAAAGCTCGTCACCGCCGCACTCGTCGCCACCGCGGTGGAGCGCGGCCAGCTCGATCTCGGCGCGCGACTCGACGAGTACGTGCCGGATCTGCCGGCGCGTTGGCGCGCCATCCCGCTCGGGGCTCTGCTCAACCACACATCTGGGTTGGGGAGCTTCGACCAGAATCCGAAATACGACCGCGCCGCCGCTGCCACTCCGCGCGAGCTGCTCGGTCTCACGCACGCCAAGCCGTTGTTTCCCGCGGGCACCGCGCATCGGTACAGCAATACCGGCTACATCCTGCTCGGCCTCGCGCTTGAGAAGGCCGCCGGGCGCCCATGGGCGGAGCAGGTGCGGATGGAGTTTTTCGGCCACATGCGGCGCTGCGACGCGCTTCTCGCTCCCGAGTGCGAGGCGAAGGATTTCGCCGCGGGGTATGCCGGCGGCAAACCGGTGCCCTTCCTTGCGGATTATCGCAACGTCTTCAGTTGCGGCGGTATCGTGTGTTCCCCGATCGATCTCGCCCGCCTCTACGATGCGATCCTCAACGGCCGCCTCATCCCCGCGGCGGCGCGGGACCGCCTCTGCGAGGCGATGGTGCAGGTGCAGTCGGGCCCGGTCTCCGTGTGGGCCGGCCGGGGCATCAACCGGGTGGAGACGCCCAAGGGCGGCTTCCTGCTGCACCAGGGCGGCATCCCTGGTTTCGTCTGCATGGCCGGTGTCTCGCTCCGGACGGGCGCCGTGGTCGCCGTCATGGCCAACGATGCGGCGGTCGTTCCCGACGACTTCTTCTTCGGGCTGGAGATTGCGGCCGCCGAATGGCTCGACTCGGCGAAGGCCGAACCTGCCAAGTAGTGCAGCGGCGCGGGGGGCTGGTCCGCTGCGATCCACAAAAAAGCCCCGGCCGTTGCGGGCCGGGGCTGGGTAGAGGGCTCTTGGACTGAGGCTCAGAGGTATTCCGTGTAGTCCGGGTTGAACATGCGGGCGCGCACATCGGCCTCGATGTCCTTCGGACGGGGCAGCTGGGCGAACTTCTCGCGATAGCACTCTTCGACGACGGCCGTGGCGACCTTGGCCGAGACATCGCGGATCTTCGAGAGCGGCGGGAACACGCGGCCGAGGGCGAAATCCTCGGGGCCGACGAGCGTGGCCAGCTTTTGCGCGGCGATGAGGAACATCCCGTTGGTCACCTGCGTGGATTCGCAGGCGAGCACGCCCAGGCCGACGCCGGGGAAGATGTACACGTTGTTGCACTGGCCGGGCACGAAGGTCTTGCCGTTGACCGTGCACTGGGGGAACGGGCTGCCGCTGGCGAAGATCGCGCGGCCCTCGGTCCAGGTGTAGGCTTCCTCGGCGGTGCACTCGGCCTTCGAGGTCGGGTTGGAGAGCGCGAAGATGACGGGCTGCTTGTTGATGGCGCCCATCTTCGTGACGATCTCCTTGGTGAAGGCCTTCGCCATGCCGGACACGCCGATGAGGATGGTGGGCTTGATCGCATCCACGGCCTCGGAGAGGGTGGCGACGAACTGGCCCTCGTGCGCGTAGGGGAGCTTGTGCTCGGCGAGCTTGCCCGGGCGGCCCTTGACGACGAGACCCTGCGAGTCGACGTACCAGCAACGCTTGCGCGCCTCGGCTTCGCTGAGGCCGGCCTGCATGGCCGCTTCGGTGAAGAGGTCGCCGATGCCGGTGCCGGCTTCGCCGGCGCCGAGGAAGAGGATCTTCTGGTCGGCGAGTTTGCCACCGTTGAGTTTCAAGGCGCCGAGGATACCGGCGATCGCGATGGAGGCCGTGCCCTGGATGTCGTCGTTGAAACTGAGGACGCGCTTCTCGTACTTGTGGAGGATCCGGAAGGCGTTGGTGTTGCCGAAATCCTCCCACTGGATGAGGACCTTCGGGTAGAGCTTCGTCACAGCGGTGACGAATTCCTCGATGAGCTCATCGTACTCGGGGCCGCGGATACGCTTCTGCGCGAGGCCGACGTACATCGGGTCCTCGTGAAGCTTCGGGTTGTCGGTGCCGACATCGATGGTGATGGGCAGGCAGTAGTAGGGATGGACGCCGGCGCAGGCGGTGTAGAGACCGAGCTTGCCGATCGGAATGCCCATGCCGTAGGCGCCGAGGTCGCCGAGGCCGAGGATGCGCTCGCCGTCGGTGACGACGATCATGCGCACATCGGGGTTGGGCCAGTTGCCGAGGATCTCGGCGATGCGACCCTTGTCCTTGCTGGTGATGTAGAGGCCGCGCTGGCGGCGGTAGATGGCACCGAACTCAAGGCAGGCCTGACCCACGGTCGGCGTGTAGATGATCGGAATCATCTCTTCTGGGAACTCCTGGAGGAGCCGGTAGAAGAGGGTCTCGTTGCGGCCTTGGAGGTTCGAGAGGAAGGTGTACTTGTCGAGCGGATCGGTCTTCTTGCGGAAATTGGCGATGGCTCGCTGGACCTGCTGCTCGATCGGGAAAATCCTCGGCGGCAAAAGTCCGCGGAGTCCGAGGGCATCGCGCTCGCGATCGGTGAATCCCGTCCCTTTGTTGAGGATCGGGTTCCCGAGAAGCGCACTGCCGCGTGGAAGCATGGGGCCGGCATAGGGTTGCAAGCCACCTTGGAGAGGTCTCAGAGCCATAAGTGGTCCACTTTAATGCGGGACGGACGGTGGTTTGAAAGACTGTTTTCTCGCCTTGGGCCGGAATCTCGCCCGGCCGGCCGCGAATCCACCCACGCTAACGTTGACCACAACGCTCGCTTGTCACCGGGGCGAATTTCCCCACGGTGGAAGTTTTTCCATGAGCGCTCCCTCCCAGTTTTCCGGCGTCAGCGTCCTGACCAAGGCCAACGTCTACTTCGACGGCAACGTCGTCTCGTACACCGTCGTCTTCGCCGACGGCACCAAGAAGACCCTCGGGCTGATCCGCCCGGGCAGCTACCATTTCGGCACCGGCGCCCCGGAGCGCATGGAGATCGTCGCCGGAGCCTGCAAGGTCACCCTCGACGGCCAGACCGCTGTCCAGACCTACGGCGCCGGCACCCATTTCGACGTCCCCGGCAAGAGCGGCTTCTCCATCGTCGTCGAAGCCGGTCTCTGCGAATACGTCTGCTCCTACTTGGCCTGAGCGGCCGCCGCCCTCCGGCTCCCCCCCTTCCGACAACCCACATTCCCCGTGTCCACGACTCGTCCAAACTTCCGCAAGCCCGCCGAGCGCGCCGTCTGGCTCAAGGGCCCGACCGCCAACTGCGACCTCCAGGGGGCCGGCCCCCGCCGCCCCTCGCATATCGTCCTGCTCGGGCCCCCCGGCGTGGGCAAGGGCACCCAGGCCGACCTCATCGTGCAGGAGATCGGCGCCTGCCATCTCTCCACCGGCGACATCTTCCGCGCGGCCATCGCCGCCGGTATTGATAAAGCCACTCCCGCCATGCGCCAGGCCCTCGGCGAGATGCAGCGCGGCGCCCTCGTGCCCGACGATCTCGTCGTCGAGATCGTGCGCGAGCGCATGCGCTGCCTGACCTGCTCGCAGGGCTTCCTGCTCGACGGTTTCCCGCGCACCCGCTCCCAGGCCGAGGCGCTCGAGTCCATGCTCGCCCAGGCTGGCGTGAAGCTCGATGCCGCCATCGCCTACCTGGCTGACGACGCGGAGATCGTCTCCCGCATCTCTGGCCGGCGCGTGTGCCGCTCCTGCAAGGCTACCTTCAACCTCGAGATGTCGCCCACCCGCGTGGCTGGCGTGTGCGACAAGTGCGGCGGCCAGCTCTACCAGCGCGACGACGACAAGCCCGAGGTCGTGCGCAACCGCCTCGCCACCTACCACGCCACGGCCAACCCCGTGCTCGATTTCTACCGCTCGCGCGGGCTGCTGCACGAGATCTCCGTCGGCAACACGCCGCAGGAGACCTTCGCGCTTACGCATAAGGTGCTGATGGCCGTCTGAGCGACGCGCTGTCGGCCCTCGATTCCTGGACCGGTCCCGGTGCGCTGCGCCGGACCGGTCCTTTTCTTTTCAGGGCTCGAACCGCGCGAAGTTGCGCGCGTCCTCGCCCACCTCGACGGCGACCAGCCACGCGCGCTTGTCGGACTGCTCGCGCACGAGGGCGTCGATGCTGCGGAACGCCCACTCGGCGATGCCCTCGCACGAGCAGTTCGGGACGATTGTCGCCTTCCAGACATCCGGCGCCGCCTCGAAGAGCACCTGGCGCATCGGGTCGTCGGCGTTGAAGAGGCAGGCGTGGTCGAGGTTCTTGTCGATCCACTGACGGATGTACTTCAGCCGGCCGAAATCGACGACGAAGCCGTTGGCGTCGGGCTGGGTGCAGCCGAAGGTGAGGGTGATGCTCCAGTTGTGCCCGTGGATCTTCGCGCAGTGTCCGTCGTGCAGGTGCTGGCGGTGCGCGAACGGGATGTCGTTGTACGTCTTCGAGCAGGTGAGCATGGCGCCAGCGATAGCGACCGCTCGGGCGGGGAAAAGCGAAAAGGCGAGAGCGGCCGCATTGGTGCGCGGCACCCGCTGTATGGCTTTCCGTGAATCTCTCTATGTGCGAGCTCTACTCGCAACCCACTCCTCGCTACTTCTATTGCTTCGGCTTCGGCTTGTTGCCGCTCTTCTTCATGTTGTCCAAGTCGCTCACGTCCTTCTTCTCGTAGTCCTTGGTCGGGAAGAATTGCGAAAGCGGCTCGATGATCGGCGTGAGGAAGGCGGGCTCGTTGCGGTTGTAGATCCAGCTGAAGCAGATGACGCCAAACACTGCGCACAGGAAGATCGAGAGGAAGATCTTGTTCGAGCCCTGGTAGATCTTCACGGCGATCACGATGACGAGCACGATCAGAAGAAAGATGCCGGTCTTCATCAGGAAGTCCGGCGGAAGCTTCTCGGTGACCTTCGACATCTGCAATGCGGCGAGCCAGTACATGGTGGTTTGGAGTGCCGCTACCAGTAGGCGCTTGCGGCCGCTTTTCGAGTCAAATCCCCGTATTGCAAGAGGTTGACCGCTTCATTACGCCGCCGTTTCCGCGTTCGTACACTCCGGCGGTAAACGGCTACCGTTGCCCGGTTCGCAGCGTTGCGTGTTCGCCCGCACATTCGAACCTCTTCGCTACATTTCCGCCCATGAAAATGACGTTCCGCTGGTTCGGAGAACACGACGACTGCATCCCGCTCTGGCAGATCCGCCAGATCCCGGGCTCACCTGGCATCGTCGGCGCACTCTTCGACGTGCCCGTCGGCGAGGTCTGGCCGGTCGAGAAGATCGCGCACCTCAAATCCACCGTCGAGGCCGCGGGCCTGAAACTCGAGGTCATCGAGAGCGTCAACGTCCATGACGACATCAAGCTCGGCGTGCCCTCGCGCGATCGCTACATCGAGAACTACCGCGAGACCCTCCGCCGCCTCGGGCGCGTCGGCATCAAGGTCGTCTGCTACAACTTCATGCCGGTCTTCGACTGGCTCCGCACCGATCTCGCCCACCCGCTGCCCGACGGCTCCAACGCCCTCTTCTACGAGGCTGCCAAGGTCAAGGACCTCACCCCCGAGACCGTCCTCGAGCTGTTTTCCAAGAGCTCCAACGGCTTCAAGCTCCCCGGCTGGGAGCCCGAGCGCCTCGCCCAGCTCAAGGAGCTCTTCGCGAAGTATTCGGTCGTCGATGCCGACAAGCTCTACGCGAACCTCAAGTACTTCATCGATGCGCTCATGCCCGTCTGCGAGGAGTTCGACATCCGCATGGCGATCCACCCCGACGATCCGCCGTGGCCCATGTTCGGCCTCCCGCGCATCGTGACGAACCAGGCCAACATCGACCGTCTCCTCGCCCTCAACCCGAGCAAGTACCACGGCCTCACCTTCTGCACCGGCTCGCTCGGCTCCAACGGCGCCAACGACCTCCCGGCCATGATCCGCCGCTTCGGCGGCCAGGGCCGCATCCATTTCGCCCACTGCCGCAACCTCCTGCGCTTCCCCAACGGCGACTTCACCGAGTCCTCCCACCTCTCCACCGACGGCTCGCTCGACATGTACGAGATCATGAAGGCGTACCACGATGTCGGCTACACCGGCTACGTCCGGCCCGACCACGGCCGCATGATCTGGGGCGAGACCGGCCGCCCGGGCTACGGCCTCTACGACCGCGCCCTCGGCATCGCCTACCTCAACGGTCTCTGGGAGGCCATCGGCAAGGGCGTCGCCCTCGACCACGCCAAGCGCCGCACCGCCGCGAAACCCAAGAAATAACCACACCGCGCCGCTTCCGCTCGTAGGGCGCGGCTTCAGCCCGCCCCACCGGGCGTCGCCACACACCATCGATTCCCCGCCTCCGGTCTCCGCCGCGCCCACCTTCGTCACCGTTTCTTCCATGAAATCTCCCACCTCTCCTCTCTCCGGCAAGGTCGCCGTCATCACCGGCGGCGGCGGCGTGCTCTGCAGCGCCATGGCCCGCGCGCTCGGCGCCGACGGCGTGAAAGTCGCCATCCTCAACCGCACCGCCTCCAAGGGCGAAGCCGTTGCCAAGCAGATCCGCGATGCCGGCGGCGAGGCTGTCTCCATCTCCGCCAACGTCCTCGACCGCGCCTCTCTCGAGGCTGCGCGCGACGAAGTGAAGAAGCTCTGGGGCGGCGTCGACATCCTCCTCAACGGCGCCGGCGGCAACCACCCCCGCGGCACCACCGCCACCGAGACATGGGAAGGCGCCGCCAAGTCCGCCGTCACCACCGGCCCCGGCAGCTTCCTCGACCTCGACGAGGCCGGCATCCGCTCCGTTTTCGACCTCAACTTCATGGGAGCGCTCCTGCCCTCCCAAGTCTTCCTCCCGCTGCTCCTCGGTCGCACCGGCGCCACCGTCATCAACATCTCGTCCATGGGTTCCTACTACCCGATGACGAAGGTCCCCGCCTACTGCGCCGCCAAGGCCGCGCTCAACAACTTCACCTACTGGATGGCCGTCCACTTCGCCGAGGCTGGCCTGCGCGTCAACGCCATCGCCCCCGGCTTCTTCTCAACCGAGCAGAACAAGGCCCTGCTCTGGAACCCCGACGGCACGCCCACCGCGCGCACCAAGAAGATCGTCGACCACACCCCGATGCGCCGCCTCGGCAAGCCCGAGGAGCTGGTCGGCGCGCTGCGCTGGCTCTGCGACGACAAGGCCAGCGGCTTCGTCACCGGCACCGTGATCCCGGTCGACGGCGGCTTCTCCGCCTACTCCGGCGTCTAGGTCGGTTTTCACTTTGTTCTGTGGGGAAGGGGCGTCGGACTGTGCCGGCGCCCCTTTTTCGCGCACCGCCGCACCGCTTGCTCTGTAGCGCCGTTCGTGAGAACGGCGATCCTCGGTTTGCGCACACCCGACCTGATGCCGCCACCGCGCGCCGTGCCTCCGGCCTGTCTCATGGATCCCGTGGCTGTCGGTGGGCCGTGGCGACCGGTAGCCTTAAGCCCGCCGTGAAACGACCGATGTTGCACAATGCCGTGGCTTGGTCGTCCCACCCCGTCACGTGCTCCCACTCCTTCCCCCACCATGCGAAAACGGACGTTCAGTCTGAAAGCGAAGCTGGCCCTTCTTTCGGCCGGTTCGGTCCTGCTGCTTGGCAGCGTTATCTGTCTGGTCGTGCTGTTCGTGCTCTCGCGCACGTTCAACCGCCAGGCGGCCGATGCGGTTAGCCTGAGCTCCCAAGGTATCGACCGACTGCTCCGTCAGGATGTCGACCGAACCTTGAGCGCCGTGCAGCTCGCTGCGTCCTCTTCGGATCTGGCACAATCCGCTGCCGGTGGGGCCTCAGCGGCTCTCACGACGCGTTTGGACGAAGTCGTCCGCCTCAGCGGCACGGACTACGCCTGCCTGCTCGATCCGGCCGGCGCGATTGTCGCCCAAGCCGGTAGGCCGCCTGCCTCGCCACCCCGCCTCGCCGCTGCCATGATGCGCAAGACCGCGGAAGGCAGTGCCACAGCCGGTTTCGAGGTTCCGGAGCCCGGCCGGCTTGAGTTTCGCTCCGCCGCCCCCGTCAGGGCCGAAGGCAAACCCCGTTGGATCCTGGTTCTGGGCACGGTGCTCGATGGCCGTACCGCGCTCGTCGACGAGGTGAAGCGCATCTATGGCGTCGAATGCACGCTCTTCGCCGGCGACACCCGCGCCGCCACGACGATCGTGCGCGACGGGAAGCGTTTCACCGGCACGAAGATGGACAACCCCGCCGTCCTCGAGAGCGTCCTCCGGCAGGGCAATCCCTTCTTCAACCGCAACCGCATCGGCGGGCTCGAGTACGACACCGCCTACTGGCCCCTGCGCGCGGCCGACGGCACGGCCGTCGGCATGGGCTTCATCGGACGCGACCGCGACCACGTCCGCACCGCGTATCTCCATCTGTTCGTCACGATCGCCGGCAGCATCGCCGCTGTCGGCCTCGTCATCCTCGTCCTTTCGCTGTGGATGGCCCGCAGCATCGGTGCGCATGTCCACAGCCTTGTCGAAGCTTTGCTTTCCGGCAGCGACGAGGTGACCGGCGCCGCCGGCCAGGTGTCGACCGCCAGCCAGCATCTCGCCGCCGCCAGCTCGCGGCAGGCCTCGGAGCTCGAGGAGGCCAGCGCCTCGCTTGAGGAGATCTCCAGCATGGTGCGCAGCAACACCGACAATGCCGAGCAGTCCACCGGCTTCGCCCAGCAGGCGCGCACCGCCGCCGAGCATGGTGTCCAGGAGATGGCGGCGATGGGCAATGCCATGCAGGCCATCAAGGCCAGCAGCGACGACATCGCGAAGATCATCAAGACCATCGACGAGATCGCCTTCCAGACCAACATCCTCGCCCTCAACGCCGCCGTCGAGGCCGCCCGCGCCGGCGAGGCGGGCGCCGGT
>Ga0209098_1000394_pt1 | contig 48403 bp, 40 predicted proteins | sample AD_JPNHW1_MetaG_FD_184429 | JGI IMG/M metagenome (GOLD analysis project Ga0209098, IMG submission 184429) | Active sludge microbial communities of municipal wastewater-treating anaerobic digesters from Japan - AD_JPNHW1_MetaG (SPAdes) (version 2) | ecosystem: Engineered > Bioreactor > Anaerobic...
ACCGGTCATCGCCAGGATTTCAGCAAGATCCTGATCGAGAATATCACGGTCAAAGGCGCTGCGAAAGAAAAGAAAGTAAAAAAAGAAGAGGCTGAACCAGCCGCTGAATAAAATAACACTGAAAATAGTTGAATTATGGCACACAAAAAAGGAGCCGGAAGTTCGAGCAACGGTCGTGAATCACACAGCAAACGGTTAGGTGTTAAGATTTATGGCGGGCAGTTTGCCAAAGCCGGCAACATCATTATTCGTCAGCGCGGCACCGTTCATAATCCCGGGCTGAATGTCGGCATGGGAAAAGACCATACGCTGTTTGCTCTTGTCGACGGCGTTGTCGAATTTAAGAAGCACGTGAAAGATCGTTCGTATGTATCGATCCTGCCGATAACAGAAGGGTCTAACTAAACCCTTTTCTGAAAAATTTACCTCATCCCGGGCCATGCAAGTCCGGGATTTTTTATTAATCAATTTCCCTTGTTATTTAGTTTTATCTTTGTCTGAAATTCTCAGTTCTCATGTTACAGATACAATTCATCAGGGACCATACTCAGGAAGTGATCCGGCGGCTGGCGATTAAAAATTTTGATGGCGCTGTCATTATTACCGATATTCTCATGGCCGACGATCACCGCAAGGACGTTCAAAAACGGCTCGATGACATCAATGCCGAGAGCAACAACCTGGCCCGCGAAATCGGGATCCTGTTCAAATCGGGGAAAACGGCCGAAGCCAACACCCTGAAAGAGCAAACCGCCTCGCTCAAAATAAAGGCCAAAGAACTTGAATCGGAGATGGATGCAGCCCGTACTATGCTGGATGACCTGCTGGTAAGGGTGCCCAACCTCCCCCACTCTTCCGTTCCTGCCGGTAAAACGGCGGAAGACAACGAGATCGTGCACAGCGAAGGTCAGATGCCGGAGCTGGGAGAAGATGCTGTTCCTCACTGGGACCTTGCCACGAAGTATGACATCATCGACTTCAACCTGGGTAACAAGATCACCGGGGCAGGGTTCCCTGTTTACAAAGGAAAAGGCGCCCGGCTGCAACGCTCGCTGATCAACTTCTTCCTTGACAAGGCCATTGAAGCCGGGTATACGGAAATTCAGCCTCCCCTGGCTGTCAATGCCGCGTCGGGCTATGGTACAGGGCAGTTACCCGACAAAGACGGGCAAATGTACTACATCGGCCAGGATGAACTTTATCTCATCCCCACGGCGGAAGTGCCCGTGACCAACCTCTACCGCGACGTCATCTTAAAAGAAGATGACCTTCCGGTGAAAAACGTGGCCTATTCCGCTTGCTTCCGTCGCGAAGCCGGTTCGTACGGCAAAGATGTACGCGGGTTGAACCGGCTGCATCAGTTCGACAAGGTAGAGATCGTGCAGATCAGAAAGGCGGAAGAATCTTATACGGCGCTGGAAGAGATGAAACAGCATGTCGCCGGTCTGCTTCGCCTCCTCGGAATACCTTTCCGCATCGTCAGGTTATGTGGCGGTGACATGAGCTTCACCTCCGCCCTGACCTACGACTTTGAAGTATGGTCGGGAGCCCAGAAACGCTGGCTGGAGGTGAGTTCCGTATCGAACTTCGAAACATTCCAGTCAAACCGCATGAAACTGCGCTACAAGGATGACACCGGAAAGATCCACCTGACGCATACCCTGAACGGCAGCGCCATTGCCCTTCCCAGGGTCGTCGCCGCTTTACTCGAAAACAACCAGACTCCCGACGGCATCCTCATCCCTGAGGTGTTGCGGACTTATACCGGATTTGATAAGATACAATGAAAATAAATCAGGTTCTCCGGCGTTTTTACCGGGACCTCTTTTTCAATACTGACCATTATTGAGACACCTAAAAGAGACACCATGAAAAAACTCATCCTTTTTTCAGTTTTTCTGCTCAGCGCGGAAATCATGTTCGGACAGTTCGATTTCGGTTTGAAAGCGGGCTATTCCACGTCGAAATTATCCACAGATATCGACACCGTGAAAGCCTCCTTTAAACCCGGATTTCATATCGGGGTTTTTGCACGGATCGGGAATAAGCTGTACATCCAGCCGGAAGCGTACTACACTCTTCAAACCAGTGAATTAAATGGAGATGTGACCAACTGGGGTGAAAAAGTGACCATCGGGTCGATCGATATCCCTGTGTTGCTGGGATATAAGTTCATCGATGCGAAAGTCGCAAAAGCCCGTCTGATGGCCGGTCCCGTTGCTTCCTTCGTGATTAACCGGAAGATCAAACAGATGGAAGATGCGTTAGGTCCGGTCAAGGAAGGCGATCTCAGCAACACCAACTGGGCTATTCAGGTAGGAGCCGGGGTGGATGTCTTTTCCCTGAGTCTCGACGTCCGTTACCAATTCGGCCTGAACGATGTCATCAAAGAAGTTCAGACCCAATCCTGGGACTCAAAAAACAATGTCTGGGTCGTCAGTATCGGATACAAAATCCTTTAGTAACCTATTCTGCTGCGCCGTACTACATTTTTACTCTATCATCCATACCTGATCACTTATGAGAAAACACCTCATTGTTATAGTTATTTCCCTTTTAGCAGCAGGGCTGTCGGTTCCCGCGGGAGCGCAGACAGAAGCTACCACCATCGCTCCGATGACCAAGGGTAACATCTTTATTTCGGCCGGATTTGGACCGGCCACCGGCTGGGCCGGAAATTATCGTGGTTTCTCCCCGGGCCTGATGACAGCAGTAGATGTCGGATTCCTGGAATTGGGACCCGGCATTCTGACCGTCGGCGGTGAGTTTGGGTGGGATTACAACACCTATAAGCATTTTAAAATAGCTTCTGAATATACCGAGCGCAACATGAGTATCACCCTGGCCGCCCGTTCCACCTATCATTACGGATGGGATATCGAGGGGCTGGATACTTACGGGGGCATCGCCATGGGTCCACGCATCCCTGTCTACCACGATGGGTTTGAGGACTCCCCGGCGGCAGGACTGGGCGGAGGCATTTTTGCAGGAGCTTCTTACTTTTTCACTCCGGAGTTGGGGGTGAATGCCGAAGTGGGATATAACATTACCTACCTGCAATTGGGAATGGTTTTTATATTAAAATGATTTGAAAGTAGCAGGAAAAACATATCGTACTGTCTGGTTCGAAAAAGGAGTATCGTATTATATCGATCAGAACCTGTTACCCTTTGACTTTGTGATAAGGGAAGCGAAGAATTGCACCGAAAGTTGTCGGGTCATCACCGGCATGAATGTCAGGGGTGCAGGAGCTATCGGAGCCATGGCAGGGTTTGCCATGGCACAGGCCTTTCTTTCCGTCCCCGCAAATAACGCGGCTCAGTATCTTTCGGAAGCAAAAACGATGATCGAGTCGACACGGCCCACGGCCCGGAATTTATTTTATGCCGTGGAGAAAGTGTTTCATGCAGGACTGATCTCGCCGGAACAGGCGGTCCGCACGGCCCTGGAAATCGCCGACAAAGATGCAGCCGATTCACAAAAGATCGGGGAACTGGGCAGCGAGTTGATCCGCGACGGGATGGGTATCGAGACTCATTGCAACGCGGGATGGCTGGCCTTCGTTGACTACGGAACAGCCCTTTCACCCATCTACAAAGCCAACGAGCAGGGTAAATCGATCTTTGTTTACGTAGATGAAACGCGCCCCAGAAACCAGGGAGCGCGCCTTACTGCCTGGGAGCTGCAAAATGCCGACATCCCCTTTGCCATCATCCCCGATAACGCGGGAGCTTATTTCATGTCGAAAGGCAAGATTCAGATGGTGATTACCGGCGCCGATCGCATCGCCATCAACGGGGATGCCGCCAATAAGATCGGAACACTGGAAAAAGCTATTGTCGCCAGGGAATATAACATCCCCTTTTACATCGCAGCGCCGTTATCTACCATCGACCCTGAATGTCATACCGGCGCCGATATCCCGATAGAGGAACGCAACGAGGAAGAAGTGCTTTTTCAAACCGGTATGGACGAATCAGGGAAAGAATGCCAGATACGTGTCAGCGCTCCGGGGAGCCAGGCCATGAATCCGGCTTTTGACATCACCCCTTCCGGCTATATCACAGGCATCATCACCGAGAAAGGGATCATTACCCCGTCGGTGGAAACCATCAAGAAGGTATTAAATCGCTAAGGAACCGGGATGACATCCTGCTTTCCCGTGATCGCCATTCACTCAGACCGGTCCGCTATTGGTAAAACCTCCTGATCGTGTCGGCCACAAATTGTATCTGTGATTTTTTCAGGGAGAAGTAAAAGGGCAGACGAACGATCGTATCCGAGAAATGTTCGGTATGGGGTAATGGACGTCCGTCATGCAACGGAGTGAAATATTGACTCGTATGGAGTGGCGGATAATGGAATACCGCCATGACACCGTGATTTTTCAGGTGCGTGATGAGACGGTCGCGTTCGTCGATGGAGGAGGTCTCTACAAAGTACATGTTTCCGTTGACGGTAGCGTAATCCGGAACGACGGGGCGCTTGAGGCAGCCGGCTTCTTCCAGCGGTCTTAAGGCTTCGTGGTAGCGGTACCAGGCCTGTTTGCGCCGGTCCTGTATGCGGGGCAGCAGCATCAGCTGCGTGTGAAGGAACGCCGCCAGGGCATCGGAAGGGAGAAAAGACGACCCTGTATCCACCCATCCGTATTTGTCGATCTCACCACGGTAAAAGGCAGCGCGGTTGGTCCCTTTTTCCCAGATGATCTCGGCGCGGCGCACAAACTGTTCATCGTTCACGGCAAGCATTCCGCCTTCTCCGCAGAAGATATTTTTTGTTTCATGAAACGAAAAGGTCCCGAATTGTCCGATGGATCCAAGCGGTCTGCCTTTATAATACGAATCGATGGCATGGGCGGCATCTTCGATCACCAGCAGGTGATGTTCGGCCGCCAGGGCAAGGATGGGATCCATATCGCAGGCGATACCGCTGTAATGGACTACGACGATGGCTCGGGTTTTCGGGGTGATCAGGGTGCGAACCGCTTCCGGGTCGATGTTGGGAATACCGGGTAAGGTGTCCGCAAAACGAATGACAGCTCCCCGCAGTAAAAACGCATTGGCGGTGGAAACAAAGGTATACGACGGCATGATCACCTCATCACCTTGTTTGATCCCCGACAGCAAGGCCGCCATCTCCAGGGCATCAGAGCAGGAAGTGGTGAGCAACGACTTCCGGAAACCATAATTTTTTTCGAAAAAGGCCTGGCACAGTTTCGTGTATCTTCCATTCCCGGAAATGGTCCCCGACAAGGTAGCCTGAACTACAGCCAGTGCTCCTTTCAGCGGATAGTGCGGTTTATTAAACGGGATGGTCATGGCTACGTCACGGGATTCACCCGACGAAGGTACTGTTTTTTTACGATCTCCGCGCACGGGCATCTCATCCCTGTGTCATTCATCTTTTTAATATCTTTGTCGCCTCATTCCATATCAATCATTGGCAAAAAGGAGTTATTTTCAGGATATAGTCAGCGTATTGGGAAGCAACCTGGCTGTCACCCTTTCGAACATCATCACCGGCATCATCCTGTCGCGTGTACTGGGTGCTGCAGGTTACGGGCTGTATTCCTCCATTCTGGTAGTGCCGATCATCGTGGTCGGGTTCACTCAGCTGGGGATCCGCCGGTCGCTGATCTATCACCTCGGGAATAAATCCATTCCCGAACGGAATATCTACTCGGCAGTTTTCCTGTTACTGTTGTATACCAGCGCCCTGAGCATCATTATTTGCGGAGCTGTTTTCTTTTTCTCCGACAGTTTATTGGTTGATCCGCTTATCGTCGGCATTGTTTTACTGACGATTCCCCTCCTGCTGACGAATGTTTTTGCCGGTGGGATTTTCCTCGGGAAAGAGCAGATTCTCCGGGCTAACATCATAAATGCCGGGCCTTCTTTGCTTACGCTGGTATTCACCATCCTGTTCGTATGGATCCTCCGCTTCTCCGTGCTCGGCGCTTTCCTTGCCATCAGCATCTCCAACATCTTCATGGTGTACTTCGTGTACTATATCTTCTCACACGATTTCAAGCTGAAGATCATCTGGAAATACCAGGAAGGAACGATCAAAATGCTGGTCAGACTGGGTATTGTCAACGCCGTAGCGATTTTCATCATGCAGCTTAACTACCGGATGGATGTGTTGATGCTGAAGAAGCTCTCCACGCTGGAACAAACCGGTTACTATTCGTTGGCCATGCAGATCGCGGAACAGCTATGGCACGTCCCGTATGCCATCGAGACGATCATCCTCAGCCGGAGTGCTAACACCAACGACGACCAGTTTGTGCACAAGACCGTCGCCAGCATCTTCCGGATATCGTTGATCATCGGCCTCATCGGATGCGCTACCTTGTTCTTCCTGGCGCCCTGGGTAGTTCCGCTGGTTTTCGGGAAGGCGTATACCGACAGTGTGCTGATGATCCAGACTGTGCTCCCCGGCATCTTTCTGATGATGGGATTTCGCATTCTCAACAGCCGGCTGACCGGGATGGGCAAACCGCAGGTAGCCATTTTCACCTTCCTGCCCGCCCTGATGATCAACTTTATCGCTAACCTCTTTCTCATCCCGAAATTCGGCGGAGTGGGAGCAGCCTGGGCTACCAACATCAGCTATGCCGCCGGATCCCTGGCCTTCCTGTTTGTGTATTCACGTTTGACCAAGATGCCGGTGGCAGAGCTATTCCGGTACCGCCAGAGTGATTTCTACTTCCTCAGGGACTTCCGCCATTTCAGAATAAAAAGAAAAAACTCATCTTCAGCATCTGCAGAATAACCGGTTAATCCGTTCACCATGGAAAACATCAAAGAGATCCCGATATTTTTTATCCTGGGCCGCCCGCGGTCGGGAACGACGCTTCTTACTACACTTTTCAATGCACATCCCAACGTGAGAATCGCACCCGAATTCCCGATCCTGCTCCCTCTTTACCAGCGTTTTAAAAAGGTGAAAGACTGGGACGAGGAGGCGATCAGGTCATTCGTCGATCATCTCTTCCGGCGGTATGTGTTCAACAACCGTACACTTGATCATTACATGCTTGACCAGGAGAAATACACCAACGATCTCCTGGAAATGAAACACACGGGCACGGTACAGGATTTTCTGAAAACCATCAACTACCAATCCTTTACGGTGTATGAGAAAGGAAAGACGTTGAGAATCGGCGACAAGAATCCGGTTTATTCCATCTATGCCCGTCGCCTCCTGAAGATCTTTCCCGAAGCAAAATTCATCTGCATCATCCGCGATTACCGCGATAATTTCGTTTCCATCCGTAAACTCAGCGAACTCAAGATGGAAGCGCCGATCCTTCCGTTGCAGGTTTATCGCTGGAAGTATGCAATCAAAGAATTTCTGCATTGCAAAAAGAAATATCCCGACCGGTTCCATCTCATTCGGTACGAAGACCTGGTCACCGATCAGGAACGAGTGGTGAAAGAGGTATTCGAATACATCGGCATCCCTTACGACCCGTCGGTTTTTGATTTCTACAAGAAGAAGGATGAATCGTTCAAAGCTTACAACGACCCGCTGATCGAGAAGTTTCACGGGAGTTTGATGAACCCCGTTAACACCAGCAGGATGAACCTCTGGAAAAAGGAACTCACGCCGGCACAGGTACGGATGGCAGATTTCATCGCGGGAAAATATGCAGACATGTTCCATTACGACCGGGAAAATCGGCATTTCCGTCTTGGATTGTGGCTGAAATCAATCCCCATGCAGGTTTACGGTTATTTTTTGTTCAGGCTGATGTATTACGGATCGTTTCTGCCGTATAAAATGAGCCTCTGGCTATCGACGAAACTGCTGATCCTGGTCAAGACTTACAGTAAATTATTCGGATCAAAAGCCCCAGCAGGTCAGTCAAAGAAATAAACCCGCCCCTCTTCGGTTGTCTCCGTCTTCAGGGTGTGCATATTCTTTTTTGCCAGTTCTTCCAGGAAAATGGCCAATTCGTCCTGATCATCGCATGGTTCGATGATGCACTTCCCGGCAGATTGGTCACCGACCAGGGCATGGATAGCCTTTTTGATGCGGGGAGCGAGCTTCTCAAACTTTTCGCGGGAAAGCGAGTACTCCTGGTTCTCCACTTCCTCCTGCCCGCGACTCAGTTCATAACCCAACTGCCTGACAAATGCCTGTACCGGTTTGTTTTCCTTCAACACATGCGCGTGAACAGCTTTCCAGTTGAAGAGTTTAAAAAGAAACTCCGTCGTTAAAAAGGATACGATGGCCGATACGGGGGTTTCATGATATTCTTTGTACGGGATGAAAATTCCGCTTTCGGCCGTTTGTTCTTCCCAGTTGATGTTTTTCAGATTGATGACGCCAACGGCTTGTTCCCGGTAGTGAATGACGAGGTACAGGTTGTTCTTGTTGTTGATTGACCGGAACCATTGTCGCTGCATTTCGGGAGTAATATGATCACGGAAAGCATAATTGGCCACCACCACGGGATCGTTCCGCCACCGGCGCACCATTTCAATCTCTTCTTCTTTCAGCCGCGAAAGCGTAACACCGTATTTGATAAATTTCATTTCCGGAAAAGGTTATAAGATCTTTCTGACAGAGAAAGAAGGCTTTTGATTTTGGGCCATGTAAATACGGCGGAGGTATTCGCCGAGAACGCCCATACTGAACAGCAGGATGCTGGTGGAGAAGAGGATGGTCACGATAAGGGAAGTATACCCGAGCGGGACATCATAGAAGAGTTTCTTGAAAATGAAATACGCCCCGATTACCAGGGTGATCAGCGACATCAGAAAGCCTCCGTACACCAGCACTTTTAGTGGAACAGTGGTGTAATACAACACGATGTTCCCCATCAGGATGATGAGTTTCCGCAGGGAGTACCCTGATTGTTTGTATTTCCTGGGGAGATGCGTGACGTTGGTAAACTCGATGGCATCGGTATACCATTGCAGCACTTCGTCAAGGAAAATAAAATTCTGTTGATGATGCAGGATCTTTTGACACAGTTCGCGGGTGAGGAAACGGAAAGAAGATCCTTCTCCCGGAGAGTTCCGGAACAATCGGGCCGACTTTTTCAGCGAAGCGCTGCCGATATTGCGCATGGCAGAGTGACGTTTTTTACCGAAGACGCCGTAAACCAGGTCTGCCCCGGTCTCCGCCTGTTTTTCCATGAGTCGGATAATCTCTTCGGGGAGCACCTGAAGGTCGTCGTCGATGGTGACGATAAAGTCTCCTTTCGCGTATGACATCCCGCAGAGGGTGGCGTTGTGCTGGCCGAAGTTCCGGCTCAGGGCAATGGCCGTGACATGGCCGGGATCGTTTGATTTGATGCCGGAGAGCACTTCCCAGCTATTGTCTGAGCTGGCATCATCCACGAAGATGACTTCAAAATCTTTTCCGGTCTTCCCGAAGACAGCTTGCAGTCCTGCATATAGCTCCTTCAGGGAAAGGGAGCTGTTAAACACGGGGACGACGACAGAATATACCGGTTCGGTCATGGGACTGTTTTTAGTTGTTGATCATTCTCCTCCAAGTATCAGGCTGGTTCCGGAGATCCACTTTGAAGCATCGGAGAGGAAGAAGAGGATGGTAGAAGCCACATCTTTTGGGTCGCCGATGCCCATCGGGTAACGTTTCAGGTAACGGTCCAGAGCTTCTTCTTTCATATTTTCTTCGGAAGGGTTGACGATCATGGGTGTGTCAACGAGTCCGGCCATGAGGTAATTAGCCCGGATGCCTTTGGGACCCTGTTCCAGCGCCAGTGTCTTGGCATAAGCTTCCAGGGCGGCTTTGGATCCGCTGTAGAGGGCGCCGCCGTAATAAGGATTCCGGGTAGCGATGGTGGACATGAAAAGGATGGAAGCGTGATCGGTTACTTTTTTGGCACGAAGTAACTTGCCGGTGAGGTTGACCGGTACTATGTAGTTAATGGAAAACATTTTATCAATATGTTCCCGGAGGATGAACTTGGCCGGCAGTGGTCCGACGATGCCGGCGCAGTGAACAATCCCGTTGAGCGCAGGCAGTTCCTTTATCAGCCGGTCCATCTGAGCCTCATCGGTCAGGTCGGCCGTCATCATCCGGTGGTTACCGGGAGTCAGCAGGTTATATGTTTCTTCGAGCCGCTGAGGGTCGCGTCCGGTGATGAACAGCTCAGCGCCGTAGCGGCTGGCTATGATGGCCGTTTGTTTCCCGATACCGGAAGAAGCACCGGTAACCAGGATCTTTTTACCGTTCAGAGAAAAATCGCTCATGTCTACTCTTTCGAAAATCAGTATTCGATCAAATCGGGACACACCAGGTGATCGGTATCGACCAGCACCGAGCCCCAGGAAAGTCCTACGCCAAAGGCCGTCAGCAAAAACCGGAGATGTCCGTTCTTCATCGGCTCCGCCAGTTGTGTGATCATGGTCAGAGGCACTGAAGCGCCGCTGGTGTTGCCGAATTCACGTATGGAGTACGGCACTTTTTCCTTCTCCAGCCGGAGCATTTTCCGGAGCGTTTCATTGATCAGGCGGTTGGCCTGGTGGAAGATTACATAATCGACATCGGATAAGGTCTTCCCGGTATGTTTGAGCAGCGTATTGATATTGGGCACCACTTCCCGCAGGCTGAAATTGAACACTTCGATGCCATCGAGTTCCAGGTTAAGACGAGAGCGATAAATACCCTGACTGATCTTTTTTACTTCCAATGATTTTTGGGAGAAGATATTCCGTGCGCCGCCATCCTGTATCATCAGGGCTTTATAACCAGCTCCGTCGGTCTGCAGGTTGAATTCCATGGGTGCAGCTCCGGGTTTGTATTCCAGCGCTGTGACGGTTCCGACATCGCCAAACAGCGGATGAGTGCTTTTATCGCGATAAGCTGCCGTGATCGTCGAGATGTCGCCTACCAGGAGGAGCGCCTTGCGAATGGATCCTGACTGCATCATGGATGCCACTACCGAAAGTCCATACACATAACCCGAGCACCCCAGACCGATGTCGAACGCGGCACATTCGTGCGAAAGACCGAGCCTGTTTTGAAGAATACAGGCAGTAGTAGGAACCAGGTAATCCCTTGACTGGGAGACGAAGACCAACAAGCCGACCTCATTTTTATCCCAACCCAGGTCCGCCAACAGCTGTTCGGCAGCAGGAACGCATAAATCGGCGGTGGTGACTCCTTTGGGGGCCACGCGGCGTTCCTCTACACCAATGACTTTAATCAGCGACTCACGTTCCTTTTTTGAGATCCAGGCATAATCAGCGTTATGTTCCCTTTGACGGGGAACCGCGGCGGAAAGTCCGGCGATCCTGATATCCGGTAACGTCAGCAGAGCCATTAACTATTTTACACGGCTTTCAACGATATTGTATATATCCTGAACGGTTTTGGACTTGATCAGGTCCTCGGCGGTCATGGTCACATCGTATTCCGTTTTCACCATCGCGATCATGATCAGTGCATTGATACTGTTCCATTCGAATGCTTCACGGAAATGACTGTCGGGTTTGAGTACTCCGGGTTTCAAATCATCGAATTCATCTTCGATATGCTTAATAAACTCATCAATATTCATCACAACAACATTTTATATGGCAAAAATACCATTTTTATTTAATCCGTGAAAGAAGTAATTTTATGCCGTGAATACAACTGGGAAAAGACTTCTATTAATTAATCCTGCCAACACTTACCGCAAAGGTTACCTTCTCAGGCGCCAGTCCAGGCAAGCACCTCTGGCGTTGGGAGTGATTGCCTCATTGACTCCTGCTGACTGGAAAATCAAAATTATCGACGAAAATTTCAGGGACCATCGCTTCCGGGAAGCCGACCTGGTAGGGATTACCGCCGTCACGGCTTCCGCATTCCGGGCGTACGAAATCGCTGCGGAATACCGCCAGCGCGGGATACCGGTGGTCATGGGCGGCATTCATGTCTCCTCTCTCCCGGAGGAAGCCCTGCAGTACGTTGACAGCGTGGTAATCGGGGAAGCGGAAGGATCATGGCCGCAGGTGATACGTGATTTCGAGGCCGGGAAACTGCAACGAACCTATCAGGCGCCGCTGACCGACTTTCGCAACACTCCTGTCCCCCGCCACGACCTCTTCCATCCGGGATACCTGTTTGGTTCAATCCAGACCTCCAGGGGATGCCCGATGAACTGCGATTTCTGCTCGGTACCCTGGTTTAACGGGTATCAGTACCGTCTTCGCGACACGGAGTCGATCCTTGCAGAGATCGATACGGTACAAAGTCCGATGCTCTATTTCGTGGATGATAATATCATCGGATATAATTCCCAGGCCGAAGAACATGCGGTGGCATTGTTTGAAGGGATGATCCGGAAGAACCTGCGAAAAGACTGGTTTGCACAGGCTTCGCTGAATATCGGTCAGAAACCGGAGATATTGAAACTCGCTGCCCGCAGCGGGTGCCGGATGCTGCTCATCGGGGTCGAAGCCGAAACGGAAGCAGCGCTGGCAGCCTCGAATAAGAAGATGAACCTCAAACTGGGAGTTGACAACTACCAGAAATCCTTCAGGGCCCTGCACAAAGCCGGGATCAATGTTCTCGGGGCCTTCATCTACGGGATGGATACCGACACGGTGCAGGCGCTCCGCAACCGGACAAGGTACATCATGTCATCATCCGTGGATGTGATCCAGGCCAGCGTGATGACCCCCTTGCCCGGGACAAGGCTGTTCGAGCGGATGAAGGGGGAAGACCGGTTGCTGGCTCATACTTTCCCACGCGACTGGCAGCATTTCCATTTCTCGGATGTAGTCTTCAACCCGGCGCTGATGACAGCCGGAGAGCTGGCCTCGGAAACCGACCGCGCCTACCGCAAGATAGAGAATATGTGTTATCTCCGCCGGCAGTTCGTTCGTACCTGGTGGAACACCCGCAGCCTGCGTACCGCCGTATGGGCATGGAACACCAACATGAATTACCGGAAGGTGGCATTTGAAAAAGAGTCAGCCTGGCATTATGAATGATCAACCGAAGAAAACATTATTGCTGGTAAACCCGGCCATTAAAACCGGCAGGGGCTTTATCGTCAACAAGGATACCAGGTACCAGCCATTGAGCCTGGGCATCATCGCTGCCCTGACTCCCGGCCACTGGAAGGTGAAAATCATCGATGAAAACTTCCGCAATTTCCGGTATTATCCTGCCGACCTGGTTGGCTTTACGGCTTTCAGCTCCACCGTCGCACGGGCTTACGAACTGGCCGGCATCTACCGTGAACACGGCATTCCTACCGTTATCGGAGGAATTCATGTATCCATGTGTCCGGAGGAAGCCGCCCGCTTCGTGGATTGTGTCGTCACCGGTGAAGCGGAAACGATCTGGCCAACGGTCATCAGGGACTTTGAAAACGGCTGTATGCAGCGGCTTTACGAAGGCAACCTGACGGATTTGATCCGGTCACCACAGCCCCGGCGCGAGTTATTCCACCCGGGCTATATCTTCGCTTCCATCCAGACCACCCGCGGATGCCCCATGAACTGCGATTTCTGCTCCGTTACTGCGTTCAATGGCTCCCATTACCGTTTTCGCCCCATCGACGAAGTCATCGCCGAATTCAAGACCATCCCGCAAAAGAATGTCTTTATCCTGGATGACAATATCGTCGGACACAGCAAACAAGCCCAGGAAAGAGCTATTGAGTTATTTAAGGCTATGATCGCCAGCGGTGTCAATAAGGATTGGATCGGACAGGCATCGCTGAACGTGTCCAATAACGAAGAAGTGTTGAAATACGCCGCCCTGAGCGGATGCCGGATGCTCTTTATCGGCATAGAATCCGAAAGAGAGGATCAACTGACCGAAGTCAACAAACGCCTCAACGCGAAAATGGGCATCAATTCTTACGATAAGGTGTTCAAAAAGATGCACAAATACGGCATTGCAGCTATCGCCGGTTTTATCTTCGGATGGGAACAGGATACCAAAGAGACGATCGATCACCGGATGAGGTTCACCCGTCATTGCCAGGCCGATTCCATCCAATCGACCATGATGACCCCGCTGCCCGGCACCCGTCTGTACGAGAGATATGCGAAAGCAGGACGTATTGTCTTCAACCATTATCCCGAAGACTGGAAATATTATGGTTACGAGCACCTCGTTTTCCGGCCCGACAACATGGACCGGGCCGAGATGCAGGATCACATCTTCCAAGCGATGGATAAGATCTATGAGCCCTCCTTCCTTCGTCGCAGGATGCTGAAAACATGGTGGAGAACACGTAGTTTGATAACGGCCTACTGGTCGTATATGAGTAACTGGAACTATCGCAGCATGGCCTTTGGAGCGGCTGGTAAACCTAAAAATCTTCTGTTGAACAAAAAATCATGAAACAGAAGACGCTTCTTCTCATCAATCCGGTCAACCAACTACGTCCGGGTTTTCTCATTAACACTCAAACCCGCAACCAACCGTTGAGTCTTGGCATCATCGCCGCCCTTACTCCTTCCGACTGGAAGATCAAAATCATTGATGAGAACTTCAGGGAATTCAGGTACTACGAAGCCGACCTGGTGGGATTGACGGCTTTTACCAGCGCTGCTCCGCGGGCCTATGAGATCGCGCGTTTATACCGGGACAAAGGCATCCCGACGGTCCTGGGAGGCATTCATGCTTCCATGGTCCCCGAGGAAGCCGGCAGGTTTGTGGATGTCGTCGTGCAAGGGGAAGCGGAAGGCATTTGGCCACAGGTGATCCGTGACTTTGAAGCAGGCACCCTGAAAAAATATTACAAAGCTCCGTTGGAGCCGTTGATCCATCAGCCGTTACCGCGCCGTGATCTGTTTCATCCCGGATATGTCGCTGCCGTCATCCAAACAACCCGCGGCTGCCCGATGAATTGCAGTTTCTGCAGCGTGTCGGCTTTTAACGGACGCCATTACCGGTTCAGACCCATCGACGATGTACTGGAAGAATATGCCTCGGTCCCCTAGGATTATGTCTTTTTCATCGACGACAATATTATCGGTCAGAATACAGATACAAAAGAACGAGCCGGAAGGCTCTTTGAGGGCATCCTGAGCAGAGGTATTAAAAAGAACTGGATCTCGCAGTCGTCTGTCAACTTCGCCGATGACCCGGAGTTGCTCCGGTTAGCGGCACGCAGCGGATGCCGGATGATTTTTCTTGGTATCGAAGCCGAAAAGGAAGAACAGCTTCGGGAAGGAAATAAAAAAATGAACCTCCAGAAAGGAGCACAATCCTATCCCCGGATTTTCAGGGCCATCCAGCGTCACGGCATCGGAGTGATCGCCGGATTGATCTATGGCTGGGATTCCGACACGGTGGAATCCATTGAAAACCGCACCCGCTTTGCCCTCCGGTGCGGAGCAGACTCTTTTCAGACATCCATCCTCACCCCTTTACCCGGGACTCAGTTGTTTGAGAAAATCAAGTCGGAAAACCGGCTTCTTTATACAGATTTCCCCAACGACTGGCAGCGGTATGATTATTTTGAACCCACGATACGTCACCCGCTGATGGACAGTGATACCCTTCAGCAAGCGGTTCTGAAATCAAAACAAAAGATCTTTTCCCTCCCGGTCATCTGGCACAAAGCCATCATGACCCTGTTTCGTACGCGAAAGCTGATCACCACGATGATGTTGACGCTGAATTATGGTTTTTACCGCAACATTTTTCTTAAAGGATCAGAAAAAGTCGGGTCTCCGAAAAGGAATTCGTGATAAATTTGCATCCATTCTTATACAATTATCATTCTGAACATGAGCGGATTTTTTGGATCTATTTCGAAAAGCGATTGCGTCTCCGACGTATATTACGGTACAGACTACCATTCACATCTGGGCACCAAGCGTGCAGGGATGGTCATTCATGACAGTGGCGAAACCTTCAGACGAGCCATTCACAGTATTGAAGACGGCTATTTCAGGAATAAATTTGTGAAGGACCTGAAAGACTTCAAAGGATGCAGCGGAATCGGGGTTATCAGTGATACGGAAGCCCAGCCGTTGCTTGTCAACTCACATCTCGGACACTTTGCGGTAGCCACCATCAGCAAGATCGATAACATGGACGAACTGGAGACCATGTTCCGGAAGAAACGCCAGCATTTTACCGAAACCAGCCAGGCCGGCGTGAATGCAACGGAACTCGTCGCCATGCTCATCAGCGCGGGAGAGACCTTCACCGACGGGATCGAGAATGTGTACCGCTCTGTCAAAGGATCATGCTCCATGCTCATCCTCACCACCGATGGCATCATCATCGCCCGCGACAAACTGGGACGCCACCCCGTGGTGATCGGTAAAAGAGACGGAGCCTATGCCATTGCTTCCGAGTCAAGCTCCTTTGCCAACCTGGGCTTCACCATCGACTATTTCCCAGGTCCGGGTGAGATCGTGAAAGTGACGGCCGAAGGCATAGAGCAGCTGCGCAAACCGGGCGACAAGATGCAGGTCTGCTCGTTCATGTGGATCTATTACGGATATCCGCCCTCCTACTACGAAAACATCAACGTGGAAGATTGCCGCTACCGTTGTGGCGCCTGTCTCGGCCACGACGATGATATCGATGTAGACCTGGTCGCCGGCATCCCCGACTCGGGAGTGGCTCATGCGCTGGGTTACGCCAATGAACGGAAACTCCCGTACACCAGACCTTATATCAAGTACACGCCTACCTGGCCCCGGAGTTTCATGCCCCAGCACCAGGAACTGAGAGATCTGGTCGCCAAAATGAAACTGATCCCCATCCCCGCCCTGATCGGTGGAAAAAAGGCGGTCTTCCTGGATGACTCCATTGTCCGCGGAACCCAACTGAGAGGGAACGTTCAGGATCTTTTCCGGGCCGGCGCCAAGGAAATTCACATGCGCATCGCCTGCCCTCCCCTGACCTACCCGTGTGAATTCCTGAATTTCTCCCGGTCACGTTCATCCAACGAACTGGCTACCCGCAAAGCCATCCAGCAACTCGAAGGCACCGACAAAGTGGATTACAAGGATTATTCAGATTCTTCCACTGAAAAGTACAAGGCTATGGTGAAACAAATCCGGGAAAACCTGGGGATGACCTCACTGCGTTTTCAAAAACTGGACGACCTCGTCAAAGCCATCGGCTTGCCGAAAGAGAAACTCTGTACCCATTGCTGGGACGGCTCCAGTTACTTTTAATCCACTGGTCTTTCAGATCCTTACTATAGTCTCGAATTCTCCTCTCAGGAACCGGTTCACCATCTTGTACCGCTGGATCTTGCCGCTGCTCGTGCGGGGGATATCCTGTGACCTGACCGGGATGAAGGTGTCGATCATCAAGCCGATTGTCACCAGAAAATGTTGTTGTATTGACCGGAAATGTTCAATGGAAGTCTCGTTTGCCGGGGCAACCATGAACACGACCACCTTGTCTTTCCCCTCTTTTTCGTCGAAATACCCCGCCATCACGATCTTGCCATAGGTTACGCCGTCAGCTTTCAGGGCCAGTGATTCCAGGTCGTTGGAGTAATAGTTGGTCCCGTTGATGAAAATAATATCCTTCATCCTTCCCATGATGAAGAGATCTCCCTTATGCACAAAACCCAGGTCGCCGGTATGCAACCATCCGTTCCGGAAAACCTCCTTGCTGGCTTCCGGGCTGTGGTAATAACCCGAGGTGATATTATCGCCTTTCACCAACACATGTCCGGTGCGGTCGGGAGGAAGCGGGTTGTCATCGTCATCGGCAATGATAAAATCGCAAAATGACAGGTGTTGCCCCAGGTTGACCAGTTGCACTTCGTCATCGGGACCGGCATGTTCTTCCACGATGCCTTTACTGAAGAGCAGGCTGCGACGGAACGAAACCACTTCCGGTTCCTCATCGAGGGGGGTAAACGAAATGGCCAGCGAGGCTTCCGCCATCCCGTAACAGGGTAACATGGCTTTCGGTTGATAACCAAAAGCTGATAAATTGGCATTGAATTCCTGCATGGCCGGGATGGAGATGGGTTCGGCTCCATTGAAGATAACCCGGACACCGGAAAGGTCCCAATCCGGATCTTTCCTGCGAGAGATAAAACGATTGATGATGGTCTGCCCGAAATTGGGGCACCCGGTGACGACGGAAGGACGATGGCTCATCGTATCAAGCCATAACAGGGAATTCTTGATAAAATCCATCGTCTCTATAAAATAGCAGTTCGCACCGACATACATGGGCGTCATGTGGAAACCGACCAATCCCATATCGTGATACAGAGGCATCCAACTTATCGTGCATTCATCAGCCCGGAGTTGTAATACATTCCGAATACCGCAGAGGTTATGCACCAGGTTATGGTGCGTCAACATGACGCCTTTGGGATCGCCCGTGCTTCCGGAAGAAAACTGGAGCAAGGCCAGATCAGTATCCGCGATAGTCACCGGAGGGATCTCCTCCGAGTCAAGAGGCACGGTGGATACATCAACCAGTAAGTCCGCAGGGATACCGCTCCTCAGCCAGGTATCAACATGATTGTGCGAAAGAATCACGCGTGGCCGGCCCAACTGATGAAACACCTTTTCAGCTTTCTCTGCCGCCGGGTTGTATGCTGTAAAAGAGAATGGCGGCTGAAGAAGAGCGGGGACAACACCGCTGATGAAGCAGGCCCAAAGTACGGGGATGATCTCGGCATTGGTTTCCAGCGAAAGGATTACCACATCGCCCTGACGGATACCGCAGGCATGAAACCCGGCCGCCATCCTTCGTGACTGATCGAGTAACTCGGGAAAAGTAGTGAAACGGATGGAACGATCGGGCTGAACATACCCAACTCCGTGATCAGGAAAAAGAATTGCATTCTGGTAAAGCATTTCCGCCATTTGGCGGTATCTGGGTGCACGTTCTAACGTCATTTTTTGCCTTGTTGATTAAGGATCTGCCGGGCCATCTCGTAATAATAAGCAGCTTTCTGCTGATCTCCGTGAATCTTATACAGATAGTTCAACTGCATGGCCATTTCGTAGGTCGGCCGTTTTGACACGGCTGTCTCCCAGTTTTTCACAGCAGCAGCCGTATCCCCCTTCTGAATATAATAATTACCGATGTTGATGTACGGCATGTCAAGATCAGGATACTTCCGGATCATATCTTCGTTCATCGAAACAGCCCGTTCGAAATCCCCCATGTCGTTATATACATTGGCCAGTGCGAAAATGGCCCTGATCTCTCCGGGTCGGTTTTTCAGAATGGTATTATAACATTCAATGGCCTTATCGTACTGTTGTGCTTCGCGATACGACATGCCCAGGTTGACCCAGGCAGGTATCAGTTCGGGTTTCAAATCAATGGCTTTTTTCAGGTAAACAATGGCCGAATCAGGATTCTTGTCAAAATACAGATAAACCGTCCCCAGGTCATTCAGGGTCTGGTATTGTTCCGGATAGATTTTCAGTGACTGGCGGTAATAGTCCAGGATAAATTCTTTTTTATACTGATTCACGTTCCCCGTAGCTAAGAAGCCCGGATCGGAATACACGGTGTTCATGAGATACCCGGCTATCTGAGCATTGGCTTTGGCCGAATTTTTCAGATAGGGTATATCTTTCCGGAAAAGGTCGAAGTTGTTGCGCCATTCGCGGTTACGGGTGATCGTCAGCGCCGTATAAGGGATCAGGATCAGGGCTGCCACGACGATAATCTTGGCCCGCCCGTCAAACTCAATGGTCAGACTTTTCGGATCAACCTTGAATAATTTGAAAATGAAAAACACCAGCGCTATGCAGAATCCGAGGGAACCGACGAAGACAAAGCGTTCGCCCACGATGCCCACCACCGGGATCAGGACATTGGAATACATCGAAATGGCAATGAGATACCACAGGATAGCGAACGACAACAAATGTTTCCCGCGGAAATTGCGCAGTGCATAGATCAGCAAGGCCGCGTACAACAAGAGGGAGAGAATCGCCCAGATGTTCCCGAGGTTGTCGTACGGTATCTGGTTGTAGCCGTAATAGTACAGCAACGGATGCGGGAAGATCAGGATCCTCAGGTAGAATAGCAACCCGATGAAGCCGGTTCCCAACCTGTACCAGATATTTTTATCGAAATAAAGAGGGTTTTCCACAAAACTGTTGACCCGTTCGGCCGGCGGCAGAATAAACAACCGGGGAATGTAATGCACCAGCAGTAGCGAGACAAAGATGATTGCGACAACAGGGATATATGACTTCGGCTTCAGATCGGTGAAAAAATACAGCACCAGCGGGTACAACGCCAGGAACGGAAGGATGGAGGATTTGGCCAGGTACCCGAGGATAAACAAAAGGGCAGCCGTAAAGAGATGGATGGCATTTTTTGTATCTGCATATTTCAGCACGAAATGCATAGCCAGGATGGCCCCGAGAAAGGCCAGCATCTCATCACGGTTTTTCAGGCTGGCCACTACTTCCGTATGAACGGGATGCGCCATGAAGATCACCGTTATCAGGAACGGGAAGAGGATATTATAGTTTCGCAACAATCTCTTCAGTACGAAAAAGAGCGCGGTGGAAAGGAAGAAATAAATCAGCAGGTTCACGCCGTGGTTTACTCCCGGCTTCTCTCCGTAAAGAGAATACTCAATGGCGAAAGTGGTCTTGACGATGGGCCGGTAATCGGAAACCTGGGTAGATACATTCCCCTTTTGGGAGAAATAGTATGAGGTAAAAATCTCGGGGATGGCCTTCACTCCTTTTTTCACCACCTCGTTGTGGGTGACGAATTCGTCATCGACCGCATATTTGTTCAGGATCGTATTTCCATACAGTATCAGCGCCCACAGAAAGAAAAACAAGACAAAATACCAGTTAGCCGCCCTGGAGGCAGGTGGTTTAACCTGATTTTTAGTTTTTTCCATTGGTTTCCCGCCCTTTGGTGTTTTTTTCACGCCAGGGACAGTCCGTTGTTGAACCGGTTTCTTCATTAATCGAGAAAGTTTTTACAAAATTAGGAAATTTCAGGAGAGTTATCATCCACCAGGCGGGTGAGTTCAACGAACTGGTCTACCGAGCACTGTTCCGGTCTCAGGTCCAGCAAGGGAGACGGGGTTTGAAGACCTGTGCGGGCAAGTCCGCGGATGGAATTGCGGATCGTTTTCCGGCGCTGATTGAACGTGGTTTTCACCACCCGTACAAAAAGGTCCTCGTTGCATTCCAGGCTCTTCACGCCGTTTCTCCGAAGCCTGATCACTCCCGATTTCACTTTGGGGGGTGGGAAGAAAACGGTTTCATCGACGGTAAACAGGTAATCAATATCGTACCAGGCCTGCAACAGCACACTGAGGATGCCATACACCCTCGATCCCGGCGGGGAGGCAATGCGTGCGGCCACTTCCTGCTGGAACATCCCGGTAACCTGCTTCACCAGGTCCTTGTGCTCCAGTACCCGGAAGAGGATCTGCGAGGAGATGTTGTACGGGAAATTACCGATGACCTGGATGACATCCGCCGGATGAAAAAGACGGGTCATGTCAGTCCGCAGAAAGTCATCGTGCAGGATCCGGCCGTGCAGCTCCGGGAAGCGGGTTGTCAGGTATTCCACCGATTCGTTATCGATCTCTATGACCTTCAGATCGAACGATGGTTGTTCAAGGATATGCCGGGTAAGCACCCCTGTCCCCGGTCCGATTTCGAGTACCTGAGGTATCTGTGGATCGAGATAACCGGCAATACGGTTGGCGATGCTATCATCTCTGAGGAAATGTTGTCCCAGTTTTTTTTTAGGTCGGACCATCCTGCTGTTTTGGTTATTAATGCACAATATCTCCCCGGAGGATCCGGTATCGTTGCCGGGCATCAACGGCGTACACCCCTCCCGGGTATTTTTCAAAGATTTCCCGGTAGTACTTCATGGCCCCTTCTTTGTCATTCAGCCATCGTTCGCGTATTTCCGCCCGTTTCATCAATGCCGAATCGGCCAGGAAGCCGTCGGGGAAAATACTCACTACCAGTCCGAGCAGGCTGTCGGCTTCCTGTGCCTTGCCGGTCTTTAGCAGAATAAGGGCTTTTCTGAAGAACATTTCATCCATGATGGGGTGCTCATCGAATAATAAAAGGATGGAATCGAGTGTCGCCAGGGCCTCCTGAGACTGGTTTTTGTAATCGAGCAGATCGGCCCGGGCATACAGGTTCAGCGCGACGGTGCCTGAATCGGCATCGAAATTTTCGCCAATCAGTAAGGATAGCGCCATGGCATCGTTGGAGATCAGTTTGGAGGTGGCTGCTTTCAGCACATCTGCCTGGGCTTTGGCCCATTTAAATTCCCCGATATAAAAAGACAGTTTCGCATTTTTAAATTTAGCCGTCTGCCCGATCACATCGTACTTAAAGTCTTTATATACCTGCTGATAAAGCAACGTAGCTTCCCACACATCCCCGTAAAACAACAGGATATCGGCCAGCTCTGTCTTGCACCGGGCTTTCATCTCGGGTTTAAGATCCGGCATCTCCAGCGTCTTATTCATGATCAGGGTGGCTTCATCGGGTTTATTCAGGTAGAATGCATCCAGATGAGCCAGGTCAAGGATGAGGGTAATCGTAGCATAATTGTACCCGCTGACAGCCAACTCGTCGAGGAATTCTTTTTCCAACTTAACCAGCTCCTCGGAAAGAGGAAGCGGACCATTCACGTAACGGAGATAACGGGTGTTCAGTAACTCCGTACGGGCAAGGTCAAAATAGGGATCATTTTTCCCTTTCGCAAGGATATACCGGTAGGCCTCTTCAGCCACCTCATATTGTTCATTCGAAACAGCCACCTGAGCCAGTGACACCAGCCTCTGTCCGTTCTCTTTCAGCCGGCGGTCGAGTGATTTAGCTTGTATCAGGGCCATCCCGAAGTCTTTTTGCTGAATGGAATACCACCACATCAGCTCGGAATAAACTTCGCGGTCCGGATTTTTCTGCACCCGGGTCAGCAGGGCTTTCCTTACCTCCTCGTTCCGGGTATTGTCGGGGTCATTGGCCAACAGGTTTTGCAGTTTATCCTCCACGGTCTTCAGGTAAGATTCATTGACCGAGATAAGCTCCAGATATTCCTCGATGGTATTTTTGATATCGCCTGTTCGTTCGAAGATTGATGCCAGTTCAAGGCTGAAGGGATAGGATCCGTTCAGAAGCTCGCGTCCTTTGCGGTAAACGCGGATCGCATAATCGTTTTCGCCCCGCATGATGAAAGCGTTGGCCAGTTCATTGATCTGTTGTTGCTGAGCAGGCATTTTTCTGACAGCTTCTTCATACATTTTCCTGGCTTTCTCGGTATCTCCACCCCGGTAAGTCACATAACCCAGGTCCACCAGGTACCGCATCGCATCGGGATCCTGACGGCGTTGTTCCCTGACCAGTTTTTCGGCTCTGTCAAAGTCTTTGGTCTCAATCAGGCTATACAGGTAATAAGTGTAATAAAACGGGCCCGGTCTTTTTTCATATAACTTCTCGTACAATTCAGCCGCCTTTTCATAATCGCGCGATTGGAAGAACTGAAGAGCCAGTTGTTCGTTGCTTTCGGTCGGGGCATTCTGGCGAAATGGAAGCGCCGGGGGTGTTCCCGTAGAACGATCCTGCCCATGCAACACAGGGAGAAACCCTGCTGACAGGAAAACCATCAAAAGCAATCGGATCCCTTTTCTCATTTTTCATTCATTCAGCAAGCGGCTGGCGAACCAGGCCATCAGCCCTGCTCCGGTCTCCAGCGCCGATTCATCCACATCAAACGTAGAAGAATGCAGGTTAGCGGTAAATCCCTTTTCCTCGTTTCGTATGCCCAGGCGATAGAAACACGAAGGCACTGCCTCTGCGAAATAGGAGAAATCCTCGGCCGTCATGATCCGGTCAAGATCCGCCACCTGTGCTTCTCCCAGGTATTCCGGGGCCCAATGCCGGAGTTTGTCCGTCAACGCTTCGTTGTTATTTACAAACGGATATCCATGGGCAATTCGTACATCACAGCTCCCGTTCATGCCGGCAGCAATGGAAGTGGCGATGGTCTCCACCCGGCGGTGGATCTCTTTTCTCCACTCTTCGTTAAAAGTCCTCACGGTCCCGTCAATCCTGACTTCATCGGGGATGATGTTGGTACGGCCCTCTCCGGAGATCCTGCCAAACGAAAGTACAGTCGGCATGAGCGGGTTGGCATTGCGGCTGACGATCTCCTGAAGAGCGATGAGAATATGAGCGGCGATCAGCACGGGATCAACATTCAGGTGCGGACTGGCCGCATGACCACCTTTCCCTTTTACCGTAAGATGAATCTCATCGGTGGAAGCCATGAACGGGCCGGGATGGAATCCCGCCTGCCCGGCTTTCAACTCCGGAAAGACATGCGCTCCCAGCGCCATATCCACTTTCGGGTCGGTGAGAACCCCTTCGCCGATCATCCTGACAGCTCCGCCGGGATATGTCTCTTCCGAGGGCTGAAAGAGGACTTTAACCGAACCGCGAAAGGTGTTTTTCATCATCTGCAGGATCCTGGCAGCGCCCAACAGACAGGTCATATGCACATCGTGCCCGCAGGCATGCATGACTCCTTCCACACAGGAGACATAGTCCGTTTTGTTTTCCTCTTTCACCGGCAATGCATCCATATCGGCCCGGAGTAGTATACACGGTCCATCACCCTGCTCACCCCTGATCAACCCGACAACACCGGTTCCGGCTATCCCGCTTTTATAAGGGATATCGTATTCGTCTAACTTGCGACAGATAAACGCCGCCGTTTCTTTCTCTTCATTCGAAAGCTCCGGGTGTTGATGAAGATATCGCCTGATACCGGTCATTTCACGTTGCATGCCGGCCGAAATCTCGTGTATTGTCTGTGACAGTTCTGCCATAGGGGTTTCATTTACAATCTCTGCAAAGGTAATGAACCTTTTGGCAACATGAACCAGACAGATTCACTCGGTTTTGACCCATAGCATTTTGCAGTTGGCGCTTGGTTCGCCCATCGCACTTCGCACTTCACAGTTCGCATTTGATTTTTGACCATGCCTAAATAGCGTTGACCGTTTTTGGGGTGAACGGGCACGGCTTGTACAATGCCATATCCAGGCAAACGAATTTGCAACACATTGGAATAGTACATATTAAAAAAGTTATCAACAGTTAAGCCAGGTTAACATATCTTCCCCTTAACATTTAATATAGCTCAAAACGTTTATTTAGAAATCACCTGCGTTTATCCGGAAATTCTCAGCGTTTATTTAGTTTTTGTCACAGTCAAATATTTTTTGATTTTCTCTTTTTCTATTCTGAACTTTGTTCACCATTCATACTAACGAATTCTATCTTTTTATTTCTATTTATGAACTCCTCTCTACCCCATAATGTCACCTTCACCCCGGATAACACCTTCTTATTCATAAGTATGTCTTATTGTGTGGCTGTAGAGAGAGAGGATAATTTTCCCGGCAAAAAATCTTCTATTCCTTCCGGTGCTCTTAAAAAAGAGCCTCCGTTTCCAAAGGCCAATGAATGATTTCCCAAAAACTCATTATAAACCAAAAGAAAGGAGGCAAGGGTAAATGTAAGCAATAAAATGGAACTTCTGACACAAATCCGTTTTTTTCGGGAGCAAGCGCTTTTGATAAAAAGATGGTGCGCTCATATAATTGTTAATGAGGCTTTATAAGCAATTAAATCTTCTTTAACTCAAAAAACTGTTCAAAAATGAAAAAACTTATCATAACACTGGTAATTTTACCAGTTCTATTGATTTTAGCCCCTATCGGAACATCTGCTCAACCATGGACAGGATATCTTTATGGTAGTTTTCAAATAGAAGATTCCAATCCGGGAACTTATGACGTTTATATTACACTCACCTATAATGGAAATTCAACAGGGTGGGTGTCTTGGGGACAGACAACAACTGTTGGTTCTCCAGTAAATTACTCCTACGTTACTGTTTCGGGGTTTTTAGTCCCAACTCCAATACCAGTAAATTATTATGGTATTGCTGTCATTGCATACAAAAATTCCAATCCAAATGATTGGCAGTACAATTCATCTGCTACCTCATCTACTTTATTAGGGCCATATCTTATGGGATTTGATCCAAACACTGATCCGATAGTAGTCAAATGGCCTTGATTTTCATTATCTTTGCTTGTCTGGTGTTAATGTAACACCAGACAAGCAAAGATTATTTATCATCTTGTGTATTTGACTTTTAAAAACAATGACAAGATATTTACTTATAACATTTTTATTAATAACCTTTCTCGATGGTTTTTCCCAAGGAGAGTTTAATAATTGGTACTTTGGACATGGAGTCACTGGGGGGGCAGGGATATCCTTTAATTCAGGTTTTCCTCAATCAATACCATATGGCCTTTCGGGCGATATGCCTGCAAGTATGTCAGATTCGATTGGACGTACACTTTTTGTGACAGATGGACTTGTTGTTAGAAATAAAAGCTTTCAGACGATGCCCAATGGATGTTGTTTGAACTGCCAAGATTATGGTTTTAACAAACCTATTCTGGCCACGGTTAAGCTGGATGATGATAGTTCTTATTACATATTTACTGCCGGCCATTATAGTATATCCGTCTTTGAGCCTGCTAGTTATTCAGTTGTTAATATGAGATTAAATGGCGGATTAGGGGATATACAACCGGGTTTTCTTAACATCCCTCTTTCGGGAGCGTTACATTCCTGGGCATCTTTAACCGGAACAAGACATGCGAATAACCGTGATATTTGGATCGTTACTACGGTTTCCTATCCCGATAGTATTAAATATTCTTCCTATTTAGTTACTTCAGCGGGAATTTCCAATAATCCTGTTTTTAGTAGCAGTATGGGTGATACAACAGTAGAACCATCCCCACCCTTAATACCTTATAAACAACCACCCTGCGCCATAAAAATATCACAGGATGGAAAAAAATTAGTGTCATTTTGGGGAACCAAGGCAGAATTTTGCCTATTTAATCCTGAAACAGGAATAGTCACAAGACAATTCTTTATAAATACCTCTTTGTCGAATTTGGAATGGGGCTCAGGGGAGTTCTCAATAGACTCAAAGTATTTATATGTTTCCTTTTGGTACAATAATAGCAGTTATGTGCTGCAATTTGATGCAACACAACCTGATTCCATTTCATTTATGCAAAGCCGATATATACTAGACACCATCCCATATATGGCTGATCTTCAAATGGCGCCTGATTGGAAAATATATGGTTCGGAGGCATTTAATGATTCATTGTTGGTGATTTCAAATCCCTCAACCCAAGGTATCGGGTGTAATTTTCAGTACAATGCACTAAAAATAAATGGCGTTTGCTCATATTTGTTACCTCAATTCATCCAGCGATACAAAGCCTATATCCATACAGAAGGTCAATGCCAGGGCGATTCTATTTATTTTTCCGGCGATATCTGGCCGCCGGCCGATAGCATCCGCTGGAACTTTGGGGATCCGGGCTCCGGGTACAACAACTATTCCACTTTGTCAACTCCTGTTCACTTTTACTCGGCGCCGGGTGTCTATACCGTCGAGCTGTACGTTCGGCATATCGACAATCGAACGGATACCTCTTGGCAAACAATATCAGTATTGGAGAGCCCACAGCCTGCTCTCGGGCCGGACCGGTCTCTCTGCCTGGGCGATTCCGTGGTATTGGATGCCGGCTTCTGTTCAGGATGTACGTATCAGTGGGATAATCTCTCCACGGCGCAGCTGAACATCGGGAAAAACCAAACATACACAGCTACCGATACCGGGATGTATGTGGTGCAGGTAACCAACCCTTCCGGCTGCACGGGGCGCGATACGGTGCATGTCGCGATCAGCCCTGTCCCGGCGCTTACTACCTCGCCGCTCACCAAGTCCATCTGCTCCGGCGATTCCACCAACATCGTGCTTTCTTCGAATGTGCCGACGGCTGTTTTCTCCTGGACAGCCTCGCTGACTTCGGGCAATATAACGGGATTTTCTGCTGATTCCGGCACACTCATAAACCAAATACTAACGAATCACCTGGCTACACCGGGAGAAGTCACCTATTCCATTGTCCCGAAAGTGGGGAGTTGTATCGGCGATACCAGCCACTATACCGTCACCGTCGACCAGGGTGATTCTGTCGATGTTTCTATTACGGCTTACACGAATAATATCTGCGCCGGCACTCCCGTCACGTTCATGGCAACGCCCGTCAATGGCGGCGCTTCACCCGTTTATCAGTGGCAGGTCAACGGGATCAATGCCGGGACAAACAACCCCGGTTTTACCTACACTCCGTCAAACGGGGACGTAGTCACGTGTATTCTCACTTCGTCGAAGACCGTCTGCATCTCCAACAACCCCGCGACTTCCAACGCGATCACGATGACAGTGAATCCGAATCTGCCCGTGAGCGTGAGTGTTTCGGCAACCGCCGATACCGTCTGTGAAGGAAATCCCGTCACCTTCACGGCAACGCCCGTCAATGGCGGTGTTTCGCCTGTTTATCAATGGCAGGTCAACGGCATCAATTTGGTGTTGAACAGCCCCGACTTCACGTACACCCCGTCAAACGGGGATATCGTGATTTGTATCCTGACTTCTTCGGAAATTTGTACCGCAAATAACCCGGCGAACAGCATTCCGTTCACGGTAACGGTAAAACCGTATTTGCCTGTCAGCTTGATCGTCACACCTTCTGAAAACCCCTTCTGTCCGGGTAGTTCCGTGACTTTTACCACCACGCCAACAAATGGCGGGGTCTCTCCCCAATACCAATGGCAGGTGAACGGTGTTAATGCCGGGACGAATAACCCTGCCTTCTCCTATATCCCGTCAAACGGTGATTTAGTGACCTGCATCCTCACTTCGTCGGAGCTTTGCACCACGAACAACCCCGCCGCGGGAAATGTGATCATCCTGCAGGAAAACACCTCGCTGCCTGCCGGCGTGGCAATCACCGCTAACCCTAATCCTTTCTGTCCGGGTGCATCGGTAACATTAACGGCAACGCCCGTCAATGGCGGTACGGCGCCGGTTTATCAGTGGAAAGTCAACGGCAATAATGCCGGAACGAATGCTAATGTTTTCACCTGCACTCCATCAAACAACGACAGCATCAGTTGCCTGCTGACCTCGAACCTGGCCTGCGTTTCGAACAATCCCGTGTACTCCAACCGCATCGTGATGAACGCAGCAGCAGTCCCGGTTGTTTCGTTTACTCCCTGCTTCGATACCATCACCACTACCAATGCAAAACCCATCAAACTCAAAGGAGGCATCCCGCTCGGAGGCACTTATTTCGGGAGCGGCGTGACCGGCAACGTGTATTATCCTTCTGTCGCCGGCACCGGAACACATACTATCATCTACTCGTACACCAATGCCGCGCTTTGCTCCGCCACAGCCACCCTGACCATTCACCAGATGGCCTCATCCTCGATTCCCTGCGGTCAGCCCTTTACCGACATCCGCGACGAGTCCGTCTATCAAACCATTTCACTCGGTTCCCAGTGCTGGATGGCAGAAGATCTGCATTACGGCAATAAGATATTATCCTCTCTCCATCAGTCCGACAACTGCCGTCCGGAGAAATACACCCACCCGGAAGCCGTCTATCAGTGGGATGAACTGATGGCCTACGACCCGACCCCGGCCGGACAGGGATTATGTCCTCCCGGCTGGCATGTCCCCACCGAAGCCGACTGGAACGCTCTTTTCGCCAACTGGACCAACAGCGGTTTTGCCGGCAGTCCGCTGAAATACTCCGGCTTCTCCGGGTTTGATGCGATCCTCTCGGGCGCCCGTCACCACACCGTTCAATGGGATTATGCAGGATTCGCGGTATTCTTCTGGTCTTCCACGGCTCACGGGCCTTACAAAGCCTGGGCGCACGGCCTGAACGAAACAGATCCGAGCGTCTCCGCCTATCCGGCGTCAAGGAGTAACGCCTTCAGCGTGAGGTGTGTGAGGGATTAGTAATCGAACCCATCGCAATTCGCACTTCACAGTTCGCATCTAGCGTTTCACATTTCGCTTTTGGCGATGTATTGGTTCGGTGCTCGGCACCTTAAATTTTGATTCACGGCCACTTTTCTACAAATGGTTCGGTGCTCTGCACCTTTTGTTTTTTAATTCATTCCTTTGCTACAAATGGTTCGGTGCTACGCACCTTGTGTTTTCTTTGGCATAATCCTATTTCTGCATGCCTGCCGGCAAGCAAACCCAATCGCATTTCGCACTTTACATATCGCATTTGATCTGCCCATCGCACTTCACAGTTCGCAGTTCGCATTTGGTTCGGGGGCTAGGGGAAGGATACAAAAGACCGGCCGGTATGGCAGCCATATCGCACTTCGCACTTCGCAGTTAACATTTGGTCTCAGGCAGCTACCTCAATAACCTGCGATGGCGGGGGTTTGTCGATCGTAGCTTCTGTCGGTCAACAGTTTCAGCATAAAGTCGGCCACATCAGCGCGAGGGACGGACCGGTAGGCCGGAGGGCCATCGGTGATGCGATACTTCCCGGTTTTGGGTGAATCGGTGAGCCCGGATGGCCGGACCGCCACCCATTCCAGGTCACTTTCGCGAAGAACTTGCAACTGTCTTTTTTTATCTTCCATCTCCTGTTTTAAAAACAGCGGGACGATGATCTTTCCGAAGATAAATCCAGCATCGTTACCGAGGACGCCGGCGGAGGACATGCAGATGAAACGTTTTACCCCGCACTCTTTCATGGCCTGCAGGATATTTTTTGTTCCTTCGGAGAGGATCGTGTTGTATTTGCGTTGATTCACCCCAAGGGCAGACAGTACTGCTTCCTGTCCGGCCACTGCCTCTTTCACCATCTGATAATCAAGGATATCCCCTTGGATAACGGTCAGGTTTGGATGCCGGATAGGGACCGAGTCAGCCCTCCTGGCAACAGCAGTGACAACATGACCCTTTTCCAGGGCCTGGTATACCAGAAGTACGCCGGTTCTTCCGTTCGCGCCAAAGACAGTAATCCTCATACAACAAGATTTCGGGCAATTTACAATTTTTTTATCTTTATCGAAAAATTGGCCGTGTCCCGATCCACGCTATTCCGAAGAAAGCCATTCTATCTGATTCTCCATGGCGACGATGATGCTACTGCCGGGAAGCGGGAATTAAAGAAGAGTCTGAATCTCTTTGACCTGACGGGTTTGGGTATTGCGGCGGTCATTGGCGCCGGGATTTTCAGCACCATTGGCACTGCTGCCGTGAATGGCGGGCCGGCAGTTTCCGTTCTGTTTTTATTCACAGCGGTAGCCTGTGCCTTTTCAGCGCTCTGTTATGCGCAGTTTGCTTCGGTGATCCCCGTAAGCGGGAGCGCCTACACATACGCATACGCCAGTTTTGGAGAGTTGATCGCCTGGATCATCGGCTGGGATCTGATCATGGAGTACGCCATCGGCAACATCGCGGTCGCTATTTCCTGGTCGGATTATTTCACCGGGTTAGCCGGTGGCATCGGGCTCAGCATTCCCGCAAATCTTCAGGTAGATTACTATACTGCTGTCCACGGATATCATATGGCCATGGAGCAATTGGCTGCCGGCATACCCTATGCCGGTCTTTCCGCGCCGCTCCGGGAGGCCTACACCGCCTGGCTCTCGGCCCCGGTCATCGGTGGGATTCACCTCATTGCAGACATTCCGGCCTTTTCCATTGTTGTATTGATCACTGTCCTGGTTTATGTTGGCATTTATGAAACCAAAGTAGCGGCCAATACCATGGTTTTGCTGAAGCTCATCACCCTGGTGGTCGTCATCTCCGTAGGCGCTTTCTATGTGAATCCCGCCAACTGGTCTCCTTTTGCTCCCAACGGGCTGAACGGGGTGTTGAAAGGTGTCTCCGGCGTATTCTTTGCCTATATCGGGTTTGATGCCATCTCAACTACCGCGGAAGAGTGCAGGCAGCCCAAACGGGACCTTCCCCGGGCCATTCTGTTGGTATTGCTTATTTCCACGGTTATGTATATCCTGATCAGCCTGGTGCTTACGGGGATGGTTCATTACAGCGAGTTGGGCGTGGGTGATCCGTTGGCCTATGTCTTCCAGAAACTTCATCTGACGAGGCTCTCCGGACTCATCGCTGTCAGTGCCGTGATAGCCATGGCCGGGGTCTTGCTGGTCTTTCAGGTCGGACAGCCCCGCATCTGGCTCAGTATGAGTCGCGACGGTTTGCTCCCGAAGGCCTTTTCGAAGATCCACCAAAAATTTCAGACCCCTTCGTTCTCCACGGTCATCACCGGTATCGTGGTTGCCGTTCCTTCCCTGTTCCTGAACCTCACCGAAGTAACGGACCTGTGTAGCATCGGGACCCTGTTTGCTTTTGTCCTGGTGTCGGGTGGCGTATTGATCCTCGACCGCCGGGACGGCAAGCCTGACAACGGGTTCTCCAAAGGGTTTCGGGTCCCCTACCTGAACAGCAGGTACCTGCTCCCTTTGATTTGGCTGGGAGCGCTGGCCATCTGGCTCTGGTATCATCCGCTCACCACCCTGCACCTTCCGGCTTTCACATGGCATATGGTCCCCATGATCCTCTTCTCGATCGTGGCATTGGTGCTTTCGGGTCTTGCCATTGTAAAGAAACTTTCCCTGATCCCTGTCCTCGGCCTCCTGACCAACCTCTATCTGATGGCGCACCTGGGGATCACCAACTGGATGAGATTCGGGGTCTGGCTGGTGATCGGCCTCAGCATCTACTTTTCATACAGCATCCGACACAGCAAACTAAAAAATAGTTAGTTTTACGCCGCCATGGGACTGAATGAAATCATCATACTCGTCGTGTCAGGGATCTTTGTCGGATTCATCAACACCTTGTCGGGAGGCGGTTCGGTAATCACCCTGTCGTTGCTGTTGATTCTCGGGCTACCGGCCAATATTGCCAACGGCACCAACCGCATCAGCATCTTCTTTCAGACCCTTTCTTCTGTCACCAGTTTCACCAAACAGAAGATGTTTACTTCGCTGAGACCCCTTTGGCTGGGGATCCCGGCTACCATCGGTTCGGTGCTGGGGGCTTTGACAGCCGTGGATGTCAGCGAACGTACGATTGAAATCGCCATGGCAGTAGCGATGGTGATCATGGTATTCTTTCTTTTTTATAAGCCGGATAAGTGGTTGAAAGAGAATCCGGATATGTTATCCAAGCCGCTTCGTTGGTGGCAATTGCTGATTTTTTTCTTCGTAGGCTTTTACGGAGGTTTTATCCAGGTCGGTATCGGGTATTTTCTGCTGATGTCGCTGGTGCTGGGTGTCGGGTATGACTTGGTGAAAGCCAACGCGGTAAAGAATCTGATCGTGTTTCTTTATGCGATTTTCGCCTTGCTGGTATTCGTCATCGACGGTCAGGTGAATTACCTGTACGGTTTGATATTGTCGGCCGGCAGCATCATCGGGGCGCTCATTGCCTCCTATCTGGCGGTGAAGAAAGGAGCGGGTTTCATCCGGGCCGTGATCCTGGTCTCGGTGATCCTCACTATCCTGCAAGTGAGCGGTCTTGTCGATTTTTCCGCCATCATTCAAGATCTTCTTTAACGTACCTCTATGAAGAGATTTTTCTTTATGCTGATCATGCTGGCCGTTCCCGCGGTACTTCTTGCTCAGGGTAACGACCGGTCTCCCTCCTGGTGTCTGGCCATCCATGGCGGAGCAGGTGGGTCGGTAACGGAGAGACTGTCGCCGGAGACCGAGAAAATGTACCGGGATTCTTTGAGTTTTGCCCTGAAGACAGGCGCTGATATCCTGGCGGGGGGCGGAAGCAGCCTGGATGCAGTGGAGGCTGTGATCCGTTTCATGGAAGACTGTCCGCTTTTCAATGCAGGACGTGGGGCGGTATACAATGCCGACGGGATAGCCGAACTCGATGCTTCCATCATGGATGGCAAAACGCTCCTGGCCGGTGCGGTGACAGGGGTCACCACCATCCGGCATCCCATCTCCGCCGCCCGCCGGGTGATGGAGAAAACACGGCATGTCCTGCTGATGGGCGCCGGCGCCGAGGAGTTCGCGGCCGGGCAGGGGCTTGAGATCGTGGACCCTTCGTTCTTCCGGACTCAGAAATCGGATGAACAATACCAGCGGATGCTTCAAAAACAGCAGGGCGGTCAACCGGATAAGCATGGCACGGTGGGTTGTGTGGCGCTGGATGTAAACGGCAACCTGGCAGCCGGAACCTCCACCGGCGGGTTGATGATGAAGATGAAAGGACGCGTCGGCGACTCCCCCATTATCGGCGCCGGCACCTATGCCGATAATACCACCTGCGCTGTATCCTGCACCGGCACCGGAGAATATTTCATGCGGAACGTCGTCGCCTTTGATCTTTCTGCGCTGATGAAATATAAAGGACTGTCGCTCGAAGAAGCGGCCACGAGTATTATCATGGAAAAATTGAAGGAGCAGGGAGGATCGGGAGGACTCATTGCCATCGACAGAGAAGGGAATGTGGCTATGCCTTTTAACACCGCCCTCATGTTTAGAGGAACCATTCGTTCAGGCAGTTCGCCCGAGATAAATGTGTATTAAATTTTGGATTTAAAAAAAAGACGTAATTTCGCAAAGGAGGGAATGTCAGATTCTTCAGAAAAAAAAACAGAAGATGATCCAAAGCAACCAAAACCTGGTTTCCCTGTTCGAGAAATCGATTCATGACAACTGGGACCTCAACGCTCTTTCAGATTATAACGGCCAGCATTTCACCTACCATGATGTTGCAGAAAAGATCCTGAGGATCCATCGTGTGTTCGATGAGTCGGGATTGAAAAAAGGCGACAAAGTAGCTTTGCTGGGGAAGAACTCCGCCATGTGGGGCATCACCTACCTGGCTACCGTCACCTATGGCGCTGTAATAGTGCCGATCCTTCCCGATTTCAAGCCCGATGATATTCATTTCATCGTGACACATTCCGACTCTGTCGTTCTTTTTGCCGATGAATCTCTTTTTAAAGAGCTATCAATCAACGCTATACAGGGTGTAAAGGTTGTCCTCAACGTTCAGGATCACTCCATCCTTTTCGCCTCCGGTCCGGAAATCGGGCAGAAGGTGACGGAATCGTTGCATCGCCATGAATCCGACGTTTCGGAAGGGCTCTCTCCCGACCAGGTACATTTTGATCCTTCCGATGCGGAGCAGATCGCGCTGATCAGCTATACTTCAGGGACAACGGGCTTTTCAAAGGGTGTCGTGCTTCAACATAAGAGCTTGCTCGGCAACATACTTTATGCCCAGCGGAATATGCCGTTGAATCCACAAAACAAGATTCTTTCCTTCCTGCCCCTGGCTCATACCTACGGCTGCGCCTTTGAGTTCCTCTTTCCGTTTACTCTTGGCTGCGACATCACTTTTCTGGCAAAAATCCCTTCCCCGAAAATCATCACCCAGGCCTTTGAAGAAATCCGTCCGGAACTGATCTTATCGGTTCCTCTCGTGATCGAGAAGATTTATAAATCACAGATTCTCCCGGCCATCCGGAAACCGGGGATCCGGTTTATGTTGCACATCCCTGTCCTCAACCGCATCATCTTTAAAAAGATCCGTGAAAAGATGTACCAGGTGTTTGGCGGCAACTTCCGCGAGTTGGTCATTGGCGGAGCCGCCTTCAATCCCCAGGCGGAGCGTTTCTTCCGGAAGATCAGGTTCCCGTTCACCGTTGGTTACGGCATGACCGAATGCGGTCCGTTGATCGCCTATGCTTCCTGGAACACCACCAAGCCTGGCGCATCCGGACGCGTGGTGGACGAACTGGAGATAAAGATCGACCATCCCGATCCACGTACCCATATAGGCGAGATCATGGTCAGGGGAAATCATGTGATGAAAGGCTATTACAAGAATGAAGAAGCTACCCGAAACGTGCTTGAGCCCGACGGATGGTTGCATACCGGCGACCTTGGCGAAATCGACAGGGCTGGTAATATCTATATCAAGGGACGGTCAAAAAGCATGATCCTCGGACCTTCGGGGAAGAACATCTACCCGGAAGAACTCGAGTCGATCCTCAACAACCGTTTCATGGTCATGGAATCACTGGTGATTGAACGCGACGACCAACTCATCGCCCTGATCGTCCCCGACAAGGAAGCCATGGTGAAAGCGGGCGTCACCATGGAACGCCTTCCGGAGGTGTACAAGAACTACCTGCACGATCTGAATCACAAAGTCCCCAGGTACATGAGCGTGAGTTCATTCGAGATCACGGAAACAGAATTCGAAAAAACGCCCAAGAAAAGCATCAAACGGTTCCTGTATAAATAAGGGCCCGTACCATGAGAGCCTTTGCCATTATCCTTCTTTCCCTCTTTACCTGCAGCGCCTTTTCTCAGGATGCCGGCTTGGATTTACCGAAGATCGTGCCGTTGCTGCCCGGAGACACCCCGGAAATCATCGCTGAAAAAGCTGCTACCGTGAAGCCATCACCCCGGCAGGCGGCTTGGCAGGAACTGGAAGTGACCTGTTTCCTCCACTTCGGGATCAACACGTTCACCAACCGTGAATGGGGAAGAAAGGAAGAAGACCCTGCCCTCTTCAACCCTGTACTCCTGGATGCCCGTCAATGGGCTAAAGCGGCGAAACTGGCCGGAGCGAAACTGATGATCATCGTGGCCAGGCATCACGACGGCTTCTGCCTCTGGCCATCAGCATTCACGGATTATTCGGTGAAATCCAGCCCATGGCAGAAAGGCAAAGGCGACGTGGTGGCGGAAGTGGCCGCCGCATGCAGGGAGGAAGGGCTGAAGATGGGAATCTACCTGTCACCCTGGGACATGCATTCATCGCTGTACGGGACGGATGATTACAATACGTATTACAAGAACCAGCTACGCGAACTGCTTTCCAATTATGGTGAGATATCAGAAGTGTGGTTTGACGGAGCCTGTGGCGAAGGACCAAACGGGAAGAGACAGGCGTACGACTGGCCCGGCTTCTATTCGTTGGTCCGCGAGTTACAACCCGGAGCCGTGATCGCCATCACCGGCCCGGATGTAAGATGGGTCGGCAATGAATCGGGCGACGGCAACGAGACTGAATGGAGCGTGGTGCAGGATTCAACCGGCCTCCGCTGGTATCCCTCGGAGGTGGATGTCTCGATACGCCCGGGATGGTTTTACCACCCTTCCGAAGACAGCCTGGTGAAAACACCAGAACAACTGGTGGATATCTATTACAAGTCCGTTGGAAGGAATTCCGTGCTGCTCCTGAATATCCCTCCCGACACCCGCGGACTGATTTCTGACCATGATATCCGGAGCCTGAGGGGCATGCGTGCAATCCTTGATTCGACCTTCTCCATCAACCTGGCAGAAAAGGCGATCAAAAAGCCATTGAAAGGACTTCCCGAAGGATCCGCTGCTTATGATTTATTGAAGAAGAGAACCTTTGACCGGCTGATGCTGAAAGAAAATTTCCGGGAGGGGCAAAAAGTATCCGCCTTCTCTCTGGAGGCCTTCGTTGACGGTCGATGGAAAGAGGTCTGTCAGGGCACCACCATCGGTTACAAACGGCTCCTGCGCTTTGACCCTGTAACCGCCCGCTATGTAAGGCTGAAAATCCTTCGTTCCCGTGGTAAAACGGAAATCAGCGGATTCGGCTTATATTTGTCCCCTGTCGTTCATTAAAACAAAATCAACATGGAAAAAGTCATCTTGATTACCGGGGCTTCCTCGGGTATCGGGAAGGAAACTGCGAAGATGTTGCTTCAGCACGGCTGTATCGTTTACGGCGCGGCCCGCAGACCGGAGAGAATGCAGGATCTGAAAGAATCGGGTGTAAGGTTATTACAGATGGATGTCACGGATGATGATTCCATGAAGCGTGGCATTCAGGAGATCATCGAAGCCGAACACCGGATCGACGTGCTGATCAACAATGCAGGATATGGCTCTTATGGAGCGGTGGAAGACGTCCCGCTGTCGGAAGCCCGTTACCAGTTTGAAGTAAATCTCTTCGGAATGGCCCGGTTGACGCAATTGGCGCTGCCCTACATGCGCGAAAAGAGATCGGGCCGGATCATCAACGTGGCATCCATTGCCGGGAAAGTCGGAGAGCCACACGGCGCCTGGTACCACGCTACCAAGTTCGCGGTGGAAGGATTCAGCGACTGCCTGCGCATGGAAGTAAAACAGTTTGGCATTGACGTCGTCATCATCGAGCCCGGATTTATCCAAACAGAATGGAACCGGATCGCCCGGGAGCACCTGCTTCAGGTATCTTCCCAAACAGCCTACCGGAAGATGGCGAAGAAGCATGTGAGCATGCTGGAGATGTGCGATTCATACGGATCCAAACCCACCGTCATCGCCGGTATGATCAGAAAAGCCGTCACCGCTAAACATCCGAAGGCAAGGTACTGCAAAGGTTTCGGGGCGCATCCCCTCCTGCTGCTGAAAAAAATAACCCCGACCCGGCTGATGGACAAGGCGACGCTGCTACTCATCAGCATGAAAAAAGAACAATAACATGGACGATCTGGATAAAATTTACCGGGAGACACCGCCTGACCAGATACCCTGGAATAATACGGAACCCCCGAAGATTCTGTCGGATCTGGTCAACAACCGGACTATTTTGCCCTGTAAAGCGCTGGATCTTGGCTGTGGACTGGGCAACTATGCCATCTGGATGGCCCGGCAAGGTTTTGAGATGACCGGTATCGACATCTCCCCTACCGCCATTGAACTGGCGACTCAGCGGAGCGCCGGACAAGCATTAAAAGTGCATTTTCTGTCTGCTGACCTGACCGGAGATATTCACCTGCCGGGAACCTATGATTTCATTTATGACTGGGAGGTCCTGCATCATGTCTTTCCCGAAAAACGCGATCACTATGCCGCCAATGTCAGCCGGTTACTGAATCCGGGCGGAAAATACCTTTCCGTTTGCTTCAGCGAAGGGGATACTATGTTTGAAGGAACCGGCAAATATCGAACCACCACCATCGGGACTCACCTCTATTTTTCTTCCGAAGAAGAAATGAGGGCCCTCTTCAGCCGCTATTTCCGGATCATCTCGCTACAGACAGTGACCATATCCGGACGGAGAGGCGACCATGTTTGCATTGCCGGGCTGATGGAAAAGGAGGAAAGATAATCGTTACTGATTATCGTATTGTTGTACTTCGTTAATCACGTATTCCAGCGTCACTCCTGCCTGGCGGAACATTTCTTCCGATTCTTGTCCGTCGTGATATTTTCTTTCGCAAACCACCCTGATAATTCCACAGTTGATGATCAGCATGGCGCAGGTCCGGCAGGGTGTCATGCGGCAATAGAGGGTTGCTCCTTCGAGAGATATTCCGAGCCGGGCAGCCTGACAGATGGCATTCTGTTCGGCATGAACGGTACGCATGCAATGTTGGGTAATATGATTATCTTCATGAAGGACTTTCTTCATCAGGTGACCGATGTCGTCGCAATGAGGAAGGCCGCGCGGAGACCCGACGTACCCGGTGACCAGTATCTGTTTGTCACGGGCGATCACGCAACCGCTGCGGCCGCGGTCGCAGGTGGCGCGTTTTGCTACGGTTTGCGCTACTTCCATAAAATATTCATCCCAGGTAGGACGAACATATTTTTTTTCTTCCATATCGATCAGTGTTTTTAGATTTTCAGCAATTCGTCGAGACGTGCATAGAGTTCCTCCACGGTTCCGTTGTTCATGATCAGGCAGTCGGCCTGCCGGATGCATGCCTGGAGGTTTTGTACTGCCGGGTCGGTGGAAACAGATTCGCGTTGTTCATTTTCGAGGAACGTCTCGAAAGAGACGTGATCTGTCTCTGAGCCCCGGAGAACGATCCTGTTGTAACGAGTCCGGGGATCGGCATCCACTGCCAGCAACCTGAAATTACCCTTTTGTCGCAGGGAAGCGACCTCGCCGGTGGTGCGGATACTCTCGATCACCGCATTGGCCCCTGATGCCTGTGCCTGCAGGAAAAGCTGGTCAACGACATACGAAGGTCCGTGTTCGGCCCTCAGTCGGTTACCCAATTCATACATACTGTCGCGGTTCCCGGGCAAGCCCAGTTCCCTGATCTTCTCCAGCAAAAAACCCCTGACCGGGAAATGCCGGAATCCCTTCTCTTTTACCAGGTATTCAACAATGGTTCCTTTTCCTGCACCGATGGTGCCCGTGATGCCGATGGTGATCATTGACGGATGCGTGAATGGTTGGTTATTTTTCCCAAAAGTAAACAATAATCCCTCTTCACGGGAGGTTTTCTTTCTTCATACCTTTGTGCATCAGCAATCATTTATCAACCCGAAAAAAATGAATACGCTATATCCGTTAAAATTCAAGCCCATTTTCAAGGAAAAGATCTGGGGAGGACAAAAAATAAAGACGTCCGTCGGTCTCGATTTTTCCCCGAGTCCCAACTGCGGGGAGGCCTGGGTGCTTTCCGGAGTGCCCGGATCTGCTTCCATCGTTTCCAATGGATTCCTGAAGGGGAATGATCTCAATGAGGTTCTGGAAATTTATATGGATGAGTTGGTGGGCGAAAAAGTATTTGAGCAGAACCAGGATCAGTTTCCGATCCTGATCAAGATCATCGATTCCAACGACTGGCTTTCGATCCAGGTCCATCCCGATGATGAGCTTGCGCATCAGCGCGGTTTGCCAAACGGAAAATCGGAGATGTGGTATGTGATGGAAGCGGAGCCCGGCGCCCGTATGATCACCGGCTTCAACCGTAAAACCGATCGTGAGACCTATCTCGGGCTGTTGGAGAAAAAGCGGCTGAAAGAGATCCTGAACTATGAGGATGTCGCCGCCGGCGATGTCTTTAACATCCCTGCCGGTCGTGTGCATGCCATGGGCCCCGGCATCCTGATTGCCGAAATTCAGCAGACATCCGATACCACGTACCGCATCTATGACTGGGACCGAACCGATGCTCAGGGTAATTCACGGGAGTTGCACACCGCCGAAGCCCTCGATGCCATCGACTTCGGCTTCCATGAAAGCTACCGCACCCGGTATAAAGCAGAACCAAACAGCACTTCCTTCATCATTCATACTCCCCGGTTCAACACGAACATTATCTCTTTTGAACAGCCACTGCTCAAGGCGTATGGCCTGCTCGATTCGTTCGTGATCCATCTGTGTATCGAAGGCGCTTACCGGATGGAGTATGACGGCGGCGCTCTCCCGGTGAAGAAAGGAGAAGCCGTGCTGATCCCGGCCGTCATCGACGATATCCGGATCATCCCCGAAGGAGCGACCCGGGTTCTTGAAGTCTTTATTCTTTAACCCATTGCGGAAATCACCGAAACAGGTATCTTTGCCTCTGGTATAATTTTTGCTCTGAATGCTACTAATACAAACACAAAAATCATGAAAAGAGTTATTCTGACCATCATCGCTTTCAGTCTGATTGCCTTTTCCGGCATTGCCCAGGAAAAACAGGCCACTTCCGGTAAACCCATTCCCAAGGTGGATATCAAGAACATTGAAGGGAACCCGTTCAGCACCACCGAAATTCAGAACGACGGGAAGCCCATCATCATCAGCTTTTGGGCAACCTGGTGCAAACCCTGTATCAAAGAGCTTACCACCATTGCCGATGTATACGACGAATGGGTGGCCGAAACAGGTGTGAAAATGTACGCCGTTTCCATCGATGATCCGCGTTCTTCCAACCAGGTCAGACCACTCGTGAACGGAAAAAACTGGGAATATACCGTGTTGCTTGATCCTAACGGCGACTTTAAACGCGCTATGAATGTAGGCCCCATCCCTCACACCTTCCTGATCAACGGTAAAGGTGAGATCGTCTGGCAGCATACCTCTTTCTCGGAAGGCGCCGAACTGGAACTCATCGACCTTGTCAGAAAACTCAGCAAAGGTGAACCGCTGAATTAACCTATTGTTCAACCTCAAACATCATCCCTTGAAGAGATTTATAAGAACAGCAGCCGTCGCCGTAACCCTGCTCTGGGCCTCCGGAGCAACGGCACAGAATATCCTGGATAATACCGGCATCAGCGGGAGCATGCAGATGGATGGCGCCTATTACCTCACCGATAAAAAAATGGGCATCACCGATTCGACGCTGGATGGAAAAACCTTGCGTATGAATGGGTTCACCGAGATCAATTACAACTGGAAAAACTTCACCGCCGGCATGCGCGTCGAGGCTTATCTTCCTCCCCTGCTTGGCTATGATGCCGATTACCAGGGCGTCGGTGTGCCTTATTGGTTCGTCAACTATAAGAACGACATCATTGACGTAACCGCCGGTAACTTTTATGAACAGTTCGGGAACGGAATGACCCTCAGGGCTTACCAGGAATGGACCCTCGGGTACGACAACTCCCTGAAAGGACTTCGCGTGAAAGTTACTCCCTTTAAAGGAGTCACCCTGAAAGGCGTCTGGGGAGTACAGCGCTACTACTGGAACGCATTTGAAAATAATAACCGGGGAATCGTCAAAGGCGCTGACGCCGATTTTTACCTCAACGATATGTTTACCGCCCTGAACGATTCCAAAGTGAAGATCGGACTCGGCGGAAGCATCGTGAGTAAATACCAGGCAGGAAAAACCCTGGATTACGTGATCGGCGAAGACATCTATACCCTTACCCTTCCCGAAAATGTGGCGAATTACGGAGGCAGAATCAACCTCAATATCGGCGGCTTCAACCTTTACGGCGAATACGCCCATAAGATCAACGACCCGTCGGCTATGAACGACTATATTTATAAACCCGGCGAAGGATGCTATCTTAACCTCGCTTATTCGAAAAAAGGCTTTGGACTCTCGGCCCAGATGAAACGAATTGATAACATGAGTTATAAATCAAATCGTTCCATTACGAATAACATGTTGAATATCAATTATTTGCCATCTATCACCAAAGAACATACCTACTACCTGGCCTCGATGTATCCCTATGCTACCCAACCCAATGGTGAATTCGGGGTTGCCGGTCAGCTGACGTATTCCATCAAAAAGAACACGGCGCTTGGCGGCAAGACGGGGTTGAATTTCATCGTGAACTATTCGCAGGTCAACGGGCTTGACCGGAAAGCCATCAATGACACGACGGCCATCGGCCTTTCGGGAACAGATGGTTATAAATGTGGTTTCTTCGATATCAGTAAAGACCTTTATTACCGTGAATTCAGTATCGAAGCCACCAAGAAATTCAGTAAGAACTGGAAAGGGATCTTTACCTATCTCAATCAGGCGTACAACCGCGATGTGGTGGAAGGTCATTCCAACGAGTACGGCATTGTATATTCGAACATCGGCATTGCCGATATTACCTGGAGGATCAACAACAATTATGCTCTCCGGGGCGAACTGCAGGGTTTGTGGTCACTCAAAGCGCACGAAAACCATGAAGCCAATACAGGAGACTGGGCTGCCGCGCTGGTGGAACTCACCGTCAACCCGCACTGGTTCTTCTCTGTCAGCGATCAATGGAATTACGGCAACGAAGACGAAGATATGCAGTTGCATTACTATAACGTCAACATGGGGTATGTATACAACAGCACCCGCATCGCCGTGGCCTACGGACGCCAGCGCGAAGGGATCATCTGTGTTGGCGGTGTTTGCAGGTACGTTCCTGCCAGCACGGGGTTAACATTGACCGTAACGAGTACATTTTAATGACCAACAACTTTTAAGGAAACGACCATGAAAAGATCGATTATAGCGTTGGCCACCGGAGTTATCCTTCTGGGTTGGCTTACTTCCTGCGATAAACTGGATGAACCATATGCCGTGATCAAAAACACGAACGACACGACCGTTACCGCTCAGAAAACCGTTCTGCTGGAAGATTACACGGGCCATAAATGTGTCAATTGTCCCGATGCGGCGATCACAGCCCATACACTTGAAAAAAGCCTGAAGGGGCGCCTGATTGTGATGGCTGTCCATGCCGGTTTTTTTGCCGAGCCGGCTTCTACCGGAGATTTTACCGCCGATTACACCACGGGTACCGGTGACGAATGGAACTCTTATTTCACGATTACTGCCAACCCAAACGGCCTGGTGAACCGCACGGCCTATAATGGGGCTCTGGTGGTAGGACCCGATAACTGGGCCAATGCCGTCAATGCACAGCTTGCCCTTGATGCAGAAGCCACCGTTGATATCAGCAATGAATATACCGAAGCCACCCGGAACCTTGAAATTACGGTCGACACCAAATTTCTGGAAGCACTCTCCGGGGCTTACACACTCACGGTCTGTATCACCGAAGACAGCCTGATATCTCCGCAAAAGACGAACAACTCCACCACCCCGATCATCTATGATTATGTGTTCATGGATGTTTTACGAGGGTCTGTCAATGGTACCTGGGGAGAGGAACTGACCGCAACGGTAGATCCTTCACAGACCTATAAGAAAACATACACGGTGACTCTGAATCAGGCCTGGACTGCTAAAAACTGTCATGTGGTTGCCTTTGTTTCCAACGCAGAAACAAAGGAGATTATCCAGACCGGAAAAGAGCCGGTGATCGCCGAATAGATCACTGATATATATGTTGCATATCATTATTTGTTGATATTTATCAACAGGTAAGGATATTTTTTCATGTTTTTTTTTATATTTGCTCTACTTGGTTTCTATTTTCACAACAAGAGAAATTATTGACAGGAAATATTTATTAACTTAAAACCACAGCTATGAGGAAAATTCTACTAGTTTCCGTGTTGGTGCTGGCCGCGTTGTTCGGCTCGGCCCAAAGCAAGGATTATCCCCTATCGATCGGCTTAGGGGTGAACTTCCCTGACTTTAAAGGTGCCAGAAGTTCTTTCGGAGATTACCTGAGTGATGTTTACTGGGAACATAAGGGACCTCCCATTAAAGTGATGTTTGGCTATAACCTGTGTCGCTCCTTCAACCTGGAGTTATCGGGTAATTACGCTCAGGGTGACAATATTGCCGAACCGATGATCAATAAAAATTTCTGGGACATTGATCTGAATCTCCAGTATCGTTTTGCCAACGGTTATCTGCTGAAAGAGACCAGTTGGTGGGATCCGTACCTGATGATCGGACCTCAGGTATCTCACTTTAATGAAGATACGTATTTGTCGTTTGATGGCGGTTTTGGGATGAATTTCTGGATTGTCAAGCACGTAGCGTTATTCGGGCAAGCTGCCTATGATGCCACGATTGACGGACCGGGATATTATCATTTCGGATTCGGTTTGAAATACCGGTTCAATCCTGCTCCTGACAAGGACAAAGACGGCATCAAAGACAAGAAGGATAAATGTCCGGATGTACCGGGTCTGCCGCAGTTTGATGGTTGTCCCGACACCGATGGAGACGGTATCCCCGATATCTCGGATGCTTGCCCGAAAGATGCCGGTCTGGCCCAGTTCCAGGGTTGCCCCGACACCGATGGCGACGGCATCCCCGACAAGGACGATGCCTGCCCGAAGGTTGCCGGATTGAAAGAGTTCAAAGGCTGCCCCGATAAGGATGGCGACGGCATTCCCGACAAGGATGATCTTTGCCCGGATGTAAAAGGTATTCAGGCTTTAAAAGGCTGCCCCGATACTGACGGCGATGGCATTACCGATGCCGAAGACAAATGCCCGAACGAAAAAGGACCGGCTTCCAACAATGGATGTCCGCTGCCTCCGCCTCCTCCCGCCTTTACATATGATCTGATCATCTACTACAGCACTGCTCAAAGCGCTATTCCTACAACGGAAAAAGCAAAACTCGATGCAGCTGTCCTCGTCATGAAGGAACATCCCGACATGGTGTTTGTAGTGAACGGTCATACTGACGCTGTAGGCAACGATGCCTTTAACATGAAACTTTCCGAAACCAGGGTCAATGCTGTTGTTAAATACCTGGTCAGCAAGGGCGTTCCCGCTGCCAAGCTGGAATCGAAAGCATACGGTGAAACCACACCGGCTGCCACCAACGATACTCCGGAAGGGAAAGCTAAAAACCGCAGGGTTGAAATCCACGTGAAGTAATAAAAATCCCTGCATAAAGATGGGCGTTCCGGAAACCGGGACGCCCTCTTTTTTTTCTCTGTTCAAAGGCTAAGCAGTTCGCAGTTCACCCTTCGCACTTGGTCTGCTCATCGCACTTCGCACTTCACAGTTCGCATTTGGTCAGGTGGGTACCCCGCCGAAAAGCCGATGGCGATTTTGAAACCGCTGACTTTTTGCCTCATCTTCAAGGTTAGATTAAACCGCAAATTTTTCTTTGATTCACCAAACCCATCACATTTCGGACTTCACATTTGGCGAGAATTATATCGGTGCTCTGCACCTTTTGTTGTTTAATTCATTCCTTTGCTATAAATATTTCGGTGCTACGCACCTGGAGTTTTCTTTTGTATAATCCTATTTCTGCATGCCTGCTGGAAGGCAAACCCAATCGCACTTCGCACTTCACAGTTCGCACTTGGTTCGGGGGCTAGGGAGAAGATACAAAAACGACTGCCATGGCATTTTAAAGAAAAAATGTCATGTACTGTAAAATAAAAGAAGCCGCCCCGGAAAGGGCGGCTTCTTTTATTTTTTGTTTTCCGGATTACTTATGGATCATTATCCGTTTGGTCAAAGTGGTGTTATCTCCTTGCAGATGCAGGATATACATTCCGTCGGGGACGTTCAGATCAATCTGCAGGGAAGCGTTTCCGTCAACCCTCACCTTGTTCTGATAAACAGGAGCGCCGAGCAGGCTGAAGATCCGCACATCCACTTTCCCTGTCACGGCTGATGCCAGGTTGAGCCGGAAGGAACCATTGTTCGGGTTCGGCATGATGCTGGCGCTGATCCCGTTGGTTTCGCAACTTCCTGTCGGATAAGCCACATCGATATACCCGGTTCTTACCAGAGTATCGCTGGAAATACCATTGCTGACGATCAGCTGTACATCATAGGAGCCCAAGGCATTATAGAATACGCATGGGTTCTGTTCCGAAGATGTTTCAGGGGTTCCTCCCGGGAAACTCCAGTTCCAGGATGAGGCGCCGCCGGTGGAAAAGTCATAGAATCCCGCTGATCCTCCCGGAGCAACGGTAGTCGGATAAGCAGCAAAATTGGCTTCCAGTCCGGCAATTCCGATGCCGAAGAAGTTGAGGTATTCTTCCAGCAGGTTGTTTTTAGTGGAAGGATAAGCGCCATCCGTCAACCCTCCGAATTCGAAGGAAGAGCCAATAGTACGGTAGGTCCCGCCGTCGTATGCAACGGCGTTCACATAAGAAGGATTCTGGTTTTTAAAGATGTTCATCGCCGCGCCGGTACCGGTAATACGGTCGATGTACTGATTATCGCCATTGAAACCGAACGACATCCCCTGGGTGATAGTGGCAGTCTGGCCTATGATCTGTGAAAGGTCACCCGATCCATCGCCGTTAGCAGCGATATGGAACAGAGGATGAACGGGAGTCTGGGTGTCATAAAACCAGGTATCACCGCCTTCCATGTAAGCGCGGCCGCCGGCTTCCAGGAATTCCTGCATCCGGGTGCCATCGGCATCGGTCAGCGCCACTGCGTTGGGATAGGTACCCAGGCAGACAAACAGCGATTTGTAATCATTCAGCGATGCCGGGAGGGAAGTGTTGTAATCAACCAGTAATCCCAGTGCTTCTCCCGCACTTTTAATAGCGGGTCCAGAGTTGGCATTTCCATCAAAATCAACCACGATCATCGGCATCCTGCCCACGATCAGTGTGAAAGTCGCCACCGCCATAAACCCGCCGTTAGCTGAGATCTCCAGCATGAAGGGGATAGGCTGGCCTTCGACGGCAGCAGGATCAACCGTCACATTGAACAAATTGGAAGCCTGTTGCCCGAAAGCAAGATCACCATACGATAAAGCGGGACTGTTCACGGTGATTTCGGGGTTGATCGCTACCAGGTGCGCCATGACAGAGGAGGCGGAAGCAGAACCGTTGTTTTGAAGTACAATGCTGATATCGGTGGTTTCACCCGGGTCAAGTCGACCATTGTCGTTCGAGGAGGAATCGGCCACGGTAGTACCGGTGACAGCAATAGCAGGAGCATGAGCGGTAATGGAGAAGGATGATGTCCAGGTCAATGTATCGTCAGTGGCCGTCATGGTGAAAGGAATCACATGACCATCGGGGATGTTCCCGGAGAGATGGAAAAAGAAAGCATCCTCCACCGATTTTGCCTGATTCGGATCGATGACCCCGTAAACCTCGAGCGAATCGCTCTGAAGGACGTACGTATCATTGGTTTTCACCTTTATATTAAGATCGGAAGTGGCCGCGACACCAAGGTTTTTCACGGTGACGGTGAGATAGATGTCTTCGTTGAATTCCGCCAGGTGGTTGTTATTGCCGGCGGCATCGTTGATCATGTTATTTACATACACGATATAGGGTCCGTTGGGGGTAATAACCTGCAGGTCGGAGATATCGGGAATGTAATTATAGGCAGTCACCACCAGGTGCAGGGTATCCTGCGGATCCTGTAGGGCCGCGAATGACAGGGTAACACTGCCACCTGAAACGAG
>Ga0209098_1000395_pt1 | contig 48357 bp, 33 predicted proteins | sample AD_JPNHW1_MetaG_FD_184429 | JGI IMG/M metagenome (GOLD analysis project Ga0209098, IMG submission 184429) | Active sludge microbial communities of municipal wastewater-treating anaerobic digesters from Japan - AD_JPNHW1_MetaG (SPAdes) (version 2) | ecosystem: Engineered > Bioreactor > Anaerobic...
TAGGTGTCGACGGTGAAGGTCGCGCGCTGGCCCGGCTCGATCCGGCCGATGTCGGTCTCGTCGACGTAGGCCCAGACTTCGAGGCGGCGCAGATCGATCAGGGTCACGAACGTGGGGGCGGAGAAACTGGCGGAGACCGTCTCGCCCTCCTGCGTGGCGACGGAGGCGACGACACCGCCGATCGGTGCGGTGATGATGGCGCGCTCGAGTTGGATCTGGGCGTAGTCGATGGACGCCTGCGCCGCCGCGACCTGCTGCTCGGCCACGGAGTGTGCCCGCTCGGCCATGTCGAGGGCGTCGGCGGAGATCGCCCGGGCTGCGGCGATGGCGCGCTGGCGCTCGAGGTTGGCGGCGGCGTAGCGCAGCTCGGCGCGGGCGAGCCGGTGGTCGGCAACGGCCTTGGCGCGCAGCGCGAGCAGTTCGCGGTCGTCGAGCTCGGCGAGCCGTTGGCCCGTCGCCACCGTGTCGCCGACCTGGACATGGAGGTGGCGGACCACGCCGGAGAGTTGCGAGCCGACCCGGACTTCGGCGCCGACCTGCGGTTTGATCACGCCGGAGGCTTTGACGAGCCGCGGCTGGTCGGTGGTGGAGCTTTGCGTGACCGGGGCCGCGGCGGCAGGCGCCGCCGGCGCTTCGGCGGGGGAGGCATGCGAATAGAAGAGTGTGCCGAAGAGGAACGGCCCGAGCGCGAGGACTGACAGGTGCATCCTCATGGGTGGGACGTGCCGGCTGGGGCGCGGCGGATATCGAGGTGTAGGCGGGTGCCGGTGTGCATGCCGGCATCGTGCACTGTGAAGCCGTAGTCACCTCCAGCGGAAAGGCGGCGGCCTGGTTCAGACGAGGCTCAAGGTGACTGTACGGCCGAGCGGCAGGGCTTCGGTGCAGGTTGCCTTCGCACGGGTCGGCGGCAGGCTCGCGTGCCCATGAGTGAGAAGGGAACCCCGGGAACCAACGACAAGCTGCCGCGCCTCAACGCCGACTGGCACCGCGCCCATCCGATGCCGAAGAATCCCTCGCTCGCCCAGCGTATCGCCTGGCACGAGGAGCATTCGGGGGTGTGCGGCTGCCGGCCGATGCCCGACTCGATCGCCGTGGCGCTACGGGCGCGTGCTGGTGCGAAAGGCTGATGCGGACAATAGCGAGTAGCGGGTAGCGAGGAGGCGTACCTCGGAGGAGCAGGGGAACCGGTGCTCAGTGTAGACGTGCGCCGGAACCGACGGCCCCGGACAGGGGCCGGCCTCGACGCGGCCGGCTACAGTTTCGGAATCCTCTCCGACTACACGAGCTGCGTGCGGTCGAGGGTGCGGTACTGGATGGCTTCGAGGAGATGCGGGGCCTCGATGTGCTCGGAGCCGGCGAGGTCGGCGATCGTGCGCGAGACCTTCAGGATGCGGTCGTAGGCGCGGGCGGAGAGCGAGAGCTGGTGCATGGCCTGCTCAAGCAGGTCGCCGAGCATGGTGTTGTGGGCGCAGTGGCGGCGGATCTGGGCGGGCGTCATGCGGGCGTTGCTGTGCGTGCGGGTGCCGGCGAAACGCGCCTGCTGCACGGTGCGTGCGGCCTGGACACGGGCGCGGATGGCGGCGGAGCTCTCGCCGAGGCGGTCGGTGCGCAGCTCGGCCACGGAGAGCGACGGCGCCTCGACGTGGAGGTCGATGCGGTCGAGCAGCGGGCCGCTGACGCGGGCGCGGTAGCGCTGGATCTGCACGGGTGAACAGCGGCATTCACGCTTCGGATCGCCGAGGTAGCCGCAGGGGCAGGGGTTCATGGCGGCCACGAGCATGAAGTTGGCGGGGAGCGTCACCTTGCCGGCGCTACGGGAGATGGAGACCTGGTTGTCCTCAAGCGGCTGGCGTAGAACCTCGAGGGCGGAGCGCTTGAACTCCGGCAGTTCGTCGAGGAAGAGCACGCCGTGGTGGGCGAGCGAGATCTCGCCCGGGCCGGGGATGGTGCCGCCGCCGATCAGACCGACATCGGAGATGGTGTGGTGCGGGGCGCGGAATGGGCGGGCGAAGGTGCGCAGCTCGCCGTTGAGCGTGTGGCCGGCGGCGCTGTGGATGGAGAGCATCTCGAGGAACTCGTCGAGGTGCGGCTCCGGCATGATCGTGGGGATGCGTTTCGCGATCATGGACTTTCCCGAGCCGGGAGGGCCGACTAGCAAGAGGTTGTGGTTGCCGGCCACGGCGATCTCGACGGCACGGCGCACGGCCATCTGGCCCTTGATCTCGGCGAAGTCGGGCGCGCCCTCGGCGGCGGCCGCGGGCGCGGGCGGGGCGGGCGGCAACGGCTTGAGCGCGAGCTGGCCGGAGAGGTAGCGCACGGCCTCGTCCAGCGTGCGAATCCGGTAAACGGGCACGCCTTCGACCAGTGCCGCCTCCTCGGCGGAGACGGGCGGCAGGAGCACGCCGCGCTTGCCTAGGCGGCGGGCGAGCAGGCCCATCGCCAGTGCGCCGCGCACGGGTCTCGTGGAGCCGGAGAGGCCGAGCTCGCCGGCGATGAGGTAGTCGCCGATGGAGTCGGCGGAGAGTTGGCCGGTGGCGACGAGCATGCCCAGCGCGATGGGCAGGTCGTAGCAGGGGCCCTCCTTGCGGATGTCGCCGGGGGCGAGGTTGATCGTGGTGCGCGAGCGGGGCGGGCGCAGGCCGCTGTTGGCGAGGGCGGAGAAGACGCGGTCGTTGGACTCCTTCACGGCGGCGTCGGGCAGGCCGACGAGGATGAGGCGGAGGTCGCCGGACTCGCCGGTGTTGACCTCGACCTGGACGGGGACGGCGTCGATGCCCTGGAGGGCGGCGGAGAAGATGGTGGCGAACATACGGCTGGGGTGTGCGGCCTGCGGCGGAGCGGTCGGGTTGGCGTTGGAGGGCTGGGGTGGCGCAGGGCGCGGATTCGGGTATCGGGATAGGTGGGCGCCGCAGGGTTGGAACGCCTCCCGGCGTTCCGCGGCGCTCAGCTGTGGGCTATGAAGTGCCGGATGTGCTGTCGTCTCGACCTTTGGCTTTGCCATTTTATTGGTAGGCGCGCGGCTGTCGCCGCGACGCCATGAGCACGCCGAAACTTCTGCACGCCAACCGCTGGGTGAGCCTCTACGAACGCGAGGGTTGGGTCTACGCCAGCCGCCGCCAGCCCGGGCAGCCCGCCGGAGTCGACGCGGCGACGATCGTCGCCCTGCACGGCGACGACGCTTCCGATGCGCCGCACCGCCTGGTCGTGATCGAGGAGTTTCGCGTGCCGGTCGACGGCTGGGAGTTCGGCCTGCCCGCCGGGCTGATGGACGCCGGGGAGACGGCCGAGCGCTGCGCCGCGCGCGAACTGCTCGAGGAGACCGGGCTGGAGCTGACGCGCGTGCTCGAAGTCTCGGGGACGACCTATTCGACGCCCGGGTTGAGCGACGAGAGCCAGGCGTTCGTGACGGCGTTATGCCGCGGCACGCCGAGCCTGCGACCGGGGATCGATGGCGAGCGGATCAAGGTGCACCTGCTCACGCAGTCCGGTTGTCGGGAGCTGCTGGTGAGGAACCGGCGTGGCGAAGCGGCGATCTCGTCGCGCGCCTGGCCGTTGATCGTGGCTGTCGCGTACGCGGGCAGTTTTGCCGGGGTGAAGATCGCCGAGTGAATAGAGTAGTGAGGAGCGAGTAGCGGGTAGTGAGGAGTGTGGCGGCGGCGCGGGAAAACGCTCTGGAGATACTGGAATGCATCGCGGACTCGTTCTGGTTGGTGCAGGCGGAACAGGAATGAAAGACCGGGTGTGGAGCGGCATGCCCGAACACAACGCCCTTGCCCGCATCGGGCCTGCCGTTACGATGCCCGGCCGTGAACCCCACACTTCCGGTTTCTGTGGCACCGACAAAGCTCAAACTGGTTGCGCTTTGGCCCAGAAATCCACCCCGCAACGCTCAACTCGGTTGAGCTTCCGCAGTTCCGGCCTTCTACGATTCACGACCATATTGAGGAGGATACCGCTGTGGGAAGAACCAAGACGACTATCATCGCGGTGGCTATTGCCGCCTTGGTGCTATGTCCGATCCTGCGGAGCGAGAGTGGGTACTTTTGGCCAGGGAAGCCGGCGGGCGTTTACGCATGGGGAGGCGAGCCGCATCGTGAGATTCGATTAGTCCTGAACCTTGATGGGAGTTATACCTTGCAGGACCTCCGCTACGCTGGAGTTCTCCTTACAGCTGATTCGCCCGAAGTATGGATTGATCATGATGAAAGAGGATCATGGAAGTATGAGTCCCTCCATCTGACACTCACGCCAGAGCACGAACAGACTAGGAGCCTTCCGGAACCGATGGGGAGCAGTCGGAAGTTCAAGAAATGCAGCAGCGGCAGTGAAACACTGTTCGTCTCGGAGGATCCGAATTCGGATTTCTGCTTACGCTTGGTTGAAGAAAAGCGAACACCCAAACTACAACAGCAGGGAACGCCGATAGTGGTCCCGCTTCATTGATCGAGACGGAGCGCCAGCGCCCCTGACCTGAAGCCCCCCAGCCCCCTAAGCGCCTCGGTTTGAGTAGATGAAATGAAGAAACTCACTGCCGCATTTCTTGCGATGGCCGCGTCCGCGCAGACCGGGCTCTGCGATTGGCATCACTCCTATGAACATGGCACGAGCGGGTCTTCTGATCCCGCCATCGAAGCGTTCATGTGGACTTCTATCCTCATCGTGGCCTCAAGTGTCGCGATCCTGCTTTTCGCCGGTCCGGTGCTCATCATCCGCACTCGGAGAATCCGAGATGTCTTCTGGGTGGTGCCATTGGCGAATACCGCCCTCTACATCCTCTCGATCAGTCTTCGTCCCTACCCCGGGGGATTCGCCGCCAAGTTCCAACCGCCGGGACTGACAAACACTGTTCTCGAGATTGTGCTCGTTGTGCTTTCCAGCCTGCTTGTTGCTCTAGTTCTGGCGATTGTCCATTGGCTCGTCCGGATGGTCAGGCGACTCACGAAGAAACCGGAAACAGACGCTGAACCTGGAGCAGTTGTGTTTGCCCGGAGCGAAACGGAGCGGTGAACAAGACACTTCTGGGATAAGCGCGGAGCGGTGACGCAGGATCCGTGAGCTGAGGTTCGTGCGTGATGGGTGGAGATAGGCGGACGCTGGAGAGGTCTGAAGGTGTTTCCTGCGTTTGTGCGGGAGCGACTTGGTTGGATGTTTGGCAGGGCGATCCGTTCCTGAGTTCGTGAGTTCCAGATTCTCAGCGGCTCGGGCGGCGCAAACCGGCTTTGACGCCGCGGGCGGGGTTCACTTGCGTGGCGGCGTGCTCCAGTACCTCCGCATCCGCAATCTCGCGCTGCTCGAAGCCGTCGAGCTGGAATTCGGCCCGGGTTTCACCGCCGTGACCGGCGAGACCGGCGCGGGCAAGAGCATCCTGCTCGGCGCGCTGCAATTGCTCGCCGGAGCGCGCGTCGACAAGACGGCGATCCGCCAGGGTGCGGCCGCAGCGGAGGTGGAGGCGTCGTTGTTTCTCCCGAAAAATGCGGCGCTCGATGCCGCGCTCGACCGACTGGAGCTGCCGCGTTGCGAGGAGGGCGTGCTGCTGCTCAAGCGCACTGTGCCGCGCGACAAGGCGCCGCGCATCACCGTGAACGGCGCGCTGGCGACGCTCGCGGCGTTGCAGGAGCTGGGTGAGCTCTGGATCGATTTCCATGGGCCGGGCGAACCGCGCCGGCTGCTCAAGGCCGGTTGTCAGCTCGAGCTGCTCGACCTGTTCGCTGGAGACGGCACGCAACTGGAGCGCTACGGCGCCGCGTACCGGAATTGGCGCGACCTGATGGCCGAGGCCGAGCGGATCGCGCACGAGACGAAGCTTTCACCCGACCAGATCGAGTACCTGCGCGGCGAGCTCGAAGGCATCGACGGGCTGGAACTGACCGAGGAGAGCGCCGAGGCGCTCGAACGCGATTTCCAGCGGATGAATAGTGCGCAGGAGCTGCTGAACTCGGCGCGCGCGGTGGCCGACGGGCTGAGCGGCGACGAGGGATTGCTCGGCCGGATCGCCCCGCTGGTGCGCGAGGGCCGTGAGCTGGAGCAGCTCGATCCATCTAGCAAGGCGCTGGTGGACCGGTTGGCGGCGCTGTCGTTCGAAGTCGAGGACCTCGGGCGGGAGTTCGAGACGCTGGGCGGCGATTTCTCCTTCGAACCGGAGCAGGTCGAGGCGCTCACGCAGAAGATGAATACCTGGCTCGACGCGAAGCGGAAGCACGGCGGCTCGGTCGCGGTGGTGCTCGCGGCGGCCGCCGAGATGCGCCAGCGGCTCGCGGTGCAGGGCGACATCGCCGGCGCGATGGCGCGACTGGAGAAGGAGAGCGCCGCGGCGAAGGCGGCGGCGTTGGCGCTCGCGCGCGACCTGCGCGCCGGCCGCGAGAAGGCGGCGCGCGAACTGGCGAAGGCGGCGGTGAAGCGCATCGCGGAACTCGGTTTCAAGAAGGCGGACTTCACCGTGCGGCTCACGACCGAGCCCGAGCTCGGGCCGACGGGCGACTGCGCGTGCGAGTTTCTGTTTTCGCCCAACGTGGGCGAGGCGCCGTTGCCGCTGCACAAGATCGCGTCGAGCGGCGAGCTCGCGCGCGTGATGCTCGCGCTCAAGACGATCCTGGCGGACCTGGACAACGTGCCGCTTCTGGTCTTCGACGAGGTCGATGCGAACGTCGGCGGCGAGATCGGCCGGATCGTGGGCGAGCGGATGGCCGGCATCGCGAAGAAGCACCAGGTGCTCTGCGTGACGCACTTGCCGCAGGTGGCGGCGCAGGCGGCGAACCATTTCCTGGTCGAGAAGGACCAGAGCGGCGAGCGCGCCGAGGTGACGATCCGCGCGATCCACGAGGAGAGGATGGAGCGCGTATCCGAGCTGGCCCGCATGCTCGGCGACCGTTCGGGCAAGACGGCGCTCCAGCACGCGGAGGAGTTGCTGCGGGGCTGATCGGCGGCCGTTGAATGGAGGGCGCGACCTTGGTCGCGCCGGTCAGCCGAGGGAGGCAGAGGCGGCCTCAGCAGGCTGAGGCCCTACGACGGAAAGGCCACGGTCAGCCTTCCACCGCGCCGCGGCTGCGCCAGAGGACGGGCGGCAGGCAGCCGAGGACGATCACGCCGAGTTGCGAGAACCAGAAGGCGCAGAGCCAGAAGAGGGCGGAGTCCATGAAACCGTAGCTGTGCAGGCCGACGCCGAGCATGTTGACGCCGAACCAGGAGGCGGCGGTGATGCAGTTGCCGAACACGGCGAGGCATATGACGCCGCGCGGGCCGGCGAGCCTGGCCCAGCGGATATGGAGGATGAGGGCGTTCCAGAGGACGATCACCAGCGCGCCGTTCTCCTTCGGGTCCCAGCCCCAGAAACGGCCCCAGGCCTGGTCGGCCCAGATTCCGCCCGTCACCGTGCCGACGAGACTGAACAGCGTGGCGAAACAGATCGTGCCGTACACCATGCGCGACAGTGATTCCGCGGTGGCGGCGTCGAGCGAACGGGTGAGCGTGCCACGGAGGATGTGGATCAGCGCGAGCGTGCCGGCGACGAAGCACGCGCCGTAACCCATCGTGATCGTGACGACATGGACGGTGAGCCAGAAGTTGGAGTCGAGCACGGCGCGCATCATCTCCATGGTGTCGCCGCCGTAGGAGAGGTGGTGTGCGACCACGAGCGAGAGGAAGCCAAGCAGGCTGGCCGCGACGGCGCCGATGGAGTTGCGCTGGAGACGTTCGAGGAGGAGCGCGAGACCGGCGCCGACCCAGCCGACGAAGAGGGCGGAGGAGTAGAGGTTGGTGACGGGCGGTCGCGCCTCCACGACCATGCGCGCGGCGATGCCGAGGGTCGTCAGCAGCCAGGCGACGCAGCCGATCGAGAGCGCGCAGCGGGCGAGGAGCTCGGGCCACACGAGCCAGGAGACGAAGGCCGCGAGCAGCGCCAGTACGTAGAGCGCCGCGGCCCAGTAGAAGGGCTCGGCGCGGTTGAAGAGAAACTCGAGGTGGAGCCGCGCGCGCTGCGTGGGCGAGAGCGAGGTGCGCGCGGTGTCGCGAAGCCGGGCGACGGCGGCGTTGAAGGACGAGGAGTCGTCTTCGCTCCAGGCGCGGCCGAGCGCGGCGAAGTCGCCCTGTGCGGCGGATTCGAGGCTGCGGCGGAGCTCGATGTAGCGGAATACCCGGACGCCGAGCCGGAGCAGCTCGCGTTCGTAGGCGGTGCGGTGGGCCGGCTCAGTCGCCTCGGCTTCCCGGGCGTGCCGCAGGAGTGCGGCCAGTTGCGGTTGGAGTTGCTGGAAGGAGAACCGGACGCCGCGGTTGCCGTCGGCCGGTGCGAGGCGGAGCAGGGAGAGGACTTCGTCGTTGTCGATGCGGAAGGTCGGGTAGGTGTCGGCGAGGTCGGGCCGGTAGCAGACATCGAGCAGCCAGCGGCTGGGCGACAGGGATTCGCCCGAGGCGGTGCGGACGCGTTGGCGGTTCTGCAGGAGGAGCAGCGAGGTGCGAGCGACGGTGTCGAGCGGCTTGAGACGGCCGTCTTGGAGGAGCGGCAGGCGGGCGAAGGCGGCGGTGTCGAAGGTGTCGGCGCTGCGCGGGGAGACGACGGCGCAGGCGACGAGCAGGAGCGCGAGCGCGGCGGCGGCGAGGGGGACACGGCGTTGCCAGACCGGACCTCGGACTGGGGCGACAGTTTGAGGTTGAGCGGCTGCGGAGGAGCCGGGGTGGACGTTTCCGGCACCAGCGCGGCGGGAGAGAAATCCGGAGAGTGTGATGGCGAAGTGGTACAGGAGCCCGATGCCGGCGAGGAGGCTGGCGAGATAGGGAATGAGCCGGCCGGGGTTGCTCACGACCTGGTAGGTGACGGCGCCGGGGGAGAAACTGGCCTGGTAGAAGGAGAGTCCCCGGTGGCGCAGCGGGCGGTTCATCCGGATGTCGACTTCGCGCGGAGGGGTGCCGTCGGCGGGCGAGAGGCGGAGCCGGCTGGAGTAGTCGTGGACGATCTCCGTGCCGGGATGGGCCTGGCTGTGCATCGAGAGCAGGGTGAGGGAGAACCCGGTGAAGGCGTGGGTCTCGCCTGGACGGAGCGTGAGGTTGGCCTCGGCGGAGAGCAGGCCGGAGACGAATTCGCCCACGAGCAGCAGGGCGAGTCCGGCGTGGGCGAGGTGCAGCCCGAGGTGGCGCCAAGTCGGCGCGAGGCGATGGAATTGGGCGCAGAGGAGGTTGAGCAGGAGCGCGCCGCCTACGAGATAGCCGCCGGGGAAGACGGGTATCGATAGCGTGGATCCGGATGGCGTGAGGGTGACGAGGAACGTGCGGATGTACTTCTGCTGGGCGGCCCAGACGCCGAGGTTGATCTGGTCGAGCGTGACCAGGGCGACGAGGACGATGGCCAGCGCGAGCAGCGCGATGGTGAGGCGCAGCGAGGCGAGGGACGCGACGGTGTCGCGGATGAGTTCGCGCGTTCGGGGCATGCGGGTGAGCGGCAGTAAGCGCCGGATGCGGCGGTTTTCAACCGGCGGGGCCGCGTTGCCGTGGGTCTCCCGTTACGGTTTGCCGGGGCGGGGTGTTGTGGACTTGCTGGCACGGTGCACCTCATCCCGCTCTCGGAATCCGCCCTGAATGCCTGCCTGGCCGGGGGGCCGGCCCATGAAGCGATCAATGGGCTGCGGTGCGCGGACGGGGCGATGCCGCCGGGATTCCTGGCCGAGCACTGCCTAGTGCGGATGCGGGCCGAGCCGGGGCGGGAGTGGTGGGCCCGGCTGTGGTTGGCGATGGAGGAGCCGCCGGCGCGGGTCGTGGGCTCGGTGTCGTTCAAGAGTTTCGATCCGGGCAGCGGGAGCGCGGAGATCGGATATGGGATCGCGCCCGGCGAGCGGCGGCGTGGGTTCGCGGCGGCGGCGGTGCGTGAGCTTGTCGCGGCGGCGTTCGCGCGGCCGGAGACGCGGCGGGTGTTCGCCCATGTGCAGCCCGGCAATGCCGCATCGCGGAGGGTGCTCGAGCGGAACGGTTTTGCGGTCGTCGGCGAGTCCGTGGACCCCGAGGACGGGCCGGTGCTGCGCTACGAAAAGGAAAAACCGCAGGCTCGTGGGCCTGCGGCTTGAAGAATCGGGGGAGCGCCGTGGCGCTGCGCTCAGTTGGCGAAGCGGAAGACGGCGACGTCGCCGTCCTGGAAAACGTACTCCTTGCCTTCGAGGCGGTATTTGCCGGCCTCGCGCGCGGCGGCTATGCTGCCGAGGGTGGTGAGGTCGGAGTAGGAGACGACCTCGGCCTTGATGAAGCCCTTCTCGAAGTCGGTGTGGATGACGCCGGCGGCCTGCGGGGCCTTGGTGCCGACGTGGATCGTCCAGGCGCGGACTTCCTTCTCGCCGGCGGTGAAATAGGTCTCGAGGCCGAGGAGGGCGTAGCTGGCTCGGATGAGGGCGGAGACGCCGGAGTCATCGACGCCGAGATCCTTGAGGAACTCCTTGGCTTCCTCGGGCTGGAGGTCGATGAGCTCGGCCTCGATGCGGGCGGAGATCGGCACGTAGGCGGCGTCGTGGTGGTGTGCGACGTAGTCGGCGACCTTGCGGACAAAGGGGTTTTGCTCGGCGGTGGCGAGGTCGGACTCGGCGACGTTGCAGGCGAAGAGGACGGGCTTGGCGGTGAGGAGCTGGAAGAGGCGCATGAGCTTACGCTCGTCGTCGCTCACCTCGAGGACGTTGGCGGTCTTGCCGGAGTTGAGGTGGGGGAGAAGTTTCTCGAGGAGCGCCATCTCGGCCTGGGCGTCCTTGTCGCCGGACTTGGCCTTCTTCTGGCTCTTGTCGATGCGCTTCTGGACGGCGTCGAGATCGGCGAGGACGAGCTCGGTGGTGATGACCTCGATGTCGCGGACGGGGTCGACGCTGCCCATGGTGTGGACGACATCGGGGTCCTCGAAGCAGCGGACGACCTCGACGATGGCATCCACTTCGCGGATGTTGGCGAGGAACTGGTTGCCGAGCCCCTCGCCCTTGCTGGCGCCGGCGACGAGTCCGGCGATGTCGACGAACTCGATGGCGGCGGGGATGACGACGCTGGTCTTGGCGATCTTCTGGAGGACGTACATGCGCTCGTCGGGGACGAGGACGACGCCGACGTTCGGATCGATCGTGCAGAACGGGTAGTTGGCCGCCTCGGCCTTGCGGGACCGAGTGAGGGCGTTGAAGAGGGTGGATTTGCCCACGTTGGGCAGCCCGACGATGCCAGCTTTCATAAGGAGGGCGGACTGCACCGGGCGGGATGTGGCTTGACAAGAGGATTCTTCGACTGCGAACTCGCCGACTCTTTTTCCGAAACACGTCCCAAACGTCCGCTCACTTTCTCTCTAGTATGGCACTGAAAATCCGTCTGACCCGCGTCGGCTCGACGCACAACCCGATCTATCGCGTGGCCGTGGCCGAAGCGCGTTCACGCCGCGATGGCGCCGCCGTCGAGCAGATCGGCAACTATAATCCCCGCGCCAAGAGCAATTCGCTCACGCTGGATGTCGCTCGCTACGAGCACTGGCTCAAGCAGGGGGCGAAGCCGTCCGACACCGTCAACGGACTCTACAAGCAGGCGAAGCGCGCTGCGGCCGCTACGGCCTGATCGCGATTCCCTCGCCGTAACTCTTCGAGATCGCCGAGCCTGCACAGGCCGGCGATTTCGTGTTTCTACCGGGCGGCGTCCTGCGCCGTGACCGGTGGAGCCGGCCGATCCGACCTCCCAGATTCCCTGCGGTGCGCATCGACATCCTCACGCTTTTCCCTCCGATGCTCGGCGGTTTTCTCACCGAGAGCATCATCGGGCGCGCCTTGGAGTCGAAGCTCGCGGAGATCAACGTCCGCAACCTGCGCGACTGGACCACGGACAAGCACAAGACCACCGACGACCGTCCCTTCGGCGGCGGCTCGGGGATGGTGCTCAAGCCCGAGCCGATCTTCGCGGCGATGGAGGAACTGGCGACACCGGGTTGCCGGCGCATCTATCTCACCCCCGACGGCACGCCGCTCACCCAGAAGCTCGTCGTCGAGCTGGCGCAGGTGCCGCACATGATCCTGCTCAGCGGGCACTACGAAGGGGTGGACCAGCGCGTGCGCGACTGCGTGATCGATCAGGAGATCAGCATCGGCGACTACGTGCTCACCAATGGCACCATCGCGGCCGCGGTTCTGGTCGACGCCATCGTTCGCAACATTCCCGGTGTTTTGGGGGATGAAAACTCATTGACGGACGAATCCTTCAACAACAACTTGCTCGATTTTCCTCAGTTCACACGTCCCGCGGAGTTTCGCGGCATGGTCGTTCCGGACGTCCTTCTCTCCGGCAATCATGCGGCAATCGAGCGGTGGCGACACGAGATGAGGCTCGCGAAAACCACCAAAGTCAGACCCGATTTACTCAGGAATAAGTCATGAATCCCATCATCAAGGAACTCACGGCCCCGCAGCTGAAGACAGATCTCCCGGCCTTCAAGGTCGGCGACGGCGTCCGTGTCCACACCAAGGTCCGTGAAGGTGACAAGGAGCGCATCCAGGTGTTCTCCGGTATCGTCATCGCCCGCAAGGGCCACGGCATCCACGAGGCCTTCACGGTCCGTCGCATTTCCTATGGCGAGGGCGTCGAGCGCGTCTTCCCCGTGAATTCGCCGATGATCGAGAAGATCGAGATCGAGCGCGAGTCCCAGCCGATGCGCGCGCGCCTCTACTACCTGCGCAATCGCGTGGGCAAGAAGGCCGTGCAGGTTAAGGAGAAGCGCTGGATCGGCCTGATGGGCGCCACCGCCGAGGCCGCACCGGCCGCGACTCCTGCCGCCACGCCGGCGCAGTCCTGAGTACCGGAAGTTTCCGGACAACGATTTCCCGAGGCGGACCCCAGTGGTCCGCCTCTTTTTTTGTTTCTCCAGCCTGGCAGCGCCAAGAGACGGTGACGCCGGGCTGGCATATCCGATTGTTAGCACAACCGCCGCCGCCGTGCTTCCGGCTTTTTCCTTTCGCCTGTGGCGTTTGAGCCGGTAGCCTCGCCTCTTTCTTACTCCCATGCCTCTCAACGTCGAAGTCCTCGCCAAAGCCAGCAACATCGCCCGTGGTCTCGCCATCGATGCGATCCACAAGTGCAGTTCCGGCCACCTCGGCCTGCCGCTCGGTGCCGCCGAGATCGGCGCCGCCCTTTACGGCAACGCCCTCGTGCACAACCCCGCCGAGCCCCGCTGGCTCAACCGCGACCGTTTCATCCTCTCCGCCGGCCACGGCTCCATGTTCCTCTACTCGTGGCTGCACCTCAGCGGCTACGATCTGCCGCTCGAGGAGCTGAAGAATTTCCGCCAGCTCCACTCCAAGACCCCGGGCCATCCCGAGTTCCATGAGACGCCCGGCGTCGAGACCACCAGCGGCCCGCTCGGCCAGGGCATCGCCAATGCCGTCGGCTTCGCGATCTCCGGCCAGATGGCCGCCGCCCGCTTCAACACCGCCGAGCACACGATCATCGACAGCCACGTCGTCGTCCTCGCCGGCGACGGCTGCATGCAGGAAGGCGTCGCCATGGAGGCCGTCGCCATTGCCGGTCACCAGAAGCTGGACAACCTGATCCTCATCTACGACTCCAACGACGTCACCCTCGACGCCGCCGCCGACAAGTCGCAGAGCGAGAACGTCGTCGCCCGCTTCAAGGCCATCGGCTGGGACGTGCAGACCATCGACGGCCACGACCTCGCCGCCATCGTCAAGGCCGTCAACAAGGCCAAGAAGACCAAGACCGGCAAGCCGCAGCTGATCGTCGCCAAGACCATCATCGGCAAGGGCATCGCCGAGGTGCAGGGCACCTCCAAGGGCCACGGTGAAGGCGGTGCCAAGTTTGCCGACGCAGCCCGCGCCGGCCTCGGCCTCCCGGCCGACCAGCACTTCTTCGTCAGCGACGAGGTGAAGGCCTACTTCGCCGACCACAAGGCCCGCCTGGGCCGCGCCTACAAGAAGTGGGTGAAGACTTTTGAGGCCTGGAAGGCCGCCAACCCCGAGAAGGCCGCCCTCCTCGCCACCGCAGGCCAGAACGGCTCCGCCGAGGAGCTCATGGCCAAGATCCCGGCCTTCCCGCTCGACGCCAAGCTGGCGACCCGCGCCGCCGGCAAGGATGTGCTCCAGCCCGTCGCCGCTGCCCTTCCGCTCTTCGTCTCCGGCAGCGCCGACCTCTACGGTTCGACGCTCAACTACATCGCCAGCGACAAGGATTTCGAGCCCGCCAACCGCGCCGGCCGCAACATCCGCTTCGGCATCCGCGAGCACGCGATGGCCTCGATCAACAACGGCATCGCCTACGACGGCATCTTCCGCACCTCGTGCGCGACGTTCCTCGTCTTCGCCGACTACTCGCGTCCCGCGATGCGCATCGCCGCGCTGGCGAAGCTGCCCGTCACCTACATCTACACGCACGACTCGATCGGCGTCGGTGAGGACGGCCCGACCCACCAGCCGGTGGAGACGGTGTCCGGCCTGCGCGTGATCCCGAATCTCGACGTCATCCGCCCGGCCGATCCGGAGGAGACCGCCGGCGCGTTCGCCGCCGCCGCGACCCGTGCCGACGGCCCGACGCTCCTCGCGCTCTCGCGCCAGGCCGTGCCGATGCTCAACGACATCCCGGTGCAGACCCGCCGCGAGGGCGTGCTCCGTGGCGCCTACGTCGCCGTGAAGGAGACCGCCGAGCTCACGCACATCCTGCTCGCCTCGGGCAGCGAAGTGCAGCTCGCCATCGCCGCCGCCAAGCAGATCGGTGCCGGCGTCCGCGTGGTGTCCGTGCCCAGCTTCGAGCGGTTCAACCGCCAGTCGGCCGAGTACAAGGCCGAGCTCCTCCCGGCCTCCTGCCGCAAGCGCGTGGCCATCGAGGCTGGCGTCACCGGCCTCTGGTATCAGTACGTCGGACTCGACGGCAAGGTGATCGGCATCGACCGCTTCGGCATCAGCGCCCCCGGCAACACGGTCTTCAAGGAGCTCGGCATCACCGCCGACGCCGTTGTCGCCGCCGCCAAGGCCCTCTGATCGACGGAGAGCAGACAGTCTCAACAACAGGAAGGCCGCAGGCGTGAAGCCTGCGGCCTTCCTTGTTTTGCGGAGCTGGAATGCGAGAGGCGCCCGCGTTCAGCATTGAGCGCGACGCCGCACGCCGAGGAGGGCGAGCAGGCCCAGTGCGGTCACGAGCTCGATGGCGCCGCCGCCACCACCGCTTTTCGAGCCCGAGGTCGTCGAGGTGGTGGCCGTGGGGGCGGCATTGACGGAGACAACGACCGCATCGCTGCGGACACTGCCGGCGGAGTTGCTCACGAGCACGGAGTAGGTGCCGCTGTCGGCCGTGGTTGCGGCGTACTTGGAGTAGGTGGTGGAGGTGGCTCCTGCGATGTCGACCCCGCCTTTGGACCACTGGTAGGTGAGGCTGTTGCCGGTGGCGGTCACGCTCAGGCTGAACGAATTGCCGGCGGTGATGGTGACCGCAGAAGGCTGCGTGGTGATGACCGGCGTGGCGACCGTCTTGCTGACGACGAGGTTGGCGATGGTGGCGGCGTTCTCGTGCAGCCAGCGGGCGTTATAGGCGGCCTTGGGCTGGCCGACATCGACGCCGAGATAATTCTCGTAGTCGTAGACGGTCGGGTTGGAGAAATAGGGGACATAGTAGGCGGCGTAGGACATGATTGTCCCGACATCCTGCCCCTGGTAGGTGAAGCGGTGGGCGTAGTTGTACTTCCCGTCGCCATCGGTGGCGTTCTCCTCCTGACGGTCGTGCAGGCAGCCGAAGTTGTGGGCGAGTTCGTGGGCATGGGTCGCCGCGCCGCCTCCATGCACGACCACGGACAGATAGCCCGGGCAGTGGGCGATGCCGGCGGTTTCGCGGGTGCCGGAGACGACCAGCTGGATCTGATCGGCGCCGAGGAGCGAGCGCTGGGTGCGCGCGAACTGGCCGAGCTCGGTGCCGCTGCTGAGAAGCTTGGCGATGTCGTCCTCGAGGTCGTTGGTGGTGGAGTAGCTGGGGGCCTGGGCGACGCCGGCGAGGTGCCACTGGAGATTTTCGACAAGGCTCTTGCTGAGGAAAACGTTCATCGCGGTGACGATGGTGGCGAAGTGGTTTTCCACCGCTTCGGTTGTGCCGATGGCGGCTTTCGTGCCCGCATCGTAGAGGAAGGCGACGTCGGAGTAGTAGAGTGTCGTGGTGTCGGTCGCGGCGGCGGCGGTGGAGCCTGTGGCCAGTGCTGTGCCGGTGGATTCGAGGGCGCTTGTGGTGCCGTCGAGCTGGGCGCAGACGAAGTCGGCGTGGTGGTGTTCGAAAACGCGGACCAGGTCGGGTGTGATCTGGATGCTATGCTCGTCGGCACCGGGGATGGTGACGATGGCGTTCCAGTAGGACTCGGTGGCGCAGGCCACGAGGGTGGCGTCCTTGATGGCGGTGCTCTCGCCGATCCAGGTCGTGCGCTTGCCGTCGTTGGAGATCGATTTGGCGGAGAACACGAGGGTGACTCCGGGCTGGATGGCGACGGTGAGCGTGGCGGGGGCGAAGGTGCGCCAGTCGGCCGGAGCGGCGGTGCCGGGAAGGACTTGGGCGAGCTCGGCACGCGGGAGTCGGCGCTCGTTGGGCAGCATGAGGGGCGGGAGATCCGGCTCGGGCGTGGCGGCTGTCTCGAGCGCGAGCGGCGCTGCGGCCAGGACTGGGGCAGCCGGTGCCTTCGTGACGACGCGTTCTACGGCCGAGCCGGCTTGTGTGCTGTTGTGCGAGTGCTCAGGGAGTGACGACGAGGGGGACGGCTGCGCGAGGTGGAACAGCGTTCCGGCCACTGCCAGCAGGCAAAGGGCTGCACCAGGGATGAGTTTCGAGTGCTTCATGGAAGGTGAGTTTGGAGTGTGTGGTGTGGCGGTTGTTCCCGACCTGTACCATCGGCCCGACTGTCGGAACTTAACACCGGCGGATTATCTTCACTCTTGGATAACGACTCTCGGGTCAGGGCGCTCGTCATCCGCAGGCTCCTACGACTATCTCGACGGCACCTTTCATCAACCGCCCCCACCAAGTGAAGAAGAAATTGCCTGCACTCCAGTTTCCCGAGAAACGCGTCTATGCGAAGGGCCGCCCGGTCCGCCGCTACAAGAAGAACCCGATCGTCACCGCCGCCATGGTGCCGTTCTCCTGCCGCGGCATCTTCAACAGCTCGGTGGTGAAGCACGGCGACCGCTACGTGATGGTCCTGCGCTGCGAGGGCTACAACTTCTACAACTTCTTCTGCCTGGCCGAGTCGAAGAACGGTTACGACGGCTGGAAGATCGGCGAGGTCATCCCGATGCCCGACGATCCGGAGTACCGCAAATACGCCCGCGTGCAGTACGACCCGCGCCTCACCAAGATCGGCGACACCTACCACATGACGTTCTGTTGCCACGGGTCCGATGCCCGTATGGGCCACATGACGTCGAAGGACATGAGGACCTTCAAATGGGAGGGCTTCATCACCGGCACCGGCTTCCGCAACACCGTGCTCTTCCCCGAGAAGATCGGCGGCTTCTACACCGCGCTGGAGCGCCCGAACGCCCTTGGCGAGATCTGGGTGACTCGCTCGCCCGACCTGAAGTTCTGGGGCCAGTCCAGCCTGCTCATGGATAAGGGCCAGTGCTCGTTCGGCTGGGGCAAGATCGGCCCCTGCGGTACGCCCATCCGCACCAAGGCCGGCTGGCTGATCATCTTCCACGCCGTCTCGGTCGTGTGCGACTACGAGTTCCTCTACCATGCCGGCGTGGCGCTCGCCGATATCAACGATCCCTCGAAACTCATCCGAGTGGGCGACGAGTGCATCCTCACTCCCGAGGAGCCGTACGAGAATGCCGGGCACACGCCCAACTGCGTCTTCGCCTCGTCGCACGTCGTCGAGCCCGACGGCTCCATCAAGCTCTACTACGGCGCGAGCGACCGCTACCAGTGCGTGGCGGACACGAGCGTCGACGAGTTGCTCGAGATCGCGCTGCACCGCTGAGTCGGCGGAACCGCTGCCGGCTTCAGCCGGCTGCAAAAATACACGAAGAGCGCACCCTGCGGTGCGCTCTTCGGCTGTCCGGCTATCGCGAGCGTTCTACGGTTGGTGGATGCTGCCGGTGAGCCGGATGTCGCGCGAGGAGGCGCCGACGCGGATCTCGTAGTCTCCGGGGGCGGTCGTCCAGGCACGACTGGCTGGATCGTAGTATTGGAAGGCGCGCGGGCCGAGCGGCAGCTCGACGGTGCGCGTCTCGCCCGGGGCGAGCGCAACCTTCGCGAAGGCCTTCAACTCTTGCGGGGGGCGCGGCACGGGTGTCGTGGCTGGCGGGGCGACGTAGAGTTGTACGACTTCCTCGGCGGCCATGCGGCCGGTGTTCGTCACCTCGACGGTCGCCGTGCATGCGCCGTTTCCGACGTCCGAAACCCGGAGGTTGTCGTAGCGGAAGCTGGCGTAGCTGAGTCCGTGACCGAAGGGGAAGAGCGGGGCGATGCCGTTGTGGTCGAGCCAGCGGTAGCCGACGAAGACTCCCTCGGTGTAGCGCGATTTGAGATTGGGATTCCGGTAGTCGGCGAAGGCGGGCGATTGGTCGCGGCGTTGGATGTAGGAGAAGGGCAGTTTGCCCGAGGGCGAGAGGCGACCGAAGAGCAGGTCGGCCAGCGCATCGCCGCCCTCTTGCCCGGGGTAGAACGCCGCGAAGACCGCGCGCACGTTGCCCAGCCAGTGCTCCATCAGCAGCGGCACGCCGCCGTAGACGACGACAACGGTGTTCGGGTTCGCGGCGGCGACGGCTTGGACGAGTTCGTCTTGTCCGCCGGGCAACCGGAAATCGGCGACATCGCAGCCTTCGCCTTCGAGGAAGGAGGCGAGTCCGACGGCGACGATGGCGACATCGGCGCCGCGGGCGGCGGCGACGGCGGCCTCGATGGTGGTGGGCGGAGTGCGGTCGTCGGGCGCGCGCCAGCCGCAGATCATGGTGGCATCGCCGCCGAGCTCGCAGAACTCGATGCGCACGGCGTAGCTGCGGCCACCCTCAAGGCGGTACGTGGCGGTCTTGGGCGCGAGGCTGTGCGCGCCCCAGTGGTCGATGACGAGTTGTCCGTCGATCCAGAGCCGCGAACCGTCGTCGCTGTAGAGTGTGAGTTCGTAGTCGTGCGTGACCGGCGGGGTGAAACGGCCGGTCCAGCGGATGGAGAACAGATCCTTGTTGAGCCGTGGATCGGGCGCGCCGCCGATCAGCTCGAAGAAGGCGCGGGGCTCGACTTGCGTGTAGAGCGGGGTGCCGGCGCAGTCGGCGTTGTCGAAGTACTCCGCGACGAGTCCGGGGCCGGAGCCATCGGGCGTGCTGAAGTACCCGGCGGGGATCGGCTCCGGGCGGTACATGTCGATGGAGACACCTTCCGCGAAGACGCACTCGGCGCGGTCGCGCAACAGCGCGGTGATGCCTTGGCGGGGCGAGACGGTGCGCCAGGGCAGGACGAGCGAGCTGCCGCCACCGCCGGTGCGCGTGTGGTTCATGGCGGGGCCGATGAGGGCCACGCGGCGGACACGCTCGGGGGAAAGCGGGAGCACCCCGTCGTTCTTGAGGAGCACCATGCTCTTGGCGGCGATTTCTCGGGCGAGGGCGATGTGCGCGTCGCTGCGGATCACGCTCTCATCCTCGGCGGGCTCAGGGCGGTCGAAGAGTCCGGCCTCGAAGCGCACCCGGAGGTGGCGGCGGACCTTGTCGTCGATCACGGCCATGGAGACGCGGCCATCCTCGACGGCTTCGACCAGGGTCTCGCCGAACCAGACCGCGGAGGGCATCTCGAGGTCGAGCCCGGCGTTGGCGGCGCCCACGTCGCTATAGACGGATTCCCAGTCGGACATGACGATGCCGCGGAAGCCCCAGTCGCCCTTGAGGATGTCGGTGAGCAGCGGGGCGCATTGGCTGGCGTGCGGGCCGTTGATGCGGTTGTACGAGGACATCACCGACCAGACGCCGGCCTCCTTCACGGCGGCCTCGAAGGCGGGCAGATGGATCTCGCGCAGCGTGCGCTCGTCGATGAGCACGTCGACCTCGCGGCGTTCCCACTCTTGGTCGTTCACGGCGAAGTGCTTCACGGCGGGGATCACTCCACGGGCTTGCACGGCGCGGATGACGCCCACTCCCATGCGGGAGGAGAGCCAAGGGTCCTCGCCGAAGCTCTCGAAGTTGCGGCCGTTGAGCGGGAACCGGTGGATGCCCACGCAGGGGGCGAGGATGCAGCTGCGGCCCTTGGCCAGCGTCTCGGTGGCGATGGCGTCGCCAAACTTCGAAGCCAGCGCCGCATCCCAGCTGGCGGCGAGGTTGACGGGCGAGGGGAACGCGGTGGAATGTCCGATACGGATTCCGGCGGGACCGTCGCCCATACGGATGGAGGGGATGCCGAGGCGGGGCAGGCCTTGGGCGTTGAAGTCGCTGCTGTCGCCGGAGAGCAGATGGACCTTCTCCTCGAGCGTCATTTGCGCGAGGAGCGCGTCGATCCGCGGTTCGAAGTCAGTGGCGGAGAATGCTGCGGTTCCCGTGGTGAGGGCAACGCAGACCACTCCCAGGTGGAGAATGTGCGTCTTCATGGGCGTCCGGTGGGGTTTGGTGCATGGGGTTGGACGGGCGCCTCTTCGCACCGGCCGCACGTGGACGTCGGCCGGTGCGAGGAAACTCCCTAAGTTCGCTGGTAGTATCGGCCAGATGCGCCGATTTCGGAACGCGTTTTCGGTTAAATTTCGGCAAACCAACGGGCTGTGTCGGGCGGATACCCTAGACGGTCTTCGCCGATTCGATTACGGCCGGTGGGGCGAGCGTCCGATGGAGGAGCAGACGTAAAGTGTTATCGATCCCCGCCAAAACGTGAGTTCAGAACCAAAGACGGAACCGAGGAAGACCCGCATGGTGCGGCTGCGCGGCCCAACCAGCGGCGGCGAAGTTGCGTCCGGTCGTCTTGTGTCCCGTTTCGTCGGCCGCAGTGAGGAGTTCGCGCAGTTCACCGATGCGCTCACGGAGGATCCGCGGTCGGCCGCACGCATCGTCGGTGTGGCTGGCGCGCCCGGGGCGGGCAAGACTCGCTTTGTCGAGGAGGCTCTGGCGCGGATCGCCCGGGTGGGCCGGCCCGTGACAGCAGTGAGACCGGAGCTCGTGGCGGGGATGGACGGCGCCGCGCTGCTGCGCGCGTTCACCGTGAAACTGCCCCTGGGCGGTGCGATGCTCACAACGGCCACCACGCGACTTTCGCAGAGCGCGGCAACGCAGCTCGACGACTCCTCGGCGCGGGCGCTGCTCAATGCGCTGTTCCACGAGACCTATGACTGCGGAGTCGAGCGGCGCGGCTACGTCCGCCCGAAATTCCAGCGCTTGGCGATCGTGCTCGACGATTTCGACCTGCTCTCGCCGGGGATCGCCATGTGGCTGGCGCAAGAATTCCTGCCGCGGCTCGACGAGGTGCGCACGCATCTCGACTACGTGCTGATCCTGGTCGGTGGCCGACTTCTCGCGAGCGAGCTGGAGCCGGTCGCCTGGAACGCGCAGCCGATGCGCTTCCTCTCGATCGAGATCCCGCCGTTGAGCGAGGCGGAGAGCGTGGAGTTGCTGGCCTCGTTCGCCCGGCGCTCGGCGGAGGCGAAGGCCTGCCACGAGATCGCGGAGGGGCTGCCCGGGCCGATGCTCGAGCTGCTGCGCCACCGGATCATGCCAGCTGCGGATCTGGAGGCGGCGATCGAGCGCGCACAGGGGCCGCAGGCGGAGGCCTTGCTGGCGGTGGCCGTGCTGGGTTTTGCCAGTCAGGAAGGCCTGCGGCTGGTGCTCGGCGAGAAGGGGGTAGGCGCCGCTGCGCGCCTCATGGACGCCACGGTGACCGTCCCGATCTTCGGCAGTCTGCAGGGCGGGGGGCTGTGGCTGCCCGGAGGAATGTCGCGAATCGTCGAGGACAAGCTGGGCCGGAAGTACCCGGAGATCGCGAAGAAGGCGGGCGAGGTCGCCGAGCTGCTCGACACGCTTGCCCAGCATTTCCCCTCCGAGGAGGACCGGGCGATCGCGGTGCGGCTGAGCCCGTTTGCCTGCTTCGACCACGGGGCGCTGGTGGCGGCTTTCGGATCGCAGGATGGCGTGGAGTTCGAACGGTTCGCGCGCGGGCACAGCTCCGCGTTCGAGAAGACGCCGGCGGACAACCTGCGCCTCGTCGAGAATCTGCGGGCGCCGGTGGAGAGCTATGCCGAGGCGCAGGCCGATCCTGCACGCGCGGCGTTGCGGGAGAAGGTCTCCCGGATGTGGACCGAACGTGAGAACGAGCTGGCAGCCGAGTCGAAGTCCGTCGGTGCGGGCCTGAAGCAGTTGGAGGAAAATCGGGACGAACTGCTCAAGGAGCTCGCCCAATCGCGCAGCCAGCTCGAGGAGAGCGTGAGCGACACGCACCGCGAGATGCGCAGCAGCATCGACGAGAACATGGTGCGCATGGGGGCCTCGTTGCTGGCCAATGCCGCCGGCGTGGCCTGCTTCTGGGTCGCGCTGTTCAGCGACTCGCAACGTCTGACTTTCGCGATCCTTGGTGCAATCCTCATCGGCATCGGCATCGGGACTCCAGCGCTGGGCCGCAGTCGTACCGCACCGCGGGTCGATCCTGCTGTGGCGGTGCGGCGCCGGCATGCGGAGCGCCTGGGCCAGGCCCGTGGCGTGGTGAGCATGATCGAGACCCGCATCGCGGGCGTGCAGCAGCGGCTGGCCGAGGAACGGCGCAAGTTGGAGAAGTGCCGCGCCGCCCTCGAGGAACCGTATCTGTAGGGCGGAAGGCGCGAGGAGCATGAATCGCGTGTTCGTGCCTGCGGCCTTGCCCACTGCCGGACGGTGACGAAGATTGCGGCGTGCTTATCACGGCGAAACTCCGGCCCCTCCTTGCGACGATGGCGCTCCTTCTCGCCGTGCCCGCGGCACTGCATGCGGCGCTTCCGCCGGCCGATGCGCCGGATGCGGCCCGGGTCGTGGTGGTGGCCAATGCCTCATCACGCGAGTCGCGCGAACTGGCCGAGTACTACACCGCGGCCCGCGGCATCCCGGCTGAGAACATCGTGGACGTGCCCATGCCGATGGGGGAGACGATCTCCTGGCCCGACTTCTCCGCGAAGGTGTTCAACCCGCTATTTGCCGAACTGGCGCAGCGCGGCTGGATCGAGGCGCTGCCTTCGCAAGGGTTGGATCAGTTTGGGCGCCGTCGGTCGACGATACTCGGCCATCGGATCAGCTATCTGGTGGTCGTGCGTGGCGTTCCGTTGAGCATCGACGAGAATGCCGACTGGAAGCCCGCGAAGCTGCCAGCGGGAGCGGCGGGCAGCACGGCGGTCAATTGCGCGGCTGTCGACTCCGAGCTCGCGCTGCTGGTTGCGAACGGCAGCCCGGTGATCGGGGTTGTCGCCAATCCCGTGTATCACCAGCGCAGGACCGCTGGGGTCTTGGCCGACTCGCTGGTGCGAGTTGCCCGGCTCGACGGTCCCACCGTGTCTGCGGTGCGCGAGATGATCGACGGGGCGCTGGCGGCCGAGCGCAACGGGCTGGCCGGCCGCGCCTATGTCGACATCGGCGGCCCGAACCCGCAGGGCGATGTGTGGCTGAATGGAGTGGCGGGGGCGCTATCCGCCGCGGGTTTCGAGACCGATGTCGAGCGCACCGGCTCCACGTTGCCAGCGGCGGCGCGCTTCGATGCCCCCTCGCTCTATTTCGGCTGGTATGCGGGCTCGATCAACGGGCCGTTCGCAGTACCCGGTTTTCGGTTTCAGCCCGGCGCCATCGCCATGCACATCCACAGTTTTTCGGCGCAGTCGCTGCGCGAGCTGACGCAGTTCTGGTGTGGGCCGTTGATCGCCCGAGGGGCGGCGGCGACGCTCGGCAATGTCCATGAGCCCTACCTGGAGCTCACGCATCGTCCGGATCTCTTCGTGGAGGCGCTGTTGCGCGGGGAGACGTTCGGTGCCGCGGCGTACTATGCGCTGCCGGTCTTGAGCTGGCAGGCGGTGGCGCTGGGGGATCCGCTGTATCGGCCCTTTGCTCGCTCGCAGGAGGAGCAGTACGCGGGCCGCGCGCAGCTGCCGGCGGAGGCGAGGGGCTACGTGGCCCTGCGGCAGGCGCGCCTGGCGTTGCAGCGTGGTGCGAAGGGCGAGGCGTTGCAGCCGGTGCGCGCCGCGTTTCGTGATTCGCCCACGGTCGGGCTGGGCGTGTCGCTGGCGCAGCTGGCGCGAGAGATCGAGGGGCCGGAGTCGGCGGTGCGGGCGCTGGGTTTTCTGGATATGCTGCCGCGCTTCGAGCCGCGCGACCTGGGGACGGTGCGTGCGGCTGCGCTGTTGCTGATCGAGTGTGGTGCGCGGGAGAAGGCGCTCGGGCTTTACGAGAAGGCGTTGGTGAAGCCCCCGGCGTTGGTCGAGGTACCGCTGCTGGAGGAGGCGATCCGCGAGGCGTTGAAGGCCGGGCAGCCGACGCGCGCCGCCAAGTGGCAGGACCGGCTGGCCGTCCTGCGGCCGGCGCCCGAGCCGAAGAAATGATTTTAGCACGATCTGCGCAGGTGTTGTTCCCGCCCCCCATTCCCCAATGAACTCTCTCACCGGCAACATCGTCGATCCCGTCAACCGCCGTATCTTCCCCGGCCGAGTCGAATGGGAGCGGGGACGCATCGTGCGGATCGTGCCGACTCCGGGTCGCCGCTACACGCGGCAGATCGCGCCGGGATTCGTCGACGCGCACGTGCACATCGAGAGCTCGCTGCTGCCGCCGGCCGAGTTTGCGCGGCTGGCGGTCGTGCACGGGACGGTGGCGGTCGTGGCCGACCCGCACGAGATCGCCAACGTCCTGGGCGCGGCCGGCGTGCGCTACATGATCTCCGAGGCGAAGCGCTCGCCGCTGAAGTTCGCCTTTGCCGCGCCGTCGTGCGTGCCGGCGACGGATCGCGAGACCTCCGGTGCCGCGCTCGATGCCGCGGCGGTGGCGAAGCTGCTGGCGCTGCGCGAGGTGCGCTGCCTCGGCGAGGTGATGAACTATCCCGGACTGCTCGCCGGCGCGCCGGAGTTGCTTGCGATGCTCGCCGCGGCGAAGCGCCGCGGGAAACCGGCCGACGGCCACGCGCCCGGGCTGCGCGGCGAGCAGGCGCGCGCCTACGCGGCGGCCGGCATCTCGACCGACCACGAGTGCTACACGCTGGCGGAGGCGCGCGAGAAGATCGCTGCGGGGATGAAGATACTCATCCGCGAGGGCTCGGGGGCGCGGAACTTCGCGGCGCTCGCGCCGCTGCTGCGGAGCGATCCGGAGTCCTGCATGTTCTGTTGCGACGACCTGCATCCGGATCTGCTGGTGCGCCGCCACATCGACGAACTCGTGCGCCGCGCGCTGGCCGGCGGGGCGGACCGGCTGGACGCGCTGGCCTGCGCCAGTCTCAATCCGGTACGGCACTACGGGCTGGGCGTGGGGCTGTTGCAGCCCGGCGATCCGGCGGACTTCATCGTGTTCGAGGGTTGGAAGACGCTGCGCGTGCGGCGCACGTACATCGGTGGCGAACTGGTGGCGCGGGACGGACGTTCGCTGCTGCCGCGGCAGGACCCTGAAATCGTCAACGCGTTCCGCGCGAAGCCGCGCCGTCCGGCGGATTTCTGCGTGGTGGCGCAGCCGGGCCGGTTGAACGTCATCGAGGCGATCGATGGGCAGCTCGTGACGCGGTGGCGGAAGTTGAAGCCGACGCTTGTCGACGGTGCGGCGGTGGCCGATCCGGCGCGCGACTTGGCGAAGATCGCGGTGGTGAACCGCTACGCGCCTCTGGCGCCGGCGGCGGTGGGCTTCATCCGCGGGTTCGGGCTGCGCGAGGGCGCGTTGGCGGCGTCGGTCGCGCACGACTCGCACAACATCGTGGCCGTGGGTGCCGACGACGAATCGCTGGCCGCGGCGGTGAATCTGGTGATCGCCCACAAGGGCGGCCTGGCGGCGGTGGGGCGGGGCGAGGCGCGGGTGCTGCCGCTGCCGATTGCCGGGTTGATGGCCGACGGCGACGGGCGCGCGGTGGCGGCGGCGTACACGGAGATTGACGCGGCGGCGAAGGCGCTGGGCTGCGGGCTGGCGGCGCCGTTCATGACGCTGTCGTTCATGGCGCTGCTGGTGATTCCCGACCTGAAGCTCAGCGACCGCGGGTTGTTTTCCGGGGTGAAGTGGACGGCGGTGCCGGTGTTCGACGGCGGTTAGGAACCCGGGGACGCCCGTGCGTGGCGGCGCGGTAAAACGCTGCCGGCGCGTACGGTTAAGTGCGGAGGACATGGACCGATAGCAGGGGAATGCAGCGACGACGGAATCCCCTCGTTCACGGGTAGGCGATCACCCCAGCTCGGGAACCGTTGGCAGATCCGAGTATTTGTGCTCATCGAATCCCTCATCCAAGCGGAAGCCTCTCCCTACCTCGCCTTGTGGGCGGCGGGGGCGCTCGGCGCGGGGTGGGCGGCATGGGCGGATCGGAGGGGCGGGGCGGCCGGGGCATCGTGGCTTCGGCTGGGGGTGTTGCTGTCGTTGTTCGGCGGGCTCATGGCGGCCGGCAGCTGGATGACGCATTGGGCCGTGCAGCGCGAGGACGCGATCCAGCGCTCGATTTTGCAGGGGCAGGCGGAGGCCATCGCGCGCACCATCGATCCCGAGCGGATCGCCCCCTTGACGTTTACCGCCGCGGATGGCGGCCGCATGGAGTTCCAGGGGCTGCGTGCGCAGATGCAGGCCTACGTGGCGGCGACCGGGCTGCGCGGCGTCTACAGCATGGCCTTGCGCGAGGGGCGCATCCACTTCGGTCCCGAGAGCTACACGGCGGACGATCCGTTGGCCTCGCCGCCGGGCACGTTGTACCGCGATCCGCCGCCGGTGTTGTGGGAGATGTTCCGATCCTTCCTGGGGCGGACGACGGGGCCCTACCGCGACGAGTATGGCGAGTTCGTCACCGGGTTCGGGGCGGTCGCCTCCAAACGGCCGGGCGATCCGGCGGTATTGGTGGTGGGGGTGGATCTGGAGGCGGCGCACTGGCGGGGGATGCTCACGCGGGCGCGATGGGGCACCGTGCTCGGCTTTCTCGTACTGCTGGCGCTGACCGCGGCGGCGACTGCGGTCGTGGCGCGGAGGGCACGCGAGCCCGGCCTCCGGTCGCGCCATCTGCCGCAGTCCGAGGCGTTGGCGTGCGCCCTGGTCGGCTCGGCGATCGCGCTTCTGGTCTCGCTGTGGGTCCACAACGAGCAGCGGGATGTGCGGCAGACCACGTTCGCCGCGCTTGCGCGCTCGGAGGCGGGCGTGCTGATCGACTCGCTGCGGATGCTGCGCACGCAGCTGGAATCGATCGCCCACTTCATCGAGAGCAGCGAGGAGATCGAGGCGCACGAGTTCCGCACCTTCGTCGAGCCCTTGGGACATGTCGGGCTTGCCCGCACGTTCGAGTGGGCTCCGACAGTGCCGGAGGGCGAGGCGGAGGCTTTCGTCGCGGCGAGGCGGGCACAGGGCTCCGTGGATTTCGAGATTCACGAGGCGGATGCGAGTGGCGGTCGGGTGCGGGCCGGGGCGCGCGAGGTGTACTACCCGGTGCTCTATGCCGAGCCCCTGGAGGGGAACGAGGCGGCGATCGGTTTCGATATCGGCTCCGATCCGGTGCGCCGGGCGGGGCTGGTGGAGGCCGAGCGCACGGGCTTGAGCGCCGCCACCGATGTGGTCTCGCTGGTGCAGGACCGCCGTCCGGCGTGTGCGTTTCTGGTCCAGTACCCAGTGTGGTGCGCGGCGGGGGCGGGACCCCGGCGGCTGCGCGGGTACGTGTCGATGGTGCTGCCGCTGGGCGTCGTTCTGAGGCGTACGTTGCAGGAGTCCGGCAACGAGCGGCTGGGGGTGGCTGTCGCGATGTACGAGCTGGCGGCCGGCCGGCCGCCGCGGCCGCTCGCCACCAACACGGCGGATACGGCGTCGCTGCAGTCGGCCGCGGCGGGAACGCTGCGCGCGGACGATCGGGAGCTGTCCCTGGTGGTGCCGCTGTTCCTGTTCGGGCGCAGCTACGCCATCCAGGTGGCGGCTGAGCCGGCCTACCTGGCGGAGCATCCGTTATGGCAGGGTTGGGCTGTCGGCGCGGCCGGGCTGCTGCTGACGGCGTTGCTGACGGGCTTCGTGACGATGCTGCTGAACCGCCGTGCGGAGCTTGAGCGACAGGTGCGGTTGCGCACGGAGGAGTTGCGGCGCAGCGAGGAATCCTATCGCCGGCAGTTCAGCGAGAACATGGCGGTGAAGCTGTTGATCGATCCGTCCGACGGCCGGATCCTCGAGGCCAACGCGGCGGCGTTGCAGTTCTATGGCTACACGCGGGAGCAGATGCTGGCCCGGCGCATCACCGATCTCAGCCTGCGCGCCGCGGAGGATGTGCGCAGGGAGCTGACCCGGCGGCTGGTCGGGCAGGGCGCGCATTTCGAGTCCCGGCACCGTCTGGCCGACGGCTCGGTGCGGGATGTGGAGGTGTTCGGCAGCCGCATCCATTTCGGCGACCGGGATGTGCGGCACGACATCGTCATCGACATCACCGCCCGCAAGCTCGCCGAGACCGAGCTGCGCAAGCTCACGCGTGCGATCGAGCAGAGCCCGACATCGGTGGTGGTGACCGATGTGGAAGGGGGCATCCAGTATGTGAACCCACATTTCACGAATCTCAGCGGCTACACGCTGGAGGAGGTGCGGGGACAGAATCCGCGGGTGCTCAAGTCGGGCGAGACCCAGCCCGAGGTCTATCGCGAGATGTGGCAGACCATCACCACGGGGCGGGTGTGGCGCGGGGAGCTCATCAATCGCAAGAAGAACGGCGAACACTACATCGAGCATGTGGTGATCTCGCCTGTGTTCGGACCGGACTGCCGGATCACCAACTACATCGCGATCAAGGAGGACGTCACCGAGTACAAGCGGACCGAGGAGGCGCTGCGCCGGAGCGAGGCGCAGGTGCGGCTGATCCTCGACTCGGTGGGCGAGGGGATCTACGGCGTCGACTTGCAGGGGCGCTGCACGTTTGCGAATCCGGCCTGTGCGCGAATTCTCGGCTACAAGGATATGGCGGAGCTGCTCGGGCGGAACATGCACGCGCTCATCCATCATTCCCATGCGGATGGGCGGCCGATGCCAATCGAGGAGTGCAAGGTCAAACGGGCGCTGATCGAGAGCCGCGGGGCGCATGTCGATACCGAGGTGTTCTGGCGGGCGGACGGCTCCAGTTCCCCGGTGGAGTACTGGTCGCACCCGCAGCTGGAGAACGGCAAGGTTGTGGGCGCCGTGGTGGCGTTCGTGGACATCAGTGAACGGCTTGCGGCGGACAAAGCCCGCAACGACCTGGCCCAGCGGCTGGCCTATGCGATGGAGGCGACCGGTGACGGCATCTGGGACTGGGACATCCCCGGCGGCGTAGTGACGCACAACGCGCGCTGGTGCCGGATCCTCGGCCTGGACGAGAGCTTCCTGGAGCATCCGCTGGAGGCGTTTGCCGCCAAGATCCATGCGGAGGACCGTGCGCGGGTGCTCGCCGCGGTGCAGGCGGCGGTCGACGGAGAGGGACTGTATGTGAGCCGCCACCGCATGGTCCATGCGGATGGCAGCCTGCGCTGGGTGCTGGACCGCGGGCATGTCGTCGAGCGCGATGCCGCCGGGAAGCCGACGCGCATGGTCGGCGCCATGGCCGACATCACGGAGCAGCGCCAGGCGGAGCTGGCGCTGGCCGAGAACGAGGCGAATTTCCACACCTTCTTCGAGACGATCGGCGACCTCGTGTTCGTGGCGACGCTCGGCGGACGGATTCAGGTCACCAACTACGCTGTCGTTGAAAAGCTCGGCTACAGCGCCTTGGAACTGGCCGACATGCATGTGTTGGATGTGCATCCGGCGGATCGCCGGGCCGAGGCGGAGGCGATCTTTGCCGCCATGGCCCGGGGCGAGCGGACGGATTGCCCGCTGCCGTTGCAGACGAAGAGTGGCGCGCTGGTGCCGGTCGAGACGCGCCTCTGGCGCGGCCGCTGGAACGGCGTCGACTGCATGTTCGGTGTCAGCAAGGATCTCACCGCCGAGCGCGAGGCTCAGGATCGTTTCGAGCGATTGTTCCGCAACAACCCGGCGTTGATGGCGGTCACCAGCCTGCCGGAACGGCGATTCGCCGATGTCAACGAGGCCTTCCTGTCGCGGCTCGGCTACACCCGCGAGGAGCTCCTCGGTCGGACGGCCGCCGAACTGGAACTGTTCCCGCACCCCGAACAGGCTGCCGCGCTGGCGGAGCAGATTGCGGAACAGAAGCGGGTGCCCGAGCAGGCGCTCCAAGTGCGGCGCAAGGACGGAGGCACCCTCGACGGCCTGTTCTCGGGCGAGGTGATCACGGGGCAGAACGGCAGCTACCTGTTGACGGTGATGATCGACCTCACGGAGCGCAACCGCGCGGAGGCGCTGCTGCGCGAGAAGGAGGCGGAGCTCGACCGCTATTTCTCCTCCAGCCTGGACCTGCTCTGCATCGCTGACACCGATGGGCGTTTCATCCGCTTGAACCCGGAGTGGGAAAAAGTGCTCGGCTATGCGGTATCGGAACTTGAGGGACGCCTCTTCCTCGACTTCGTCCATCCCGACGATTTGCAATCGACCCTCGCGGCGATGAGCGAGTTGGCAGGGCAGAACGAGGTGCGCAGCTTCGAGAACCGCTACCGCCGGCGCGACGGTTCCTACGCCTGGATCGAGTGGCGCTCCAAGCCGGTGGGGACGAGGATCTATGCCGTCGCGCGCGACATCACCAGGCGCAAGCGGATCGAGGAGACATTGCGCGCGACCAACTGCGAACTCGCCGAGGCGACGGCGCGCGCCGAGCAGGCCAGCGCCGCCAAGAGCGAGTTCCTCGCCAACATGAGCCACGAGATCCGCACGCCGATGAACGGCGTGATCGGCATGATCGGCCTGTTGCTCGACACCGAGCTCGACGCCATCCAGCGCCGCTACGCCGAGACCGTGCGCGCTAGCGGCCAGACGCTCCTCCAGCTCATCAACGACATCCTCGACTTCTCCAAGATCGAGGCGGGCAGGATGGAGCTGGAGTGCCTCGACTTCGATTTGCGCGATGTGCTCGAGGACTTTGTCGGCATCATGGCGGTGAAGGCATCGGAGAAGGGGTTGGAGTTTGTCTGCGCCCCCGATCCGGACGTGCCGACCGCGCTGCGCGGCGATCCCGGCCGGCTGCGGCAGATCCTCACCAACCTCGCGGGCAACGCGCTCAAGTTCACCCAGCAGGGCGAAGTCGCGGTGCGCGTGCATGTCGAACGGCTCGATGAGAACGCGGCGTCCCTGCGCTTCTCGGTGCGCGATACCGGCATCGGCATCCCCGTCGAGAAGCAGGGCCTTCTCTTCAACAAGTTCACGCAGGTCGACGCCTCGACCACGCGCAAGTACGGCGGCACCGGGCTCGGGCTCGCCATTTCCAAGCAGCTCGCCGAGCTGATGGGCGGCAGGATTGGCGTGTTCAGCGAACCGGGACGCGGTTCGGAGTTCTGGTTCACCGCGCGGTGCGAACTCCAGCCCAGCGGGGCGCAGCCCCGGCCGAAGCCCGCGGACGTCGTGCAAGGCGTACGCGTGCTGATCGTCGACGACAACGCCACCCATCGCGAGACGCTGCGTGTGCAGCTCGGTTTCTGGGGCATGCGGCCCACCGCGGTGGCCGACGGTCCGGCTGCGCTGGTGGAGCTGGGCCGTGCCCACGAATCCGCCGATCCCTACCGGCTCTCGATCCTCGACATGCAGATGCCGGAGATGGACGGCGTCGCCCTGGGCCTGGCCATCCGCGCCGATGACCGGCTGCGGTCGTTGCCGCTGATCCTGATGCCCTCGCTTATCGGACACGGCGATGCTGCGCGGGTGGAGGCCGCCGGTTTCGCCGCCTGCCTCACCAAGCCGGTGCGGCAGAGCGAACTGTATTCCACGCTGGTTGCCGTTGTATCCGGCACGGCGCCCAAGCGCACGGAGAAGACGGTCGCACGGAAGTACGCCATTCCGAAACTGTCCCGGCATGCACGCATCCTGCTGGCCGACGACAACGTCACCAACCAGCTCGTCGCCGTGGGCATCCTGAAGAAGATGGGCTTGAGCGCCGACGCCGTCGCCAACGGCGAGGAGGCCGTCGAGTTGCTGGCCGGCGTGCCCTACGATCTGGTCCTGATGGATGTGCAGATGCCGGTGCTCGACGGGCTCGCCGCCACGCGCCGCATCCGCGATCCGCTCTCGCCCGTGCTCGACCACGCGGTGCCGATCGTCGCGATGACGGCGCACGCCATGGCCCGCGAGCACGCCGAATGCCTCGCCGCCGGCATGAACGACATCGTCACCAAGCCGATCGAGCCGCGGGCGCTGGCCGCTGTGCTGGAGAAATGGTTGCCGGAGCAGCCCGCCAATGTGCGCGACGCCGCGCCCGGCGCGCTCGTGGCGTCGCGGGAAACGCAGGCGAAGGTGTACGACCGGGAGGCGTTCCTGGCGCGGATGATGAACGACGAGGGCATGCTGGGGCTGATCCGGGCGACATTCCTCGAGGACATGCCGCGGCAGGTCGAGAACATCGCCGGGCTGGTCGGGCGGGGCGAAGCCGCCGCCGCCGGCGCGCTGGCGCACCGGATAGCCGGGGCGACCGGCAACGTGGGCGGCGACGCGATGCGGCTGGTTGCGATGGCGATGGAAACCGCCGGCCGCGAGGGCGACGGCGCTGCGCTGGCCCGGCTGCTACCCGAACTCCAGGAACAGTTCCGCCGGCTGAAGTCGGCGATGGACGAATGAGGGCCCCACCATGCGAATCCTGATAGCCGACGACGACATCACTTCGCGCAGCGTTCTCTCGGCCGTGCTGCAAAAGAACGGGCACGAGGTGGTCGAGGCGTGCGATGGCACCGAGGCGCTCGCTGTGCTGGAGGGGACCGATGCGCCGCGCATCGCGATCCTCGACTGGATGATGCCCGGGATCGATGGCGTCGATCTTTGCATGCGCGTGCGTGCGCGGGAGACGGATCGTCCGCCGTACTTGATGATTCTGACGACGCGCGGCGAGAAGACTGATGTCTCCGCCGGGCTTCGGGCCGGCGCCAACGACTACATCGCCAAGCCGTTCAACGCGGTGGAGCTGGCGGCGCGGGTCGAGGTGGGGTGTCGTTACGTGGAGCTTGAGGACCGCCTGGCCGCCAAGGTACGGGAGCTGCGGGAGGCGATGGCGCAGATCAAGACGCTCAGCGGCATCGTGCCGATCTGCTCCTCGTGCAAAAAAATCCGCGACGACGCCGGCTACTGGCGGCAGGTCGAGATTTTCATTGGCGAGCACTCCGATGCGCAGTTCACGCACGGGATCTGCCCGGAGTGCATGGCCAAGCTGTATCCGGAGTATGCGGAGCATGCGAGCGCCCAGGCCGGCGCGAGGAGGCGTGGCGGCGCGACCCGACCGGCCGGCGATCCGCCGCAGCCGGACACGAAAAACCCCGCGGCTTGAGGGCCGCGGGGCGAAGGGTGACGGAAGGGCGTCGCGAGCGACGCCCCTACGGGACAGAGGCTCAGTAGTCGCCCATGTCGCCGCCGGGGCCGCCGGCGGGCATCGCGGACTTCTTGTCCTCGGGCTCGTCGGTGATGAGGCACTCGGTGGTGAGGAGCAGACCGGCCACGGAGCCGGCGTTCTGGAGCGCGTAGCGGACGACCTTGGTCGGGTCGAGCACGCCGGCCGTCACCAGATCCTGGTATTCGCCGGTGGCCACGTTGTAGCCTTCGGCGGCTTTGCGCTTGAGGACTTCCTGGACCACGGTCGAGCCTTCGACGCCGGCGTTGAAGCAGAGCTGGCGGAGCGGCTCCTCGACGGCGCGGCGGACGATCTTGGCGCCGAGCTTCTCGTCGCCTTCGAGCTTGGCGATGGTCTTGTCGAGCGCACCGACGGTGCGAAGGAGGGCGACGCCGCCGCCGGCGACGATGCCTTCTTCAACGGCTGCGCGGGTGGCGTGCAGCGCGTCGTCGACGCGGTCCTTCTTCTCCTTCATCTCGGCCTCGGTGGCGGCACCGACGTTGATGACGGCCACGCCGCCGGCGAGCTTGGCGAGGCGCTCGGCGAGCTTCTCGCGGTCGTAGTCGGAGGTGGTCTCGTCGATCTGGTGACGGATGAGCTTCACGCGGCCCTGGATGTCGGCGGCCTTGCCGGCGCCTTCGATGATGGTCGTGTTTTCCTTGTCGATCGTCACGCGCTTGGCGCGGCCGAGGTCGGCGAGCTTGGTGCTCTCGAGCTTGATGCCGAGGTCCTCGGTGATGAACTTGCCGCCGGTGAGGATGGCGATGTCTTCCATCATGGCCTTGCGGCGATCGCCGAAGCCGGGGGCTTTGACGGCGCACACATTGAGGGTGCCGCGGATCTTGTTCACCACGAGGGTGGCGAGGGCTTCACCTTCGATGTCCTCGGCGATGATGAGGAGGGGCTTGCCGGTCTTGGCAGCTTCCTGGAGGACGGGGAGGAGGTCGTTGAGGGAGGTGATCTTCTTCTCGTAGAGGAGAATGTACGGATCCTCGAGGAGGGCGTCCTGGGACTCGGCGTTGGTGGCGAAGTAGGGCGAGATGAAGCCCTTGTCGAACTGCATGCCTTCGACGACGTCGAGGGTGGTCTCGATGGACTTGGCCTCTTCGACGGTGATGGTGCCGTCCTTGCCGACCTTGTCCATGGCCTCGGCGATCTTGTCGGCGATGTCATAGTCCCAGTTGGCGGAGACGGCGGCGACCTGGCGGATCTCTTCGCGGCCGGTGACCTTCTTGGAGATGGCCTTCAGCTCGGCGACGGCGGCCTCGACGGCCTTGTCGATACCGCGCTTGAGGTAGATCGGGTTCGCACCGGAAGTGACGGACTTCAGGCCCTCGCGATAGATGGACTCGGCGAGGACGGTGGCGGTGGTGGTACCGTCGCCGGCGATGTCGGCGGTCTTCTGCGCGACTTCGCGGACCATCTGCGCGCCCATGTTCTCGAACGGGTCGCGGAGCTCGATCTCTTTGGCGACGGTGACGCCGTCCTTGGTGACCTTCGGGGAGCCGAATTTCTTGTCGATGACGACGTTGCGGCCCTTGGGCCCGAGGGTGACCTTGACGGCCTGGGCGAGGACTTTGACGCCAGCGAGAATCTTGCGACGAGCAGCCTCGTCGAAAAGCAGTTGTTTCTTAGCCATGGTAAATAGGAGTGGAAGTTAGGGTTGGTGAGCGGATCAGGCGATGACGCCGAGGATGTCGTCTTCGTTGACGATGATGAGGGTCTCGTCGCCGACCTTCACCTCGGTGCCGCCGTACTTGGAAATGAGAACGCGATCGCCGGCCTTCACCTCGAAGGCGATGACCTTGCCGTCGTCGGTCTTCTTGCCGGTGCCGAGGGCGATGACTTCGGCTTCCTGCGGCTTTTCCTTGGCGGAGTCGGGGATGATGATCCCGCCCTTGATTTGTTCCTTCTCCTCGACGCGCTTGAGGAGAATGCGGCCGCCGAGGGGCTTGATGGTCTGTTTGGCAGTGCTCATGGATGAGTTGCTTGGGTTACTGTTTTGGTTGGGAGGATTCTCGGCGCGGGAGCACCGATGTGAGATTGCGGAATTGGGAATGCGGATTGCGGAATACGAACGGAGAGAAAGTGGGAATCTGGGAATCAGGAAACGGCGATCCTAGTGCGAATTCGCGCTCCTGACTCCCAAAATCTTCCCGGCCTTACTTCTTCTCGTCCTTGTCGTCGACGACCTCGAAATCGGCGTCGACCACGTTGCCGTCCTTCTTGGCCTTCTTCTTGGGCTCCTCGGCGGCGCCCTGCTGGGCGGCTTCGGGACCGGCGCCGGCGGCGGCGCCCTCGGGCTTCACCTTCGAGTAGATCTCGCTGCCGATGGCCTGCATGGCCTGGTTGATCTTGTCGGCGGCGGCCTTCATCTGCTCGGGTGTGGCAGCGGTATCGGCGAGGACTTTCTTGCCTTCGGCGATGGCGGCTTCGGCGGGGGCCTTCTTGTCGGCCGGGCACTTGTCGCCGAGGTCCTTGAACATCTTTTCCGACTGGTAGATGGCCTGGTCGAGGATGTTCTTGGTCTCGACGGCTTCGCGCTTCTTCTGGTCGTCGGCGGCGTGGGCTTCGGCTTCCTTGCGGAGGCGCTCGACCTCGTCCTTGGTGAGGCCGGAGGAGCCGGTGATGGAAATCTTCTGATCGCGGCCGGTGCCGAGGTCCTTCGCGGTGACGTGGAGGATGCCGTTGGCGTCGATGTCGAAGGTGACCTCGATCTGCGGCGTGCCGCGCGGGGCCGACGGGATGCCGTCGAGGCGGAAGTTGCCGAGCATCTTGTTGTCGGAGGCCATCGGGCGCTCGCCCTGGAGAATCTTGATGTCGACGGCGGTCTGGCTGTCGGCGTAGGTCGAGAACACCTGCGACTTCTTGGTCGGGATGGTGGTGTTACGCGGGATCATCGGCGTGGAGACGACGCCGGCGGTCTCGATGCCGAGGGTGAGCGGGGTGACGTCGAGGAGGATGACGTCGTCCTTCTGGCCGGAGAGCACCGCGCCCTGGACGGCGGCGCCGACGGCGACGACCTCATCGGGGTTGACGCCTCGGTGGGCGTCCTTGCCGGCGAGCTTGTTGGCGAGCTCGATGACAGCGGGCATGCGGGTCATGCCGCCGACGAGGACGAGCTCGTCGATCTTGTCCTTGGAGAGGCCGGCGTCCTTCAAGCACGCCTCGAACGGCGCGATGGTGCGCTGGACGAGCGCTTCGCAGAGCTGCTCGAGCTTGGCGCGGGAGATGGTGACGTTGAGGTGCTTCGGGCCGGAGGCGTCGGCGGTGATGAAGGGGAGATTGATGTCGTAGCTCTGCGCGGACGAGAGGGCGATCTTGGCCTTCTCGGCTTCTTCCTTCAGGCGCTGCATCGCCATGGCGTCGCCGCGGAGGTTGATGCCGGACTCCTGTTTGAAGGAGTCGGCGAGCCAGTTGATGATGGTGTCGTCCCAGTTGTCGCCGCCGAGGTGGGTGTCGCCGTTGGTGGCGCGGACTTCGAAGACGCCGTCGCCGAGTTCGAGGACGGAGATGTCGTAGGTGCCGCCGCCGAGGTCGTACACGGCGATGGTTTCGTCCTTCTTCTTGTCGAGGCCGTAGGCCAGGGAGGCGGCGGTGGGCTCGTTGACGATGCGCATGACCTCCAAGCCGGCGATGGCGCCGGCGTCCTTGGTGGCTTGGCGCTGGGCGTCGTTGAAATAGGCGGGGACGGTGATGACGGCCTTCTTGACGGGCTCGCCGAGGTAGGCCTCGGCGTCGGCCTTCATCTTGGCCAGAACCATCGCGGAGATCTGCTCGGGGGCGAAACGCTCGGTCTTGCCGCCGACTTCGACCTCGATGTAGGCGTCGCCATTTTTCCCTTCGACGACCTTGAACGGCATGTTCTTGGCCTCGTTCTGGACCTCGGAGAATTTGCGGCCGATGAAGCGCTTGGCGGAGAAGACGGTGTTCATCGGGTTGGTCACGGCCTGGCGCTTGGCGGCCTGGCCGACCACGCGCTCGCCGGTTTTGGTGAACGCGACGACGGAAGGCGTCGTGCGACCGCCTTCGGCGTTGGGGATGACGACGGGCTCGCCGCTCTCCAAGACAGCCATGCAGGAGTTGGTGGTGCCCAGATCGATGCCGATGATTTTGCTCATATGAAAGTCCTCAGAAGTGGTGTGCGCGGTGGTTGTTGATGTGCGCGATGTTCATCGCTCTGCAATCCGGGTGCCAGCGGGGAGCCAAAGTCGTAAAGCGATGCGCGGTAGTGAATAGAGAAACTTTAGGCGCGGTTGGCGGCGGGATGCAGTGTGCCATCTGCGGTTCGATGTGTGCCAGGTTGACCAGGAGCTAGGGGCGTGTGACATCTCGGGTGTCACACTGCGCAGCAGGTCGGCGCCATCCCGGGACTTGCTGCGGGAGCATCTCACGCTTCCGGGATTGATCACGCCGACATGAAGGCACTCGAGAACACGCCCGAAGAAACTGCCGCGAAGAGTTCAGCGCCGCAGCAGCGCAGCGGGCGTGGCGAGCCGAAGGGTTTGCCGGACGCCGGCAAGTGGGGGCGGTCTGGGCGACGCTGTGCTCGGACTGGTGCCAGATCCACCAAGCCGCAGTTCTTCCGCGATGCTGCCGAGCTGCGAGCGTGGTTTGCGAGGAACGCGGCCACGGCGGACGAGCTGATCGTCGCCTACAAGAAGAAGGAGACCGGCGTGCCGAGCGTCACATGGCCGGAGTCGGTCGACGAGGGATTGTGCGTGGGGTGGATCGACAGTATCTGGCGGAAGCTCGATGCCGACAGCTACACCGTGCGGTTCACGCCTCGGCGCGCCGGCTCGTCGTGGAGCACGGTGAACGTCGCGCGAGTGCAGGTGCTGCAGGCCGAAGGGCGGATGCAGCCGGCGGGGCTTGCCGCCTTCGCGAAGCGGGGCGAGGAGGCGCAGACCGAGGCGAGCTGCGCGCAGCGGGACAATCCGGAGCTGACGGCGGACGAGCTACGGCGCTTCAAGAGCCAAGGAGCGGCTTGGGCGTACTATGAGAAACTGCCGCCGAGCTACCGCCGGGCGGTGACATGTTGGGTGGTCGGCGCGAAGAAAGCGGAGACGCGCGCCAGTAGGCTCGAGAAGTTGATCCAGGCCTGCGCCGAGCAGCGTTGGCTCACCGACTGAGACGTAAACAGGCGATCGGCCAGCGCTTCGCGCTGTCGTGTCGCAACCACCGGGTTGTAGGGCCTGCGTTTGCTCTGGCCGCTGCGCGTCGCCCGTCGCCGACGGCGCGAGCTCGCGCCCAACGGCCGAGTCGTTACGGCCGAGCCGGACCGCTACCGCGCCGGCTCCAGCCAGAGCTGCTTGAGCGGGCGGCGGTCCATGGGGTTGCCGGTCCAGCCGCGCACGGCGGGGTGCACGAGGTAGTAGTTCGTGTAGTGGTAGAGCGGGATGATCGGTGCCTCGGCGAGGAGCAACGCCTCGGCCTGCGCGAGCGAGGTGGAGCGAGCGGTCGGGACGGCGGTGCTGCGGGCGGCGGCGATCAGGCGGTCGTACTCGGCGCTGGCCCAGCGGGTGTAATTGTTGCCGCTGGCGGAGGTGAAGACGTCGAGGAACGTGAGCGGGTCGCCGTAGTCGGCGGTCCAGGTGGAGCGGATCATGTCGTACTCGCCCGTGCGGCGGGCCTGTGCGGCGAGCTTGTACTCCTGGCTGGCGAGCTCGATCTGCACGCCGAGCTCGCGTCGCCACATCTCCTGCACGGCCTCGAAGACGACGCGATGCTGGTCGGAGCTGTTGTAGAGGATCTGGAGCGGGCGCAGTCCCTTGCCGCCGGGGTAGCCGGCCTCGGCGAGGAGACGGCGGGCCTCGTCGCAGGCGGCGGTCTGGCCGGCGGGGCGCGTGTAGCCGGGGAAGCCGTCGGGCACGAGGGTGGGCGCGGGGCTCTTGGTGCCGCGGAGCGCGCGGGCGGCGAGTTGGTCGCGGTCTACGGCGAGGGCGAGCGCGCGGCGCACGCGGGGGTCGTCGAGCGGGGAACGGGAGACGTTGAGGCGGAGGAAGTCGGTGCCGAAGTAGGGGACGGTGCGCAGGGCGGGGGAGTTGTTCTGCCGCCAGTCGTCGATGCGGCCGATGGAGAGGGCGCTGAGGGCGTGGAGCTGGCCGGCGCGGAACATGCGCTCCTCCGTCTCCATGTTTTCGGTAAGCTGGAGGCGGACGGCGCGCAGGCGGACGGAGGCGGCGTCGCGGTAGGTGGGGGAGCGCTCGGCGTCGATCTGCTGGCCGTACTGCCAGCGGACGAGGCGGAACGGGCCGTTGCCGACGAAGGTGGCGGGCTTGGTCCAGGCGTTGCCGCGGCGGTCGGTGGCGCCGGTCTGTGCGATCACGTGCAGCGGCACGGGGAAGAACGGCGGGAGCGCGAGGATTGCGGGCAGCTCGGGCGTGGGGTGCGCGAGGTGCAGCTCGAGCGTGCGGTCGTCGGTCGCGCGTACGCCGACCTGGGCGAAGTCGGTGCTGCGGCCGCGGTGGTAATCCTCCGCACCGGCGAGGCAATGGAGAAGGCTGGCGTAGTCGGCGCCGAGGGCGGGCGAGAGCAGGCGTTTCCAGGAGGCAACGACATCGTGCGCGGTGAGCGGCCGGCCGTCGCTCCAGCGCGCGGCGGGCGAGAGATGGAAGGTCCACGCGAGGCCGTCGGCCGAGGTTTCCCAGCGCTCGGCGACGGCGGGGACGGGGACGAGCGTGGCGGGATCGAGGTCGGTTAGGCCCTCGAAGAAGGCGAGGCAGACGTTGAACTCGCCGACGCTGGTGGCGAGCTGCGGGTCGAGGTCGGTAAGTCCGGCGCCGGCGCTGATGAGCAGAGTCTGCTCGCGGTTGGCGCGTTCGACGGCGGTCTCGCGGTGGCCGCAACCGGCGAGGGCCAGCGCGAGGGCAAGCGCGCAGGCGGCGAACGGGACGAGAGTCGTGAACTGGCGGCGTGGGAACATCAGGGCCGAAGATTCGGAGGTGAGGGAACCACTAATGCACACTGATGCACACTCATTTCGGAGACGGGGCAGGCGAGGTGGCTTTCGTGGTCGAACACGTTGGCCTCAACGCGGTCGTGGGCGTGGGCCGGAGCGGACAACTCCAGCGAGAGAACCGTTTCCGCTGCTTCGACTGTGTGGGGTTGCGGGCGGAGTCTTCGACGCGATTGAGTGCAAGCGCGTCCACCCGCAGGCGTTGTTCAGGCGCGCTCGATGAGGGCGACGGCGTGGGCGGCGATGGCGAGGCCGCGACCGATGTCGTCGCTGCCCTCGTTGGTCGTCGCCTTCACGCCGATCTGCTCGGGGGTGATGCCGGCGGATTTCGCGAGCGCGGCCTTCATCGCGGCGAGGTGTGGGGCGATCTTTGGTTTCTCGGCGATGAGCGAGGAATCGATGTTGGCGATCTTCCAGCCGCGGGCGGCGAGGTCGGCGACGACGCGCTGAAGGAGGATCTGCGAGTCGATGTTCTTGAACGCCGGATCGGTGTTCGGAAAGTGGTGGCCGATGTCGGGCAGGCCGGCCGCGCCGAGGAGGGCGTCGCAGATGGCGTGCGTGAGGCAGTCGGCGTCGGAGTGGCCGTCGAGGCCGAAGGGGCAGTCGAAGCGCACGCCGCCGAGGACGAGCGGGCGGCCGGCGATGGTGCGGTGGATGTCGTAGCCGTGGCCGATGCGGAGCATGGGGAAGACGGAAGCGGGAATGTGGAAATCAGGAAAGCTGGAATCCGGAGGCGAGTGGCCGAGAAATAGTCGAACGCCCTGAATGGGAAACCGCTAATGAACGCTGATAGGCGCTAATCTCGGAGTCGCTCCGATTGGATGCATATGGGCGTGAGGCCGAGGGCCGCGGAGGCGGCGGTCTGGTAGCGGTCGTGGGTGTGGATCTCCGCGAAGTTGTGGTGCAGCGCGGTGATGAGGTGCAGGCAGTCGGCGGAGCGGAGAAACACCGTGGCGGGCAACGTGGCGTAGGTGTTGGCGGCGGCGGTCGCGATCATGCCGTCGAGCGGCAGCCAGGTCCAGAACCCGCCGAGGTCGTCGCGGGAGAATTGGCGGACGGCGACGGAGAAGTCGGCCTGGCTCCAGCGGCCTTCGCGGAGTCGGCGGTGGAAGATGGCCATCAACTCGGTGCGGGCGAGTTCCGAGACGCAGACTTCGTCCTCGGCTTCGAGCCGCTGGCGCACGGCCTCTGACTCGGGCTCGGGCACGTAGAGTTTGGCGACGGTGGAAGTGTCGCAGAAGATCATCGGTCGCCGCGGACTGCGTCCAAGTCTTCCTGCACGGAGCCGGTGTCACCGCGGGCCATTAGCGCTGCGAACTCCGGGAGCAGGGTGCGCGTGCGGCGCTTGGGTTTCAGCAGGGCGGGATTTGAGAGCACGGCGACCGGCTCGCCGCGATCGGTGACGAGGATGGGAGTGCGGGCGCTGCCGGCGCGGCGGACGTGTTCGCCGGTGGTGGCGTGGAGCTCTTTGATGGTGATGCTCGGCGGCATGGTGTAACAGTGTCACCGGGCGGCGCGGCGTCAAGTGCCACGGGGACACTGGAGCGAGATCGGATGGGAGGGGAACCGCTGATCGACGCTAATGGAGGAGGCGGTTAGCGACGGTGGAATTCGTGAAGTTCTCCCTTCAGAAGCGGGCGGCCGGCGATCGTTCGGTGTCGTAGCCGTGGCCGATGCGGAGCATGGGGGAGGCGGAAATTGAAATGTGGAAATCAGGAATGCGGGCGGAGGAGGGCACAAAGCGCCCTGCCCGTTGATCAGGGCGCTTTGTGCCGCCGCCCGATCAACCACCTGAGAGAAACCCCAACAATTAACCCAAGAATGGCCCAGTATACGATTATGCACCACGGGATCATACCCCAAGCGGCGTCGCCGGAAGGCCCAATCCCGAGCGCATGAGAGGCGGTGAACAGCCAGAACGCCGGTGTGTACATCACGGCTGCAACCGGAGGCATGCTCTCGATCCATGCGCCAACTCCGCTGCTCTTGTGCCACCAGACGGCATCCGCGGCAAAAATGCCTATGCCTGTACCAGCCAGTAATGGAGCTAGAAACAGTGTTGGCTTTGCGAACTTCATTCTGTGGTGCGCTCGAAGGCGAACCTGGACTCTCGAGCAAGCAAGTACCTCGGGCTTGCGGGCGTTTCGGAGAAACGCCCCTACCTCGGAGAGCTGAACGGCTGCGCGGAGGAGGTCACTTCGCCCAGGTGTCCTTGAGCGTGATGGTGCGGTTGAAGACGAGCTTGGTGCCTTCGACGGCGTCCTCGCTGTCGAGGGCGAAGTAACCGAGGCGCTCGAATTGGTAACGATCATCCTTCGTCGCGGCCGCGAGCGAGGGTTCGAGCTTGGCGGTGACGATTTTTAGGGAGTTCGGATTGATCGCCTTCTTGTAGTCGTCCTCGGCGGCGGGCTCGGCGACGGCGAAGAGCCGGTCGTAGAGGCGCACCTCGGCGTCGACGGCGTGGCTGGCGCTCACCCAGTGGATCGTGCCCTTGACCTTCTTTGCCGCGTTGAGTTCGCCGGCGCGGGTATCCAGCTGGGCGGTGCAGCGGAGCTCGGTGGCGTTACCGGCTGCATCCTTCACGACTTCGTCGCACTTGATGATGCAGGCGTACTTCAGGCGTACTTCGCCGCCCGGCTTCAGGCGGAAATACTTCGGCGGCGGCACCTCGGCGAAATCCTCGCGCTCGATGAACACCTCGCGGGTGAACGGCACCTTGCGGGTGGTGGGCGCCTCGCTCTGCGGGTTGTCGGTGGCGTCGATCCAGATGGTCTCGCCGGCGGGGATGTTGGTGAGGACGAGCTTGATCGGGTCGAGGACGGCGAGGCGGCGGAGCGCCTTGGCGTTGAGATCGTCGCGCACGCAGTGCTCGAAGACGGCGTAGTCGGTGACGCTGTTGAACTTCGTCACGCCCACGCTGGTCACGAAGGCGCGCAGGGCGCTGGCGGGGATGCCGCGGCGGCGGATGCCGCTGACGGTGGGCATGCGCGGGTCGTTCCAGCCGGTGACGACGTTCTCGTTGACGAGCTGGATGAGGCGGCGCTTGGAAACGAGGGTGTAGCCAGGAATCAGTTTCGCGAACTCGTACTGGTGCGGGAGCGGGCGCGGGAGGGCGAGAGCCTCGAGGATCCAGTCGTAGAGCGGGCGGTGCACCTCGAACTCAAGGGTGCAGACGGAGTGGGTGATCCCCTCGATGTAGTCGCTCAGGCAGTGGGCGAAATCGTAGAGCGGGTAGATGCACCACTTGGCGCCGGTGTGATGGTGCTCGGCGTGGCGGATGCGGTAGATGAGCGGGTCGCGCAACCAGACGTTGGGCGAGGCCATGTCGATCTTCGCGCGGAGGGTGCGGGTGCCGTCGGGGAACTCGCCGGCGCGCATGCGCTGGAAGAGGTCGAGGTTCTCCTCGATGGAGCGGTTGCGGAACGGCGACTCGCGGCCGGGCTTGTCGGGGGCACCGCGGTACTCGTCGGTATCCTTCGGGCTGAGGTCGCAGACGTAGGCCTTGCCGGCGCGGATGAGCAGGAGCGCGTATTCGTAGATCTGGTCGAAGTAGTCGGACGCGAAGAAGGGTTCGAGCGCGACGGGCGATGCGACGGCTTTCTCGCCGGGGGTGGCGTGGTGGCCGATCACGGCGGGCATGTAGAAGTCGGGCTTGCCGTTGACGGTCTGCGCGGCGGGCGTGGTGCCCTGGGCCTTGAAGCCGAGGCAGTGGTCGGCCCAGCCGGCGATGAGCCACTGGACGTCCTCGATGATGGATTCGACGTATTCGACGTCCTCCTTCGTCGGGTTGGTGTCGTCCATGCGCAGGTTGCAGCGGCCGCCGTTTTCGCGGGCGATGCCGAAGTTGAGGCAGATGGACTTGGCGTGGCCGATGTGGAGGTAGCCGTTGGGCTCCGGCGGGAAGCGCGTGACGATCTGCGGGTAGCGTTTCTCCTCAACGTGCTGGGCGACGATGTCGCGGATGAAATCGGAGGGCGCGGGAGCGGGCGTGGCGGCGTTGGTCGGCTCGGACATGATTGAGGGGTCGAGGATGGGATGGCGTGCGGCGGGGAGGCAATGCGGAAGGCGGATGGTGCGGAGCGATGAATGGGACGAATGGTGCTGCCGGGCCTTGGGCGATGGGCTTGGAAAACGGGTTTGATGCGAAAACGAAAAGGCCCGGGCGGGCGGCCCGGGCCTTGAAGTGCTGCTGCGGTTCGGTGCGGCGAACGACGCGCAGGGGCAGGCCGCCTACTCCTGCTTGAAGGTGCGGCCGTCGGGGAGGGTGATGCGGATCGGCGAACCTTGCTTGAAGATGATGCTGCGGTAGTTCTCGCCGGCCACGGGCTTGAGCTCGGGGATGTAGCGGTTGGGGCCGACGAGGTTGTCGTAGGTGGCGTTGGTGCTGCCGGTCTCCAGATAGTACTGCTCGGCGGCGGAGGAGAGCTGGCGGAGGTTGTTCTGGATGGTCTTCTCTTTCGAGTTGGCGCGGACCTTCTCGAACGCGGGGATGGCCATCCCCGCCATCATGCCGATCGTCACGGGGTTGTAGACGGCGAGGACGGCCAGGCTCTCCTTGTGCGAGCTGTGCCAGGAGGAGCGGAAGAGGACGCCGTCGGGGAGGTTGGTGCGGACGGAGAGGATGGGCTTGGTGGGCTGGGGGAAGTTCTGCACGACGAGTTTGAGCGTGCGGAGCGTGTCCGGGTTGGCGTTGCGGTTGAGCTCGGGCAACTGGCGGAGCTTGGCGAAGCAGTTGGGGGAGAGGTAACTGAGGCCGTTGCCCTCGCGGCCGAGGCGGTCGAGCGTGGCGGCGAACTCGGGGCTGGCGGCCAGGCGCGGACCTGCGCCGAAGCACTCGTCGAAGAAAGTCCGCGAGGTTGCGATACAGAGGGCGTCGCCATCGATGGCCAGGAGCGGGCTCCAGCCGTTGACGGGCACCTGTGCCTTGAGGCTGTAGATTTGGACTCCGTTGGCATTGCTGTGCTCGAAGACGGGGATGCCGTCGAGGAGCGGCTTGAGGGCGGGGGCGATGCCGTCGAAACGCAGCATCATCGAGAAGGCAGGGATGGTGACGGGCTTCGTGCCGGGGATGGTGATCGAGCCGTCGCCCTCGAAACGGAGCACGCAGGTGCTGCGGCCCTTCCAGCTCTGGATGATGTCGTAGGCGGAGATGCCGGCCTGCTTGCCGGCGGACTTGAGCTGCGCCTCCATCAGATTCGCGGCGGCTTCGCCGGCGACACGGACCACGACGGCCCGCACGGCGGAATACACGGAGGGGATGTCGAATTCGTTCTCCATGAACACATCCGCGTTGGCCGGTGCGAACCGGAGGTTCTCGAACGGCGCGGCCGGGCCGCCGAGGCCGGCGAGGAGACCGCGGCGGCCGGAGGGGGTGTAGAAGAAGCAGCGGTTGCGGTAGGTGCCCGGAGCGTCCGCCACGGAGCTCAGTCCGATCGCCTTGACGTCGGAGAGGCCGAGGTCGGCCGCGATCTGGACGAAGTCCTGCTTGAGGGCGGCGGCCTGGGGCACCTCGGTGGCGATGTTGTCGACCATGCCACGGGCGAGGGTGGCGATGCGCTCGACGTCGCCATCGATGTCGACGTAGCCGTAGATCGTGCCGCCCAGCTCGAGGTGCCGGGTGACGGCGGCGAAGTGCCTGCTGCGTTCGGAGGCGGGGACCAGCGCGACGGAGTCGGCGGGCTGGGGCTTCTCGGTACTGGGAGCTGGAGCAGCCGCAGCCGCGGGCTCCGCGTTCTTCTGACAACCGGCGAGCGCCGCCAAGGCGAGCGTCGCCGCGACCATCCAGGGGTATTTGCGCACCATAGGTGGCTGTGATGCTGCACAGGATGCAGCGGGACGGAAGCCGGAATTGCGGGCACCGGAGGAGGGCCGCACTGTGGCGTTGCCAAGCCGGGGCGGGGGACGCGAGAGTCGCGGTTCGTGAGCGATCTCGTCCAGTTCATCGAGCAGTCCGGCGCGTACGCGCCGCTGGGTTTCCTCGGGTTGTTCGCGCTGGCATCGGCGCTGACGATCTGGCGGCTCAACGCGATGACCGAGTACGGTTTCCAGGGCACGGCGCTGGGGACGCTGGTGATGCCGTTCTGCTCCGGGCTGGGCAACCTGCTCTTCGTGTACATCGTGGCCGAGCGTGGCGGGCCGTCGCGGGAGGTGTTCACCAATGCGCTGGTCAACAACACCACCAACCTCACGCTGCTCATCGGGTTGCCGGCGGTGCTCTGGGGGCTGCACGTGATGCCCGAGGCTGGGGCGACGAAGGGCGAGGGGAAGAAGGGCGGCGCTAAGGCCGCGGGCAAGGCGCAGGAGCATGAGCTCAACCGGCTTTCGCTGCTGCTGACGATCCTGGCGGTATTTTTCTTCACCGGTGCGGTCTGGGCGCTGGCGCAGGACGGAAAGTTGGATTTCGAGGACGGGCTGGTGCTGGTCGGGCTGTTCCTGTTCTGGCAGGTGGTCCATGTCTTCGAGGTGCTGAAGAACAACGTGCGGCAGAAGCAGTCGCCGAATCCGTTGCGCCTATGTTTTGACCTTCTGCTGCTCGGGGCTGGCGCGTGGCTGCTGTACGTGAGCATCGACTGGCTGGTGGGCTGGACGGAGAAACACCCGGTGGCGTGGCTGGGCGCATCGAGCTTGGGCTGGTTGAGCGGTTGGCTGATGGTGCTGCCCAACGCGCTGCTGGCGCTCTACTACGGCTGGAAACGCCGGCCGGACATCGTCTTCAGCTCCCAGGTGGGCGACGGCCACATCTGCATCCCGCTGTGCCTGGGCCTGGCGGCGATGATCAAGCCGCTGCCGGTCCCCAGGTTTTTCGAGGACTCGGCGATCGTGATCGGGGCGGCGGCGTTGGTGCACTTCGTGTGCGTGGCGACGCTGGGCCGGCTGCCGCGCCTCGTGGGCGCGGCGATGGTCGCCGGCTACGGTTGGTTCCTGTACGCCGGGCTGGTGAAGTAGCGGGAAGGTGGAGCCGCCCGCCCCGGCGGGGCGAAACAGCGCTCGCCATCGGCGGGCTAGTGGCAACGCGGTTTCGCGCAAGGTGTTTTGCGCCGCCGACAACGGGCTTGCGCCGGCCGGTCGCGCCCCCGAGCGTTGGCCGAACGCCAGCAGCGCCGCGGCCAACCGGGCAACACGCCCGGCTCCGCTTCCTCCACACCAACCGCCATGACCCGCTCCGTCGTCTCCTTCCACTACACGCTTCGCAACCAGCAGGGCCAGATGCTCGATTCTTCGATCGGGGCCGAGCCCATCCAGTATCTCGAGGGCAGCGGGCACATCATCGACGGCTTGGAGGAGGCGCTGATCGGCCTGCCCGCCGGCACCAAGCGCGTGATCATGGTCGCCGCCGAGAAGGCCTACGGCAAACGCGACCCCCAGCTCGTGCGCAAGATCGCTCGCAGTCGGCTGCCCGCCGAGAAACTCGCCGTCGGCGACATGTTCCAGACCGACGGCGGCCCGTCGGCCATCGTCACCGTCACGGCCATCGAGGGCGACGACGTCACGCTCGACGGCAACCACCCGCTCGCCGACCAGGACCTCATTTTCGACGTGGAGGTGCTCGCCGTCCGTGTGGCCAGCGAAGAGGAGCTCGCCCATGGCCATATCCATGCACCCGGACACGACCATCACCACGATGGCGAGGGTTGCTGCGGCAAACATGACCACAGCGACGGCCAACAGCACGAAGGCTGCTGCGGTGGCCATGGGCACCACGACCACGGGCACGAGGGAGACGGCTGCTGTGGAAAGCACGACCACAGCGGCGGACAGAAGCCCGAGGGCTGCTGCGGCGGTCATCATTGAGCGGGGCAGCTTACGCTTCCAGCAACGCGCCGGGCACTCGATCGAGGCCCGGCATTTTTGCGCCCCTCTTTGGCGCCGCTTGTCCGGCGATGCTGCCG
>Ga0209098_1000397_pt1 | contig 48246 bp, 40 predicted proteins | sample AD_JPNHW1_MetaG_FD_184429 | JGI IMG/M metagenome (GOLD analysis project Ga0209098, IMG submission 184429) | Active sludge microbial communities of municipal wastewater-treating anaerobic digesters from Japan - AD_JPNHW1_MetaG (SPAdes) (version 2) | ecosystem: Engineered > Bioreactor > Anaerobic...
CGTCGCCGCGCTCATTCTGCTGCCGGAATATCCCGCATTCTTCATCACAGCCAGCTGTTACCTGTACATGGTCTACTTCATCACGCTCCTTATTCCCCTCGGCAGGGGGACGTTCCGGTTTCCGCTCGAAGAGATCCGGCAGTTCTTTTCGACCCTCTACACAACCGGCATCATCCAGACCACCGACAGGTTTGCCCGGATCTTCCTGGACGCCTTTTTCATCAACTCCCGGGCACTCTGCTCGGGATTTGTGCTCATCTTTTCGCTGGATATCGTCTATGCCCTTGCATGGTACCATGCCGGGATGATCCCCCCGCCTGCCCTGCAGATCATCCTCTTCCAGGCGGTTGCAATCCTGGTCTTCTATTTTTTTCTCTGGCGGTTCGAGCCGGGCACCACGCAGTTCCGGGAGGAGATCCGCGGCATCAGGGGAGCATTTACCGGCAAGTGGTACCCGTCCTGGGCCATTACGCTCCTGTTCGGAACGGCAGCTCTCCTCGTCCTTCTCGTAATTATTTCGACGATCATCCTGCTCCCGGGCATGACCGTGCAGACGTTCCTTTCACTCTCCGGGCTAAAAAGCGTCGAGCATTTCTTCATAGTCACCGGGCTCCTGCTTGTAAGCCAGTATTTTATCGTCCGGTTCTTCCACGGGATCGCGAGCGAACGGATGGCAGCGCAGTTCTCTGAAATCCGGATCACCGCCCTCCAGTCGGTGGATGAGAAACAGGAACCGGCAGGTTCGCCTGACAACGGGAGCGAAGGGTTTGGCAAAACAATGTCCGAGGAAGAGATGCGAAACGCTGCCGGCGCCCTCCTGGAATCGAGAATTTACCGGCTTGACCGCCAGACACTCTGGGGCACCTTCCCGGTTTTTCTCGTCAACCTCGACTTTTCAGTTGTCTTCGACAAACAGGTGCTGGGCGCAATCACCGGGTACCTGAAAGGTGCGGGATTACGGGAGTCGCATAAAGAGGAATGACCGGGGCCTGTCCGGAATACAGTGACCCGGAATGGCAGAATGCGCTTTCTCCCCCGTCCATTCCGCGAGTATCACGATTACACGTTATTTATAGGTTAAGAACGCACCCTATGGTGTTGGATATGACCGAAGAAGGAGTGCGCATCGCGGAGGTGGCAGGGAGAAAAGTCCAGTGGGATCCCGCCCAGATGCGGAAGATCCAGGAGCATCCCTGTTTTTCCGAGAAAGCCTGTCATGGTTTTGGCAGGTGCCATATCCCGGTTGCGCCCAAGTGCAATATCCAGTGCAATTACTGTATCCGTGACTTTGACTGCGTGAACGAGAGCAGGCCCGGGGTGACGACACGGGTTCTCAATCCCGACGAAGCCATGGACATGGTGAAAAAAGTCATTGATAACTATTCGTATATCAAGGTGGTCGGAATCGCGGGTCCCGGCGATCCCCTTGCAAACGAGGAGACATTCGAAACCCTCCGCCGGCTCCACGAGAAGTATCCCAATGTCATAAAATGCATCTCAACAAACGGTCTTCTGCTGCCGGATAAGATTGACCTGCTCCAGAAATACGATGTCGGGAATATCACCGTAACCATGAATGCGGTTGACCCGGAGATTGGGGCAAAGATCTACCAGTTTATCGATTACAAGGGCAAGCGGTACACTGGTATCGAGGGAGCAAAGATCCTGCTCTCCCAGCAGCTCAAGGGGATCGAAGAGGCGGTAAAACGCAACATGATCGTAAAGGTGAACACGGTCTATATCCCCGGCATCAACGAAGACCACATCCCCGCAATCGCAAAGAAGGCCGGGGAGATGGGGGTCTACACGTTCAACCTCATCCCGCTCATTGCCCAATATAAGTTTGCCAATATCACTCCGCCCACCCAGGAGATGAAGAAGAAGATGCAGGACGAATGTTCGAAGTACGTCCGGCAGATGCGCCACTGCCAGCGGTGCCGTGCCGATGCGATTGGAAAACTCGGGCATGATATCCAGTCATGCATCTACTCCAAAGACTGATTTTTTCTTTAACGTTTCCGACCCTTAAAAAGCATCCGAACGGGGATTTTTTGGATTGAAAAAAAGATCCGACAGGGAAAAATCTGCTGTCCGGCCAGTTGTGAAAATCTCAGGATTTTATGTCACTAATGATCCGGTTCAATTCCTCTATCAGCAACCGGGCATTCGCCGGGTACGCATTTTCATCCATGGTCACGATCTTTCCCTTGTAGCTCACCGAATACTGGTACAGGCCGCTTCTCCCATAGTGGGAAGGATAGTTCTCTGAAAGGTTTGCAAACTTTGCCTGTTCGAATATTGAAGCAATTCTATCCAGTTCCGTCGAATTCAGCTGGATATTCCTGCTCGCGTTCCTGGTAACGATAATCCCCGCGCCATTATCGAAGATTACCAGCCGGTCCGAGGCTGAGGAAGAGCCGCCACCCCGGTAATAATCAACAAGGATGACCGGTGCTGTCTCTTCCGAAGCTGCCGGAGCCTTTCCCCCGAGGCAACCTGACGAGATACACCCGAGCAGGATTGCTGCTGCAAGTAAAAGACCTGCCAGTCTGGTTATACGATTCCCCCCTTCTGACGTACGCAGTTCCGGATGAGTTTCATGTCAGAGCTGCAGGATATCGGGTTTTGCCTGAGGCGCTGCGGACTTCCGTTCCGGGAGCACTTCTTCGAGAGCTTTTATCAGGGTGTCGATCTTCTCGTTGTTCATGGTCACACGGAACGCTGCAAGTTCTGCGGCGTTCATGATCATGATCCCTTTCTTTTTCATCGGTACGCCATGGTCATTGACCGGGTTGATGTCGATTGCAAGCGACGCCGGGCGGTTCTTTGTCTTCGGGAGCCGGATGAGGTTGACACCTTTGACACTGGTCGCCTTGCGCTCCCAGTCCTGTCCTTCGTCAATGAATGTCCTGAGCTGTTCCGTGATTTCCATGGTAAGAACTTATAATTCATACCTATTAAAAGCCTGTCGGGAATACCGAGGGCCTCATGCATGAAATACTGTTCCGCGCCTGAAAGTATCGCTACTGGTTTCATGATACCGGACAGTATCGGAATACTCTTGCCATGACCGCTATATTGAACCATAAACGCTGCAGTACCCTTGTTCCATGCCCGGGTTCACCCTGAAGGATGACCAGCACTTTACCCTCGACCTTACACTTTCATGCGGCCAGGTCTTCCGCTGGGAGAGGCAGCCGGATGGCTGGTGGACAGGTGTTGTCGGTGACCGGGTGATCCGGATACGACAGGAGGGCAACCGGCTGGAATACTCCGGCGCCGGACGGAAGTTCATTACCCACTATTTCGCTCTCGATACAGACCTTCCTGCAATTGTCTCCTCGTTCGATCGCGATCCCGTTATCCATGCGGCAGCAGAACAATGCCGGGGGCTGCGCCTGATCCGGCAACCGCCGTGGGAGTGCCTCGTATCCTATATCTGTGCGACTAATTCCAACATCCCGATGATAAAAAAACGGATCGAACATATTGCGCAGAGGTTTGGTACCCCCATAGAGAGGGGGGAAAAAGTATGGTACGGATTTCCGGGGCCTGCCCGGCTCGCAGGCTGCTGCGATTCCATCCTCTCCGAGTGCAAAATGGGATACCGGGGACCGTACCTGCGAGAGACCGCATGTGCAATTCCTGACGAGAGCGCATGGAAGCGATCCATCGCTTCCCTTCCCTATCCGGATGCCCGGAAGGAACTGATGAAGCTGCAGGGGGTGGGGCCGAAAGCCGCCGACTGCATCCTGCTCTTCTCGTTCCAGAAATACGAGGCGTTCCCGGTCGATGTCTGGATCCGGCGCATCATGCGGGACCATTACCTCCCGTCGCTCCTGAAAGAGAAATCCCTTTCCGGGCGGGAGTATGACGCGATCCTGAGGTTTGCGAAGGAGCATTTCGGAGAATACTGCGGGTACGCACAGGAATATCTGTATGCGGCACGCGGGCCGGAGGCAAAATAGCAATATCCGATGAATAGTAGTATCCAATTGTGTGTGCGAAAAAAAGAGATGCGGGGCAGGGAGGGATGCCTGCCGGGTTATGTCCCGATATCCCAGCTGCAGAGGTATTTTTTCTGCTCTTCCGTGATCGTATCGATCGAGAGCCCGAGGGAACCAAGTTTCAGCCGTGCAACCTGTTCGTCGATCTCCTGCGGAACATCGTAGACCCCACCCTCCAGACTCTCCCCGTTCTTTGCGATGTACCGTGCACAGAGCGCCTGCAGGGCGAAACTTAAGTCCATGACCTCGATCGGGTGGCCCATGCCCTTGGGTGTTGCGAGGTTGACCAGCCGGCCTTCCGCAAGTACATGGATGGACTTCCCTTTGAGAAGGAATGTCTCGATCCCTTCGCGCTGGATGACCTTGTCGGCATGCTTTGCCAGGTACTCCATGTCGATCTCGACATTGAAATGACCGGCATTGGAAAGGATTGCCCCGTCCTTTAATTTCCTGAAATGGCGGGCGGTAATAACGCTGGTGTTCCCGGTTGTCGTGATAAAGATGTCACCGATCTCCGCTGCCTTCTCCATGGTCATGACATGGAACCCGTCCATGTGTGCTTCGAGAGCCCGCCGCGGGTCGATCTCGGTCACGATGACTTTCGCCCCAAGTCCGTGCGCCTTTCTCGCAAGTCCGCGGCCGCAGAAACCGTACCCTGCGACGACCACATACTTCCCCGCGATCAGGGAATTTGTGGTGATCATGATGGAGGTAAGCGCACTCTCCCCGGTCCCGTGCACATTGTCAAAGAACCGTTTCATCGGGGTGTCGTTGACTGCGATCACCGAGAACTCCAGCTTGCCTTCCGCTGCCATAGCCCGGAGCCGGTGGATGCCGGTTGTTGTCTCCTCGCATCCTCCGATAACCGTCTTTAAAAGGTCGCGGCGTTTTGTGTGGAGGTAATGGATCAGGTCCATCCCGTCATCGATGGTGACAACCGGGCCTGCATCGAGAACCTTCTCGATTGCGGCATAGTATTCTTCGACGGTGCAGGCGCGCTTCGCATAGCACCGGACGCCCTTTACCTTATTCAGCGCTGCCGCAACATCGTCCTGCGTCGAGAGCGGGTTGCAGCCGGTGATATGGACCTCTGCCCCCCCGGCGGCAAGCGTCCTGACAAGGTTTGCAGTCTTTGCTTCGACATGCAGCGCCATACCTATCGTCATGCCTTTGAAAGGCTTCTCTTTTCCAAACTGTTTTTTTATCGTGGCGAGCACCGGCATGAACTGGGCCGCCCATTCAATTTTCAGATCTCCTGAACCCATGCGAGCACCATGAAGCGGGATCTTCCTCCCGCTTTTTCGTATCATTCCATATGAAAGAGCACCGGAAAGGACATAAACCTCCCCCTGTCGTGTATCCGATTTGGAAAAGTACAACTATGCAGTCTGCATACCGGTATACGATGGTACTGACACGGAGGATCATCCCCTGCCTCGATCTCAAAGACGGCAGGGTCGTCAAGGGCACAAATTTTCTCCAGCTGCGCGATGCCGGAGACCCGGTGGAACTGGCCGGGCGGTACAACGAGCAGGGCGCCGATGAGGTTGTCTTCCTTGATATCACCGCATCGAAAGAGAAGCGCGGTATCATCGTCGAGGTCATAAAAAGGGCTGCCGACGAACTCTTTCTCCCCTTAACCGTCGGGGGCGGCATCCGCACCCTCGACGATATCCAGCAGATCCTCCGGGCCGGGGCAGACAAGGTCAGCGTGAACACGAGCGCAGTCCATGACCCGTCGCTGATCACCCGGGGTGCGGAATCGTTCGGCACGCAGTGCATGGTCGTTGCCATGGATGTCCGGCGGAATTACACCCCGAATCCTGATGGAACGCCTATCACCCTTCCTGATGGGAAGACCTGCTGGTACGAAGTCGTGATCTACGGAGGGAGCAAACCAACCGGCATCGACGCTGTCCGCTGGGCGCAGGAAGCGGAGCAGCGGGGGGCGGGCGAGATCCTGTTGACAAGCATGGAGACCGACGGCACGAAAAAAGGGTTTGACATTCCGGTCACGGCAGCGATATCGGAAGCGGCCGGCATCCCCGTCATCGCAAGCGGCGGGGTAGGTACGCCCGATCACTTCTTTGAGGGTTTTACTGCCGGAAAAGCGGATGCCTGCCTTGCGGCAAGTGTCTTCCACTACGGTGAATTCACGGTACGGGATGTAAAAGAGTATCTTAAGGAAAGGGGTATCCCGGTACGGCTCTGAGATCGAGCTCGACCGCGACAACCGGGTGCTCGAGCTCGAAAGCAACGAGCACGGCCGGATGAATCTCGCCAAAGATGCCCACAGTTTTTCCGTTAACGACGATATCGGCACGTCTCCCCTCAATAAAGGCCGGGTCATCTGATTCCTTCACTGAATACTCAACCGAGAGCTCGTGCAGCACGGCGTCGACGCAGGCATAGGCTTCCGAGAAGTCTGCGTCCGGGTGCGTGCTGACGCCTGCTGCCTGCTGGTGTGTCTTGCAGTCCAGCACCACGTCCCCTGTTGTAAAGAGGCGCTGGGGAAGTTCGCGGCGCCTGTTTATCGTCAGGAATTCGAGGAGCAGGGGGATGAGATCGGTCCGTACAACCGTGTTCTCGATGCTGATCGGGTGCATCACGTGGAGGGTGCCCGGTCTCTCCTGCCGCTGCATCCGCCGGAAGAGAACGTCCTCGTTTGTCAGGGTGAACGGCATCACTTCAAGATACGAAAGGCCGGCGAATACTTCCCGGACAAGCGCGGCATTGACCTGCACCGGGTGGGGTTTTCCAACGGTGAACGTCTTCGGGGGCCTGCTCTCCAGCTTGTCGTAGCCGTAGGCAATGGCAACGTCTTCGAAGATGTCCCAGTCATGCATGATATCGGCGCGGTAGCAGGGTACCTGCACCTTCACCCGGTCTGTACCCGCCGGTTCAGCACCGAAGCGCATTCTCCTGAGATACCCGGCCATCGAACCGGGTGTGAGCGTAACTCCGAGGATCCTGGAGCATTCGGAGACAGAAACCTCGCGTTCGGCAGGGGCGAGGGTCGGGGTCTGCACGCCATCGATCGCCACGCTCTCGATTGTTGCGCCGGCCTCCGCCATTGCCGTACAGATGATGTTCACCGCAACGCCAACCGCTCTCGTATCGGTGCCGGTGGTATCGAGGAGGATGTTCTTCGTATCGATGGTGACCCGGGTCCGTTCGCCGTTGATGATCGGTGGGAACGAGAGGACATGGTCGTCCCGGTCAACGATGAGCGGGAAGAGCGGGAAGTCTTTCACGATCTTTGCATAGTCCCGCCCCTTCGGGTGCCGCTCCAGGATCTCATCCATGGTCATCTCTTCAGTGTAATCGAGGGGTACGAACTTCCGGCTCCTTGGCGATGCGAGGTACCGGAACGGCGGTTTCACGGTATCCATGTCATGGATCCCGATGGCAACCTTGCTCCTGCCCCGGCCAACCGCCCAGTGGAGCGACTCCTGCAAGGACATGATGCTCTGGATCGATTCGTCATCGAACGAGACATCCCGGATCACGGCAGCCCCGAGCACGGGGCGGATGCCCGCGAGTTTCGGATCGACAGTGAAGGATATTCCCGAGGGCTTGACCGGGTATGACGGCACTCCGGTCTCGATCCCGAGATAGCCACGCATGGCCCGCGCAACACCTTCCGGGGAGAAGAGATCGGGACGATCCGGGAAGAATTCTACGTCGACGTGGTTCTCCTCGATCCGTTCAATATCCGAGCCGATCAGGGGAACCTTCTCGATGATCGTTTTCCTGTCAGCCTTTGTGAGACGTTCGAGATACTTGTAGGGGAGGGTGATGACCGCCATCTCAGATCCCCTCCTTTGCCCGCCACAAAACGGGCGTCTCGCGCAGGAACGCGACATCGCTCTTGTGCAGGAGCCGGAGATCCTTGAGCCCCAGACGGAGCATCGCGATCCGGCTTACGCCAAGCCCCCATGCGAGCACAGGGCAGGTGATCCCGAGCGGGGCGGTGACCTCCTCGCGGAAGACCCCGGCGCCGCCCATCTCGATCCAGCCGATCCCGTCCACGTACACTTCCGCATCAAGGCTCGGCTCGGTATAGGGATAGTACGAGGGTTTGAACCGGACGCTTGCAAAGCCCATCCGGTTATAGAACTCCCGGAGGATTCCCAGCAGGTTCCCGAACGTCACATCCTCGTCCATGACGATCCCCTCAAGCTGCTCGAACTCGGCAAGGTGCGTTGTGTCGATCGTCTCCCGGCGGTAGACTCTGCCGACGGCAAACGCCTTGACCGGCGGTTTTGGATTTTGCGCCAGGTACTGGATCGACAGGCTTGTCGTGTGGGTGCGAAGAACGCACTGTTCGGCCTTCTCCTCTTTCCAGGCGCCCCCCCAACCGGTGGATGAGGTCTTCCCGCCGGAGATGTGCATCGCCTTCACCTTCTCCCAGCCCTGCGGGAGCGGGAGAGTCTCCTTTAAGTAGAACGTATCCTGCATCTCGCGGGCGGGATGGTCCTGCGGCTGGAAGAGCGCATCGAAATTCCAGAAGCACTGCTGGACGATGCCGCCGTAGAGTTCGGTGAAACCCATTTCGAGGAGGATCTCCCGCATCTCGGCAATGATCCGCTGGTAGGGATGGACCTTGCCGGGATACGCCTTCCTCGGGAGCTTGGTGACGTCATACCTCCGGAGGTTGAGATCTCTCCACGCACCGGAGATGATCTGTTCCCGGGTGAGGGTGCCGGTCTCTTCCCGGAGATCAAGGCCTTCATTCACAAGGCCGAGTCCTCCAGGAGTTATCTCAATGACGTAACGGACGGTCTCGGTCTCCTGCAGGATCCCGCGCCTGATGAGTTCCTTTGTCTTTGGGTCCGATGTGGAGGGATTTTTCAATGCAGCCTCATCGGCATCGGTAGAAGCACCGGGGATTTTTACGACAGCGGTTCCATCCACTTTAACAAGCCCCTTCTTGCGCAGCTGGCCAAACCCGATCCTGAATGCTGGATGCTTTTTGAGATCGTCCAGTGTTGTGCCCGGTGCGATACTGCGGAGGAGCCGGGTCTCGGGAAGTCCTTCCTTTGCATAGACTTTCCCTTCATCGGTGAACGCAAACTCCCTTGATGCAACCCGAACGATGGTGGCAAGATTCTTGTCCATAAGCAGGTGCGCCCACTGCACCACGGCTTCCGGGGTCGCTCCCATGACGGACGCAAGGTGCGGGGCATCCGCTTTCTTCTCCATTCCAAGGGTTGCTAGCAACCGTTTCTCGTTCTGCGTGAGTTCTGCCATGTCACACCCTGATTTTGTCTCCTGCCGCGTCCATCTTTTCACGGAAATCCTTTAAGAACGCAACAACCCGCTCCGCGGTCTCCTTCTTGCACTGCCCGCAGGTGATCTCGCCTGATGTGCACTTCCGCCGGATCTCGGCGAGCGCCGCATCGTCCGTTACCATGTGGAAGAGGTTGAGAAGATACAACGAACACTTGTCCGGTTCCCCGCCGAGACGCTTCTGCTCCTCAAGGGTCATCCTCCCACCGGTGATCCCGCTCATCACCTTCTTTCTTACGACTGCCTCCGGCTCGTAGAACGAGATGATGCTCTCCGGGATACTGCTTGACATCTTGCCGCCGGTGAGGCCGGGCATGAAGATATGGTACGTGGACGAAGGCGTGAAGAATGCATAACCTCCATGCGCCCGTTCGATCTCCCGGACTTTCCCTTTCACATCGGCACACTGCACCCCTTTGATGTCAACATGCCCTTCGTACTTCTTAGCGTGGGGGAAGGCCTTCTTCACCGCTTCCAGCGCCGCTTCCGGTGCGTTCTTGGACCGGACACTGATGTACCCGTCACGTTCCTCGACCGTGAACATCCGCATCTTGTGGGCAATGCCCCGTGTTAACCGGAGGTGGGGATCCTGGTCGACACCGACCGGCACGATTGTCGGAGCGGGTTCCCGGTCAATCTGGGGGTAGAGGATATCTGCAACCTGGGTAATCACGGCGTCCGCGTGGGCAAGATCCGTCTCCGGGCTGAACCCATAGATTGCGGAAAGCTCAGAGAAATTAACCTTTGTCGCGGCTTCGAATGCGAGATCCTTGAGCCGCTCGTTCCTGCTCTGGAAATAGGTGGTTCCTTCAAACCCGAGCGCATACAGGCAGGCAAGGTACTCCCTGCCGAACTCCCGGCATTTCTCCCATGGCATATTCCTGACTGCATGTGCCTCACGGTCCGCGATCGTGACATACCCGTTGCCGCCCTGCTGCACGTGCCAGACAACCTCCTTCATGACCATCAGGTGCCCGAGATGCGGGTGACCGCTCGGCATAAAGCCCGTCAGGATATGGAACGGGGTCCTGTTCCGGATCGCATTCGCAATCTGCCCGTAGTCCCGGTGCCCTCGCACGATCCCGCGCCGGAAAAAGTACGGGATCTCCGGAAGGTCGGTGATGACGGGAGCGATCGGTTCGATCCCGAATTCCAGGAAGAGTTTTTCAATGTCGAAAGACTGGTTGCTCGACCAGGGATTTATGTCGGATGCCATGGAAAAATTTCCGCTCACAGTTTGATTCTGGCAAATTCGGTATACTGAATGCCGTTAGTATGTACACAGCCAAATAACATCTTCTTTTTGACACTATGGGCAAGGCGGACTGAACGCGAGATCGTGCTCATGGGAAGGGCGGAATCCTGTCTGACTGCATGGACGAGCATCTCGGAATGGACCTTCTGCCCCGAGTAGACACGGAAATGGTGGCCGAACTTGTAACCGGTCTTCGGTATATACCCGAGCTTCCGGAGGGCGGTGTATACGACAGTTTTATAGGCGAACTCGCCGTCTCCCTCACATGCCCGGCGGAAGTATTCCTCTTCTGTCAGGACATTGTCTCCTTCCCTTACTGAGAGTACATGTTCCTCAATGAGATAGCAGGTTTCCAGCGGGGAGAAGATGACGCGGGTATCGTCAAACCGGCTTCCCAGCCATGACTGTTCAAACGCGGATCCGGGGGGAATCCTGGCAATCACGGTTTTGCCGGTAATAATACCGGTCGCGGGCGGATATTCCGGTTGTCCCGGTACAGCCGGCAGCGTATGGAGTTTCACCTCGTAATAGGTAATCTCGTCCTCGTCATCGACAACGGCAAGGACATACAACTTGCGCAGGTTATGGGCGGTTGTCGCTTCAAGGATGAGGTCCTCAAAATGGATCGGGTCCCGCTCGGAGACTACCCTGACAAGGTACAGGGATTCGCCTTTGCCCGGCTTCTGCCCGCGACGGAATACCCGGAAATCATGAGGCCCGGTCTGGACCGAGTACCCGCGTTCACGGATGTCACGGTACACGAGGTAGCTCCGGACAAGGCCGGGCTTCCGGGCAAAAATTGCGAGCAGTGCATCGAAATCGTATCCTTCGACAACGATCTTCCCCCGGTACATGAGGTACAGCGCCTCATGCGGGGCGAGCACCAGACCTCCACCGTCCTTGCGCCCGTACCCCCCCTGCTCGTACAGTGCATGCCCTTCCCTGCCGCAGCGCACGGCATTGCCGTCAAATACTGCCTTCACCGGGATTACTATTTGCCCTCTCTGGTAATAAGGGAGCGGGGGGTATTACGCCACAAGTTTTTTCATGCGGTACCGGAAGAAAACCGCGGATATAAAAACCGGAAACAACAACGCTATTGCCGTGATTGTATCTCATAAGTATGCCTTAAGGAACGTAAGCCCTGGAAATACCGGCATCCGTTCAGGTATTGTGATACTATAGGATACAATTCGGGAATTTTTCCCCGGATGGAAATACCAGGATTATGGGATGGCGTTGGACGTGAGAAACCGGAAGAGTGATCCCCATGTACTCAGGATTGCAGGATTCCTGAAACGTTCATCCGTAAACGGGCCCGGCATCAGGTCGGTTGTCTGGGTACAGGGCTGTCCCATTCGTTGCGAGGGTTGCTTCAACCCGGCACTCTGGGATGAGAACGGCGGCAGGGTTGTGGCTGTTCACAGGCTTTCTTCAGCGATACTGTCGACAGCGGGGATCGACGGGGTCACGTTCTCCGGGGGCGAACCGTTCTTCCAGGCGGAAGCCCTCGCAAACCTTGCAGAGGCGATCCGTTCCCATGAGCTCTCTGTCGTGACATTCTCGGGATACCCGTACGATCTCATTGCCGGTTCCCGCAATGCCGCGTGGATACATCTCCTGGACGAAACGGATCTCCTCATATCCGGACCGTACCCTGCACAGCAGGCATCCAATAACAATCCCGGATATCCCGCCGGTAAGGAGTTCCATTTTCTGACCGGCCGGATCAGGCCCGATACCCTGAATAACGGCAGAACACCTGCAACTGTTGAATACACGATTTCTGCGGATGGCACGGTACTTGCGACCGGATTTCCCGGTCCTGCCCTTGGCGACCGGATCCATGCACTCGGGATACCAAGGGGCTTCTGAAATGTCGCACTTCAGTCGGATCAAAACGCAGTTCAGGAACCGGGATGCTCTCGTTGCATGTCTTACGGACATGGGGTTTGTCATCGGGACCGATACTACGATCCGGGGATACCGGGGTCTCATCAACGTGGATATTGCAGCAAAAACCAGCCAGGGCTGCGACATCGGGTTTGTCAAAAATGCCGACGGTTCGTATGACATGATCGGCGACTGGTGGGGAAAGGGCGGGAAAAAGGACCAGGAACTGGGAAAGGCGCTCGAAGAGCAGGCAGGGAAGATCCAGCAGGAATACGCCCGCCGCGTTGTCATCGAGGAGACAAAAAAGGAAGGGTTCAGCATTGTCCGCGAAGTGGAAGAGGATGACGGTACTATCCGCATTGTAGTACGACGGTGGGTACCATGAAAGAGGGCATGGAACCGGATTTTGCCGGAATGCTCTCCGTCTCCCTGCGGGCACGGGTGACCCTCATGGTCGTCGTAACGGAAGAGGAGGAGCGGGCAGTCATGCAGGTACAATCGGTCTGCACGGGCTGGAACCCTCCCCGGCAGTGCCTTGTCTGGAATATCGTTGACGGGTTTACCGCGGACAGGAACGGCAACGGATTTTCCTCGCAGTCGCGCGATCCCATCACCGTTCTTGAGAATATCGGGAAATCTGACGAGAATGCGGTCATCGTTCTTCTGGATTTCCACGAGTTCTGGAACAATCCCCAGGTCAAGCGCATGATAAGGAACCTTGCCCAGAAGTCACGGTATAACCGCCGCACGGTCGTTATCGTGACCCCGTCGCAGAAAGTACCCGATGAGTTTCGCGACGATGCCGTTGTCGTCCGTCTCCCGCTCCCGTCCGCTGCCGAACTCTTACAGGAACTCGAATCACTGATCCAGACAAGCGGGGTTCCCTGCACGCTGTCGAAGACCGGGCGTGAAAAACTGATCCAGGCAGCGCTTGGTATGACGCTCAACGGGGCGCGCCGGTCATTTTCCAAGGCAATAGTAACACACGGGGGTATAGACGACCGTGACATTGATCTTGTCGTAGCGGAAAAGAAGGATATCATCCGCCGCACCGATGCACTCGAGTTCTACAGCTCGGTCGAGAGCGCGGAGAACGTAGGCGGACTCTCGGTACTCAAGGACTGGCTGCGCCTCCGGGAAAGGGCATTTACCGAGGAGGCCCGCTGTTACGGCCTGCCGGCACCGAAAGGGATTGCCCTCATCGGGATCCCGGGAACCGGCAAGAGCCTGACGGCAAAGATGATCGCTGACCTCTGGCACCTCCCGCTCCTGCGCCTCGATGCCGGAGCGCTCTTCGGGAGCCTTGTCGGGGAGTCCGAGGAACGGACGCGGAAGGCACTTGCCGTTGCCGAGACCATTGCCCCCTGCATTCTCTGGATTGACGAGATGGAGAAGGCGTTCTCGTTCGGGAGCGGCGACTCAGGGACAAGCCAGAGGGTCTTTGCCCATCTCCTGACCTGGATGCAGGAGAAGACCGCCCCCTGCTTTGTGGTGGCAACAGCAAATGATATCTCCGCACTCCCGACCGAGCTCCTGCGGAAAGGGCGGTTCGACGAGATCTTCTTCCTCGACCTGCCGAACCCGGACGAGCGGCGGGAGATCTTCTCCGTCCACTTAAAGAAGCGGACCTGTGTCCCGTCGGACTTCAACCTGGACCTGCTCGCCAGCGAGAGCGAGGGGTTTGTAGGCGCTGAGATCGAGCAGGCCATCATCGACGCGATGTATATCGCGTTCAACGACCGGATGCGGGCAGTCACAACCAATGACATCCTCCGGTGCATCCGAAAGCAGGTTCCCCTGTCCATATCCCAGCGGGAGACAGTAACCGGCCTTCGCAACTGGCTCTCGGAGGGACGGGCAGCATCGGCTTCGTCAAATATAAGGCGGCGTCCCGAAACGGACCGGACCCGGGTCATCGCGCTCGAAGCAACCCCGGAGTCCCCGTGATCCTGCCATGCAGCAACCGTGCCCTGTACGACGACCGGATCCTGCGGTTCACGTCCCGTTTTTTGATGACCTGTTCCGTGCATGGCACCTGAAAAAAAATGCAAAACAAGCCCGGTCGGGAGATCGGAACGCTGCCCGGCTCGTTGCCTGCCAGTACTGCAGCTGCCCGGACGGGAGCGCCGAAGCCTGTCTTGGTTCTCTCTTATCGGAAAACACGGATCCGGTTATCAGGGATGCAATCTGCGAGGAGGCACTGGAATCCGGTAGCGACCTGTTATTGTCGGCAATCCGGAATTTCCGGGTCATCCCGTCAACAACGGCCGGGCAGGCCCTGTTCTTCTATGCAACCGGGCGGATCTCCGAGTACCAGGACCTGGCAGGGAAGAAAGGTCACACGGTGCTGCGGAAAGCATATACCGGTGCGAACGAGGAGATCCGGGGGCACGTCCGTGCTGCTGCGATCCGGTACCGCGCCGAGGCAATTTTTGCCGATGCAATCCTTCATTTAGAGAATCCTGACCCCGCGCTGCACCTCTCGTTCCAGGAATGGAAGATTGCCGTTGTCGGGTTGATTGCGGCGTCCCGTTATGCTGAACTGTACCGGCTTCTCCTCGATGCTCCTGTCCCTTATTCGCTGCATGCAATCCTTGCCCTGAAGGAGGCCGGCTGGAAACCTGCAAACAGGTCTGTTCGGGAGCTCTGGGAGAGGGTGGCAGGATCGGCCCCGGAACGCTGGACCTTTCCGGTCCTGCCGGCTCGTGAGCATTCGGTGCTTGTGGGTCCCGACACCCGGACACGGTTCCTTGCGTTCTCCCCGGATGGATCGCTCCTGGTCACATCCGGGAACACGGGGACCATCCGGATCTGGGATGTTCTCAGGGGAGAACTGGTCTCATCATCGGAAAATGACGGAAACGCGGGGAGCTGCCCGGTATTTTCACCGGACGGGCACCTCCTCCTTTCCTGCAGCAGGGACGGCATCTTAGCCTGCCGGGAAATTCCATCCTGCCATATCCGTTTCATAATCACGGGATGCAGCCGTAACGGGTGTGCCATTGCAATCTCCGGGGACAACCTGGTGGCAGCATATGCAAAGACGGAAGGGGGGATCGGCATTGTGACACTGCCGGATGGCTGTCCTGCCGGGTCCAACAGTGCCGGGGATTTCAAGGTAACAGCTCTTGCATTCAGCCTGGACAACAAACGGATTGTATGCGGTTCTCCTGACGGCACGATCCGACTGATCGCGGTTGCCGACGGGAGCGTGCTATGGACCTCGTCGTGTGGTTCCGGCAGGATAGGGCAGATCGCGTTCCTAGCCAAAGAAGAGGGTACCGGAATTATCGCTATTGCCGGAAAGTACCATCCGGTATTCCTTGATGAAGAGACCGGATTCTGCATACGGAAAATTGGAATACCGGCAAAGAAGCCCCGGACCGCGTCCCTGTCGGCTGACAGCCGCTGGATTTTTGTTACCTGTGAGGATGACAGCATCAGTGTCTTCTCCACCGACAGATCCAAGCCTGAAACAGTCATTCCCGCACGGAATGGGGGAGCGGCTTCTGCTGCGTTCATCCCCGGGCAACGGATCGCAGTCACTGGAGGGATCAACGGGATTGTCCGGATCTTCCGGTTCGGGAACGATGCACCCGACCGGATGTTTACCGCCCATGGCGACTGGATCCTTGCCCTTGCGGTATCACCGGACGGAAAAATCCTTGCCAGCGCCGGCTGGGACGGGACGACAAAACTCTGGAGCCTGCCGGATGGTAATCTTCTCCGGTCCCTGGATGCGCACAGCGGTTCCCATACGTGCCTTGCCGGATCCGGAGACGGAACCGTGCTTGCAGTGGGAACCAGCGAAGGACTTGTCCGGTTCTGGCGCCTGCCTGAGGGGGAATATCTCTCTTCCATGGACGCGTTTACCGGATCCGTCAGGGCAATTGCGGTAAACAGTGACGGGACGCTGCTTGCCACCACCGGGTCGGATGCAACAGTCAGGATCTGGGGACTTCCGGGCGGATCCCTCATCACAACCCTCCAGGGGCTGACAACCGGGACATACTGCCTTGCCTTTACGCCGGACAACAGGGGAGTGCTTGCAGGAGGCTGGGATAATACCGTCCGTCTCTTCGGATTACCGGATGGAGCTCTCCTCCGTACATTCGCCGGTCATGCCAACATAATCACCGGCATCGCAGTCGCACCTGACGGCACAGGTTTTGTCAGCGGGAGCTTTGACGGTTCGTGCCGGATCTGGGATCTTGCGGGCGGGGACAGCCCGATTCCCTGCAAGGGGAGCGGGAAGGAGATCGATGCAGTTGCAATCTCAGCGGACGGTTTACTCATTGCCGCAGCGGAACGTGATGCCACAATCAGGATCTTTAATCGTAATAATGGTACTTTCCTGTATACCCTGACCGGGGCAACGTCACGGATCACCGGGCTTACCTTCATCACTGATGGGAATCTCCTCGTTGCTTCGGGATCGGACGGATCGGTCTCCTGTTTCAGCACCTCCACCCGCACCCATATCCGGAACTTTTCAGCCCATGCAGGGAAAATCTGCGGTCTAGCCAGAGCAGCCGGGAGCGATGTTGCGGTAAGCGCGGGAACCGACGGGACGGTCCGGCTCCTCTCCCTCCCGTTTTCGGCACCGCTCTCTTCTATGAACCCGGACATTGTTCCGGTTATTGCCCAAAAGGTGCGCGATCACCATGGGCGCAGGGAAAGCCAGCAGTGGGAATTTCTCATATCCCTTCTTGCACTGAAGTTTTCCAGCGAGATCTGCATATGCAGCCCGCTTCCTTCCGTCGGAGAACTCGACATCATGATTGTGGGGTGAATAATTCTGCGCAGGCTTGGTATTGACTTCGGGGCATCGGAAACCGTCATCGTCGAGGTCTCCGGATCTGCGGACACCATGAAAGTTTCACCAACAGTGTCCGAACAGAACCTTGTCCACATGAGGGAGGACGGTTCCCGCATCAGGGGACATGAGGTCGTGGAAACTGGTCTTTTGGAATCCAGCTCAACCGCCCGGCACATGAGGCATTTCATCCTTACCGGAAGCCCGGTGGCGGTACGGTCCGGCGGGTACGCTGCGACGTACCGGGAACTGGGGCGGGAATTCCTTGTATCCCTGATCGGGAGCGTGGCAGGCCGTGGAGAGCGCGTCCGGGAGGCGGTCTTTTCCCTGCCCCATGGTGCACCTGCCCGGTACCGCGAGTGGGTAGCATCAGTCGCTGAAGAGACCGGGATACCGGAGTATTTCTTTATCGATGAGATTACGGCTGCGACCATCGGCTATGGTGTTCCCCTTGAAACGGACCGGGCAGTCATGCTGATCGACTTCGGAAGCGAGAACCTTGCGGTCACGGTTGCGTATCCCGGGCAGCTGTCAGCAGGAGAGGATCTGGACAGCCATGTTATCGCCTCTGCGATTGCGGATACCGGCGGGCAGGATATCGACCGTTGGATTGCCGACGATTTGCTCGTGCGCTGTTCCGGTGGAGTACACCCGGGAACCCGGACCCGGCCTGACGGCCTCGTTGCCGCCTGCAAAACGGTAAAAGAAAAACTCTCGGTCTGTGACAACGCCACTGTGCAGGCGAGAGACCGGATCTCCGGCAAAACGATCCGGGCCACGCTTACAAGAAAAGATCTTGAGGCGATCCTTTGCAGGCAGGATCTTTACGAGACACTTGACCGCACGATTACACGGGCCTGCGATCTTGCACAAGCACGGGGGTATGAACCCGGCCGGATCCAGTATGTCCTTTTGACCGGGGGTGGATGCCTCATCCCTTCAATCATGGATGCGGTAGTAACCCGGTTTGGCAGGGAGAAGATCAGATGCGATTCTCCCCGTTCAGCGATCGCTGTCGGTGCTGCCCTGTACCGGGCAGGGGCTGGCAGTTCCCGGTCGCTTGCGCGCGATTATGCCCTCCGTTACTGGGATGCGGGAACCTCGCGTCACGAGTACCGGTACGTTGTAAGGCGTGGTACTGCATACCCGACAAAACAGGATACCGCCCGGGTCCTGATCAGTGCTGCGTATGACGGGCAGACCCATCTCGGGTTAGCCCTGTATGCATTCGGGGATGGGCGGACGGACAACGGATCCCTGGATATCGAGCTGGTCACTGATCCGGCCGGAAAAACCTGCTGCATTGAACAATCCGGGGATATGCAGACGGACAGGGCAACCTGGATCAATGAAGCGGATCCAACGATCCTTATCGCAAATCCCCCCGGCCAAAAAGGGGAGGTCCGGTTCGAACTTGTCTTTACGATCGATTCACGGGGCATCCTGCGTCTCACTGCCCGCGATGTAAAGACCGGATCGATAATCCTTGAGAACCATTCTTGTGCAAAACTGACATAAAACAACAGACGGAGTCATTGGTATGGAGATGGAAGAACTGGAAATCACGATACCGCGCGACGGGACCGTCCAGGTACGCACAAAAGGAATGAAAGGCAGCGCATGCGTTGCAGCAACAAAAGAACTTGAAGAAGCTGTCGGAAGCCTCGTTGCGAGGAATTTTACGGCAGATTATTTCAGCGAGGACCGGAACACGGAACTCCGGCAGAATTGTGTCGGAAATGGCACTTACAGGAACCGCTGACAGGGGCGGGAGCCGGGTCTTCTACATAATCCCGACACGGCCATATATTCCATGGATTAAAAAAAGAGAAGATCTCACATCTTGATATCTTTAACAAGGGGTTTGATATCGATCCAGATGATGAGTTCATTCACTTCCTTGTCTTTTACATTAACCTTCTTTTTTATGATCCCGAGGATCGAGGTGTCATCCTGATCGACGGATTCTGACGTCGTGTCGACCTGGCTCATCTCAAACGTCGAAACCGATGAGACATCGTCCACGAGAATTCCCATTTTTGAATGGGTGATCTTCTCGTCCAGCACGATGATCCGGGATGCTTCCACTGCAACGTTGACGGTCTCGTTGATGTTGAGGCGCTGCTTGAGATCCACTATTGTCGTGATCTCGCCCCGCAGGTCGATGATTCCCTTAACATAGGGTGGGGTGTTGGGAAGTTTTGTGATGGTGGTGTACTCCACCACCTCTTTGACATCAAACAGGTCTATGGCAAAGTGCTCCTTTCCCAGGATGAACTCCACGACCTGGATGATTTTCTGGGCGCCTTTGCCCGTGTCTCCACCGGAGAGCTTCACGGGATTCTGGGTGTTTTCAGTCGCTGATTTTACTGACATCTAAAACACCCCCGCTTCAGACCGTGAACTTAGCCATCTCTTTGGAGACGTTCTCCACGATCTTGTTAAGGTTGTCAACCACTTTGTTGATTTCGTTGATGGACGCCGTAGCCTCTTCCGTTGCAGCGGCAGAGTTGCTTGCCTCCTTGCTGGTTCCCTCGACCTGGCTGCGCACCTCGTGGATGCTTGCGGTGATCTCTTCGGTAGTCGCCGCCTGCTCTTCGGCAGCAGCCGCAACCTCGGACGCCGCGCTTGCAACCTTCTCGGCTGCGTCCTTGATCTTGTTGAACGAGTCGAGCGCTTCGCGTGACATCTCTGCACCCTTGGTCACCAGTTCCTTGGATCCCTCGGTTGCAGTCGCGGCATTCTTGGTCGCCTTGTTGAGTTCGTTGATCATCTGCTCGATCTTCTCGGCGCTGGAACGGGACTCCTCGGCAAGCGATTTGACCTCGGATGCGACGACAGCAAACCCTCGCCCTGCATCGCCGGCACGCGCCGCTTCGATGGCGGCGTTGAGGGCGAGCAGGTTGGTCTGGTTGGCAAGGTCGCGGATGAGCACGACGATCTTGGTGATGTCTGCCATCTGCTTCTCGATCTCTTTCACGATCTCAAAGACCGTCTCGGTGGATGCCGAGATATCCTCCATGCTCTGTTCGACCTTCCCGACAAGCACTGCCCCGCTCTTGGAAGATTCGTTGGTCTGTTTCGACTGGTTGGAGACGTTCTCCATGCTGGAGGTGACTTCCTCGACGGCAGCACTCATATCTTCCATCGCCTTGAGCACCTGGGCGATGCCCTGCGAAGACTTCTCCGCATTCTCGTTGACCTTCTGGGTTCCTATCGCGATCTGGTTTGCGCCGGTCGAGATCTCGTTTAAGCTTGCCGCAGCCTCTTCTGCCGCTGCAGAGAGATCGGCAGTCTGCCGGTTGACCTCCTGGATTGCCTTCGAGACCGATTCCCCGACATTGTTCAAAGCGGTCTTGAACTTTATAATGTCCCCATCAATCTTCATCTTGTCATTGAATCGCGCCGTGAAGTTCTGCTTAGCGTACTCCCCGGATACACGGATTGCCTCTCTCATCGGTTCGACAAGGGCATCGAGCGTGTTGTTAACCCCTTCAACAATCTTCCGGTAATCACCCTGGTGCCGGGTTGCATCTGCACGAACGGTGACCTTGCCTTCTGCGGCGGCCTTTGCGAGCATATTCACGTCGCCAGCCATCCGGTTGATCGATTCGGTCATCTGGATGAGGGCCGGCGAGATCTCGTCCTGGTTGTCCTTTGCTGTGACATGTGCGGTCAGATCCCCGTTTGCGATCTTCTTCATCGTCCCGATTACATGGTGCTGGAGGTCATCAGCAAAGCCGTCCATGACATCTGACATCTCCCCGATCTCGTCCTTCCGGTTCAATTTCAGCCGGTTGCCGAGGTGACCGTTCCCCATCTCTTTCAGGTTCTTTGACACCAGATCGATCGGCCCGGTGATGCTCTTAGTGAGGTATAATGCAATGCCGATCGAGATGGCGATCCCCGCAATGGTGAGGATGGCAAGATAGATGGCTGCAGCTGCTGCATCCTTTTGCGCCTGGTCGGCAGCAGCCTTCGCGGCATTGGTGTTAAGCGTGACGAGATCCTTGTAGGCTTCAATCGTCGCAGTACGTGCATTGATCAGGGGGGATCCCGCTGTCATGGCAGCATTTATGGCAGCATCGTCCTTTGCCTTTGCAGACGCCTGTACAGCTGCGAACTGTTTGAGGAACTCTGCATAGTTCTTATCGAATGCTGCAAGATCGGTCTTCTCCTTTTCACTGAGATCCTTTGCCCGGAACGCATCCATGTTCTTCTTGATATTATCCTCAAGATCCCCGATAGTACCATCAAGATTGGCCCTGTCCGACGGTATATAGATGTACCGGAGCATCTCTGCCCTCATCTGCTGGAAATCCGCCTGGACATCGCCAAGGTAGGAGATCTTCGTAAGATGATCGGTATAGATAGTGTCCGCGGCCTGTGCCGAGCTGTTCGAGGTTGTATACCCGAACACCGCAACGATGGCAAGGATAACGACAACCACCAGGAATCCGCCCAGCAGTTTCTTCCCAAGTTTCATGTCATCGATAAAACTCATTGGTAAACCCCGTGTTTCTGCATATGTGATTGAGCAAGGTCGCGTACGATGAATGCTATAGTACCTGCCGCTCCCGGTATGCCCGTTCTCCCCAGGCACGCACTCCCGGAATTTCCGGCCGTGTTCCAATCAAAGGAAGGATGCATCATCCCACACTACCCTCGTAAATTGCATATGTTGTGCAATGCCAGCCCCATTTGCTTTGCTCAAACCACTGGCAATTAACAGATGGGGGATTTTCTTTATATATACTAGTTTATCTGCATTGCCAATACGCAATGCAAATTGGAATGATTTATTAATGAGGGATGGACATAGTGTGATAGAGCGATCCAATGGACGAATACAAGGACGAAATTGCGAGGATCAAGGAGCTGCTGGCCGAGCATCCCCAGGGGATGAGTATCACGGAAATTGCAGCCCAGGTTAAAGTCAACCGCAACTCGGTTGCAAAATACATGGACATCCTCCAGATCCAGGGAGCAGTTGACGGCCGGAAGATGGGCACATCCAAGGTGTATTATCTCTCCGCCCGGATGCCTGCACCTTCGGTCAAGAAAGTGTGCACCCGCCCGCTCCTGATCCTTGACAAGGATTCGCTTGTCACGGACACGAACAAGGCATTTACCGATATCCTTGGGACGACCAGTGACCGGATCCTCCGCCAGCCTTTCGAGACATTGCCAGTGCAAATCCTGGAAGGGGGGTCTGCACTGCAGGTGATCAAGTCAGCACTCCGCGGTTCCGGGCAGCGGGTACAGGGAAAGATCTCCCCCGCAACCGGCAGGGTGCATTCCGTCACTCTGCTCTTCGAACCGATCGTCTTTGAGACCGGAAAACCCGGCATAGCCCTCATCATCGATGAGCAGGGTTCCCGGATCTCAAACGGCGAGACCAATGCCGCATTTGCCGATATCCTGGCGATGCTGGACGACCAGATGGAGTATGTCCTGAGGTATTCTGCCGACGGGACGATCCGGTTTGCCAATGAAACCTACTGCCATGCAGCCGGAAAATCCAAGGAAGACTTAATGGGCCGGAAGTTCAAGCCCCTCGTCTCACCGGAAGATGCAGAAAGGATCCGGATCCACCAGGGTAAACTCTCTCCCCAGTATCCTGTCGGGGTAATCGAGTACCGTGCCGTGATGGCAAACGGCGAAGTCCGGTACCAGCGGTGGAAAGACCGTGCACTCTACGGCGATCACGGCGAACTTACCGGGTTCCAGTCCTGCGGCATCGATATCACCGATCTTATCTTTTCGCAGCAGAAATTCCAGAAGGCGCAGGAAACCCTGCAGGAGACAATATCGACTCAGACAGAGGAACTGCGGGGGATCAACAAACAGCTCTATACCGAGATCGCAGCGCGGGAGAAGATCGAACAGCAGCTCCTGGCCACCCAGTTTGCGATGGACAACGCTGCCGACATGGTCTTCTGGGTAAACCAGAATGCACGGGTCCAGTATGCAAACAAACGGGCTGCGGAACTCACCGGGTATACCCCGGATGAACTGAAGGATTCACAGATTGCAGATCTCTTTCCCATGTTCTCCTCAAACAGGTGGGACGATATCTGGGAGCGGCTGAAAGACGAGGGATCCATCACCAGCAACACGAACCAGATCTGTAAAGACGGGACCCCGATCTCTGTCGAAATCGCAATCCGGTATCTCAAGTACCAGGGAATGGAATTTGCCTGCTGTTTTTCACGGGACATTTCGGAGCGTGTCCGCATGGAACAGGCACTGCAGCAGGCAAACAAGAAACTCAACCTGTTAACAAGCGTCACCCGGCATGATATCCAGAACAAGATCACGGTTCTCCTGGGCTATCTCGGACGGACAAAAAAGGAGATCAAGGATCCCGTCATCCTTGAATATCTCGAACGGCAGGAGAAAGCGGCAAAAGAGATCCGGAACCAGATGATGCTCACCCGTGACTTCAAGGATCTCGGGGCGGAACCCCCCTTATGGCTGAACCTGCGCGACGTTGTCAGCAACTCGCTGGCGCGATGCAGCGGGCATGACGATGTCAAGCTCTTTGCAGACGTTCCTGAGATGGAAATTTTTGCCGATATTCATCTCGAACGGGTGTTCGATCGCATCGTTGAAAATTCCCTCCGCTGCGGTAAAAAAGTCCGGGAGATCGCGATCCATGCTCATACACGGGAGGACCGGCTGATTGTGACTGTCGAAGACGACGGGACGGGGATCCGTCCCGAGAACAAAAAAGCGATCTTCGACCTCCCCGCAGGAGATGCCCGGCAGGCCGGGCTGTTCATCGCAAGAGAGATCCTCTCGGTCACCGGCATTGTTCTCAAAGAAACAGGGGAATACGGGAAAGGGGCACGTTTCGAGATTACCATTCCCGAGGAGAACTACCGTTTTCCGGAGGGGCGGAGCTGACCGTTATGGGGTGCACGGTAAATCCAAATATTAAAGTGAATTCAGCAAGAAGGGATATATTGCGAATGTCATGCACCCAGGAACAGGGTGCCTGTCTTACGAAGGGTACGATGCCGAGGATCCTGCTGGTCGATGACGATCCCGATATTCTTGAGATCATGAGTCTTGAGCTCAGGGACGATACACGATTTACCGTCGATACCTGCAGATCCGCCGATGAGGCGCTGGAGAAGGCGAAAGGTTGCCGGTATGATGTTGTCATCTCCGATCTCCATATGCCGGGAAAGGACGGTGCAAGCCTTGTACGGGAACTGCGCAGCCAGAACTGCACCTCGCTTATCATTATCTATTCAGGCCATGATCTCGGTGCAGGGATCCGGAGAGCGCTGGATTCCGGGGCGGATCATTATATTGCCCGCCAGGGAGATCCGGAACAGGAATTTGCCGAGCTGCATGAGATCATCAACAAAGCAATCCCACGGGGCACCTGAGTGATGATGTCCCGGGGCGTCACGCCCCGGATATACTACCTCGTTCATTAATTATTTATCCTGAACCGGCCAGCCGGGATCCGGATCTCGAACCGCGCACCCCGGGAAGGAAAACCGGTCTCCATGATCTCGATCCCAGTCAGGCTCAGGATCTCCTTTGCCAGGAACAGGCCAAGCCCGGTATGGTGCCCGAATCCCTTCTCAAAGATCCTCCCCTTCTCTTTTGCAGGGATGCCGACACCGTTGTCTTCGATTATAAGCACGGCGTCCTCCCCGTTTTTCTCAAAGGATGCCGTTATCTCTGTGATCGTGTCGCCGTACCTTAGTGCGTTATCGACGATGTTGTAGAGCACCTTTGCAAAGAGCGGGTCTGCAAATACGGAGAACCCGTTGAGCCGGTTCAATACCCGGACACGGGAGGTATCCAGCTGGGAAACCACGCCGTCAAACACTTCAGCGCAGTTCTGCCATTCCGGTTCTTTCAGGCCCATATCCTGGTAGTCCCGCGTGAACTGTACCTGGTCTTCAACAACCTGCAGGTTATCGTCGATCTTCCTGATGAAATCCACCAGTTCTCCCCGGTCCCTGGTTGACTTTGCAAGTTCAAGGTACCCGATTACAACCGTGAGTTTGTTCAGGATATCGTGCCGGGTAATGCCGGAAAGCAGGTTGAGTTTCTGGTTTGCAAGCAACAGCGCCCTCTCCGAACGTTTCCGGTCGGTTATATCCCGGATAAATACCAGGTCTGAGGATTTCCCGTCAAATTCCATGGTACCAGCATTGAGTTCCACTTCGGCAGGCTGGCCGTTCTTTTTTACAAGAACCGTATCATGGATCCGTGAGATTTCAGATCCGGTCACCCTCTGCCGGTACCATTCCGATATCTTTGCCTGTTCCACCTGCGCAACCTTCGCAATGAACGGGGTTCCCTCCAGTTCTTCTTCCGTGTAACCGAGTATATCGACGGCTTTGGGATTGGCAAACCGGAACAGGCCGTCCTGGAGAATGACGATCCCGTCATTTGCGCGGTCGACAACGGCGCGGTACTTGCGTTCAGACCTCCGGAAATCTTTTTCTGCGAGCCTTCTCTTCGCCTGTTCAAGGATATTGGCAGTATAATCCGCGACCGCAATGGCAAAGTCCTGGTCTTCGATCTCCCAGTTCCGGGGGTGACCGGTCTGTTCGAACCTGAGCAGGCCGATGACGGTTTTTCCCGACCGGATCGGGATGTCAAGCCGGGCAATCCCCCCCGGCAGCACGGAACGGGTTGCAGCAGGTTTCCCGGTCGGATCATTGTTTCGTGCATCCGCAACAACAATTGCCCGTTTCTCCTGCAGCATCGCAAGGTAGCTTGGACGATCTGTTCCGGAAATCGCCGGTTCGAAGGTATGCGTGCCGCTGGACCGGATATACACTTCGTTACAGAGAAGATTTTCCCCGTCTTTCGAGAAGAACCAGATACCTACCCGGTCAGCCTGGAGGACCGAGGCACCGGTCTCCGTGATCCGGTTCAGCGCAGCGCGCAGGGTCGGGGCATCCGCCGTTGCAAGCTGCACCAGCGCTTTTTGGTACCGCATCGTCCGATCGATTCGCTCCTGCTCTGTCCTGGCAGCCTGCCTGCGCCGGGAGATATCCCGTACTGTCACCATACAGACAGAGCGTTCCCGCAGGGTGAAGTGCCTTTCTGTGATCTCAACCGGAACGATCGACCCGTCGGATCTCTTGTGGTTCAGCACCGGGATTGTCACGACACTTCCGATAACAGGCAACGGTTCCCCGGCCGGATCTTCCGCACCCGTGCTTGCCAGGAGATCCCCTGCCGTCCTTGTGAGAAGCTCGTCCCTGCTGTACCCGTAGAGCGCAGACGCTGCGGCATTTGCTTCGAGGATTGCCCCGGATCTGTCATCGACAAGGAGGACTGCATCGGACTCTGCCTCGAACAGGTTGCGGTACTTATCTCCTTCCTCCTTAAGAGCAGCCTGCTCTTCCAGGAGAGACCGGTAGTTTTCCCGAAGGGCAGAATCCGTCGCGCTGAGCTTACGGTAGGCTGCCTGCAGCTCTTCGTGGGCCTGGCGGCATTTTGTCAGTTCCCCGCATTGTATCTTCGCTTCCTCATCCCCTACAATCCTGCGCTGTACGGCTTCGCGTATCCTGTGATCGAGTATTGCAAACCCGGCTGCTGCATCCTCCTCTTTCCGGAGGTAGAAATTCGCGCCATTATTGAGGGCTTCGATGACAACCTCCTCGCGCCCTCTGCCGGTAAAGATGAGGAAGGGGATCCCGGGGTACCTGCACCGTACTTCCCTGAGCAGCCGGATCCCATCCATCCCCGGCATCAGGTAATCAGAGACAATCGCGTCGATATGCTGCCCGGCCAAGATCTTCAGGCATTCCTCGCCGGATACCGCTGTCATGACCTTGACATCCCCACTCCTCTCAAGGAACATTCGTACTGTATCGAGGAGTTCCGGTTCGTCATCGACAAAAAGAACAGAGATCATGGGAGAAGGCCATCCGGAGAATTGTGCTGACAGGGTATTTTATTCATTGAGGTTATTTTATGGAATGCCGATAAAGATGCGTATCTGTTGTGCAAACCCGGATACGGCAAGGCGCCCTTCTTCTGCAAAACTCCTGCGGGGCGTTCACCCGGCAAGTTTTCTTACAGCCCTGATATTATCCTCGTCTCCCCTCCGTTCGTCCACCGGGGTTTCGCAGATCAGGGGGAGGGACTGCACCTCCGCACGGTGCAGGAACCGGGCAAAGCCTGCTTCACCGATGGATCCAAGCCCGATATGTTCATGCCGGTCCAGCCCGGACCCGGGTTCGCCTTTTGCATCGTTTAAGTGGATGATCCGGATCGTGTCAAGGCCGATCAGTTCGTCGAACTGGTGAAACGTCTCCGCAATGCCGGATTCCGTGCGGAGATCATACCCGGCCGCAAACGCATGACAGGTATCGAAACATACCCCGACGCGGGTCTTATCGGCGATGCCGTCATAGATTGAACGAATATGCTCAAAACTGCTGCCAACGCTGTTCTTCTCTCCGGCAGTGTTCTCCAGGAGCAATACCACCCTGCTTCCTGCGGTCTTTTCAAGAGCTGCATTCACCGCAGCAATCACCCGCTTCCTGCCACCGGCTATGCCATCCCCGAGATGGTGGCCGAGATGGGTGACGAGGTACGGGATCTCCAGCTGCCTGCACCGGTCCAGTTCCGCGGCGAGCGTTGCAACGGATTTTTCATAGATCTCCTCCTTCGGGGACGCAAGATTCGGGAGATACGGCATATGGTCAACGGGAAGGAGCCCGGTCTTGTGTATCTTTTCCCGGAACGCAGAAGAGACCTCTTCAGTCAGCGGCAGATAATTCCATCCTCTCGGGTTGCGCGAGAATATCTGGAAAACATCGCATCCCTTTGCACGGGCACGGTCGACTGCCTGGTCAAGGGATCCGGCAATTGATACGTGGACACCGACCTTTACCACCGGCTGCGCCTCCTGCACGACAGGTTCATGACAGGTAATCAACGTGCCGGCATATCAGCAATCCGGTATTTTAAAAATCTCCCGCATGCCGGAGGCAGATAACCGCAGTATGTCCGGTGCATGGCAATTGGATGACCCGTATTGTGGCAGATAAACCGATTCCATTAAAAAATCCTAAGAAAAATCCTAATGCGCAAGAGTGGTTGGGGGATCAGCTGTGGGCAAGACTTCGATTCTGATCGTTGAAGATGACTTTATCGTGGCAAAGGTCATCGAAAAGAGCCTGATCGAACTCGGGTACCAGATAGCCGGGATGGTCAGCTCCGGGCCGGAAGCCATCGCAGCAGCCGGACAGGAACAACCGGATCTCGTGCTGATGGATATCAATCTCCAGGGCGACATGGACGGGATCTCCGCCGCCCAACAGATCCATTCCAAGAGGAGCATCCCCGTCGTCTTCCTGACCGCATTCTCCGACCAGAAAACATTCTCGCGCGCTCTCGAAACAGCACCCTACGGGTACATCCTCAAGCCGTTCCAGACAAACGCCCTTGCGACAACCATAGAAGTCGCACTGAACAAGTACCGCCGGGAAGAGCGGAAAGAGACCCGGTACCACTGGCTGGAAGGCGCCCTGCAGTCGCTGTCGGAAGGGCTGATCGCCATCGATGCCTCCGGCAAAGTCACGTTAATCAGCCCCATTGCCGAGAAACTTACCGGGTGGACGGCCGATACTGCTACCGGACAGCCGATCCAGCGTATCCTGCTCTTTATCGATCCCATGACCGGCAGAAAGGGGAGGATGATGATCGATCCGGTCCTCAAGGAGGGTATGATCACAACGGTTCCGGATGGCGCTGTCATCCTCTCGAAGACTGGCACGCAGGTTCCGGTTGCAGAGACCATCGCCTCCCCGGTCCGGGATGACACCGGCACTATAACAGGTGCTGCAATCATCATCTACTCCGAAGCACGGAAGACCGTCCCGAGAAAAGCAGCGGCACCAGCCCCGGCGGGAGGTTCGCCAGCCCGGCAAGAGAGACCTGCCGCGACTGGAAAACAACCTGAAACTGCAGGAGATACTCCCTCGGGATCCGCGGATGAATGGAATGACCGGGGTAACACTCTCCTGTTCCTGCGCAAGTACGAGGATGCCATCGCAGCGTACGACCAGGCAATCTCGCTGAGTTCCACGAATTACCAGGCATGGTATGGGAAGGGGACAGCACTTGCCAAGCTCGGCAATACGGCCGAGGCGCTGACCGCGTATGACAGGGTTCTTTCCCTTCACCCGCGGAACCACCAGGTCCTGATGGCAAAAGGCGTCCTCCTCAGAAAAGAAGGCAGGTCCGAGGAAGCGGACCGCTGTTTTGAACTGGCCAACCTTTACCTGCAATAACCTGCTGTCGGCAGGGCTGGCAGTTGCAGGAAGGCCGGATTCTTTTACCGCCTGCCACCGGTAACCGGCAGATCGGGGAACGTGATCACAACCGTTGTCCCGGGCTGCCGGACAACTTCGACTGTTCCCCGCATCTGGTGGGTGGCTATCCCGTTTATCACCTGGAGCCCAAAACTCGTTGCTTTCTTTAAATCAAGGTTTGGCGGGAACCCGATGCCATCGTCGCTGACAGACAACCGGAACTCTTTCTTCTGATCCTGGCTCTGGGAAAGTGTCACCATGATATGGCCCTTCCTCCCGTTCGGGAATGCATGCTTGAGGCAGTTGGAGATGAGCTCGTTTGCCATCAGCCCGCAGGGGATGGCAAGATCGAGGCTTAAATAGGTCACGTTGAGCCGGGTATCGATGACAATGTCGTCCCGGCTCCTGCCATAGGATTCAAGGAGATATGTGATCAGTTCGTTGAGATACTTGGAGAAGTTGATGTGCGCGTAATCGTTCGAACGGTACAGGATCTCGTGGATGAGCGCCATCGTCCGGATCCGGTTCTGGCTCTCGAAAAAGAGCCCGCGAATCCTGGGATCCTGGATCTGAGCGGCCTGCAGTTCGATGAGCCCGGAAATTACCTGCATGTTGTTCTTGACCCGGTGGTGAACCTCGCGGAGCAGGATCTCCTTCTCTTTTACCGAACGCTGCAGGTTCACCTCGGCCTTCTTCCGGTCACTGATATCGGTGATATTGAGGACAAGCCTCCCGTCAGGAACCTGCGAACCCGAGACAAGCACCGGCATCCGGTTCCCGTCCTGCCGGGTAAGGGCGGATTCGGTGTTCCTGATGCGTTCACCATTCTGGATGAGATCCGTAAAGTCGGGGGATGTGCCAAAATCAGGGAGGAATTTTGAAATCGGTGTTCCCTTCAGGTCTTCGGACCGGGATCCGATCATCGCAAGTCCCCGGGTATTGATCTCGACAATGGCACCGTTTTCCCGGCGGGGATCGACGATAAAGATGCCGGACTCCGAATGGTTGAAGATCTCCCGGTATCGGGCTTCCTGGGCAATCAGGCTCTCGGACAGGGTGGCGATGATAAGCGTAATGGCAACCAGCACGTAGAAACTTGCCGTTGCAGTCGTGTACGTCAGGCTAAGGGTCGAAGGGTAGCTGTAAAGATAGACAATTGCGATGTTGACGCCGCCGATGGCCATTGCGAAGTACACTGCCTTCCTCGGGAACCAGTAAGCGGCAACAAAGATCGGGATGTAAAAGATGAGGGGGGTGATGATCATGACATCCTTCAACAACCCGATGAAGATGACCCCGAATGCAAAGATCAGGGTGAGCGCGATGATCGCGATCTTGACTTCGCGGCTTACAGTAATATCCCCCCAGAAGTTCCCGGTCAATCCATACACTCCTGCACTGCGGCATCCTCCATGGTATCTTTATCCACCCGGCAGGATTCCGTCAATAATCCTGTTGGAAGTAATTGTTAAAAATAATGTCCTCTGCATGAATCTCCAGCCCGGACCCCGGAAAAGCCGGATTTTCCCTTCTTTTCCCTTCTTTTAGGAAAACTATTTTTGCAAACACATAAATGAAGTGTAAGGATTTTGAGACGTCATGAAACAGACCATCCTGATCGTTGAAGACGATTTTATCGTTGCGCGGATGCTGGAGCGGACATTGATCGACCTGGGTTACGAGGTCGCCGGCATGGCATCGACAGGTCAGGATGCAATCGACATGACAGGAAAATTCCATCCTTCCCTTGTCCTTCTCGACATACGGCTCTGGGGGGATATGGATGGAATTGAGGCGGCCCGTACGATCCATGAGCGCTACCATATCCCGGTTGTCTACCTCACGGCCTATTCCGACAACGCCACATTCAGCCGGGCAATCGGGACGTCCCTGTACGGGTATCTCATCAAGCCGGTCACCCACAACGCCCTGCAGACAACGATTGAAATTGCGCTTGAAAAGTTCCGAATCGAGGAATCGCTGCGGCAGGCAAACCGGAAACTGAACCTTCTCTCATCGATAACACGCCATGATATCCTGAATACCCTGACCGGCCTGATTGGCGCCGTCGATCTCGCGAAGATGACCGCAAAAGACCCATCGTTCATCGGGCACCTTGAGAAGGAGAGCGGTCTTCTGGACCTGATCCACCGGCAGATAGAATTTACAAGGGACTACGAGGATCTTGGTGCTGATGCGCCGGTCTGGCAGGATGTCCCGGCGGTGATCGATGCAACCGGGCGCGGGGTGCTCCCAAAGGGTGTGACGTTCGAATCAACCGTAAAGAACATCCAGGTTTTTGCCGATCCGCTCTTTGAAAAGGTGATCTATAATCTTATAGACAATGCACTCCGGCATGGCGGGAACGTGACATCCATCCGGTTCACCGCAGAAGATCGCGGTTCCTTCCTGTCCCTTGTCTGCGAAGACAACGGCATCGGGATTCCGGCCAACGAGAAAGAGAAGGTCTTCGAGCGGGGGATCGGGCATAACACCGGGCTCGGGCTTTTCCTTGTCCGCGAGATCCTCGGAATCACCGGATCTTCCATCGTTGAGAACGGCATCCCGGGTAAGGGTGCGAGGTTTGAGATCCGCATCCCCTCCGGGATGTACCGTGACACCCGCGGCAAAACCGCGGGAAACGGAACGCCCCTTCCCGAACCCGGGAAAAAGGAACAGCCGGTTTTGTAACCGGGCGCCCCGGATTTCGGTCTGCCACCTCATGGCTGAACAGGCGCTGTATTTTCCACGGCGAGAGCCTGCGCCGTCCCGGTTTACTCAAGATCCGGCAGGTCCAGTCTCTTTCCGGTCTCGGCAAGAACCGCGGATACAATCTCCTCTTTCCGGGTTACATCGGCAATCCAGAACCGGATGCTGAGGGATATGGCAACATGGCTGATGCTGGTCGCAAGAACCCGGGGCGTAAGGTGTTCCGGGTGGATGCGCTTTCCGGTATAACCCTGGAAGAAATACGACGACCGGATGCCCGGCTCCTGAACGGATGAATCCGCCTGAGATGCCTGGGGCAGGATACCGGGCATTGTGGCAAGGACTGCAAGGATCGTCTTCTGTGCCCGCTCAAATGGGATCGAGAGGGGGAGCGAGATCTCCGTTGCAACCTCGATATACCCGGACTTTGAATAATTCACGATCTTCGACGAAAGAAGAGTCGCGTTGGGGATTGAGAGGGCCCTGCCGTCCCGGTCCTCGATAACGGTCCGGGTGAGGGTGAGATCCCTGACCCGGGCGATTCCCGTGGCAGGATCCCCACCAAGCTCGATCCAGTCGTCGAGCCGGATCGTGCGGTTGACGGTAATGAGGAGACCGGCAAAGAGGTTGGAGATGATCTGCTGCGAGGCAAACGCGAGCGCGATCGAGATGATCCCAAGGGATGCAAGCGTCGCTTTCAGGTCGAATCCCAGGATAAAGAGATCCGCTGCGTACAGCAGGACGATGAAGATCAGGTATCCCATGAACCGTGCAGCCCAGCGGGCAGAAGCCCGTGAGGTGTACCGGAGCAGGAACGCTTTTGAAGCCCTGTACCCGTAGTATGCGATCAGGGTAACGACGGCGAGAGCAAGGAAGAAACCAACGATGCTCGCTAAGGGAATGCTGCCGATCGCTTCCTCCAGGTCAGTCATACTGTATCATATCCATACCGGACCTCAAAATAGGTTCCGGGCTTTCGAGGAATAAAAAACCGTACCGGGCGAGGGTTTTGGTTTCGGGGAACAATCCTGCAAATCCGAAAAAAGTCAGATGTTTCCCGCACCCTGCTGCGGAGAGCCCGGAACAAACACCTGCTCCAAAAGATCCTTCCGGAAACCGGAAGGCACCACTCCTGTCCGTGCGTAGGTGTATAGAACGACGACAAAGATGCCCTGGAGGGCAGAGGCGGTGATGGCAAGGAGAACAACGAGCAGGATGAAGAGGGCAAGAGCTGCAATAAAGACGGTTGCATTGCCAAGGAAAAGGGTGGCAAATACACCGGCAAGGCCGATGAGGCCGGCAACAACAAAGACAAGCCCGATCGAGACGCTGCCGACAACCGTCTCCCCCCAGGTCTTCTTAAAAAGGCTGAACGATTCCTTCACCGCGTCAACCACGCCTTTCTCCTCAAAGACCAGCACCGGCACGACAAAGAACGTCACAAGGCTCCAGGCACCTCCCACGATGGCAACGGCGATCTGCCCGAAAAATCCCGCCCGGTCCTCGATTGTTCTTAAGATGAGCCCGACCGTTGCGGCAACTGCCGCCCATGCAAGGATCGACGAGAGGTGCCGGAACGCATTGGCAACTCCCTCCCCTACGGATGATTCTTTTCCCTGCAGCCGTGCGTTTACGCAGGTGATCAGTCCCACGTTGAAGAAGATCACAACGGCATAACTGGCAAGGTAGAAGAGGAAGACAAGGAGGATTGAAACGGGGGTACCGGTGACGATTCCCCCGCTGAAGCCGGCAAGCAGGAACGGCAGGATGAACGTAGCAACTACAAGGATGGTCACGAGCCCCGAGAGTAACGGAAAGGCGAGCAGTTTTTTATCCTGCATGAGGATCCCAAGGCTTGCACGCACAAGTTCCAGACTCCGGGAAATACGATCGAACATGAGAGAATTTTTGGATCTGCCGGTACATGAACCTGATGAATTCACATTGCAGATAATATTCCTCAAAAGATAGTTTGAAGTGATCCGGTTCACGAGAATGAACCGTATGCAGCAGGTTGTTGGCACCAAGAAGATGGAGAACGGGATTGTCGTGTTCTGGCTCGATGGAGATGACCGGAAATGGGACTCGTTCAATTACGAGGAACTGATCGGCATGAAGATCAATGCCCTGGATCTCCTCGATCGCCCGGCGTCATACCAGATCGATTCCAAGGGGCACAAGCTGGTTGTGAAAAAATAACCCGGAATCCAAGGTCTTTTTACCGGGTACCTGCTTTTTACCATGTGAATCCAGAGACAAACCGGTTCTTACAGAACCCTTCAAAAAGCATAATACTACCACCCGGTTCCCGGCTGCACGACAGATATCTGCCGGACATCCGTTTTACCAGTTTTTCATATGCAAACCGGTAAAAGGTCTGCACCTGTGAATTGCGAGATCAGACAGGTCGGAATTTCCGGTTTTTCCAGTGGAAATAAAGGGGTATAAAAGTATTATGAATTTGCCGGATTTGTTATCTGACCCTGAATTTTGATTGGAATATACAAATTTCGTCCGTCATCAAACGAAAATTCCCCAATAATAATGAAATGATCTGATTAACCATATAAACTATATACGAGTTTATAGAAAGAGGGGGTCGATGATTGTAATTCAAAGATTGCAGGTAGTCGGTAACTGTGAAGAGATGGTCGGCCAGTCATCACGGAATGTTGAAGGAAACCTTACAAGAAGATCATGATCGGGGGAATTACGAACTGAATTCGATGGATACGGTTTTGTGCAAAATGTAATAGTTTAAATGATTTGTGCGCATATGAGTAATTATCGTACGACTACCGTACGATTGGTGAATACATGCCAGAAGACAAATGCCAACCCTTACCTGAAAGTTCAGAAACCGAAGACGAATCCTCCATCCCGCACACCTGTGCATGTGGAGAACAACACCGCCACCGCCCAGGCAGCCGCAGTCACCGGGATGAATGCACGTCCCCCTTGAAATTTGGCGATACATGCTGCTGCGGGTCCGGGAAGGCTGTAGAAGAAGCGCATCACCGCTGCAGCCACGGGCCCCGGTGTCACTAACCGCCAGCATCCCCTTTTTATCTGTAGCCGGAGGAGACGGTAATGACCTGTTATCCTGATGTTCCCGAACTGCTCGAACGGTACATAGAGGCGTCAGGTTCGACCGAATGCTGGGTCACGGTCAGGGAACTCCGTGAATATTTCCAGCTGGACCCGTCTGCAGGTCCGGCATTCTCAGGATTTCTCCGGAAGATCCATTACGCTCCGTTCTTCTCATTTCAGTACAAAGTAACCCGCATGGAAAAAATCCGGGACACTGAACCGCCTTACCGTGTTATCAGGAAATATCTTATACAGAAACGGCCGACACAGAAATCTGCAGAGTCCCGGATCTGATAATATTGCTCTTTTGTAAATCCGGTAACTATGTTATACTATTCCGGACATAGTATATTCCGGAGTGCCTGATGACCGCGGAAGATTTGGATGCAGCTTCGGCGTGCCCCCGCAGGGGGAGACCACGGGTCAGGCGCATGATTGCCAGTACGTCAGAATGCCGTTGTTACAAACCCTGCTGCCAGGAGATGGAAGGGCAGGGGATCCTGCTCCAGCCGGAAGAGATTGAGCTGATACGGCTCATAGATCTCGAAGGCCTTGAGCAGGAAGAAGCGGCAGAACGGCTCGGTGTCTCCCGCAAGACAGCATGGCGCGATCTCCATGAAGCCCGCCGGAAAATTGCCGATGCACTCGTGAACGGGAAAGGCATTACCATGGCCGGCTGCACAAAAGTAGCCGAAGGCCGATGCCCGAAGTGCCCGCGGAAAAAGTCCGCTGAATAACCCGGACACGCTCTCCTGAACATGCCGGTAAAACGCCGGTTTGATTTTACCAGGTATCTCCTCGCAGCCACGAGATATCCGGCATCTTTTTTCACAAGCCTGCCATTGATTCGATCCCTAAATCTTTATGCCCATATGTGTAATAATTCAGGGAAAGCATTGATGAGGGTTGTATATGCCGGATTATGATGGAACCGGACCATTGAAACGGGGTCGGGCAATAGGGCGGGGGCTTGGGCCATGCAAGCGAAACCCTGACGGCTGCACGCAAAAAGCCAGGAACCAGGAATCGCAGATTCAGGGCGGGACTTCTGAAAGATGATCCTGTATCAAAGGAGCAGATTATGACAAAATCTTTTATAAGCGTGCATGACCTCTGCATGGATTTCGGTGACACGCAGGTCTTAAACGGGGTTTCTTTCGAGATCCCGGAAGGTGAGATCCTCGGTGTCATCGGCAGGAGCGGTGCCGGAAAGAGCGTTCTTATGCATCTCCTCCGGGGTATTGAACAACCTCCGACCAAAGGTTCCATCATCTACCATATGGCGGCATGTAACCGGTGCACGTTCATGGACGTGAAGAGCCGGGCCGGGAGCCAGTGTCCTGAGTGCGGGGGAGAACTCGTTGCGGTTGATGTCGATCTCTGGGATCCAGGCTCCGACGGTATGAAATCCCGTGTCATGAACCGGACCGCCATCATGTTCCAGCGCACGTTTGCTCTCTATGGTGACGACCGGGTTATCGAGAACGTGCTGCATGCGCTCGATGACATCCGTTATCCCCAGGATCTCGCAATAGCCCGGGCCGCCGATCTCATCGATCAGGTAAAACTCTCGCACCGGATGATGCACATCGCACGCGATCTCTCCGGCGGCGAAAAACAGCGGGTCGTGCTTGCGAGGCAGCTCGCCAAGAACCCGGCAATGCTCTTTGCCGACGAGCCTACAGGTACGCTCGATCCCGAAACAGCAAAGATTGTCCATGGGATGCTGACCGGGGTTGCGAAGCGGAACACCATGGGGATGGTCGTTACATCGCACTTCCCGCAGGTGATCGAGGATATGGCGCACCGTGCAATGCTGCTTGTCGATGGTGAGATCGCATCCATCGGTTCACCAAAAACGGTCATCCGGTCGTTTGCCAAAGATTACCACGAGGTCGAAGATGCAACGCCTGTGGAACATGGGGAGAAGATCCTCGCGGCCCGCGATGTAACCAAGCGGTACATTTCAGTTGACCGTGGCGTCGTCAAAGCCGTGAATGCGGTCACGTTCGATGTCGCAAAAAAGGAGATCTTCGGCATTATCGGCAGGAGCGGGGCTGGCAAGACGACACTCTCCCAGATCATTGCCGGCATCATCGAACCTACAAGTGGCGAGATGAATATCCTGGTTGGCGAAGACTGGGTGGACATGACAAAGCCCGGCATTAACGAGCGGGGCCGGGCCAAGGAGTATATCGGGCTCCTGCACCAGGAATACGATCTCTTCCCGCACCGGACCGTGCTTGACAACCTCACCGATTCTATCGGGCTTGAGTTTCCCAAGGAACTCGCGATGCGAAAGGCGATCGTAACGCTCCGGATGGCAGGATTTACTGACGAAAGGGCGCGGGAGATCCTGAACCGGTTCCCCGGGGAACTCTCGGACGGGGAGAGGCACCGGGTCGCGCTCGCACAGGTTCTCATCCGTGAGCCGCGCCTCGTTGTCCTTGATGAACCGACCGGTACCATGGATCCGATCACCAAGCAGGACGTGAAGCATTCGATCCTGAATGCCCGGGACGAGATGGACGAGACGTTCATCATCGTCTCGCACGATATGGATTTCGTCCATGATATCTGTGACCGGCTGGCAATCATGCGGGGCGGCAGGATCCTCGATATCGGACCAACCGCACAGATCCTCGCGCACGTGACAGATGAGGAGAGGGCAGCCTGAATCGTTTCCCTGTGAGAATCCGCTGAATAATGATAACCCGAAGGAAATATTCCTGAACCTGGCTCATTTTTTTCTTCCGTTGAATTCCCGGAGTGATCACCTCTTCTTCCGTATGGATGACAGGAATCCGGTGTCTTCTGGGTCCTGCCGGCAATTAAAAATTACGTCACCTGCATCACGAAGGGACTGTCCCTTCCTTTACCCATCACGAATCCGGCAACCCGCTAATGAAAAGCTGAAAAAATCAGAACCCTGCAGGATCGACCGCATCCCACCGGGCCTTTGCCTTTTGCAGGAACAGCCATGACGGTACCGCGAGGACTACCGACGAAAGTGCATAGTACCCGCCCGCAAACGATACCGCAGTGAATACTGTAAGCACGATCCCGACGAGGACGAGATAGGTCGCAAGCACCTTCACGTCATAGACGAGCACGCTTGGCGAGAGCCCGGAGAGCCACGCCATAACCGTAACCGCGTAGAACGAGACCGCAAGGCAGAGTACCACCGCGGGAAGGGCATAGGCAGCTTCCCCGGCAAAGACTGCAACGATCGCGATGAAGATCGCCGGGACCAGCTGGAGGATTGCAAAGGTCGTCAGCTTGCTTTCGATCAGCGTACTGACGGCAACAGGCAGGCAGGCGTACGGCCCGAAGTTATCGAACATCGTGACCCAGGTGTACATCGTGGATGCAATTACGCCGGTCGTGATCGCGAATATAAAGAGCAGGCCGTGAGGCGGGAAGTACGGTCCGAGCAGCGCGAGGAAGAACCAGATGATACAGAGAGGGAGGAGGAACGAGAAGATGGTCTGGCCGACAAGGCTCCCGCTCCGTTGAAGGTCAAGCGTGTCCTTTGCGGCAAGCGGGGGGTTGGGGAGGAACGAGAGCCGCTTTACGAGAGATGCAAATGCATTCCGGTATTTTTTCTCGGACCCGACAGATTCGGGATTGAACAGGGCGATGGCGATCCCAAAGAGCAACGCGAGCACCATACAGGAGAGCAGGAAATTCGTCCACGAAAACGCGTGGTTGAGGAGGAGCGGCGGAAAGAAAAGCGCCGGGTTTTCTCCGGTGAAGATGCTCATGCCAGCCCACCCGGCAATAAAAATTGCGAGGGAAACGAAAAGAGCCGTTTTCGACCGGGCATAGATGGTCGAGAGGATGAAGATCCCGCAGAGCCCGAAGAGGAATGCAAGTGTTAACGTGAGGGGCAGAAGAAGTGCATCGGTTACCGGGACACCGATGAAGGGCGAGGCGAGGATATACCCGGAACCGAAGGGCAGGACCCAGAGGAAGAAGTAGTAGACCGTGTCTTTTACGACGAAATTGGTAAAGATGAACTGTTCGGAGAGCGGGAGGCTCCGGGCAGAGTAGGCGAGCAGGCTTGCCTGCCCGAACCGCCGGTTCATCACCTCGTTGCCAAGGAGCCCGAATCCCCCGACCATGATCCCGAGCATCAGGTAGCTTGCGTGGACGATTACAGTAAGATTCCCCGCGGGAAGGTTCGAGCGCATCAGCGGGAGGAGGAACGCACCCATGAACGCGATCCCGAAGATCATGACCGGGAAAAGCGCGAACGAGAGGCTCCCGAACATCGTGGAATGGACCCGCCATTCCTCCTTCATCATGGCATGAAAGAGTTCAGGCATGGCGATCCTTCCGGACAAGCGAGAGGAAGAACGAGGAGAGGTGCTCGTTTCCTGCGACGATCTCCGCAACCGGGCCGGTATGAAGGAGCGATCCCTTGTGGAGGATGGCAATTCCGGAGCAGATCTCCTCGGCAACTTCGAGGATATGGGTCGAGATGAAGATCGTCCTGCCTTTCTTCACATAACCGACAAGATACTCTTTGACAAGATCCTGCATGATCGGGTCGAAGTTGATGAGCGGCTCATCGATGAGCGCGAGCGCCGGCTCGTGGATGAATGCCTGTGTGAACATCAGCTTCTGCCGGGTGCCACGGGAGAGATCCTTGCAGAGCACGTCCTTCTTGTCGGCAAAGTCGAGGAAATCGAACCACCAGTCAGCCTTTTTCTCAATATCCGGGATCTTCCGGACCGCCGCAACGAAATGGAGGTACTCCATCGCGGAAAGAAAACTTGGCGGGGTCTCCTGCTCGGGGATGATCCCGACCTGGTTTCTTACACCGACCGGGTCTTTGATCACGTCAATCCCGAGCACGGACGCCGAACCGCCGGTCGGCCGGATCTGCCCGGTCAGCATCTTGATCATCGTGGTCTTGCCGGACCCGTTCGGGCCTAAGAGGCCAAAGAGCGCCCCCTCAGCAACCGAGAGGGTCACATCGTTTACCGCCTGTACATCGCCATAGGTCTTTTTCAGGTTCCGCGCTTCCAGTACAATTGTCATTCTTCTTCTCCGTACGTGGTCGTTTGCTGCCGCAATTCTCCTGCAGGTCTTCCTGACAATCTCATCACTTCCGTGCACCGGACATTCATGCCTTCATCCCATTCCAGACATAATCGAGCCCCTCGCTGACAATCGTCTCGCGTTCAGCTGCATCTTCTGCTGCGGACGCCCGTGCGATCAGCCCGGACAGGGCTGACGCCATCATGCAGAAGAGGAGATCCGGGTCGGTGTCCCGGATCGCGCCTTCGCGGATTCCCTCCTGCACGAGATCTTTTAAGAAGATGAAATGGGACATCCCCTCCTCCTGCGCATTTGTCGAGACAAACGGGGAATGGGCAAACTGCTCCATGAACTTCACCTTCTCAGGGTTTTTGATCCCCCATGCAATCGCGTTGAGCCCGAGCCGGCGGATCTTCGCCTTCGCGGTCTTCTCCCGTTCCAGCCCCCGGCACATTGCCCGTGCCGCCTCGGCTTTCACCCTCCGGTAGAGCTCGTCGATCAGCTCCTCCTTTGTCTTAAAGTAAAAGAAGAGCGTGCCGGTGGCAACACCGGCCTCCTTCGAGATGAGTGCTGTCGGTGTGCCAAAAAATCCGCGACCAACAAAGAGCGCGAGCGCTGTTTCCAGGATCGCTTCCTCCTTCTCCCTGCCAGGACTGCCCTTTCTCACACGGCTACCCACGCAACCGCTCCCCGGATATGGCACGCCTGATCCTCGCCACCCTGTTCATGCACCAGAGCCCGGCTTTCATGACCGGGACTGCGATACCCATCATACTCTCCATCCCGCCCGCGACGTTTTTCATAAGAGCCGGGACCGGCAGGTGCTGGGGGCAGGCCTTTGCACACTTCCCGCACTGCCGGCAGAGCCCGGCACTGGATTTTTCCCCCATGAGCCCCCCGTGACGCATGATATACTGGAACTTTGCCGCCCGGTCATGGGGGAAGAGGGCGGCGTTGTTGTAATCCGCGAAACAGCCGGGGATATCGACGCCAGCCGGGCAGGGCATGCAGTACCCGCAGCCCGTGCAGCCGACCTTCATCAGCTTCCGGTAGCTGTCCCGTACACGCCCGATCCGTGCAAGCTCGTCGCCTGAGAGCGAACCGTGGAGCCCCGCATCCGCTGCACGGATGTTCTCATCGATGTGGACTTCATCGTTCATCCCGGAGAGAACGACCGTCACCTCGGGATGGTTCCAGACCCAGCGCAGCCCCCATTCGGCCGGCGATCTCTTCACCGGCGACTCGTCCCAGATCGCCTTCACCGCGTCCGGGACCCTCCCTGCAAGGTTCCCGCCCCGAAGGGGTTCCATGATCATGACCGCAAGCCCCTTTCCTGCGGCATAGTGCAGTCCCTCTGTTCCGGCCTGGTTTTTCTCGTCAAGGTAATTGTACTGGATCTGGCAGAACTCCCAGTCGTACGCATCAACGATCTCTTTGAACGCGGCAAGGTTTTCGTGGGTCGAGAAGCCGGCGTTCCCGATCCTGCCATCCTTTTTTGCGGTATAAAGAAACTCCAAGACGCCCAGTCCTTTCAGTTTCTCAAAACCATCTTTTGTGAGGCTGTGGAGCAGGTAATAGTCGATATGATCCGTCTGCAGGGTTGCAAGCTGCCGGTTGAGGATCCGATCCATGTCCGCCCTGCTGAAAACATCCCAGTGGGGAAGCTTTGTCGCGATCCGGACCTTCTCCCGGTATCCGCCGGCAAGCGCTCTCCCGATTACCTGCTCGCTCCTGCCCAGATGGTAGATCGGCGCCGTGTCAAGGTAATTCACCCCGGCATCGATCGCGTGCCGGATCTGGCGGACAGCCCGCTCCTCATCGACAGTTCCCGTGCGTCCTGTGGGAAGACGCATGCAGCCGAACCCGAGAATCGAGAGCCGTTCGCCAGTCTTCGGAACAGTTCTGTACAGCACCGGGCAGCTCCTTGTAAATTGACTAGTCAGTCAATATTCATGGAATCCTATTTAAGGTTAATGGAAATTTTCCCGGCACCGGCACATCTCTGGATGCCGGACACGGAACAACAGGAGATCCTCACGGATATTCTGAAAATTTCCCCGTGACGGAGTACCCGGATAAAAAGCATATCATCCAAGAGAACCCAGAAGTACGAGAAGGAGGACAAACGTGAGCGGGCTGTATCTCGAAGAGGGGGAAGAGTTTGTCGTAACCACGCACCGGATCAGCGTGAATTTTACCCTGTACGACATGATGCTCACGACAAGTAATCTTGTCCTCATCGACAGCAGTGAGGCCGGGTTCAACCCGTGGAAGATCCCGCTCAGGACCGTAGCTGCGGTACACGCAGGAAAGATCGTATCCGGGGAACCGGTGATCACGCTCTCCTTTGTCAGGCCGGAGGGGGAGGATGAGGAGCCACGGCCCCTGAACCTGCTCTTCACCCAGAATACCGGGGAGCAGCGGAGATCGGAACGGGATGAATGGATCAAAAATCTCATGGAGCAGATCGTGGTCCTGCGCCAGGGAAAACCTCCGCTTCCGGCCCCCCGGAAGAAAGGTGAGGAGACTCCCGCGCAGATGCCAAGGATATCCGCCACTCGCCGGGGGATCGATATCCCCCGTCCCCACAGCTCGGCAATCAGGGAAGAGCCGGTGCTGGTAAACCTCGATGTCGTGCCGGAAGTGGGCGGAGGAACGATTATGGAACCCGTCTCCCCGCAACCGGTTACCGTTGAAGAACCCGGAGAAAACCGGGACCAATCCAGAACGGTAGAACAGGAACCCGGACCGGAACCTTCAGAGACAATCCGGACAGGAGATACCGGGCAGCAGCCCTCAGCTGGAGAAATGGAACCAAAGGGAGAGAGGGGCACAACAATCACGGCGACTAAAACTCCCGCTGTACCGGAGCCGGAAAAACCTGAAAAGATTCCAGAAAAACCGGAGACGGTTGCGCACCTGCCGGAGAGTCCGGCTCCTGCACCTGCCTCAAAAACGCAGGCTCCACCTGTTGAACCTGCCCCAACCGGACCTCCCCCACCGGCGCCGCCGGAAACGCCGGGCCCGTCTCTCCGGGCGATTGCCACCGCAGCACTTGTCGTCATCATTCTTCTCGCGGTTGCAGCCGGCGTATGGTATATCGCTCACCTTGCTCCGGGCGGATCCGATCTTCCCCTGACAACAACAACCCCGGTACCGACACCGGAAACCACTCAGGTAATTCCAACCGGGACTGCCACGGTTACTCTCCCGGCAACAACTACCACCACGGTTCCTGCGCAGGCACCCGTGGGTATTCCCGCAAACGGTATCTGGCTGATCGTATCCTGCAACGAGAGTTATATCGGGCATTACGGCAGGCCCGGGAACCTTGCGGATGTATCTGGCGAAGGCCGGTCCCTGTACAGGATCCCGGGCGACACCGCTCTCTTCCAGGCATCCTTCCAGAAAAAGATGAATTCCGGATCGGAACTTACCGTGCAAGTATCCTACAACGGTAACGTCGTCCTGTCGCGGAGCACCCGTGCCCCCATGGGAACCATCGAGTTCCTCATCGATCCAAGGACCGGAGAATTCCCCGGCCCGACACCCACGCCGGCATTATGGACCGGTTTTGAGCCGGGAGAGACGTACCGGGTCTGATTCCCGGCACCGGCCTGAAAAGACCGGAGCAAACACTTGAGCTGAGAACCTGGTGCCCGGGTGTAAACCATCCGTTTCCGGATCAGGGTTCCCGTAGGTATTCCATGATACGGTCGATCACGACCGGGTTCCGGGGAAGGCTGATGTGGCAGTACTGGTCCGGGGAGGGGAGATCCGCACCCTCTCCGTCTCCCGCGGAGAGGATATCCAGCGATATCCCGGGCAGCTCGGACTCCCGGTTCGGCACGATCCCGTCGCCATGCCGGGTCATCTGCCGGTGGCCGTCATGGGTAAGATCGGTTGTTTCACCTGAAAACAGCGGGAAGAACCCGGGGATCCCCGCCGGGTTTGCCGTCACGAGGACCCGGTACCGGATGTCCTTCCGAATCCCCGCAGCCCGGAGTTCCGCCATGACCCTGCTTTTCGGGCGCACATCCTGCACGATGGGATCTGCTATCGGGTCAAAACCCCGGGGAACAAACACACCGGTGAGCTTGTCAATGATCTCCGGGCCGAACTCCGGGTGGCTGAAAAGCTCGGCGAGCGCCGATCCGCTGTTTGTCGGGCCGATGCCAATCAGTTGCCGCACCCGGAACGAACGGGATTTTCCGTCAATGACTTCCAGGAGGTACCGCACGATACAGGTCCCGACGGAATGGCAGACGATATCGATCTTCCGGTCACCAAAGGATTGGGAGACCTCGTGCAGGTATTCCCCGAGATTTGCAGCGATTGCGGGAACTGTCGATCCCGCGAGGGCCGTATGATCGTACTGCCGGTGAATAATCCCTTCGGCATCGAGCCGTGGCACGAGCCGGTTCCAGATCCCCGGATGGCTGTTCCAGCCATGGACCAGGACCACGGCGATATTTCCACTGTCCATTGCCGGAAAATTGGCGTTAAAAGACCATAGGTTCTCCGATCCGCATCACGAATGAGTCAGGAGTCTTGGACCGGACAGGAAAAATTCCCAAAAAGGATATTGACCGGTTGCAACAGAAAGAGATCTGCGAACATTTCCTATGCCGGATTTCTACCTGACAGGCGATGAATCGATCGTCCTGACAACCCAGAATATCGTCCTGGAAAAAGATCGGTACGAGGCCATCGTGACAACCCGCCGCCTGATTCTTATCCGGAGCGACGATCCAAAAGCCCCAACCCGCGAAATATCCCTGCGGGAGATCGGGTCCGCGATTGCAGGAGAGAACAGTCTCGGGCAACCGACGATCACAATCTCCCGCACCGCCCCCGACGGAGTCCTGCAGGCATACGAACTCACCTTCACCCGGAAAGCCGGCGAAGGAAACAGCCTCCACCATTACGACGAATGGGTGAGTCGGCTCAAGGAGCAGGTGCGGCGTGCTGCGCAGGAGCCCGGGGTTCCCGCAGGTATACCGGTACAGGAAGAATCCGCCGTCGCGATTCCCGCAGCCACTTCTCCGGAGGAAGAGACAACAAAAAACAGCGAAGAAAAAACCGGTGAGAGAAATACCGGTAAGAACGAGTCTCCAACAAAAACGGAGACTGTCGAAGAGACGCCTGTTGTTCTCGTACCGTCTCCGGAGTCCCCCGGGGAATCTTCCGGTGCCCCGGCTGAACCGGAAGCTCCACCGGTCCCGTCGGCAGAAATCCCACCGGTAAAACCAGGATCCCGGGGTTTCGCGATCAGCCCGGTCAACGTCGTTATCATCACGCTTGTTATCGCTGCGATCCTGATTGGGGCATATGCATTGACGAACCTTTCTGTCGGGAACCCAGCAGCAGGAACAGCGCTGGTGACAACGGAATCGACGACGGTTGTAACAACGATTCCCGTAACGACGATAATTCCTGCAATAACCACGGTTTCCCCGGCAACGGTTATGACGACAGGTATCGCGACACCTCCCGCACCAACGACAGCGCCCCCGGCAGGTGAGGGCGTGATTGTCCCCTCCACCGGGATCTATGTCCGGGTCCAGTACCCGGGCAATTTTGCGGGATCCGTGGGCATCCAGGGGAGCATGCGGGATGTCGCAGGCACCGGTGACCGGTTCTACCAGGTCCCGGCAACCGGCAGGATCGTCGATGCCAATATCCAGAAGCTGGATAATTCCGGAAACAAGCTCACCGTCACCATCTACAGCAACGGAAAAACGGTCAGGCAGGGAAATATGACCGCTCCGGGTGGGACGCTCTCGATCAGTGCCTGGATTTGATGTAAAAGTCCGGAAGTATCAGCGGAAGCCCGAGGGTCTGTCACCCGCAGAATGCGGAGAGCGTTGCCTGCCGGTTGCCCCGGACGGATTCCTGAAGGAGTGTCCCTTCGTCCATAAACCGCCGGAGGGGAAGCGTGAACCTTCCCGCAAGGTACCGGAGCGCCGATCCGGTATCCTCGAACTCCAGCCCTTTCTGCTGCATTGCGTGCCGCACGTTCTCCCGGACATTGAAAACGCCCATCGGGATGTAACCCTCGACGGCTTCCCGGAGCACAATTGCGCCGGCCTGCCGCTGCTCTTTTGCGAGCGCTTCAAGGACCGCCATCTTGCAGGAGTAATAGCATCCCCCGACCGGGGAGTATTCTTTCTTCCCCGTGTGCCGTTCGAAGTCGGAGAAGACATACTCCTCGTTCCCGAGCACGTGGTGGAACGCCTCCGTCCACTCGTACTGCCATGGCGTCGGGAGCAGGAGCACCGCGTAATGATTGTTCAGGCTCGAAAACTCGTGGACCCGGACGGTATCGAGCGTTGCGCACCGTTTCACCCGGTCAAGGAAGAAATCGCCGATTGCCATGTCGCAGGCGGTGATCGACCAGCGCGTAGGGACAAGTTTCCGGTTCCTCTCCCTGCCCATTGTCCCGGTCGAGAATGCTTTCTGGATGCTGGAGAACGGGACATTACCCGCGCTGAGCCCGATGACAGCGTCACGGGCTGAAAGATCCGTGTCATAGTACACTTTTTCGAGATCCCGCTGCCAGCTGCTGCCGGTGATCTCGAACCGCTCAACAGGTGCGCTTGGCCCGTGGGGCGTGTGCTCTTCGGAGAACGAAAGCCCCTGCGGGACATGCGAAAAATTCGTCTCGCTCTCCACCGATGCACCGGACAGAGCGACCTCCTGGAGCTGCCCGACATACCGGCTGCCAAGATCGCTGACATGGACCCGGCGCGTACCGCGGATAAGGTTCAGCCGGTACCCGATGATCTCCTCCTGCGTCCGGTTCCCGATCCATGCCTCGGGGAGATCCATGACGGCCGTATCCCCGTGGACCGGTGTGACCATCGGGCCGGCAAATACGTCGGGGTAGTTCCACGTCCCGATAAAGACCGAGGGCGGGGAGCTGCCTGAGAGCTCGGAACCTACCGATGCAACCGGGAACGGCGCCATCGTCGTGGTCAGCTGTTTTAAGTACGCCCCCTTGTTGATCATATGGTACGGGAATTTTCAGGCTTTTCAGTAATAAGACCGGGGTGTGCGGAGGGAAAGTGAACGCGGGTCAAAACCGGGTACCCTGCATGAAGTGTGACGTCCATTTCCCGCTCATACACCCATCACGATCTGCACGGCTGTCGGGTACTTCTTCATGATCGCGTACACAATCGGCCGGGAGACCCAGAACCGGTCGTTCTGCATGGTACGAAGTGTACTCACTTCTCCGAGCAACTGGAGTGCGGCGAGCGCCTCGGGATCCGGGCAGGAGCAGCTGCCCGGAACGGAAGCCGAGAGAAAGAACTGGATCGGGAGCCTGAGACGCCGGTGCATGCTTTCGGGCAGCGCTTTTTCGAGACTTTCGATCACATTCCGGTCAAACTCGTACGGTTGCCCCTTCTTTGTCATCGCGGAAGGTTTCTCTGCTTCGAGAAGAAGAGAAAGCGGTTTTCGTTCCCGGACAATTCCCTCGTTCATCCGGGCGATCTCGATGCCGATCCACCGGTTGAGGACTGATTCGTCCGTGATGCGGGGTGCGCGGGTCATACGGATTTTCCCGTGATATTCACTGTCATCCGGGGTATATCAATCTCCGGTTTGACCGGAAAATCAGCAGGCAATCTGGTCGAAATTGCGGGAAAATTCCTGCGAAGGATCGGGAGTGCGAGAGAGAATGAAGGGAATGATGGGAAGAAAGAAAATGAAGAAAAATGAAGAAAATGAAGAGCGATCAGAGCGTCTCCCTGCCGTTCATGTACGGCCTGAGCACACCGGGGATCGCAACAGTGCCATCCTTCTCCTGGTAGTTCTCGAGAATCG
>Ga0209098_1000401_pt1 | contig 48129 bp, 32 predicted proteins | sample AD_JPNHW1_MetaG_FD_184429 | JGI IMG/M metagenome (GOLD analysis project Ga0209098, IMG submission 184429) | Active sludge microbial communities of municipal wastewater-treating anaerobic digesters from Japan - AD_JPNHW1_MetaG (SPAdes) (version 2) | ecosystem: Engineered > Bioreactor > Anaerobic...
CCACGCGGGTGGAGATGTACTGGATGACCGCGAGGTCGTGGGCGATGAAGAGGTAGGTGAGGCCGAACTCGTCCTGGAGGTCCTTGAAGAGGTTGAGGATCTGGGCCTGGATGGACACGTCGAGGGCCGAGACGGGCTCGTCGCAGAGCATGAGGTCGGGCCGGAGGGCCAGGGCGCGGGCAATGCCGATGCGCTGGCGCTGGCCGCCCGAGAACTCGTGGGGATAGCGGTTGCGGAAGAACCTCGAGAGGCCGACGCGCTCCATGAGGAGTTCGACCCTCTCGTCCATCTCCTTCCTGGACATGGAGAGGAGGCCGCGCTGCTGGAAGATCTTCATGGGCTCGGCGATGATGTCGCCGCTCGTGACGCGAGGGTTGAGCGACGCATAGGGGTCCTGGAAGACCATCTGCATGTTCTTGCGCGCGGCGAGGAGATCGTTCGCCTTGAGCTTGGTCAGGTCCTTCCCGTGGAGGAGGACCTCTCCGGCCGTGGGCTTGTAGAGCTGGGCCACGGCGCGGGCGGTCGTGGACTTGCCGCAGCCGGACTCGCCGACGAGGCCGAGGGTCTCGCCCTTCTTGATCTGGAAATCCACGCCGTCGACGGCGTAGATGTAGTTCTTTGGTCCGCCGCCGAAGAGGCCGGAGCCCCCGAGGGGGAAGTGCATCTTGAGGTTCTTTACGTCGAGCAGGACTTCTTTATCGGCCATGGTTACCTAGCCTCCGTGTAGAGCCAGCACGAGACGGAACGGCCATTGCCGAACTCGGTCGTGCGGGGGTACTTCCGCTTGCAGACGTCCATAGCCCGGTCGCAGCGCGGATAGAAGGGGCAGCAGTCGGGAAGGTCGATGACGTTCGGCGGCTGGCCCCGGATCGAGAAGAGGCGGTCGCCCGACTCCTTGTCGAGGCGGGGAACCGACTTGATGAGTCCCTGGGTGTAGGGGTGCTTGGGCTCCGCGAAGATCTCCGCGGTGGCGCCCCGCTCCACGACCCGGCCCGCGTACATGACGCAGAGGGTGTCGCAGGTGCCCGCGACGACGCCGAGGGAGTGGGTGATGAGGATGACGGCGGTCCCGAGGCGGGCGGTCAGGTCCTTCATGAGGTCGAGGATCTGGGCCTGGATCGTGACGTCGAGGGCGCTCGTCGGCTCGTCCGCGATGAGGATCTCCGGATTGCAGGAGAGGCTCATGGCGATCATGACGCGCTGGCGCATGCCGCCCGAGAACTGGTGCGGATACTGGTCGATGCGCTTCTCGGGCGCGGGGATGCCCGCGAGCCTGAGCATCTCGATGGCCTTCTCCTTCGCCGCCTTCTTGTCGAGGCCCTGATGGAGGACGATGGTCTCGATCATCTGCGTGGAGATGCGGAGGAAGGGATTGAGGCTCGTCATCGGGTCCTGGAAGATCATGGAGATCTTGTTGCCCCTGATCTGGCGGATCTCGTTGATGGGCATCTTGAGGAGGTCCTTGCCCATGAAGAGGACCTCGCCGCCGGCTATGCGGCCGGGCGGGTTCGGGATCATGTTGATGATGGAGAGGTTGGTGACGGACTTTCCGGAGCCGGACTCGCCGACTATGCCGAGGGTCTCGCCCTTCCTCAGGTTGAAACTCACGCCGTCGACGGCCTTCACGATGCCCTCGTCGACGTGGAAATAGGTCTTCAGGTCCTTGACCTGGAGGATGACTTCATCGGTCATTTTTTCGACACTCCTTCAGGGGACCCTTAGGTCCTGTTCTTGCTCTGCGGATCGAGCGCATCGCGCAGGCCGTCGCCAAGGAAGTTCATCGCGAAGAGGAAGATCGTCATCGCGGTGGCCGGCACAAGGAGGCGCCAGGGATAGAGCTCCATGCCCTGGACACCCTCGGAAACGAGGGTTCCCCACGAGGCGTCCGGCGCCGAGACGCCGAGGCCGAGGAAGGAGAGGAAGGACTCGTTCATGATGAAGCCGGGGATATTGAGGGTCGCGAAGATGATGATGATGCCGAGGGTGTTCGGGAGGAGGTGCTTGAAGATGATCCTGCCCGTTCCCGCGCCCATGGACTTGGCCGCCTCGACGAACTCGGAGTTCTTGAGGCTGATGATCTGCCCGCGCACGACTCGCGCCTCGGTCAGCCACGAGACCATGGCGATCGCTATGAAGAGGATGAAGACCGAGCTCTGGCCCTCCTTGCTGAAGAGCGCCATCAGGATGATGACGATGAGCATGTAGGGCAGGCCGTATATGATGTCGACGATGCGCATCATGATGTTGTCGGTCTTGCCGCCGATATAGCCCGCGATGGCGCCGTAGACGACGCCGATGAGGATGGAGGTCAGCGTTCCGATGATGCCGATGAGGATCGATATGCGGCCGCCGTAGATCGTGCGCGCGAAGAGGTCGCGGCCGAGGTAGTCGGTGCCGAGGATGTAGACGTTCCTCGCGGCAGGATCGGTCTGGTTGCCGGCCTCGATGGAGGCGTACTCGGCCTTCTGCTTGTCGAGCTCGGGCACGAGGTCGCTGCGGCCCTGGTTGACGAGGCCCTGGATCTTGTCGATGCGTTTCTGCACCTGCTCGAGGGCCACCTCGCCCGCCGGCTTGAACGATGGCGGCAGGTTGGTGTGATGGAGGTTCTGCTCCTTGTAGCTCAGCATGGGCAGCACCGGCGCGAGGAGCGTTACGGCAAAGAAGATGATCGCGATCCAGAGGCCGATGAGGGCCATTCGGTTCTTTCGGAGGCGCTTCCAGGCATCCGCCCAGAGGGAAACGGGCTTGACCTGCTGGTTGAACTCGTTTACCGCCTGATTCTTCTTGGGGGACATTTCCGTTCTCCTATTTGTAGGCGATGCGCGGGTCGAGGAACCCGTAGATGATGTCGACGACGAAGTTCATCACGACGAGGAGGAGGGAGAAAATGATGACCTCGGCCATGATGAGGGTGTAGTCGCGGTTGAGGGCGGACTGGACGAAGATCCGGCCGATGCCCGGGATCGCGAAGGTCGATTCGACGACAAGGGAGCCGGTGATGATTCCCGCGAAGGTGGGTCCGATGAAGGATACGACGGGGAGGAGGGCTCCCTTGAGGACGTGCTTGGCGACCACGACGGATTCCTTGAGGCCCTTGGCGCGGGCCGTGCGGATATAGTCGGAGCGGAGCACCTCGAGGATGGAGCCGCGGGAAAGGCGCGCGATGTAGGCGAAGGAGGGGAAGGAGAGGGTGATGGCGGGAAGGATGAGGGCGACGATGCCGTTTCGCCCGTTGATCCAGCCCGCGACCGGCGTCCAGCCCAGCTTCATCGAGAAGACGAGCTGCAGTACCGGTCCTATGACGAACATTGGCACCGAGATGCCTATGACCGCCAGGGACATAGCCGTGTAGTCCTGCCAGTGGTTCTGTTTCAGCGCCGAGACGATGCCCACGAGGATGCCGAAGATGCATGCCAGGATGAGCGCCACGGTGCCGAGCAGGATCGAGTTCGGGAAGCTCTGGGCCACGAGTTCGTTGACCGTGCTTTCCTTGTAGCGGAACGAGGGGCCGAAGTCGCCGCGAAGGACGTCCCCGAAGTAGCGCAGGTACTGCTTCATGAGGGGCTCGTCCATGTGGTACTTCTTCATGAGGTTCTGGAGAACCTGCTCCGGAACGTTCTTCTCGCTCGAGAAGGGTCCGCCGGGTGCGAAGCGGACCAGGAAGAAGCTGAGCGTGATGATGACGAACATCGTCGGTATCAGGCTCAGGAATCGTCGGATGATGAACTTGGTCATCGTGTCCTTTCCTCCGAGAGGGGATTGCCCGCGCAAGGCGTGCTGGGGAAGCAGGGCAAGGCGCGCGGAGGGAAACAGCTCGAGGCTGCCCGAGCGGCTTCCCTTCGGGAGTCTTGACTCCCCGAAAAATAGGGCCACGGGAAACGCGAGGCGTTGTCCCGTGGCCCCGTCAAGCTTCGCGATTCCCGGCCGCTTCCGCGGCCGGGCAGCGATCATGCTTCCTTACTTCTTGTAGATGTACTTGAAGGGATGGAAACCGATCGGGTTCGCGGACCAGCCACCCCACTTCGACGTGTCGATGAGGTCCTGGTTGGAGTAGTGGTAGATGGGGATGGAGCCCTGGTCGCCCATGTAGAGCGCCTCGGCCTGCTGGAGGATGCCCATGCGGTCGGCGCCCTTGGCGGTCTTGGCGGCCTCGATGAGCTTGTCGAACTCGGGGTTCGAGTAGAGACCATCGTTGTTGCCGCCGCCCGTGACGAAGAGGTCGAGCATGGTGTTGGGGTCGAGGTAGTCGCCGACCCAGCCGTGGCGGCAGATCGTGAAGTCATGCTGCTTGGAGCGGAGATCGATGAAGGTCTTGAACTCCATGTTCTTGAGCGTGACGTTGATCCCGAGGTTGTCCTTCCACTGCTGCTGGATGTACTCGGCGATGGCCTTGTGGCCCTCGTTCGTGTTGTAGACGATCGTCAGCGTGGGGAAGCCCTTGCCGTTCGGATAGCCGGCCTCGGCGAGGAGCTTCTTCGCTTCCTCGACGTTGTAGCCCTGGCCCTTCTGGGGGGTGTAGCCTTCCATCGGGGGAACGAAGGCATCGGTCGGGATCTGGCCGCCCTTGGTGACCTTGTCCACGAGGGTCTGCTTGTCGATGGCCGCGGCGAGGGCCTTGCGGACGAGCGGGTTGTCCACGGGCTTGCGGGTCACGTTGAAGCAGTAGTAGTAGGTGCCGACCTGGGCGGAAACCTGGTAATCGGGGCGGAGCTTGATCTCGTCGATCTTGCTGAGCGCGATGCCGTGCATCCAGTCAACGCTTCCGTCCTTGTACATGTTGTAGTTGGTGGAATCGTTGTCGCTGGCGAGGATCTTGATGCCGCGGAGCTTCACGCTCTTGGCGTCCCAGTACTTCGCGTTCTTCACCATGAAGATGTATTCCTGCGGCTTCCACTCCCTGAGGATGTAGGGGCCGTTGGTGACGATGTTCTCGGGCTTGGTCCACTCGGTGCCGGACTTCTCGATAGCCCACTGGGGAACGGGCCAGAACGCGTTGTGGCAGGTCATGTCCACGAAGTAGGGGGCAGGACCGGTGAGGGTGTACTCGAGGGTCTGGTCATCGATGGCCTTGACGCCGACCTGGTCGAAGGTGCCGGTGCCGGCGTTGAACTCGGCGGCGCCCTTGATGACCATGGCGGGCATGTAGGCGTACTCGGCGCCCGTGGCGGGGTCGAGGATGCGCTTCATGGAGTAGACGAAGTCGCCGGCGGTGACGGGATGCCCGTCGGACCACTGGGCCTTGCGGAGCTTGAAGGTGACCGTGAGGCCATCAGGGCTGATGGTGTAGGACTCGGCGAGAGCCGGGGTTCCCTTGCTGGTGACGGGGTCGTACTGCATGAGACCTTCGAAAAGGCCGAGTCCGACGTTCGTGGAGGGGACATCGGTCATAAGCGACGGGTCAAGGGTGGGCTCGGAACCGTTCGACATGATGAAGTCGGCGGTGTCGGCCGTGAGTTCCTTGGGCGCGCAGGACACGAACAGCAGTGCCGTCGTAGCCATGAGCGCGAAAAGGACTGCGAGAATCCTCTTCATAAAACCTCCTATAGGATGCCTTTGCAGGTTGCTGTGTTTATACTCCGCTTTATATGCGAAAGCAACCTCTTTTTTGGCGCCCTGGCTGCAGCAGGGATGCGGCTGGGCGCGGTCAAAATCATTCCGGACGATATCTTGCGATAGAAGCGCGCCTCCCCAGAGCGATTTCGTTTTAGCACGCCTCCAGCGGAAAGCAAGGATTTTCTCCCGGGAAAATCCCTATTTTCGAGGAGTATTTTCAGGCAGGAAGCAAGTGTTTGCCCAGTAAATTTTTAAATTTCGATAATTAATCAATTATATCCATATGTATGGTGCTAATTTTCTCTATTAGGAATTTTTCCTACCCCGATCTGCCTAACGATCGTTTCCGGCGCGGGCCGCAAGCCTGTAGAGCTCGAATCGGTTGTGTGCGCCAAGCTTGGTGGTGATGTTGGAGAGGTGGTTTTCCACGGTCTTCTGGCTGAGACCGAGGGAGGCCGCTATGTCCTCCGCCCGCTTGCCCGAGGCGAGGAGGTCGAAAACCTCTTCCTCGCGGTCGGAAAGCGCGTCCACGGCGCGGTGGACGGGTTCGGCATCCTCCACGGTGCTCGCGCTCCTCCTTCCGCTCGCCACCTCGTCCAGAAACAAGCGGAGCGATATCGGATCGAGGTAGGCTCCGCCCGCGGAGGCCGCCGCGAGGGCCGAGATGATGCACTCGACGCCCGCGTCCTTGGAGACATAGCCCGCGGCGCCGGCCCTGAAGGCGCGGATCATGTAGTCGTAACGGCGATGCATGGAGAGGATGACGACAGGCGAGCGGGACCTCGAGCCGAGGGCCGACACGAGCTCGATGCCGCCCATCCCGGGCAGGCTGATGTCGACGATGAAAAGGTCCGGGCAGGCCTCGCCGCTGTCGAGGCGGGCGAGGAGTTCCTCGGCGCTGGAAGCCTCTCCCGTGACGATGTAGGATCCGGAGCGCTCGAGGATGGCCCGGAAGCCCTCCCTGATCGCGGTATGGTCGTCGATGACGAAGACGCTCTTCTTCATGGATCCTCCTTGACAGGACGAGGGAACCAGGCCGAGACGAGGGTGCCGCCATGGGGCCCCGGCAGGACATCGAGGCCGCCGCCGAACATCCTCGCCCGCTCCGCCATGCCCCGCCTCCCGAGGCCTGCCTGGCTCGAGCCGGGCCCCACGCCGTCGTCCTCGACGGTGAGGCGTATGGAGACCGTCCGCGCGATGAGCCGCACCGTGACATGGCGTGCGGCCGCGTGCTTCCTCACGTTGTTCAGGGCCTCCTGGAGGACCCGATAGATATTGATCTCCAGCTCCTCGTCCAGGTCAAGCCCTTCGAAGCCCATCGAGCGGAAGTCCACCGCGAAGCGCGCGGCGTCCGCGATCTCCTGGCAGAGCCTCGCGCAGGCGTCCTGCACGCCGAGCCGGTCGAGCTCCGCGGGCCTGAGGCCATGGCAGATGTCGCGCAACTCGCCGATGGAGCGGTCCAGGAGGTCGACGGCACGCTTCGCGTCCACCTCGACCTTGTCGCAGGAAGCCGCCAGGCCGCAGTAGAGCTTCGCTGCCGCGAGGTCCTGGGCCACCGCGTCGTGGAGCTCGTGGGAGAGCCTGAGCCGCTCCGCTTCCTGGGCCGAGATGAGGGCCCGTGCGAGGGCGCGGCTCTCCTCTCCCTCGACGTTCTCATGGCGCATCCGCCGCTCGAGGAAGACGAAGAAGGCGCCTATCGCGAAGACGAGGATGCCCAGCGCGGCGAGGGACAGGCGGGAGGAGTAGAGGCGGGACTTCGAGTAGGCGGACACGCGGCCCACCATGTCGCCGAGGGCCTCGTCAAGTACGGCCGCATAACGTGCGGGGTTGTTGTCGGCCCGGGCGCCGCCGAGCGACTCGGCCAGCTCCAGCCTGACGAGAGCCTCGTCCACGCGGCGGGAGGAGGCGGCGAAGGCGACGTCGGCATTGATGAGATGCTTGACCGAGGGTCGGGCGCGGAAGGCCGTGTAGGCCTTGGCGAATTCGGCCGACCCCGATCGCGGCGTGCCTCGGAGGCCGTAGCCCATGGCCACCTCGCCCCAGCTCTCCCTGAGGACCATGAGGCCGGCCCTGTCGTCGCTGTAGGCTTCCTGGCTGTCGAGTATCGTGATCGCGAAGATTGCCGTCGCGATGAGAAGGAGGCCAGCGATGGCTGCCTCGAGATAGGGCCTGGCGCCGGAGCTCTTCGGGATCATCGCAGGGCAGTATACACGGGCCGGCCGGGGAAGGAAAGGAAGATCGGACCCTCATTCCTCCACGGGGGGCGAATAGCCGGGGGGCAGCATCTCGCTCGCATATCGCGTCGTGCGGGAGAGGAGGTCGAGGATGGACTCGGCGAGCGGCGACAGGACCGCGGCGGATGCGGCATCGGCGCTGTTCTGCCTTCCGGGTCCGCCGCCGGACCTGCCGTTTGCCGGGGCCGTCCTGGCGGCCGCGGTCTCGAGCCGTTCGGCTGCGGCGGCCAGGGGCTCTGCACCAATGGTCCTCGCGCTCCCGCGCAGGCTGTGCGCGAGACGGCGCAGGTTTTCGGCGTCTCCCTTCGCCATGGCCTCCCGGAAGCCGTCGGTCCGCGGCGCCTCCTCAGAGACGAAGATGGCGAGGAGCTCCCGGTAGAGATCGTTGTCGCCACCGAGCCTGCGGAGCGGCTCCTGCCGGGCGATGAGCTCCCCTTCCCCGGGAACCTGGCGGCCCGCGGTCGACGCGGCTCCCGGAACGGCCATGGACTCCGGCGGAACCTGCGACGCGACGTGCCGCGCCGCCTGCCGCGCCGCCTGTCGCGCGGTCCTCGAGAGGATGGCGGCGAGGTCGCGGAAGTTGATGGGCTTCGTGACGAAATCGTCCATGCCTGCCTTCATGCAGGTCTCGCGCGCATCGGATGCGGAGTGGGCCGTCATGGCGACGATGGGCACCGTCCTGCCCGAAGGGCCAGCCTCGCCGCCCTCCCTGATGCGCCGCGCGACCTCGGGTCCGTCCATGTCGGAGAGCTCGACATCGAGGAGGACGAGGTCGAAGGCCTTGCCTGCCAGGGCCTCGAGGGCGGCACCGCCCGAAGCGGCATGGACCGCCTCGTGCCCCTCCTGGGTGAGCCAGTGCAGGGCGACCCGCGCGTTCACGAAATTGTCCTCCACGACGAGGATGGCGAGCCTCCTTGGCGCGGCGGACTCGGCCAGGGTCTCCCTCTCGACGGGTAGCCTCGTGGGGTCTCCCGGCTCGAAGAAAGCCGTGAAGGAGAAGGCGCTGCCCGCGCCTGGCGCCGACTCGACGGAGAGCTCGCCGCCGAAAAGGCCCACGAGCTCGCGGCAGATGGGAAGGCCGAGGCCCGTGCCGCCGTAACGCCTCGACGTGGAATCGTCGGCCTGGGAGAAGCTCTCGAAGATGATGCCCTGCTTCTCCCGGGCAATGCCTATACCCGTGTCCCTGACCGTCACGCGGATGCCCATGCTGCGCTCCCCGTTGCCGGCCGCGGGCGCGGCGGGCCGGGAGGAAGCGATGGGCGACACCGAGATGGAGACGCTTCCCTCGGCCGTGAATTTGATGGCGTTGCTTATGAGGTTGGTGAGGACCTGGCCGAGCCTCAGGCTATCGCCCCTGACGACCTTCGGGAGACCTTCGTCCAGGGCCAGGCTGAAGGCGAGCCCCTTGGCCTCGGCGATTGGACGCATCGTGCGCGCGACGAGGCCGACGGAACGCGGGAGGTCGAAGTCGGCGCGCTCGAGGCGCATGGCCTGGGCCTCGATCTTCGAGAGGTCCAGGATGTCGTTGACGAGATCGAGGAGGCGATGCCCCGCATCGAGGACAGCGGCGAGGTTCTCGCGCTGCTCGAGGGAGAGGGGCGTGCGGAGGCTGAGCTCGGTGAGGCCGATGATGGCGTTGAGGGGCGTCCTGATCTCGTGGCTCATGGAGGCGAGGAAACGGCCCTTGTTGGCCGCCAGCCTGTCGGCTTTCTCGCGCGCCGCACGGAGCTCCTCGAGGAGTTCCTGGTAGGCGGTCACGTCGTAGAAAAACACGACGGCGCCCGCCTGCTTCCTGGAGGCGTCGTCGAGCCGGTGGGCGGACACCTCGAAGCGGCGCCCGGCGCAGGTCCATTCGGCCTGCCCTCCCCCGCGCACGATGGCGGCGGCCTCGGGGCAGAGGTCGGAAAGGCGCTGGATGCCTGAGAGGGAGAGCGAGGGAAAGAGCCTCTCGGCCGCGGCGTTGGCCCCGATGACCGAACAGTCGACATCGACCGCGACGATGGGATCCTTGATGGCCTCGAAGACGATGTTCTTGGCGAAGGGCAGGTTGTCGAGGAAGTTGAAGCGCCGGAGGATGAGGCCGATGATCCCGCCCGAGAGCGCGAAGGCGACGGAGGTGGGGTCGAAGGACATGGGAGCCGCAGGGCCCTGGGGACCGGGGCCTCCGGGCGATCCTCCGCCGAGGACGGACATCAGGGCGGGCGGCTGGATGCTCCGCGGATTGGAAAAGGCCAGGGAAAGGCGGCTCAGGTCGAAGTAGTCGGATGAAAAAGCTACGTCGAGTGAGGAGAGCACGCCGATGACGAGGGGAATGAAGAGGAGACCCGCCATCGAGAGGAGGACCTTGCGCATGATGCCCCTCGTCCTGAGCGCGAAGGCAAGGAGGAAGGCGAGGGCGAGGAGGCTGATGAAGACCACATACAGGATGAAGACCCAATAGACGGGTCCGCGGTTCACGATGAGGCTCGTGTCCGTGGTGGAGAGGGTCCAGAAAAACGATCCAGGAGGGAGGCCCCAGGCGAAGGCTATGGCGAGGAGGTGGGGAAGGGCGAGGATGACCCTCGCCGGTCTGCCCATCGGGTGGCCCATGAAGGAGTGGACGAAGAGGAGGAACCAGTAGGGCACCGAAGAAACGCCGATGAGGATGCAGCGATGGTAGGTGAGCATGTCCTTCGGCACGGGAACCCTGAAGCGCAGGTAGGAGAAGAAGCACCAGACGAAGATCGAAGCCATGAAGAGAGCGAAGAGCCTCGCGGGTTCGCGCCGGCTCGCCGACCAGGCGAGACCAGCGATGTAGACCGCGGCCAGTGCGCCGACGAGCATGAGGATGGAGAGTGTATCGGTCAGCCTGGGATCCATGAACCCCCCGGGTTTGATCGGGCTTGCGTCATATCGAAGTCTAGAACGGACGGAGTCCGGCTTCCAGAGCCCCGAAGCCTAGATGATCGAGAGTCGGGAGCCCTTTCTTCCCTTTTCGACCTCGATGCGCGACGGGATCCTGCTGCGCAGTTCCGGCACGTGGGAGATGATTCCGATCATGCGCGCGCCGCGGGCCCTGTCCAGGGCGGAGACTGCCCGGTCGAGGGCCTCTTCGTCAAGGCTGCCGAAGCCTTCGTCGATGAAGACCGCATCGAGGGAAGCGCCGCCCGAACGCTTGCGGATGGTGTCGGATAGGGCGAGGGCCAGGGCCAGGGAGGTCAGGAAGCGTTCGCCGCCCGAGAGGGTTCCGCAGGCCCTCGCGCGCCCGGTATAGGAATCGAGGACCTGGAGGTCGAGGCCGGTGCGTCCCCGGCCCGAGGCCGGACCATCGGCCGCAGCCAGTCCATAGCGCGAATCGGTCATCTGGCCGAGACGGAGCGAGGCGCCAGCGATGACCTCGCGGAAATAGAGGCCGAGGACGTAGTTCTTGAAGGGGAGGCGCCTGCCGCCCATCTCGCCCGAGAGGAGTGCCGAGAGCGCTCCAAGGCGGCGGGAACGCGCCGAGAGCTCGCGGCTGCCGGCGGCGCAGCGCTCGATGTCGCCGGCTATGCGGTCGTACAGGGAGAGGGCCTCGCGGGCGGCGTCCGAACGCCTCCGCGCGCCCTCATGCTCCGCCCGCGCGGCCTCGGCCGCGGCGGCGAGGGCCGCAAGGTCGGGAGCCGAGGCGGAACCGAGGGCGCGTTCGGCCTCGGCCGCGGCCACCTTCGCGCCCGCGAGCCCGGTATCGTAGGCCGTCACTGCCCTTTCGAGTTCGGCCAACGCGCGCTTGTCGACGGCGACGTCCCGGAGCCCGGCCTCGTCGCGGAAACCCGCCTCTGCGAGGGCCCGCTCCGCCTCGCGGCAGGACAGCGAGGCCGCTTCCTCCAGGGAGGGGAGCCTGCCCCTCGACTCGGCGACGAGGGCCTCGACCTTGCCGAGCTCGCGGCTCCAGGCTTCCGCAGCGGCTGCGGCGGCGCGCCCTGTGGCATCCACCGCTTCGCGCCTTGCCCGGAGTTCCGCTATGCGCGGCGCCGGATCTGAGCCGCCTGCATGGGCCATGGTCGCTGCGGCCTCGGCCTCGGCGGCCGCCAGGCGCGAGCGCGCCTCTGCCAGGGCCTTCTGGACGCCCTCGCGGCGCCGGCGGACGACCTCGTGGGCCTCGGTCGCGGCCTTCCAGGCCCGGCGCCGTTCGCCGAGGTCCCGGAAGCTTTGGGCCGCGGCGCTGGCCGCGGTCGAGGCCCGCTCGCGGACTGCCCTCGCCTCCCCCACCGGGATGTCGTCCCCGGCGGCCGCGCCTAATTCGCCCAGTGCGGCGTCGAGGTCGGCCCCCTTGGTCCCCAGGGCGGCTTCCAGGCTCGCGAGGCGCGACAGGGCCGCGTCGCGTTCCTTCCCGAGCCGCCTTCCTTCCTCCGCGCCGCGCACGGCAGCGTGCCCTTCCCCGGCCGACCCTGCGGCCGCCATTGCCGCGGCGGGCGCAGGGTGGTCGCGCGAGCCGCAGACAGGGCAGGGCTCCCCCGGAACGAGGTCGGCGGCGAGGATGGCGGCCGCCTCCCGGTCACGCTCGGAGCGGAAGGCGGCGTATGCCGAGTCCGCGAGGGTGGCCGCGTCCCGGGCCTTCTTCATTTCCTCCGAGAGCGCCGCGGCCTCGCGCCTGAGGCCGTCGATCCTGACAGCCAGGGCTTCCTGCGCCTTGGCGGCCTCGAAGGCGAGGTTGGCGTCCTGCCAGGCCTTGCCGACGGCCTCCTCCTCGTCGGGACCGAGGGCGGCCGCGTTGGCCGATTCCATGGCGGAATCCTCCTCGGCGGCCGCGCGGCCCAGCCGGTCCGCAAGGTCTGCGGCGGCGGCGCGGGCCGCGCCGAGGGCGTCCACGGCCGCAGCCGCCTTCTTCCAGGCCTCAAGGGATCGCTCGAGCTCGCCGATTTCGCGGTCGATCCCCGCGCGCTCGGCGTCCGCAGCGGCTGCCTCGGCGCGTTTCGCCTCCGCGGCGGCGGCCCCTTCCCGGATCGCCCCGAGATCGGCCTCGCGCCGGGCCAGGGTGGCGCGTTCCGCGGCGAGGGCGGCGCTGGCGCGTTGTGCGACATCAATAGCGGGCAGGGCGGAGGCGGCCCGCTTCGCGGCTTCGAGGTGGAGGCGGCGCGCAGCGGCCTCGGCGGCGCCCGCCTCGAGGACGGCGAGGCGATCCTTCGCGGCCTTCGCGTTGTGCGCCCGCTTCTCATCGTCGAGGCCCCGTGCATGGGCGTTCTCGGCGGCGACCAGGGCCGCGAGGGCGGACCCGAGGGCCTTTTCGCCCTCCTCGGCGGCGGTCGCCAGGGTCTTCCTTGCCTCCGCTCCCGTCTCGCCGTCCATCGAGAGGCCGGCGGCCGCCGCGTCGCCGCGCAGGCGGTCGAGCTCGGCCTCGACGCGCTTCACCTCCTCCGCAGCGGCACGGGCCTTCTGGCGTGCGAGCTCGGTCACGGCGTCGTGGAGGTCTACCGGGAAGAGCTTCTCGAGGATCTCGACGCGGTCGCTCGAGTCCATCTCGAGGAAGCGCTGGAACTCGCCCTGGGGAAGGAGGACGATCTTGGAGAACTCGTCCAGGCTGAGACCGAGCCGGGATTCCACCGCGGCGTCGACCTCGCCGATCTTGTCGGCGACCGGCGTCCATTGCCCGCCGTCAAGGCGCCAGCAGGCGGCCGCGGCGGGCACGTCGCGCTCCTCTCCGTTCTTGATCGTCTTCCGGTGCGGAGCTATGCGCTCGACCTTCCAGGTCTCTCCTCCGAGGTCGAACTCGAATTCCACGCGCGGCCTGTCGCCCGGTTTCGCATGCTGGGACCAGAGCTGCCGCTCGAGGCCCGAGCGGCTCCCCGCCACGCCGCCGTAGAGGGCGTAGGTCATCGCGTCGAAGATGCTGGTCTTGCCCGAACCCGTCTTGCCCCAGACGAGGAAGACAGGACCGAGGGCATCGAAATCGATGGCTGCGGGATCGCGGTAGGGTCCGAAATTCTCCATGACGAGCCTATGAGGACGCATGTTCCGCCTCCTTCACGAGCTCGGCGAAAAGGGTCTCGGTCCCGGCGTCGGGCTCGGTCTTGCGGATCTCGCCGAAGAAGGAGCGGAAGTCGGCCATCACGGCCTCGGGCCCGCGACAGGCGGCGCCCTGCGCGGGAGCGGGAACGGCGCCACCCTCGCTTCCGGCGACGGACTCGGCCAGCTCGAAGGCGGCCTGGCGCACCGAGAGGAGGTTGGGGAAGTTGGCCCTGAGCGCGTCCACGGGATCAAGGACGGGATCAGGATCGGTGAGGCGCGCCTCGACGTAGTCTCCGCGCAGGGCCGGGAAGGCTCCCGGCGCCGATAGTTCCGCATAACTTCCCTCGACCCGGCTGAGGCAGTGGAGGGGCGCGAGGACGATGGGCTCCTCGGTGAAGGCGCCCTTCGAAACCTCGACGAGGAGGAAGCCCTTCTCCGGCGAGGCCGCGGCCTCGTCGAAGGAGTAGGCGAGGGGCGTGCCCGGGTAGCGGGCCCTGGGACCAGCCGCCTGCCTGCGGTGGAGGTGGCCGAGGGCCGCATAGTCGAAGGCCTCGAAGGAGGAGACGGGCACCTCCTCGGCGCCGCCGATGAAGGAGCGCTCGCTGCCGCCCGCCGCGCCCCCCGCGGCAAAGCAGTGCGCGACGAGGACGTTGGGAGCTTCCGGATCAAGGTGGGGCGTTATGCGATCCATCGCCTCGGCGAAAAGCTCCGCCTGCGAGCGCAGCGTCGGGGACTCCGCGACCGCGTCCTCGGCCGGGGCCGCTCCATCCCTGGCCGCCTCGGCGGCATCGAAGAGCTCGGCCTGCCGGCCCGGCTTCGTCTTGCCCTCGACCGCGGCAGCCGCAGCCGCGCCGGAGGCCTCGGGCGCCTGACCGGCCGAAGCCGCGCCGGCCGCGGCCCGCGGGAAGGCGCCGGGATTGAGATAGGGCAGGGCCCAGAAAAGGGCCCGCTCGCCATGGCGTTTCACCTCGATGGGAGCGACGACATCCTCGGGCCTCGTGCGGATATGGAGGCCGGCCCTGGCAAAGAGTCCCGCGCCGAAGGAAAGCCGCGCGGCCGAGTCGTGGTTGCCCGGTATGACGATGATGACCGGGCCGTCGGGAAGGGCCGCGACCCTCGAAAGGAAGTCGTCGAAGAGGGCGATCGCCTCGGGAGGCGGTATGGCCCTGTCGTATACGTCTCCCGCGATCACGAGGACATCGACCCTGCGGGCCGCGAGCGCATCGAGCATGGCATCGAACATCGCGCGCTGGTCGGGGATGAGGTCGCGTTCGTGGAGGGTCCTGCCGAGATGGAGGTCGGCTGCGTGGAGGATTCGCATCGATGGGACAAGGTAGTGCCCTCCGGGGGCCGAGTCAAGCACGCAGCGGATGCACAGGGGCTGCGCACAGGCAGCGCGGCGCCACGTTGCGACGCGAGCGGCGACTCAGGGCCGATCGCCCGCCGCTCTCGTTGACGCCTCCCTTGCCGCGGGATAAGGTGGCTCGTCCGGCAAGGCCGGCGGGGAGGAAGAGGATGCCGAGGAAGGAAACGCGCGACGCGCCGCATGGGGTCTTTCTTGCCGGCTATGGAACGGTGGGCAAGGCCTTCGTCCCTCAATTCCTGGCCGCCGCGCCGGCCCTGCTCCGCGACCGAGGCCTCGATCTCCGACTCGTCGGCCTGGCCAACTCGCGGGCCTGTCTCGTCGCTTCCGCGGGCTTCGGCAATGAAGCGCTCGAACCGGCCGCCCTCGAAGCCGCGCTTGCGGCCGCCGCTGGCGCGGGAAGGAAGCCCGCTCTCGCCGCGTCGCTCCACGAATGCTGCAGGCCCGGCTCGATCTTCATTGACTGCACGGCGAGCGCCGAGGTCGCCGCCCTCTACCCTGCCCTCCTGGAAGCCGGCATATCGGTAGTGGCCGCGAACAAGATAGCCAACTCGGGGAGCATGGCCTCGTGGCGCGCCTTGCGCGAAGCCGCTCGAAAGGGAGGCTCAAGGTTCCTGTACGGTGCCAACGTCGGGGCTGGCCTTCCCGTCATCTCGACCCTCCATGACCTCGTGGCCACGGGCGACAGGATCCTCAGGATCGAGGCCGTCCTCTCCGGCACCATCAGCTTCATCTTCAATGGCCTCTCCGCGGAGCGGAGTTTCTCCTCCCTCGTACGAGAGGCCATGGCGAGGGGCTACGCCGAGCCCGACCCCAGGATCGATCTCTCCGCACTCGACGCGGCGCGCAAGGTCCTCATCCTCGCGCGCGAGGCGGGCCTCGGCATCGAGCCTGCCGACGTGGAGATCGAGCCCATACTGCCGGCCGACGCTCGGTCCCTGGATGGCGCTGCGACGCCGGAGGACTTCCTCGCCGGCCTCGCCGCCGCCGACGCCCCCATGGAAGCGAGGCGCCGTTCGGCCGAGACCAGAGACAGCTTCCTCCGCTACGTCGCCGTCATCGAGGCCGGCAAGGCAAGCCTCTGCTTCAGGGAAGTGGAGCCGGGTCATCCCCTCGCGGGCCTCGCGGGGGCGGACAACCTCGTGTCCTTCACGACCGCACGTTATGCGGAACGCCCCCTCGTGGTCCGCGGTCCGGGGGCGGGCGCCGCGGTGACCGCGGCGGGGGTCCTTGCCGACATCATCAGGGCCGCGGACTAGGGCGCCGCGGCGCGGCAGGGAGGTGCGCCGGATCCGCCGCTCGCCTTGCCGGTGGCGCCGCCCAGGATCTCGGAGCGGAAAGGTCCCGCCCAGAGGTGGCCGTCAGTCCCCGCGTCGCGGTTGTAGGCTGCCGCGAAAACTCCCGCTATCCAGCGCATGATCACGGGCAGGCTCCCGCCGGCCAGAGGTTGTATGACGAGGTCGAGGCGATCATCCATGAGGGCGTAGCCCTCGAGTACGAAGGGATACTTCGCCTTGGCCCTCGTCAGCACTTCGAGAAGGATGGCGTCGTGCCGCTCCGCTTCGAGCCAGGGTCCCCGGCTCCCCGTCGTCAGGACGATGTGGTAGCGGGCTCCCTCGCGCAATTCACGTTTCTTCCGCATGCCGGTACAACGCACGGAACCTCTCTCCGCGATTGAGGTTGCGGCGGAATCCGCGACGGCATCGCGGGGTCGCCCAACGCGCCAGCCGCTTGCAGCCCCCTCGCCGCGGTCCTATACTGCCCGGGAAAGCCGGGAGGGTATATGGAAAAAGGCAAAAGCAGGGGCAGGGGACTGGCATTGGCGGCGGCGGTCGTCGCCGGACTCGACCTCCTCTTCTATTTCGCCATGAGGGACGCCTGGGGCGGCATCGCCACGACCGTGGGCGTCAAGGGATTCTACGCCTTCCTCCTCGCCCTCTTCGTCGTCCTTGCCGCGGTCGCCATCGTGATGGCCTTCATGAAGCCGCGCAAGGTCGCGGCGGCCATCCTCCTCGGCCTGGCCTCGGCGCTGTTCTGCGCCCTCGCGTACATCCTCTATATCGACATAGGAAGCTGGGTCTATATCCTCAGGGAGTTCCTCTACGCCCTTCTCTGGACGGCGGGCATCTCCGCATTCGGCTTCCTCCTCCTCTCCTGGGGAAGGACGCCCCTGACGAAAAGCCGGGCCGCTGCCCTCGCGATCCTCGTCATCGGTGTGGTCGCGGGCATCGTGCTCACCTTCGACCTCGGCTTCATGCGCTTCGGCGAGGGCCCTGTCGTCTGGGCCGTCGGCGACGAGTACCAGATCGTCTTCACGACGACGGCCCGCTCGACCGCCTCGGTCGAGATCGGTGGTGTCGCCTATCACGACACCTATGCCGGCTACGACGTCTCCGAGACGAGGGTCCACAAGGTCTCCGTCCCCATGGCCGCCCTCGACGCCGCGCGTTCCTACACGATCAAGGCGCGCGCCATGATCCTTCGCGGGTCCTACTGGGCCGTCCAGGGAAGGTCCATCGCGCGTTCCCTGGCCTTCAGGCCTCTCGACCCTACGGACGGCATCCAGTACTACTCGCTGTCGGACACCCACGAGTTCGTCGGGCCCGCGGTCAAGGCCGCGGCCTACCTCGGCGAACGTCTCGACTTCCTCGTCATCGCGGGCGACACCTCCTCCTTCCTCGACCGGCCCGCCGACCTCGACCGCATCCTCGCCATTGCCCATGGCGCAACCAAGGGCGAGAGGCCCGTCATCTACGCACGGGGCAACCACGAGACCAAGGGGCGCATGTCGAACCTCCTTCACCGCTACGCGGGTGCCGACGGGACGAAGTTCTACTACACGGTCAGGCTCGGCCCCGTCTGGGCGGTCGTCCTCGACATGGGCGAGGACCATGCCGACGACTGGCAGGAGTTCTACGGCGCAGCCCGCTTCGACGACTACCGCAGGGAGCAGGCCGCCTTCCTCGACGGCGTCGTGGCCGATGCTTCCCGCGAATACGCCGCGCCCGGGATCACGCATCGCATCGCGATCTGCCACATCCCCGTCACCTTCCAGTATGCGGGCGACCCCGGCGCGGAGCGCCAGAAGGAATGGATCGAGCGCCTCGACCGCATGGGGCTCGACCTCATGCTGAACGGCCATCGTCACGAGGCCATGTACATCTCCCTCGACCTGCCGGCAGGCGCGCCCCTCACGCAGTGCCCCGCCTTCTCGGGCAAAAACGGGCCCGGCAAGGTCGACGGTTCCAGGCTCGAGGCCAACTTTCCGGCCATCATCGACTCGAGGCGGAGCGAGGTGCAGACGAACGCCGTTCCCGAGGACCTCTTCGGCCGGCGCTTCTTCGGCCTCGCCGTCGAGGAGAAAGGCGGCAGGATGGAGCTGCGTTATACGAACGAGAAGGGCCAGGTGCTCCGGACTGTCGGCGCCTGGACGGGCGAGGACCTCGGCGACGTGATCACGGTGCCGGGCTACGCGGAGCGGAGATAGGGCGATCAGCGAAAGCGCGGACCGGTCAGCCGGGGCGCCGGCCCTCCACCATGCCGCGCAGGGCCTTGACGTCGACGGGCTTGGACATGAAGGCGAGGGCGCCCGCCACCGCGGCCCGATCGCGGGTATCGGCATCGTCGTAGGAGGTGCAGAACACGACGGGAGGGCCGCCAACGGCCCTGATGCGCCGCGCCGCCTCGATGCCGTCCATCGCTCCCGAAAGGCTGATGTCCATGAGGACCACATCCGGCATCAGCTCGAGGGCCAGGCGCACGGCTTCGTCCCCCGTGGATGCCATTCCTGCGACATTCCAGCCCTCGCCGGTCAGCTGGCGCCTCAGGTAAAGCGCGATGATCGCCTCGTCCTCGACGACGAGGACGGAGAGGGTCATCATCAGACCCTCGCCCGGGAAAGGCCGTCGGGGATGATCAGTTCACAGGTCAGGCCGGAGCCTCCCGAGAAAAGGACCTTCCCCATCATCTGTCCCTTCCCTATCGCGAAGACCAGCTTGAGGCCCATGGTCGCCTGTCCCCGGAAGTCGAAGCCCTCGGGGACGCCTATCCCGTCGTCGACGTAGCGGAAGCGGTAATCTCCGGAATCGAGCCGGCTGAAGCCGATGTCGATCCGGCCTTCCTGTCGCCCGGGGAAGGCATGCCGCAGGCTGTTCGTCATGAGTTCGTTGAGCACAAGGCCGAGGGGTATGGCGGTATCGATGAGGAGCATGTGCTCCTCGAGGCCCTCGCCGCCGAGCGCAACCTCGGCGCTCCGGTCCGTCCGGGCCAGGAGGATGGCCTCCGCGAGATCCCGCAAGTATGCCCTGCTCGAGATGTGCGAAAGATCCTTTGACTGGTAGAGCATACGGTGAACGAGGAAGATCGGCTCGATCTTGCCGTCGATGATCCTGGCATAGTCGAGGAGGGTCGGATCGTCGGGGTAGTCCTCGGCCTGGAGCATGATCATGCTCCGTATCACCTGAAGCGTGTTCTTGGTCCTGTGGTAGAGCTCGCGGAGGAGGGTATCCTTCTCTGCCACGAGCTTGCGGAGCTCCTCGCCCGCGGCCATGCGCTCGGCGACCTCTTTCCGGAGGGCCTGGGTCCGCAGCTCGACCTGGCGGTTGAGCATCCGGTTGAGGAGGAAGAGGAGGAGACCTACAAGGCCAAGGCCGGCGAGACAGAGCCAGAGCCAGAGAGGCACTCGTGCCTCGGCATCGGGAGAGATCCACTTCCTGAAGGCCCGGTCCAGAAAGGAGTCGCCTCCCGATGGCATGGCCTTGAGCACCTTGTCGATGCCGGCCGCCGCGCCGGAGGGGTCGCCTCGGGGCACAGCAAAGTGGAGGGCTATGGGCGAGAAACTTACCGGCGTGATCCGGACGGGATAATGCTTTGCCAGCTCGTTGCCGAGCGAGTAGATGCAGACCCCGGCGTCGGCCTGGCCATCGGCAATCGCCTGCATGACCGCGGGATTGTCATCCACGAGGATCATCTGGCACTTGATGCCGAAAGAGTCCGCGTACTTCGAGAATTCTGCGGTGAAGAGGGAACCGCGGACGCCGGCGATCCGCCGTCCCTGGAGGTCGAAGACCGTATGGATGGTGAAGGTCCGGCCCGTGAAGACCACGCCGCTGTCGATGTACACCGGATCCTTGGTGAAGTCATAGATGGCGGCCCGGGCATTGGTGTAGCCGACGGCCGGCACGATGTCGATCTCGCCGCGTTCGAGGCGGCCGAGGAGATCGCTCCAGGCGCCATCGACGTAGACCAGGTTCCAGCCGAGCGACTTTGCGCAGTATTCGAGCACATCCACGAAAAGCCCGCTGGGCTTGCCCTTTTCGCGGAACACAAGGGGGGCTGCAGGGAAGAGCCCCACGCGCAGAGTCCTGCCTGCCTGTGCGGCGGCTGGCTGTGTCGGGATGGCGAGGAGACATGACAGCACAAGGACCGCGATGACCGTGCGCATGCGGGACCGCGGCCGGGGAACAAGGCTATGGTTCATGCGTTCATCCCTCCGGCCATGAAGGGCCTCTCCTGTATGATCGCAGAACCAGAGCCGATCCGCAACATGGAGTCGGGAGGGAAACGGCGTTCCGCCCGGCTCCCGCCATTTGACAGCCCTCCTCCTTCCGCTACAGTTAGTGAAGGGCCAGAAATCGAACCTGCTTCTTCCGCCTGACAGCCCGGCTCGGCTCGTGGAGAGGAGGAACAGCGATGCAGATCCGGTCGATCCAGCTCAAGATAGGCCTCGTGGCGGGTGCCTTCCTCGCCGCCTCTACCTTCGCCCTGCTGCTCTATGGCCTCGTTTCCACGCAGAGCTCCCAGGCCTTCGTCTCGGGCAAGGTCTCGAGCCTCGTGGAGCGCCAGACCCGCGACAACCTCCTCGCCCTTGCGGGCCAGCAGGGCAGCGTCATCCAGAGCACGATCCAGCAGAACCTCGATACCGCCAGGACCCTGGCGCGGACCTTCGAGGATTTCCACGACCAGGCGAGGAGGGGCGGCGGCCAGGACTACCGCGCCATGATCAACGACATCCTCCTCAGCGTCCTCGTCGACAATCCCACCTTCCTCGGCACCTATACCGCCTGGGAGCCCAACGCCCTCGACGGCAAGGACAGGCTCTACGCGGGCCGGACCGACCTGGGCTATGACGAGACGGGAAGGCTCATTCCGTACTGGAACCGCGACGAAAAGGGCAAGATCGCGCGCCAGGCCCTCGTCGAGTACGAGAGCGCCGCGACGCATCCGAACGGCGTAAGGAAGGGCGGCTGGTACCTGGGGCCCAGGGAGACGCTCAAGGAGAGCGTCCTCGATCCCTTCCCCTACATCGTCCAGGGCAAGCAGGACTGGCTCACCACCATCTCGGTGCCCATCATGTCGGATGGCCGTTTCCTCGGCGTCGCGGGTACGGACCTCAGGCTCAACTTCCTCCAGGAGCTCGCGGTGCAGGTCTCGCAATCACTTTACCAGGGCAAGAGCGAGGTCATTGTCGTGAGCTACCTCGGCCTCGTCGTCGCGAACTCCAGCAATCCCGAAACGATAGGAAAGAGCGTGCGCGAGCTCTTCCCGGACAAGGCCGACATCATCATCAAGAACGTCGAGTCGGGAACCGCAGTGATCGACACGGCCCTCACCGCTGGCATGATGAGCGCCTTCGCCCCGATCACCCTCGGGAGGACAGGCAAGCCCTGGTCAGTCCTCATCCGCGTCTCAACCGATCTCGTGCTCGCGGAAGCGAAGGCCCTGGACGCCTCACTCACCGCCAAGTCCCAGGCGAGCATCGGCATGCAGGTCATCGTGGGACTCATCGTCCTTGTCGCGGCCTTCATCCTCCTCTGGATCTTCACCGGCAACCTCGTCAAGCCGCTCAAGGCGGCCGCGGTCTACGCGAACCGCGTGGCGGATGGTGACTTCACCGGCACCTTCGACATCAAACAGGCAGACGAGGTAGGCGCACTCGCCACGGCCCTCAACGCCATGGTGCAGCGGCTCAGGGAGGTCGTGTCCGAGGTCCAGGATTCGTCGCGCAACGTGGCAGGCGGGGCCGAGGGAGTCTCGGGCTCGTCGCAGGCCCTCAGCCAGGGCGCGGCCGAGCAGGCGGCCTCGATGGAGGAGGTCTCGAGCTCGATGGAGCAGATGGCATCCAACATCAAGCAGACTGCGGACAATGCGGCCCAGACCGAGACCATAGCCCGCAAGGCCGCGGAGGACGCGGAAAACGGCGGAAAGATAGTCGGAGAGGCCGCCCAGGCGGTCAAGGACATAGCTTCGAAGATCTCCATCATCGAGGAGATAGCCCGCCAGACCAACCTCCTCGCGCTCAACGCGGCCATCGAGGCCGCCCGCGCGGGCGAGAGCGGCAAGGGTTTCGCGGTCGTGGCGAGCGAGGTGAGGAAGCTCGCGGAGCGCAGCCAGGTCGCAGCCGGCGAGATCACCGCCCTCTCGACCCAGACTGTCCAGTCCGCGGAGCAGGCGGCCTCGATCATCAACTCGATCGTGCCCGACATCCAGAAGACCTCGCAGCTCGTGCAGGAGATCTTCGCCTCGAGCCGCGAGCAGGACTCGGGCGCGAGCCAGATCAACGCCGCCCTCACCCAGCTCGACTCGGTCGTCCAGCAGAACGCCTCGGCAGCCGAGAAGCTCTCCACCACTTCGGAGGAACTCTCGGGCCAGGCCAAGCGCTCGCTCGACGTGATCTCCTACTTCAAGATCGGCACCGATGGCGAGGGCAAGTCCCTGCAGGTCGTGCCCGGCACCGGCGCTGAAGACGACCTCGCGTAGCGGCGCAAGGCCGGCGTCGCGCCGCGCCGGCATGAAAAAAGGGCCGCGGGGGAAGCTCATCGCCTCCCCCGCGGCCCTTCCCATGTCGCCCGGCCTACGCTCCAGGCGATTCTGGCAACCCTGTCGGGTCAGTTCCTCGGCTTGTTCGCGCCTCCCTGCTGCGCGGCAGGGCCGGGAGCCGGCTGAGCTCCCGATGCCGCCCCGGCTGCGCCCTGCGCCTGCCCCGCCAGCGCCCCGGCGATGAGCTCGTTGCGCGCCATCGCCGCTGCGTTGGGATGGATGGCCGAGAGGGGTTCGTCCCCCATGGGCGAGCCCGTGAGGACGGTTATGCGCTCCGCGGGGAGGCTCGCGAGGGTCTCCGCGAAGGGCGCGAAGAGGCGGTCGAAGTTGTCGATGAGCCAGGCCTTGCGGGCGTCGGGTCCGGACTTCGAGAGGGTCTCGAGGGTGATGGCGAGCTGGTCGAGCTCGGCCTGGGCCTTGCTCGTCATGCGCACCGCCTCGGCCTTCGCGTCGAGGACCATGCGCTCGGCCTGGGCCGAGGCAGGGGTCACGATCTCCGCCTTGAAGCGGCTCTGGAGCATCTCGATCTTCTGCTTCTCGGCCTCGATCTCGGCCCTGATGCCGGCCACGCGGGCGGCGCCGTCGCGGCTCGCCTCCTCGACGCCGACGGTCTGGCGCTGGACCTCCTGCTTGACCGCGACGCGGGTGCTCGCCTTGAGGCTCTCGAGCTCGTTGGAGAGGCTCTTCACCTCGGTCTCGGCGCGCCTTCCCTCGGACTGCTCGGCGCTCGCTGCCTTGGCTTCGGCCTGGGCCTGGCGGGCCCGGGTCTCCGCGGCCACGGACTGCACGCGCTTCAGGAGAGCGATGTAGAGGTCGGGCTCCTCGACGCCGGGGAGGCGATGGTCGTCCACGTCCGCGATGTTCATCGTCGTGATCTCGAGGCCGATGTTCTCGAGGTCGTCCTTGCAGGCGTTGATCATCTTGGCCACGAGGATGTCCTTGTCCTTCATGACCTGCTCGGGCGTCATGGACGCGATGGAGTCGCGGAGGTGGCCCTCGATGATGTCGCTCGCCACCTTGGTGAGCTTGCCGCGGTCCGCAGCCATGTGCGAGATACGCGTGACCGCGTGGCTCCGGCCGAGCTCGTTGTGCGCTATCGCGAAGGAGATGGTCGCCTTCACGTTGAGCGGCACGATGCCCGCCGCGATGGCGGAGTCGACCACGACCTCGATGGTTATGGGCGTGAGGTCGATGCGCGAGAAGCGCTGGAGAAGGGGGATGATGAAGGCGCGGCCGCCCGAGAGGGTCCGGAATCCCTTTTCCGCGGCGGTGCCCGACACGATGCCGAGCTCGTTGCCGCCCACGATCTTCATGTTGGTGAGGAGCTGGATGATGACGGCGATGCCGACGAGGCCGCCAAGCGCGATGACGAAGCCGATCATTTTGCGCCTCCCTTGCCGACCGCGCCGACGGCGCCTTCCGCGGCCCGCGAGCCGGGACTCGCTATGGACTTCACGTCTATGCCGAGGGCGCGCTCGAAGGTCTCGAGGAAGTCCGCGAAGGCGCGGGGGCCGCGGTTAGCGACCTCGGCCGTGCCGCCGCGATCGCCGCCTTCCATGACGACGAGGCTCTCGAGGCGGCCCGCCTTGCCCGCGTTCTCCTTGTAGGCCTCGAAGAGGCCGGGGAGTTTCTGCTGGAGGAAGAGGACGCTCGCCGCCTCCTCGCCGAACTGCGAAAGGAGCTTCGCCTTGGCGGCGAGGATCTCGTTGCGGGCCGATTCGCGGATCTTCACGGCCTCGCGCTCGCCTGCTCCGAGGACGCGCGCGGCCTCCTCGCGGGCAGAGGCCTCGAGGGTCGTACCCGACTGGTTCTTCAGGGTCTGGAGGTCGACGAGGGCCGCCTGGACCTGGGCCTCGCCGCGGTTCTTCGCGCCCGCTATGGACTGGTCGGCGGTGAGCTTGGCCTCCTGGATGGAGCCCTGGGACTCGCGGCGGTAGACCTCGAGCTCCTGGCGCACCGCGACGATCTTCTCGTCGGCCTGGGACTTGGCGATCTTGATGCGGCGGTCCGCGTCGGACTCGGCCTGGTTGGCGGTCGCCTTGAGGCGGGACTCCTCGATCTCGACCTGCCTGCGCTTCTGCGCGAGGGTCTGCTGGGCGAGGTTGGCGATGTAGTTCGAGGTATCCCAGATCTTCTGGAGGGAGACCGACACGACCTTCATGCCGAAGGAGCGGAGGTCGGAGTTGATGTCCTCGAGGAGCTCGGCGCGGAAGTGGGCGCGCTCGCCCACGTTGCCCGCTTCCAGCGGTGCGGCAGCGCCGGGGGCCGAGGCGGTCGCCACGGCGCCGCCCTCGCCCGTCGTCGCAGGGAGGCTCTGCGCGTTGTCGTCGTCGGAGTCCTCCATGCCGATGGCCTGGAGGGGCGTGGCCTTGTTGAGGGCCCCGCGGAAGTTGCCCACGAGGGTCTGCTGGATCTGGTCGTGGATCTGGGCCGAGTCCTTGCCCATGAGGCGCTCGACGGCGCTGTAGAGCATGGCCTCGTCGTCATCGTCGATGCAGACGCAGGCCGTGGCGTCGGCGCCCACGGTGATGCCGTTGGCCGAATTGACGCCCTCGACCCGCACGTTGACGGGGAAGACGCCGAGATCGAGGGAGCCGACGGACTGGAAATAGGGGACGGCGAGGGTGCGCCCGCGCTCCACCGTGAAGCCGAAGGACTTGCCGCCGCGGACGGCCCTGCGGCCGGTCACGACGAGGAGCCTGTCGGGCGGAGCGACCTTGATGGTCGCCTTGAGGATACCGAGGAGGGCGAAGAAGGCGGCCACTCCGACTATGCCGCCCACTATGCCCCCGATCGACGAGAGGAAGTCCACGCGATGCCTCCTTTTATTTTTCCAATCAGCGGACGAGGTGTTCCTCGTCGGCGTTCTCCACGATATAGACGTCGTCCTGGTAATCGATGATGCGCACGCGGGCGCCGCGCTCGTAGGCGCTGTCGCCCGAGGTCGCGCGGACGTAGACCTCGGCCTGGGCCCCGAACTTGCGTACGATGGCGCGACCCACGAGGCCGGGGGCCACGGACACGGTGATGGTGGCTTCCTCGAGGAGGAAGTCCTCGGCCTTGAAGCTCGAGTCAAGGTCGCGGCGGAGGAATTTCCTGAGGAGCCGGGCGAGGACGGCTATGGCCACGCCCGTGGCGGCCGCCCAGAGGACGCTGATGGCGGGCGGGATCTTCGTGGCGAGGGCGACAAGGCCGGTCGGGCCGGCGCCGAGGGAGAAGTAGACGCCCATCCTGAGGCCGCCGATGACCCGGGCGACCGAAGAGCTCTTCCTGAGCCCCGCCTGCTCGGTCCGCGCGAGGCCGAGGACGGAGCCTTCCTCCTCGCGGCCGCCATGACCATGGGCTTCATGGCCGCCATGACCTTCGTGGCCCGCGGGAACCTCGTGCTCGCCGGGGCCATGGCCGGCATCGTGGCCGATGGCGTCGTGGCCGATGGCATCGTGGCCGATGTGGCCGGAATCGTCCTGGCCCGCATGGTCGAGGGCGCCAAAGAGGTCTACGACCGTGACGCCGACGCCGAAGACGGCGAGGGCGATATAGATAGCCTGCAGGGTAATCATGATCGAATCAGAGTATAGCGCCCTCAGGAGGTCCGCGCCATGAAATCGCCGTGCCGCCTACCGCGGGCCCGCGGGCTGGCGATAGGCGCGGGGGAGCTCCATGAGGCTCACGTTGACGAGGAAGGGCCCATGGGGCGTCGAGAAGGGGATGGCGAGGACGGGCTCCTTGTCCGGCCAGGAAACCGTGTGGTTGGGTCCCTGGACGACAATGGGCACGGAAATTTCGATATCGAGCTCCTTGAGTTCGCCCGAGGCGTTGCCCGCGATGATGTTGACGAGCTCGCCGACCATGCCGTTGACGAGATCCATCCTCTCCTCTTCCTCCTTCCAGGCCACGCCGGTCTTGGCCAGGAGCTTCTCGGAGAGGGTCCTGGTCAGACGCAGGGCTACGACGCCGATGGCGTTTCCCGTCAGGACCATGACCGCGGAGATGTCCCAGCGGTGGGTATGGGCGCGCTCGTCGAGATAGATTGAGCCTACGACGGGCGTCATGTCGAACATCTGCTCGAAAAGCCTGATGGTCGAGGAGAGGAAGGGATTGACGTAGGCGGCGTTCAGGTTCAGGCCTCCGGGAAATGGATCTACGCGAACAGTATACCACGCCGGCGGCGCCGCCAAGCATCCCGGCCGAGGTTTCGCTGGCTTTCCCGTCGGGCCGGGTATACGATGGCGGGCGATAGAAACAACCCGGAGGGAACTTGATGAACGATATGCGCGACACTGCGGCTTCGGACGCCCCGGCGGCGGAACGCCCGGTCAGGCTCAGGAACGTCATCGGTTTCGGCATCGGCGACATCTACGGCGGCGGAGCCTTCCTCATCGTCGGGATGCTCTTCATGTTCTTCCTGACCGAGGTCGTGCACATGAAGCCAGCCCTGGCCGGCATCATGTTCGGCGTGGGGAAGATCTGGGACGGGATATCCGATCCCATCATGGGCTTCCTCTCCGACCACACGAAGTCGAAGCGGGGCCGGCGCAGGGTCTACTTCCTCTGGGGCATCGTCCCCATAGCCCTGACCTTCGCCCTCCTCTGGGTCCCCGTCCGGAGCGACAGCCAGGCCCTCCTCTTCGCCTACTACCTCCTCGCCTACATCCTCCTCGACGCGGCCCTCACCATGGTCATGACGCCCTACTCCGCCCTCCCCGCGGAGATGAGCTCGGACTTCAAGACCCGCAACCGCCTCTCGACCTCGCGCCTCCTCTTCTCGGGCCTCTCGTCGCTCATCGCGGCAGTCGTGCCCAAGATGATCATCGACGCCTTCCCCTCTGACCCGGGACGCGGCCACCTCGCCATGGGCATCGCCTTCGGCATCTTTTTCGCCCTGCCCTGGGTCTTCGTCTACCTCAGCACCTGGGAGAACGAGACCCGCAGGGTCGAGGAAGAAGAGGTCAACATCTTCAGGGACTTTGCGACCATCTTCCGGAACAAGACCTTCAGGGTGCAGTTCTTCATGTACGTCCTCGCCTACACGGCCATGGATGTCCTCATGGCCCTCTTCACCTACTACCTCACCTACTACCTCGGCCGCCCCAAGCTCTACTCCGTCGCGATGGGCAGCCTCATGGTGGTCCAGATAGCGATGATGCCCCTCTACACGATGCTTGCAAACCGCAAGGGAAAGGCCCTGGCCTACCGCATCGGCCTCGCCATCTGGGCCCTGGCCATGGGCTGCACGGCCCTCCTCAGGCCGGATGCGTCCGTCGTCAACATCGTCCTCGTCTGCGCCTTCATGGGCATGGGCACCTCGGCGGGAGTCCTCATCCCCTACATGATCCTCCCCTACGTGATCGACGTGGACGAGCTCATGACGGGCCGGCAGCGCTCCGGCGTCTACGCGGGCGCCATGACCCTCCTCCGCAAGATCGTCCAGGGCCTCATCGCCCTTCCCGCCATCGGCTTCATGCTCGAGGCCATCGGCTTCGTCTCGAACCAGGCCCAGAGCCCGTCGACCCTCTCCAGGTTCTTCGTCTTCTTCATAACGGTGCCCGCCGTCCTCCTCGTCCTGGGCATCGTGGCCTCGCTCTGGTTCCGCATAACGCCCAAGACCCATGCCGTCCTCGAGGCCGAGCTCGTCCGCCTCCGCGCCGGCGGCTCTCCTGCCGCGGTGACGCCCGAGACCAGGGCGGTATGCGAGCTCCTCACTGGCCACCCCTACGAGTCCTGCGTCCTGGCGGACGGCGCTCTGGCGAACGGCACACGGGCGCACGGCGGCAACTGACATGAGACCCACGGCGGAACTCCAGCGGGCACTCGAACTCGCCGACCTCACCGCGGGGCGGGCCGATCCCGCCCGCCTCCGCTGGTCCTGGGGCGACGCCCTCTACCTCTGGTCCCTCTCCGAGCTCGACGCCTTCCTCGGAGAGGAACGGTACCTCGGCCTCTGCAGGGCTTACTGCGACAGGTTCGCGGCCCTGCGCCCGGCCATCGACCAGAGCGACACCTGCGCTCCCGGCCTCGTCGCCCACGCCGTCTGGAAGCGGACGGGGGACCCAGGCGCCCTCGGCCTCGTCGAGGACGTTGGGCGCTATATGCTCACCGAGCCCCGCGTCGTGGGCGACGCGCCCAACCACCTCGGACACTCCCTCGAGGGTCGCTTCTACCCGACATCGGTATGGGTCGACTCCCTCATGATGTTCGGCCTCTTCGCGCTGCGCCGCGGCAAGGACGAGGGCCAGGGAGCCCTCTTCGAGCTCGGCGCCCGTCAGCCGAGGCTCTACGCGTCGCTGCTCCAGGACTCAGGCACCGGCCTCTTCCGCCACAGCTGGTGGGTCCGCAGGGGCGGGCCGCAACCGCGCAGGCCCGTGTTCTGGGGCAGAGGCAACGGCTGGGTCATGGCCTCGCTTCCCATGATCCTCGCCGGTCTGCCCGCCGATCACCCGGAGGCCGCGACCATCCAGGGTATCCTGTGCCGCCTGGCCGAAGCCTTGCTCCCCCTCCAGCGTCCCGACGGCTTCTGGACCACCCTCCTCGAACCCGGTAGCCGGAGCTACCGCGAATCCTCGGCCACGGCCCTCATCGCCGCGGGCTTCCTCAGGGCCTCGCGCGAGGGCTGGCTCGAACCGCGTTATGCGGAAGCGGGCCTCAAGGCCTGGGACGCCCTCGTGGACAACCTCGGCGAACCCGACTCGCCGCCCGCCATGAACGAGATCTCCCTGCCGACCATCCCCCTCCATATCCTCCCGAGGCTCGGCTACCTCGCCGTGCCAAAGGGCCGCGACGTAAGCTACGGCCTCGCCGCCCTCTTCCTCGCCGCCATCGAGGCCGAAAAGACGAGGGCCGGCCGCATCTCCTCCGTCTACAACACCCGGGACTTCTCCCTCCACATCGGGTCCCCCGCCCCGGAAGGTTATCCGACCGCGGGTCCCGACGATCCCTTTGTCGAGGAAGCGCCGGACTGGAAGGGCGCCGCGGATTACGAGACGGCCTTCGAACACCGCCGATCGGCCTTCCTCGCCTTCTGCCGCGCCTCGCCCGCGCCAGCCAACCTCAAGGCACCCTTCTTCGAGCTGCCCCGCGCCCTCGCGGGCCTTCCCGTCCACGAGGGCGTCCTCGATGCGGGCCTCGACTACATCGAGGCGAGGCGCGATTGCGCGGACTTCATAGCCCACGGCTACATCCGCCTCCTCCTAACGCCCGGGCTGGCCGCAGGCGTGCCCCTCCGCCTGCGCGAGCGCGCAAAGGTTGTCCTCCTCGGCTTCAAGTACTGGCCCGGCGAACCCGGCATCGATTCGCTCTGCACCTGGACCGAGAACCACCAGCTCCTCTACGCCTCGGCAGCCTTCATCCTCGGACGGGCCTGGCCCGACGAGGTCTTCACGAACTCGGGAATGACGGGCCGCGAGCTCGCCGCCTCGGCCCTGCCCCGGATACGGCGCTGGCTCGAACTCCGTTTCCGTACGGGCTTCTCCGAGTGGCTCTCGAACGTCTACTACGACGAGGACCTCACCGCCCTCCTCAGCCTCGTCGACTTCGCGGCGGCCGGCGCTGCCGCCGGTGACGACATCGGCCAGGACGTCGCGGTTCGCGCGCGCTCCGTGGCCGACCTCGTCTTCCTCGACCTCGCCCTCCATTCCTGCCGGGGCGTCTTCGGCCCGAGCCACGGCCGGAGCTACGAGGCCCAGAAGAAGGACGCCCGCCTTGAAGCGATGAGCGACACCATGAAGCTCGCCTTCGGCTTCGGGCGCTGGGCCCGCAACGACAACATGTCCTCCGTCGCCCTCGCCCTGGGGCGCTATCGTCTGCCGCCGGCCATCGCAGCCATCGCGAGCGCTGACGCCCTGGGCGGCGCCCCTCCTGACGGCGCCAGCGCCGGCGGCGCCGAGATCCGCAGCCGCATGGGCCTGAGGATCGACGAGGCGAAACGCTGGGGCCTCGGCTTCAGGGATACCGAGGACGGCATGGTCTTCCTCGGCCTCGAGGCCTACAACAACAGGAGGACCATCAACCTCACCTTCCGCCTCTTCGACGAATTCCGGTGGTGGGACAACTCCTACTTCCTCCCCTTCAGGCGTCACCGGGGCATCATCCGCGCGGCACGCCGCCTCGGCCTCCTTCCCCTCGTGGCCCGCGCCCTCGAGCGCGACATCGACCGCAATACGAGGGAGGAGGTCGACCTCTACACCTTCCGCACCGCGGACTATTCCCTCTCCGCGGCCCAGGACTGGCACTACCGCCGCGGCGGCGACCAGCAGGCCCTCTGGCAGGCGACCCTCGGCCCCGGGGCGGTCTGCTTCACCACCCATCCCGGCTGCAAGGGCGGTTTCTCGCCCGGCTACTGGACGGGCTCGGGCAGCCTCCCCCGGGTGGCCCAGTACCGCAACCTTCTCTTCGCGTTGTACGACATCGATACGAGGCCCGGCCTCTACAGGACGGAGCGCCTCCTCTTCAGCCATGCCTGGCTCCCCGAGGAGGCCTTCGACGAGACCGCCGAGGAGGGCGGCTGGATCTTCGCGCGGAGGGGACGGGCCTACCTTGCCCTCCGTGCGGACCGGCCCGTCACCTGGCGCAGCGAGGACGGAGGCCCGGGTCCGCGCAACGAGGTCGTGGCCGAGGGGCGCCAGAGCGCCTGGATCTGCAGGCTGGGCCGCGAGGCCGAGGACGGCTCCTTCGCCGCCTTCCGCTCGGGCCTGGCCGGCTCACGGCTCTCCTTCGGCGTTGCCGCCGGCGGCCTCATCCGCTTCGAGGACCCGGCCCTGGGCCTCGCGGAGTTCGGCGCCACCGGCCCCCTCGTCGTGGCCGGCCGCGAGATCCCCCTCCACGGCTACCCGCGTTACGACTCTCCCTGGGCCAAGGCGCCCTTCCCAGCCGAGGCCGTAGAGATCGCCTGTCTCGGCGAGCACCTGACACTGACCAAGGAGGGAATGCGGACATAGGCGATCAGCCTGGATGAACAGGTAGAATGCCCATAGCATAGGTGAGTTTTCGCTCTCCTCCCCTTCCCTTCTCTGTGTCTCTGTGTCTCTGTGTCTCTGTGTCTCTGTGTCTCTGTGTGCCTATACCTCTGTGCCTCTGTGCCTCTGTGCCTCTGTGTGTCTTTATCTCTTTACCTCTGTGCCTCTGTGTGCCCTCGTTTCCTTTCGGAACGGCCTCCGCCCTCAAGTTCGGCCCGCCACCTCCGATACTCGAACAGGGGAGCATCACGCTCTCCCTGAGGCTTCATGGTCGAGTCTGCTTCCGCGCCGGAGGAGAGGGCATGCTGAGGACAACGCTTTACCGTAGGGTCATCCTCATCGCGCTCTCCGCCGCAGCCATTGTCGCCATCGGCATCGGCTTCTTCGCCGCCTCCTTCTATCGCTCGAGCATCGAGGAGGAGAAGAACTCGGCCTTCGAGGACATCCAGAGCCGCCTCGACCTCGCCATGACCATGCTGGATGCTCCCGAGGTCGGGATGCTGCGCACCGGCCGTGAAGCCCTCCTCGGCCTCGCGCGCGATTACGGCGATTGCGCGGAACTGGCCACCTGGTCCCAGGAAAGGCTCAAGGCCAAGGCAACGGAACTCGGCGTCGACGACATCTATATCATCGACAACCGGCATATCATCGTAGCGACCTCCTTCACGGTAGACCTCGGCCTCAACTTCTCGAAATTCGACAAGGTCTTTGTCGCCTTCCTTGACGAGGTGAAGGGCAAGGGAAAGGTCTACGACCAGTCCTTCTCGATAGCGACTCGCACGGGCGATTTCAAGACCTTCCAGTATCTCAGCCTCGCAGGTTCCAACTACATTATCGAGGTATCGTCGAATATCGAGCGCAACTTCGCGGCCGCGCATTCGGGCCTTGCCTACAGCGGCTTCATGGACCTCCTCTTCCGTCCCTTCTTCAACCGCAGGGAGGGACGGATGATCCGGAATCTCGACGTCATCTTCCAGGACGGGGGCTCCTACTGGTCGCTTGTCAGGCCCGGGGAGAAAAGGCATCTCGATCCCGCCCTCATCGAGAAGGCTGTCCACTATGGCGAAGGCGTGGGCAGATCGGGCAACCTCGCCTACTGCTATCGCCCGGCCGATTACGGCAACCAGGGCGGCAACTATAAATCGCCTGTCTTGGCCGAAGTAGTGGTGGACTATTCCTCCCTCCAGAGCTTCGGCCTCCTCTCCTTCTTCATCTCCCTCGCGGCCTGCGCCGCAGCGGGCATCCTCTCCCTAGCCGCGGCCCGGAGTTTCTTCGACCGCTCGATAGTCGCGCGCGTGGAATCCCTCCAGATCGCCATGGACAAGGTAGCAGGCGGAGAACGCGGCGCGTCCTTCGACATCGGGGGCGATGACGAGCTCGCGGCCATCGGCAAGGGCATCGAAGCGATGCTCGCCGAGGTCCGCGCCACCGAGGAGAGCCTCAGGAACGCGCGGACCGCGGAGGCCCTCGGCCTCATGGCGGGAGGCCTGGCCCACGACATCAATAACCTCCTCACGGGAGCCGTCGGTGCAGCCTCCCTCCTCAGGAACAGGCTCGAGGAAGAGGGCAGCGTTCCGCCCGAGGAGATACGTTCCTCGCTCAAGCTCATCGAGAGCACGGGCGAAAAGGGCGAGATCCTCGTCCGGGACCTCCTCGCCCTGGCCAGGACCGACAAGACCGTACATGTTCCCGTCGACCTCAAGGCCCTCGCGTCCGAGACAGCGGAGCTCCTGAAAGCCTCGAAGCCGGCCTCGGTGACAGTGGAACTCGAGCTGCCCGAAGGAGAGGCCAAAGTCATGGGCGCCGTGGAGGACCTCCGTCGGGTCCTCTTGAACCTCTGCAGGAACGGCATACAGGCCATGACTGACATGTGCCCCCCCGAAGTCCGCAGGGGCGGCAGGCTCGGCATCAGGCTGGCAGGCCTCGAGCCCGACGGGCCGGAAGGCGGCAAGGCAGCGCGAGGCCAGGCTTGGTGGACCATCACGATAAGCGACGAAGGCGTCGGAATCCCGCCCGAGGTCCAGCAGAAGCTCTTCACGCCCTTCTTCACGACCAAGCCGAGGCGGGGCAGGAGCGGCCTCGGCCTCTCGGCTTCCAAGGCCATCATGGAGGCCCATGGCGGTCGCATCGAGATCGCCCCGGGAAAAGACAAGGGCACGGTCTTTACCATGGTCCTTCCCGCCCTGGGCGCCCAGGTCCCGGTGCAGGCGCCTCCTCCCTCCTCTTGCGGAGCCTGACCTCCTCCGCATACCCTTCTCCCCATGGAACTCGACTCAGGGCGCGACTGGCGCCTCTTCCTTGCATCGCACAACGCGCCGCAGGGCTTTGTCCCTGCCGCTGGACTGGCAGCCCTCGTGGCGGCCCCGGATTCTGCCAGGAGCCCGGCGGAATTCGCGGCGGCCGAACTCTCTGCCGGCCTCGCCTTCCTTGGCCTCCCCGTCCTTCCCGGCACGGGCGAGGAGAAGGAGGATCATGCCGCCATCATCCTCGACCATGGCGAAGCGCCTTCGCGCGGACCGGACCGCAGGCGGGGCTTCGTCTGGCGGGCCTCGGCCTCGCGTATCGAGGTCCACGGCGAGTCGGAGGCGGGCCTCCTCGCGGGCGTCCATGATCTCCTCGCGGCCGCTGGTTTGCGGTGGGCCGCCCCTTCTGCGCCGGCCACCTGGGTGGCGCCGGCTACTCGCGTGACGGCGGACTCGGGCCGCCCCATCGAGCTTGCCGCCGCCCGGGGCTCGGGCGGCACGGGGCCGGGGGCTGTCCTCATCCTCGGCCACGGCTCCTACCTCGGCGCTGCGCCCGGCTACCTCCTCTGGGCAGCACGCAACGGCTACTCGGGCGTCTTCTTCCACACGACGGACAAGGCCCTGGCCTACGGAGCCTCTCCCCTCGCCCTCTACGAGGCCATGAGACCCGAGCTTGCGGCCCAGGCCCACCGCCTCGGCCTCGAGATCGAGGAGGGCGGCCACTACCTTTCCTCCCTCCTCCCCCGCGCCCTCTTCCGGAAGGAACCGGAGCTCTTCCGGATGCGCGATGGCGAGCGCAGGGCGGACAGCAACTTCTGCCCTTCGAACCCGCGCAGCCTCGAGCTCGTCAAAACCGTTTTCCGCGACAGGGTCAGGGCGCAGCCCGAGGTCGACGTCTTCCACGTCTGGCCCGACGACCTCCCTGGCGGAGGCTGGTGCTCCTGCCCGGCCTGCTCGGGCCTCTCGCCCGCGGCCCAGTCCCTCCGCGCCAGCCTCGCCCTCGCCAAGGTCCTTGCGGAGGAAAGACCCGATGCGAGGCTCTCCTTCCTCGCCTACCACGACACGGAGGAACTCGAGGCCGCCCTGCGGGGACAGAGCCTGCCTTCCAACCTCGAACTCCTCTGGGCGCCCCGGAAGCGCTCCTGGGCCAAGGGCTACGGCGACGACGCTTGTGCCCTCAACAAGGCCTCGGCCGGGCGCTTCGAGTCAGCCAAGGCCGCCTTCACGGCAGCCGGCGGCAGGACCGCGACCGTCTTCGAGTACTGGGAAGACGCCATCCTCTTCAAGCTCGCCGTGCCTCCCCTCTCCGAGGTGATGAAAGGCGACCTCGCCTTCTACGGGAAGGACGTGGAGCGGATCGGCATCCTCCTCACGGGCGACCGCCTCCCCCTCGCCCCGAGGCCCAACCTCTGGCTCCTCCCGCGCCTCCTTGCTGCCGAGGGCCGGCGTTCTGCAGACGATCTCATGGCCGAGTGGTGCGCCGCGGCCTACGGCCCGGCTGCACCCGCCATGACCCGATACTGGAAGGCCCTCGAGGCTGCCTGGGCCATCGACCTCGACCTCGAGCCCGGGGACACCGACCTCTTCATCCCCTCGCCCCTGACCCGGGCCGCGACCGAACCTCCGGCCGACTGGGGAGATCCCTGGACGGCCAGCCTCGAGAGGCTTGCCGGGAAACGCTCGGCCTGCGAGTCCCTCTTCTCCCATCTCCGCGAAGCCGAAGCAGCCCTAGATGAGGCGCGGAGCCTTGCCGATGCCGAAGATGCCGCACCAGGCCCGGCCGCCGACTGGCTCGGCGCGGTCGAGGCCGAGGCCAGGGAATACGCCATCGCCGAGGGCATCCTCGAACTCGACTGCGCCCGCCTTTCGGCCTACCACGAGGCTGCGGCCGGACAGGACAGGGCCGCGGCCGACATAGCCCTCATCGCCCGCGCGGTGCTCGCGGGGGTGAAGAAAGCCCGGAAGGCCGTCCCCGACCCGAGGGCCCGGCGCGAGGGCGACTTCCTCCTCACCCTCTTCTACGACCTCAGGCTCTCGAAGATCATGCGGAAGGCCAGACGCCAGCCAGGTCGCTTCCTGGGGGAAAAGGCCGCCCTCCTCGGCCTGGCCATTAAAGCGGCCAGGGTCACGGGAGTCTGGGAAAAGCGACGACAAGGCTAGGGCCAAGGCCCGGGACAGCCGGCCCTCCGGTTGCAGCTCCGCAGTCAAAGGATTAGGGTAGAGGCAATGAGCGATACCAGTGCGCTTGGGAAAAAAGTATTCTTCCTGTATCCCCCTCCCGTCCTCAATGAGGTAGTCGAGGATCTCGCGAAGAAGGAATTCGAGGTCTACCTCGTCAGGAACCATGTCCGGCTCACCCGCCTCCTCGCGGACGAGCCCGAGGCCATCGTCTTCATCAACATCGACGACGGCATGGACGAACCCGCCTGGGAAGCCTTTATCCGGGCCCTCAAGTCGGACGAAAAGACGAAGACCGTGGGCATCGGCATCCTCTCCCTCAACGAGGACAAGGCCCTCATGGAGAAGTACCTCATGGACATCCAGGTGCCCTGCGGCTTCGTCGTCGTGAAGATCGGCACGGCCAAGACCATCGAGATCCTCACCAAGACCCTGGACGCCAACGAGGCCAGGGGACGGAGGCGCTTTGTCCGCGCCACCTGCCAGCCCGGCGCCGCCCTCTGCGCCCTCGAGATAGACGGCAGGTCGGTACAGGGCAGCCTGAGCGACCTCTCGTCCGCGGGCATGGCCGTCTCCTTCGAGGGGAACACCTCCCTCAAGCCGGGCACTGTACTGCGGGGCATAACCCTCAACGTGAGAGGATCGCGCCTTGCCCTGAACGGCTTCGTGGCCGCGAAACGCGGCGAAGGCGGCTCGCCGGTCTACGTCGTCATGTTCGATCCCTCGTCCATCGACGATGCGCGGCGCGACAAGCTGCGCAGCATGGTCTCGAAGCTCAACCAGTCCTCCATGGACAAGCTCCTCGACAGCATCCCCGCCTAGTCCTTCGCGCGGCTCGCGTTTCAGGTCCGGGCGCCGGCCTCGCCGACGTAGCGCGGCAGGTAGACGAGGAACTCGCTGCCCTTGCCGGGCGTCGACTCCACCTCCACGAAGCCTCCGTGGCTCTTGGCCATGATGTAGACCATCGAGAGACCGAGGCCATGGGCCGCGCCGTCCTGCTTCGTCGAGAAGAAGGGATCGAAGAGGCGCGGAAGGTCTTCCTTCCGGATGCCCACGCCCTCGTCCCGCACGGAGATCACCCAATAGCCCTGTTCGGCGCCGGGCTCGCAGGCAGCTGCGGGCCCGAGCGAGCCGCCGCCTGCTTCGCCGCCCGCAGGCCTGACGGAGACATGGACGGTTCCACCGCGAAGATCCTTGACATCCCGCATCGTGGTCATGGACTCGATGGCGTTCTCGAGGATGTTGCGGAGGGCGAGGGAGAGCTCTTCCTCCTCGGCCAGGACCATGGCCTCGGGCGGCAGGGTTTCGAGCTCGATGCGGACCGAGGGGTCAAGAAGGCGCTCGGTGGAAGCCAGGGTCCGCCGCAGGGCCTCGGCGAGCATGGCAGGCTTCCGGTCGACGGGCGCCTTGTGCGCAAGCGCAAGGAGCTGCTTGAGCAGCGCTCCGCCCCGCGCGGTCGTCGCGTCGATCCGGTCCAGGGCGGCGACGAGTTCGGCCTCGTTCGACGGCGTCGAGCCCCCGACACCGAGGCGGAGTACCGAGATGGTGCCCTTGATGCCCATGATCATGTTGTTGAAGCTGTGGGCGAGACCCGCGGCAAGATCGCCCATCGCTTCCATCTTCTCCGCCTGCTCGAGGCGCTTGCGCTCTTCCCGCGCCGCGAGCTCCGCCTTGCGCTCCTCCGTCACATCGCGGACTATGGCGGCAAGGCAGTTCCTTCCGCCCGAGAGGGCTATGACGAAGGGCAGGGACTGGAGCCAGCGCTCATCGCCCTGCCGGTTCCGTATCGGATTGAGGAGGGGCCTCGGCGGAAGCGCAGCGCCGTCTGTAGCCAGGCTCGCCTCGATATAGGACTGGACCCTCGATGGATCCATGAGGGTGCCGTCCTTGCCGGCCCGGAGCTCGTTGCTTAGCGCAGCCACGTCGCGATCCATGGCCTCGGCGGCCGGGACGCCGGAGATCCGCTCGAGGGCCTTGCTCCAGAGTACTATCCTGCCCGAGTCCGTGCAGACGACGATGCCATCCTGGCTTCTGTCGAGGAAGGCCGCGAAGAGGCGGCCCGCGTCCGTCATGTCGTGGAAGGGGGACATGAGGCCGTAGCGATCCATGTCGATGCGTACGCCCATGGCCCAGAGGAGGCACCAGAGGATACCGAGGCGCGGGAGATGGAAGCCCAGGGCGGGAGCGATCGCGTCGGAAACCACGGCGAGTCCGCAGGGCAGGGCTATGGAGAGGGCGAGGAGGCCGAAGCGCTTCCGGTCAAAGCGGTCCCGGGATCTTCGCCGGGCCGACAGGAGTACGACAAGGCCGAAGGAGAGGCCCGCGAGGAAGTAGACCATGCAGGCCAGCCAGAGGGCCATGCCGCCCTTCCCGTAGAGGAGGCTGACCGCTCCGCTGTCGCGCGCGACCCGCAGGGCATAGAGGCCCGCGAGGACGACTCCCGGTGTCCAGATGATGACCGTTGGGACAGGGAGGCGCCGGTCGTCGGGCATGGCTGCGGCAAGGCAGAACTGCGTGCCCGCGCCGACGAAGAGGAACCAGACCAGGTTGGCGAGGAAGAGCCAGGTCCCGCCCCTCGAAGCCGCGGGATCGGCGTAGATGAAGGCCTGGGCTATGGCCCAGAGCGCGAGGATGACGCAGAAGGAGAAAACGGCGCGGTTCTTTCTTCCCCGGTGGTCCAGGGCGAGGGCCCTGTATCCGGTCTCGAGATAGAGGGCGCAGGCGAGGGCGGCAAGAAAGCTGAGCGCATTCATGTCTTCCTATGATTATCTATGGCGCGAAGGGATCTTCACAGGGGGAAGAGGGAATTTCCGCAACCGGCAGGGAGGATACGCGTCTAACAAGGCGTATAGCGTCACGCAAAAGGAGTCCCGATCATGGCCTTCGCGACAGCACCGTCACTTGCACCCGCCTATTCCCGCGGCGAAGAAATCGCCAATGCGGCGACCCATGGCCTCGGAGCGGCCCTCTCCCTCGCCGCCGCCGTGGCCCTCGCATGGAAGGCGGCCTCCAGGAGCGACGGCCTTTCCCTCCTCGGCTTCGCCCTCTTCGGGGCCTCCCTCCTTGTCCTCTTCACCGCCTCGACCGTCTACCACGCCGCGGCCCGTCCCGAGTTGCGCAGGCGCCTCCGCGTGGCCGACCACGCCTCGATCTACCTCCTCATCGCGGGGACCTACTCGGCCTACTGCCTCACCGCCCTGCGGGGTCCCGTGGGCTGGTCCATCTTCGCCATCATCTGGTTCCTCGCCATCGCCGGCCTCGTCCTCTCGATCCTCTTCACCGGCCGCTTCAAGGTCCTCGAGACCGTGGGCTACATCGCGATGGGCTGGGTCATCATCTTCGCCATGGTCCCCCTGAAGCGCGCCCTCGGCCCGGGATCCCTCGCCCTCCTCTTCGGAGGCGGACTTTTCTATACGGCGGGAGCCGTGGTCTACGGCATCAAGCGCATTCCCTGGAACCACGCCATCTGGCACCTCTTCGTCCTCGGCGGCGCGGCCTGCCACGTCGCCTCCGTCCTGGCCATCCCCCTGGCGCGTTAGGCGAAACCAGACAGCGCGGCGCGGACCGCGCGGCCGAGCCGGCCGAGGCCCTCCTCGATCTCGGCCTCGTCGCGGCCCGCGATGGAGAGCCTCAAGCAAGGACCGCCGACCTCGCCGGGCCAGAAGGGCGAGCCCGGGGCCACGACGAGGCCCGCGTCGGCACAGGCCGAGACGACCCTGGCCTCGACCTCCGCGGCGGACCGCCCCGAGAGGCCGCGCCCCGGAAGGAGCTCGGCCCAGAGAAGGTAACCTCCCGCGGGCAGCCTGAGCCTTGCGAGGGCCGCCGGTACCTCGCGGCCGAAGACCTCGACAGCCCGTTCGAAGCGCCGCGCGAAGGCGCGGTTCAGCCTGCGCACATGGGCCTCGTAGGCGCCAGACTCCATGAACTCGGCGAGGGCGGCCTGCGAGAGCGAGTTGCCCGCCACGCCCGTAGCAGCCCTGAGCCGCGCGAGGCGCTCGGCGAAGGCAGAGGTCGTGGCAAGCCAGCCCGTCCTCACGCCGGGAAAGAGGACCTTGGAGAAGGAACCCGCGTAGATCACCCTGCCCTCGCCGTCCATCGCGGCGAGGGGCTTGGCCCGCTTGCCCGAGAAGCCGAGCTCCTCCTCGAAGCAGTCCTCGACCACGACGATGTTCCGCTTCGAGCAGGCGGCGAGGACTGCCTCGCGCCTCGCCTGGCCCTGGAGGGAGCCCGTGGGATTGTGGAAGCTCGGCATCGTGTAGAGGACGGAAGGCGCGGGCCTGCCCGAGGCGACCTCGCGGTCGTAGGCCGCCACGAGGTCCTTCGCGACGATGCCTTCGCCATCCATCGCCACGCCGATGGCCCTGAGCCCCGAGACCCGGCCGAGGACGATGGCGCCCGGGAAGGTCAGGGACTCGCAGAGGAAGCTCCCGCCCGGAGAGAGGAGGAGACGGAAGACGAGGTCGAGTCCGTGGAGGGCGCCGTCGGTGATGACGACGCCCTCGGGCCCGGTGGCCACGCCGTGCTCGGTCATGCGCTTCGCTATCGCGGCCCTGAGCCTCAGGTTGCCTGCCGGGGGGCCATAGGACAGGGCCTCGGCCGGATCCGCGGCCAGGACCTTGTCCAGGGCGCGGCGGAAATCCATCACGGGATAGAGGCGCGGGTCGAGGTTGAAGCGCCCGAAGTCGAGGTCGCCCGGCTTGAGGGCGCGCGGGGGCCGGGCCGCCTCATAGGCCGTGCCCAGGACCTCCTCGAGTCCCTCCCTGAGGAAGGACTCGGGACTCCCAACTGAAAGTCCGCTGGCCGGCGGCCGTGCCGCGGGAGGGCGCATGCGCACGCGGGTGGCCGAGCCCTGCCTCGCCTCGACGTAGCCCTCGGCCCAGAGCTCCTCGTAAGCCTGCTCTGCGGTGAAGCGCGAGACGCCGAGTTCGGCGGCGAGGCGTCTTGTGGCCGGCAGGGGATCCCCGGGCCCTATGCTGCCCCCCTCGATGCCCTCGATGACCGACTCGACGATCTGCCTGCCGAGGGGCCTCCCCGAATCGCGGTCGATGGTGATGAGGTACATGGCTCCTCCTGCGGGCTGACCGGCGCCTAGGCTCGCGCAGCGCGGCCGCGGGCAGCGGCAGCGCTGCCGACCGACGCCGCACCTGCCATCGCCGGGCCGGTTCCGCAGCCGCAGTCGGCTATCGCTTCACCGAGGCGGGTGCAGCCCTTGCCGATGTCCTCCACCGAGGGGAAGGAGAAATTGAGCCGCATCGAGCGCCCGCCCGAGCCGTCGCTGAAGAAGGAGCGGCCCGAGACGTAGGCTACGCCGAGCTCGAGGCCCCTCTTCAGCACCTGCGTCGTATCGTGGCCCTCGGGAAGCGTCACCCAGAGGAAGACGCCGCCCTCGGGCTCCGATCGCGTCGAGCCAGGGGGAAGGACCGAGTCGAGGCCGGCGAGCATGGCGTCGCGCTTGGGCCGGTAGAGGGCGCGGGCGCGCTTGATGGTGCCCTCCATGAGGCCGCGATTCATGTACTCCGCCGCGGCGAGCTGGACAAAGGAGGAAGTGCAGAGGTCGACGGACTGCTTCATCACGATGAACCTGTCGGCGAGCTCCTTCTCCGCGGCGAGCCAGCCCAGGCGGAAGCCGGGGAAGAGCATCTTCGAAAGGGTCTTGAGGAGGACGACGCCCTTGCCGCCTGCGAGGGTCCAGAGGCTCGGCAGGGCCTCGCCCGAGAAGGAGAGCTCGCGATAGGGCGAATCCTCGATGACGAGGAGTCCTCGTCTGGAGGCTATGTCGAGGAGGCGTCTGCGCGACTCGAGGCACATCGTCATGCCCGCGGGATTCTGGAAGTCGGGTATCGTGTAGATGAAGCGGGGTTTCTTCCCCTCGCCGTCGAGCCTGTGGAGCTCGGCCTCGAGGAGGTCGATGTCCATGCCCTCGGAGCCGAGGGGCACGGCGCGGAAGTCGGCGCCCGCCCTGCCGAAGGCCTGGATGGCGCCCACATAACTCGGCGCCTCGACGATGACGGGGCTGCCCCTGTCCAGGAAGAGGAGGGAAAGGAGGTCGAGGGCCTGCTGTGACGAAGAGGTGACGCAGAGGTTCTCGGGGCCGGCCTCGTCGCCGTTGCGGCAGAGGTGGGCGGCGAAGGCTTCGAGGGCCTCGGGCTCGCCCTGGGTGGGACCGTACTGGAGGGCGAGGTAGCCCTTCCTGCGGAGCACGGAGGCCTGGATATCCTCGAGCTCGGCCACGGGAAAGAGCGAGGGATCGGGAAGGCCGCCGCCAAAGGACACCGTGTCCGAACGGCGCGACCACTTCAGCATCTCGCGTATCTCGGAGCGGACTATCCTGCCCGCGGTCTCGGAAAACTCGTACTGGGCCATTTCTTCCTCCCGGCGGGCCGCTTCGGCGCGCCATACGGGAACTATGGGGGCAATATTGGCATGGTGGACAGGTCCACTTTTTGAGTTTTCTACAAGTCCACTTTGACAGTATAGGCCGGGGCCGCTAGGCGGGGAAGAAGGCCGACAGCACGGAGAGGATGAGGCCCACGAGGCCGCCGACCACGGCGCCGTTCACCCTGATGTACTGGAGGTCGTTCCAGACCGAGTCCTCGATGCGGTCGACGAATTCCCGGGCGTCCGTGGCCTTGAGGAGGCCGGCCATGTAGTCGCTCAGGGAATCGACGAGGCGTATGCGCGTTATGAGGGACGCGAGGAGGGAGCCGAGGCCCTCGTTGACGCGTTCGCGGAAGAGGGCGTCCTGGCCGAGCCGGTCGATAAGCCCGTCTTCGAGGTGGGAAAGCCCTTCGATGAAGCGGCTCCGGTCGCCCGAGAGGTCGAGGCCGAGCCGGCGGAGGAGGTCGGCGACGAAGTCCGCGAGGCCGCGCGTGAAGGCGGGGTCGCGCAACGCGTCGCGGACGCCCTGGGCGAAGGTCTCGCGGTCGCCCGCCGGGTCCGCGATGTCGCCCGCGAGGGTGTCCGCGTAGCGGGTGAGGCTCTTCACGAGGAAGGCCCTGAGCTCGTGGTTGCGGTCCGACGAGAGCGAAGCGAGCTCCTCCTCGATGCCCCTGAGGAGCTCCTCCATCGTGCCCTTGCCGATGAACAAGCCCTTCCAGCCCGCGTTGCGCTTGACGATGGGCGTGATGGCCGCCGCGAGCCAGGCGCGGTTCTTGCCGATCTCCGACCTGAGCACGTCGGCGATTCCCGAGATGACGCGATCGTCGAAGCCCTCGTCATGGGCCCAGCGGATGAGGCCCGCGAAGGCGGGACCCGGATCGAGGTTCTCCGAGGCGAAAGCACAGAGGTCGGTCACCGTGTCGCGGATGGGCACGATGCGGTTCTCGGGCCCCGTCGCGCAGCCCGCGAGCCAGCCGGAAAGCTTCGTGCGGAGGTAGCCGTGGAGGCTCTCCCGCACGCCGCCCGAGTCGAGGAGGTCCTCGAGCCTCGCTGCAAAGTCGAAGTTGCCGAGTTCCTCCCGGATGCGTTCGTCGCTCACGAAGCCCGAGAGGAAGCGCGGGACGGCCTCGGCTATCGCGTCCTTGTTCTTGGCGAGGATGTTCGTGTGCGGGAGCCGTATGCCGAGGGGGCTGCGGAAGAGGGCGGTGACGGCGAACCAGTCGGCGAGGGCGCCCACAAGGGCCGCGTCGAAGAAGGCCGCGAGGAGGCGCTTCAGGCTGAGGCCCTGGAAGAGGATGACGCCTCCAAGGGGTATCCAGGGCTGGAAGGACACGAAAAGGAAGCCCGTGAGGGCTCCGAGGAGGAAGTAGGTTCCGATCCGGTTTCTGGAAGCGCCCATGGCCGCCTTTCATCCCTCCCCCGCGAAAAGGGGCGAGGCGATACCTGCAAGATAGCGAAGCCAAAACACCGAAGGCAAGCTCCGCGTAACGGGAATGGCCCGTGGCGCATTTCCTTGTCGGGCGTCCCCGGGCGCGGCATACTATTCCCTGGAGGGACCAATGTCCGACAACGTCGACGAACATGGCACCAACGACCTCGTGAAGCTCTCGCTTTTCTCGTCGATAGGCAAGAGCATCGTGGCGGAAAACTCGATCCGCGGCGTCCTCGACCGGGTGATGGAGGAAGTGGGCTCCTTCTTCGGCCCCCTCAACTGGTCCGTCCTCCTCGTCGACGCGAAGCATGAAGAGCTCGTCTTCACCGTCATCACGGGCAAGGGCTCCGATGTCCTCCGCGGGCAGCGGGTGCCGCTCGACGAGGGAATAGCCGGATGGGTGGCCCGCCACGGCAAGCCCGCCATCGTCGATACGCCCAAGGCCGATCCACGCTTCTCGGAGCGCTTCGACGCCATCTCGGGCTTCAGGACGGAATCGCTCATCGCCGTCCCCCTCCTGGCCGGAGGCAGGGTCTTCGGCGTCATCGAGCTCCTGAACCGCCTGGACGGAAGCCGCTTCTCGGCCTTCGATATGCGGGTCCTCTCGACGATAGCCGACTTCGCGGCCATAGCCATCGAGAAGGCCTACTACCTCGCCGAGGCCAAGCGCCTCTCGGAGATCGATCCCCTCACGGGCCTCCTCAACCGCCGCGGCCTTGCGCGGGTCATCGAGCGCGAAGCGGCGCGGCTCAAGCGCTATCCCGGCAACCTCTCGGTGGTATCGGCCGATATCGACGGCTTCAAGGTTATCAACGACCGCCATGGCCACCAGGCCGGAGACGAGGTATTGAGGTCCGTGGCGGAAACCATCAGGGCCGCCATCCGCCAGGCCGACGCCGCCTCCCGCTCGGGCGGGGACGAGTTCATCATCGTCATGCCGCAGACCGGCCCCGAAGAGGCCGAGATCGCGCGGGTCCGCCTGCAGGACGCCCTCGGGCAAGCGGGGAGGGGCTTCCCCATCCCCTACTCCGTCACCCTCGGCATGCACTCCTCGAGCCAGGCCGACTTCAACGAGCTCTTCCGCGAGTCCGACCGCGACCTCTATCGCAGGAAGGAAGGCCCCCTCGCCATCGGCGAGAACCTCCTCGCAGCCCTGGACGACGAGACCCCGCCGATGTAGCCGGCGGCGGGCGGCGGTGGCCGGCCGCGTTCAGCGCGCGAGGACCGCGGCGACCAGGGTCGCGATGCCCGCTCCCGCAGCGGCGAAGATGAGGGCCGTCGTGTACATGAGGGCCACCGAACGGCCAATATCCGCGATCTCCACGGGCCGCAGGTCATCGCCGAGGAAGGGCTTCCCGAGGCGCTCGCCGCCGTACCACGCGGGCCCGCCGAGCCTGACGCGCAGGGCGCCCGCGAAACAGGCCTCGAGCCAGGCCGCGTTGGGGCTCTCGTGCTTCCGCCGGTCGCGCCAGCCTATCCTTGCCGCGCCTCCCGCGTCCCGACCAAGGATGAGGGCCGCGAGGATGGCGGCGAGGAAACCGAGACGGGCGGGCAGCCAGTTGGCAACGTCGTCGGCACGGGCGGCAACGCGCCCGAAGTGGAGGTAGCGCTCGTCGCGGTAGCCCCAGCTCGAGTCGAGGGTGTTGATGGCGCGATAGGCGACAGCGCCGATGGGCCCGAGGGTAAGGGCCCAGAAGATGGGCGCCACCACGCCGTCGACGGCGCTCTCCGCCACGCTCTCGATGCAGGCCCTGACCACGCCGGCCTCGTCGAGCCTCTCCACGTCCCGCCCGACGATCATCGATACGGCCTTTCGGCCTTCCTCGAGGCCGCCATCGCGCAGGGCCCGGCGCACGCGCAAGGCGTGCTTCGCGAGGTCGCGCGGCGCTATCGAGACATAGACGAGGAGGATGGCGGCAAGGCCTTCCCCGATCCGCGCACCCGGCGCCGGGGCCTTCCCGAGCGCGCCGCCCAGGGCCGCCCCCGCGAGCCGTGCGAGCCAAAGGAGGAGGGCGGCGGTGCCCGCAGAGATGCCGACGACGCAGGCCCAGGCAAGGGCGCCACGGACCACGAGGCCCGTCCTGGCGCGAGGCTCGGCCTCCGGCGCGTCACGTCGGCCGCCGCGCCTCGCGGCGCGTCGCGCGATGCCCTCGATCGCCGCGGCGAGCCTGCCCATGAGGCGCACGGGGTGAAGCGGCGTCTCGGGATCTCCGAGAAGGGCGTCGACGAGGAGGGCCCCGCCAACCAGGATGAAGGGACTCACTGCGCCGCCTCGCCGGCGCCGCGCATGGGACCTTGCACGACATCGCACAACGCACCAATGAGGCGGTCGTTTTCTTCCGGTTTCCTGACGGCCAGCCTGAACCAGCCGTCGTCGAGTCCTTCTTCGGGGGAGAAGGTCCTGATCGCGATGCCCCTGTCGAGGAGGAGACCACGGAGCTCCCTCGCGCCCCTGCCCGAGCGGAGGCCGGCGAGGATGAAGTTGGCAGGGCCCGGCACGACGCGGAGGCCGGGAATGGCAGCGATGCCCGCCACCATGGCGGCACGCGCCCCGGCGACGAAGGCCGCGCCCTCCTCGCCCCAGGCCCTGTCGGCAAGGGCTTCGACGCAGGCCTCCTCTGCGAAGGAGGAAAGTGGCCAGGCCGGCAGCTCGCGCCGTATCTCGGCAAGGAGGACTTCGTCGCCTTCCACGAAGCCCGCCCTGATGCCGGGCATCGCGTAGGTCTTGGTAAGGGAACGGATGACGAGGACGTTCGCGGGATGCCGACCAACGATGCCTTGGGGACACCCCGCGAGCTCCGCGAAGGACTCGTCCACGGCGAAGACGGCGGCAGGGAATGCCATTGCGAGTTCGCACAACGCGGTATCGGAAAGGCAGCCGCCCGCCGGATTGTTGGGAGAGCCTACGAAGACGAGGTCGCGGCCCGCCGCGGACGTTCCGCGGACGCCGAGCGCAGAGGACAGGTCGGCCGCGTCGAGGGCGAAGTCTCTTTCGGGATCGAGGCGTACAGGACAGAAGGCAGCTCCGCTTCGCGAAACGGCCCTGAGGTAACCCGAGTACCCTGGGACAAAAGCGAATACCCGTGCAGCGCCGATGGCGCGCGGCAAGGCCAGGATAATGGAGTCCGCTCCGTCGGCGAAAAGGAAGCGCGAAGGACCAAGAGCGAAGCGCTTCGCGGCCGCCTCGCGCGCAGCCATTGCGTCGGGATCCGGATAGGCGGCCACCTTGGCGAGGCCTCGCTCGACCGCGGGACGCAGCCAGGGCGGTGGCCCTAGGGGATTGAGGTTGGCGCTGAAGTCGAGTATCGCGCCCGGATCGCGGCCGCTCTCGAGGCCGAGGGCGCGCAGGTTTCCGCCGTGCGAATGCTCGTCTATGCCGGACATCGCGTCATCCAAGGAGGGGAAGCGTGGCGGCGAGTATGAGGAGGGTCGCGAGTTCCCCCGTTTCGACCGCGGCTCCCAGGGCGTCGCCCGTGAAGCCGCCGATCCTCGCGCGGTATAGCCGCGAAAGGCCGACGCCGCCTATGGCCGCTCCGACGAGGATCGCGCCGAGGCCGACGAGGGCTGCGATGGCCGCAGGCCCGCCCCAGAGCGCCACGACCCCGAGGGGCACTACCCCGAGGAGGCCGCCCAGGGCAACTCGTCCGGCCGAAAAGCCCTTCATGAGGGCGCCAAGGCCTTCAGGCCTGGCCGGCGGCGCGAGGAGGGGTACGAGGGCCGCGGCGAGGCGGCCCGCGAGGGGCGCGGCCAGGACGGCCACGGCGGCGGCAAGGAGGCTCTCCCTGAAGAGGACCACCATGGCCCCCGCCTTGGCCGCGAGGGCGACCGTCCCGAAGAAGAAGGCGTAGGAGCCGATCCGCGAGTCCTTGAGGATCTCGAGGCGCTTCTCCCGAGAGGCGTATGGCGCCATGGCGTCGGCCGTGTCGAGGAGGCCGTCGAGGTGGAAGAGGTTGAAGCACCAGTACTGGACTAAAATGGCGCATATCGCACCGAGAAACGGATCGCGTACGAGAAG
>Ga0209098_1000406_pt1 | contig 47959 bp, 38 predicted proteins | sample AD_JPNHW1_MetaG_FD_184429 | JGI IMG/M metagenome (GOLD analysis project Ga0209098, IMG submission 184429) | Active sludge microbial communities of municipal wastewater-treating anaerobic digesters from Japan - AD_JPNHW1_MetaG (SPAdes) (version 2) | ecosystem: Engineered > Bioreactor > Anaerobic...
GTCAATGGTCCTTCTCCTAACAACTTATCCTACCTGATAATTTCAAAGAACAGAATTTGAATAACCTCTTTTCTATAATGGCTTATGCATAACGTGCGGGTAGCCACCGAATTATTGATATAATGACCCTGTGCCAAGGTGAGTTTGCTCTTGTATTATGTTAATTATCTGTGTGATATATGTTATCATACGCTTATTATTATAAGAAGTATTTATGTTTTATGAGTTGAAGAATACTTGCGTGTCATTGATTGGTGTTATTTGCTGATAACGGAGATATACGCATATCAACCCCGTGTCCTTTATGCTCATATTAACAAATTCCTTATACAAATATACAAGTTCAGTAAATAACAAAACATTTTCATAAAAATATTTTATACAGATAATTTATCCAATGGGTTTTCAATCTGATCGAACCCCTTTGTGGTTATATGGGTATATATCTCTGTGGTCTTTGTGCTTTCGTGACCCAGCAAGGCTTGAATATATCGCAAATCAGTTCCGTTCTCCAGCAAATGAGTCGCAAAACTGTGTCTGAGCGTGTGCGGAGTTACCCTTTTTGTCAATCCTGCCTTCAGTGAGGCTTGCTTAACAATAGCCTGAACACTACTTTCGGTATACTGTGTTCCACGGAGACCCTCAAACAACCATTTCCGCGGTTTATATTCGGCTACATAAGCCCGCAAAACCGGAAGCAACTTCTTCGATAACAAAGTATACCGGTCTTTCCTCCCCTTTGCTTGCCTGAGCAGGATCTGCATTCGCTGGCTGTCAATGTCCTTCAATTGCAGGTTGATCACCTCACTCAACCTTAAACCTCCGGAATAGATGGTCATGAGCAAAGCCTTGTGTTTCATATTCTCAACGTTCGAAAGAAGCTTTGCAACCTCCGCTTCATTCAACACAACAGGAAGCGTCCGCTCCCGCCGTGGTCGCTCCACAAGATAGATCTTACGCTCACCCCCCAGAATCCGCTCATAGTAGAACTTGATAGCATTGATTGACTGATTCTGGTAGGAAGTTGATACCTTGCGTCGAATAACCAGAAACTGAAGAAACTCTATGATTTGTAATTCACTGATATCGTCGATCACCTGGCCTGGGAAATGGTTGATGAACTCCTCGAACAAACTGGGATAAGTTCGGATGGTGTGGGGAGAATACCTTAATTCTTTGAGCTTTGCAATGTAATCGGGCGGACAACTTCGGTAACCGGGTAAATCACTGCGTGTAATCCTGCGAACGCGGTCTTCATCGCGTTGCGACTCCTCCACGAACAGAACTTCCATGTTCAACTCCTCCGCCTGCGAACTTATCATCCCCAGAAACCGTTCAGCGTACGGAACCGACCACCAACCATTACGGACATCCCATAAGTGAAAAGGTATTTTTTTAATGACAGCAGTAAGAGCATGGTTAAAACTGAAAATCACTTTCATCCTTCCCGCAGTGGTCTTCACGACCAACACCTGGTTTGAGTTCATCTTCATCCGGAGATCCTTGCCTGCCTGTACCTCGTACTCCTCATGAACAATGAACTCTTTGATGCGGTCTTTGAAATAATCGTTGATCAGATCGAGGTTGCCGGGATAGTTGGGTACCACCCAAACGAAATTCTTTTTATCCCAACGGCTGTACCGCAACGACCTGAGAAAATGAACATCCAGGTTGTTTTTTGGCAGGCGGATCAGAATCCTGCGTCCAACCACTTCGATGTTGCAGTTTTTGTTAACATCACATGGTAATGCTACGTGTTCAACCTCGCCCGAGCAGGAAAAGGAGGCAGACTCAACCGGCAGGTCAGATTCAATTTGGTTAACATTACCATCTGACTCAACGATATTCGGCCGGTTGTTTATTTCCCTCTTTTCCTTGCCCGGGTACTCCAGATCCGGAAACAGCTCAAACAACCGCTCGAAGGTCTTACGGTTGCACGGCATGAGCCAGGCCTTGAAATCGGGTTGCCACCAGGCTCCTCTGACCGTTCGAAGTTTGAGGATGATGGCCTCATCATAAAAAAACTCGACACGGATCCATGTCCGGTCCTTGAATTCAACCTTTGTAATCTTCATGTGTTAATAATTTATTTTCAATGATTATATGGAATACCCAAAAATTATCATTCACGGTAAGGATGAACTTTAAGCTTATGGGTATTTCATAGATTATGAGATGTACACTAATTGGAGATAAACCAAGTTTTAAATCTGAATAATTCGTGATATTTATGAAAAGTTTGAATAGATTTGATTTTGTTCTGCTGCCGGCCAAGTCTTTCATCTGAGAATGATTTTTCTGCTTAATCGGTTTTATCGGAAAAAGTCAACTGTTTGGACAAAGAGTTTCACGAAAAAGGGTGAAGGATTTGGCCGGAAGTATGCACATTCTCTTCCCGGCTTTCACTACTTTTGCGACTGGAAAATTCTCTTTATGACATACATGACCCCTTATCGACTGCGCTCCTTCCTGACTGGCACCTTCATGGAGGATACAGGCTGGATGCTTGACCCGCCGGGAGAAACAGCGCCTTCCCTCCTCCGGACAATCTATCGCAAACAGCAACTTGAACCGGGTAATACCTCCCTGGGTTTGTTCCGGTTTGCCGACTGGCTGCCAGCCAGGCGCTTCCTTGAGGGATCCTCGGCGCCGGTAACCTGGAAGAGCAACGGACTGGCAGCAGCCGTGGGCCTGGAAAACCTCTGGATCACTTTCAGCGGGTACTGGCCTGAAAAAGGCGCCTTCATGCGTACCTGCTCCTTTAAAGAGACCGAAGCCTATTCTGTTTGTGCACGTCTGGATCTCTCTAACGACAAAGTCTTGGTGGTTGCCTCAGCAGGAAACACGGCACGGGCTTTCGCCAGGGTCTGTTCCGACAACCGGATTCCCCTCCTCCTCTGCATGCCCTGTGATGCCCTTGATGCGATGTGGTTCGACGAACCGATCGATGAGTGTGTAAAACTGATCGTAACAGGAAGCGGCAGCGATTACTTCGATGCCATTGACCTCTCCAATAAGGTGTGTACCTCCGGGCGATTTCTCCCTGAAGGTGGCGCCAAAAACGTGGCAAGAAGAGACGGGATGGGCACAACCGTGCTTTCGGCCGTAACAGCCATGGGAGAAATCCCTGCCTGGTACTTCCAGGCGGTGGGAAGCGGTACCGGCGCCATTGCAGCCTGGGAAGCGAACCTTCGGCTGATCGGCGACGGGCGTTTCGGGAAGAGGAAAATGAAGTTGATGCTCTCCCAAAATATCCCTTTTACCCCGATGGCCGACGCGTGGAAAATGGATTCACGCATGATATCTTTTCAGGATGACGACCATGCCAGAAAACAGGTCGCCGTGATCGGAGCAAAGGTGCTCTCAAACCGGAAACCTCCTTATGGCATTGCAGGGGGATTGTATGATGCCCTGAAAGATACCGAAGGCGACTTTTTCACCGTCACCAACGATGCCTTATCAGAAGCAACAACGCTTTTCGCTGACACCGAAGAAATTGACATTCATCCTGCCGCAGCAGTTGCCGTCGCCTCCCTGAAAACAGCCACCTCCGAAGGACGGATCGGAAAAAAAGAACCGGTGATGATCAACATCACCGGTGGGGGAGAAGCATGGTTTAAAAATGGTCGAAAACTCTTTTACCTCAAACCGTCGATCATCTATGCCATCAATCCCTCTGTTGAAGAGGTGACCGAACGGCTTGAAGGGTTGTTCTCCGGGGATTAATGCCTTGCAGCCACCGCTTCCCAGTCGACCAGTTTCCAGAAATCGGCAATGTAATCGGGTCTTACATTTTGCTTATCCAGGTAATAGGCATGTTCCCAAACATCGCAGGTGAGCAGCGGCGTGGCTCCGGTTTTCAGCGGGTTACCGGCATTGCTTTCCTGGGTGATCTCCAGTTTCCCGTCGGCTGTTTTGACCAGCCATGCCCATCCTGAACCAAAAAGGGTGGCTGCAGCAGCAGTGAATTTTTCTTTAAAAGAAAAAAAAGATCCGAAGTCCCTGTTGATGGCTTCAGCCAGCGGGCCGGACGGTTCGCCACCCCCCGCGGGTTTCAGGCAGTTCCAGTAAAAAGTATGGTTCCATACCTGGGCGCCGTTGTTGAAGATGCCGCCCGAGGCCTTCCGGATGATATCCTCCAGGGTAGCTTCTTCGAAAGCAGTTCCCACGATGAGCTTGTTCAGGTTGTTCACGTACGCCTGGTGGTGTTTTCCATAATGGAATTCAAGGGTTTTCTTTGAAATATAAGGCTCCAGCGCGTCCATCGCGTAAGGGAGCAGGGGAAGTTTATGTTCCATGGTTTTTCAGATTTAAGGGTGAAATTGTTACAATGGTCTATTGATCAAAAGTTTGATTTCAAAGTTACTCATTTCTTTTGATTCGTTAACGGTTTGCTTCCTCAATTGCTTTTTGAATGGCGGGATCAATGGTATTGAGGATCGGGTAAAACCCTTCATTGTCCAAGATATTTCTTGCGATATAGGCTTTGATCAGGGTACGGAGGTAATGGTCTGATTTCTGAAGATTTCCTTTGGGTCTCTTCACACCTTTTGTCTCAGTATATCGGATGAATTCCTGGTAAAGGCCATCGTTGATGGAAAAAGTGCGGTCGAACCGGTCGATATCTTTGTACTGTTGCAAATGTGCCCTGTTGCGGTCGGTGTAATCGAAGGCCCATTGGTAAACCAGGCCTTTGTTGACACAGATGTTGTAATACCGGAGAGAAGAATCGTTTTCAATCGGGATGTAAAGGTCGGGCATGATCCCTCCTCCTCCGTAAACGGTTTTTCCGCCCGGGGTTTTGTACTTCAGGGAGTCGGGAAATTTAATGGAATCGGGGTTTTCGAGTTCCCCGTCTAAAAACCGGTGCATGTAGTCGTTGTTATAGGCATCCAGCCCGTCTTTGTAAGACCTTTGGATGCAGCGCCCGGTGGGGGTATAATAACGGGCTACCGTGAGGCGCAATGCGCTGCCGTCCTTAAAATTCAACTGTTCCTGTACCAATCCTTTCCCGAAAGAACGCCGTCCCACAATGGTGCCGCGGTCATTGTCCTGAACGGCCCCGGCCACTATTTCGGAAGCAGAAGCCGACCCTTCATCGATCATGACAACCAGCTTGCCCCTTTCAAAGATTCCGTTACCTTCCGACCGGAAGACCTCTTTATCGTGATGCATCCCTTCAGTGTAAACAATGAGGGTTTTACCGGAAAGGAATTCTCCCGCCACTTCGATGGCGGCATTCAGGTACCCGCCACCGTTGCTCCGGAGATCAAGGATCAGGTTTTTCATTCCACTCTCTTTCAACTGTACCAGAGCGTTGTACACCTCTTCGTGAGTGGTGGCTGAAAAATTGTTCAGCCGGATATAACCGATGCCTGGTTTCACCATGTAAGCGATGTCCATACTGTAAGTCGGGATGACGTCGCGGGTAATGGTAAAATTAAGCAAACCCCCTGCTCCCCTGCGGAAAATGGAGATATCCACTTCAGTCCCCTTGGGCCCTTTCAGCCGGCGCATCACCTCGGTTGTATTCATTTTCACACCGGCGACATTCTTTCCTTCTATTTTCACAATGCGGTCGCCGGAACGGATACCCAGCTTTTCAGAAGGCCCGCCCGGAACGGGGTTGATCACGGTAATGGTGTCGCGTTCCATCCGGAACTGAACCCCGATGCCTTCAAAATTTCCCGCCAGGGGATCATTGGCCTCGTGGAACTCTTCGGCGGTGATATAGACCGAATGGGGATCCAGCTTTTCGAGCAAACCGTTGATAGCTTTTTCTTCCAATACAGCGCCACTCACCGTATCGACGTAGTTGTCGTGAATGTATTTCATGATCCGGGAAAGTTTTTCATCGCTTTGCCTGAAAACCATTCCTCCGTTGCGCCGGGCCACGACTACCCCCAGCAATATCCCGCCGATCAGTATCAATGCAAACCATATCGGCAGATAAGGATTATTTTTTCTTTCCATGATGCAAATATACCGCAAAATTTTTTCAGACCTTTGTAAAAACGAACCCATGATGCATCGCGGTTTTACTCTTTTTCCGTTGATTTTTCTGATACTGGCATTCCCCGGCACCTTACAGGCACAGACAGAGGAAAAACCTTATGTAAACAGCCATTTTATCAGGGTTGATACCATCCTTCTCCATTACCGCGACTGGAACGGCAACCTGGCTCATCCCAAAGGAAAAGTACTGTTGATTCACGGGTTTATCGGATCAACCTATTGCTGGAGGATGAATGTTGAAGCGTTGGCTGCCGAAGGATATAACGTGATCGCGGTGGACCTGCCCTCTTTCGGTTATTCCGACCGCTCTGTCACCTTCAACCAGTCGCAAAGCAGTCGTGGCCTTCTTTTATGGCACCTGCTTGATTCCATCGACAGGGGAGATACAACCCGGTGGCACATTGCAGGTCATTCGATGGGAGGAGGAACCGCGGAAGCCATGGCGCTCCTGCGTCCCGAAAAATGTCAATCGTTGATGATCGTGGCCGGGATGGTTTTTTTAAAAAATACCAACCTGGAAACGCAGTTTACCCTCCTGGCCCGGCAAAAACAATACAAACAGATCATGATCTCTTTTATGGAGAAACAGTTGATCACCTACAATTCGGTACGCAATGCCATTAAAAAGAATTACCGGTACATGCCCGACTCAACCGTGGTGATGAATTATCTCACCCCGTTGCTCCGGGATGGAACCGCGCCTGCCGTATTGAACGTGTGGGCGAAAGCGCAGGAGACGGTTCCGCTGTCGGCTGAGAACCTGAAGAACTTACCGGTGATGATGGTTTGGGGAAACAAGGACAAAACGATCTATTTACGAAACGGGAAAAGGTTTGCTGAAAAGATTCCCAACGCTGAACTGATCATCATCAACCGGGCGGGTCATGACCCTATGGAGACCCACCCGGATGTTTTTAATGCCATATATCTCAGCTTCCTGAAAAGAACATCCACCCGGTAAACCGTGGCTTTCCGGGTGGATAGGGGTTGTTATTGAAGTTTGAACTGGATCGGCAAGGTAACATCTGAAACGACCGGTTTACCTTTTTTCGTGGCAGGCACCCACTTTGGCATCTGCTTTAATACACGAATACCCTCTTCATCGCATCCTCCGCCAATCCCTTTAAGGACCTTAATATCGGAGATGGTCCCGTCTTTTTCCACTTTGAACTGAACAAAAACTTTTCCCTGAATTGAATCGTGAATGGCTTGGGGAGGATACTTGATATTGGCTCCCAGGAAAGCCGCCATTGCATGGTAGCCTCCAGGGTATTGGGGCATCACGTCGGGTGCATCTTTAGCCTTTGCCGGGGGAGGAGGAGGGGGCGGCGGTGCATCAGGAGGCGGAGGAGTGGTATTTTTGACCACCTTCTGGGTTGAGGTTTGCGATTTATCCTGAATCCCTGCCTGACTCTCTTTTACCGTTGCAAAGAGCAGCACCAGACCGGCCATCACGGGGATCACCAGGGCCATTTTACCAAGAGCCCAAGGAGAAGAAACTTTTTTTGTCATCATAATCAGTCGTTTTTTTAAGGATGAAACATTGAATGAATTGACGATGGCATACCCGGAAAACCCGGTAGATTCATCGAAGATCAGTTGTTGGTAACGAAGTGATCCCACCCCTTGCCGGATCACGCCCTGGTCGGCCAAATATTCGTGAATGGTTTTCAAATCACGCCTGATTAGCCAGATAACAGGGTTGAACCAAAAAAGGGCAACGGTGAGCTCCATCAGCACGATGTCAAAGGAATGGACCTGGGCTACATGCACTTTTTCATGAAGGAACATGATACGGTAAACTCCTTTATCGGTCAGGGATGCAGGAACAAAAATCCGGTTGAAAAAGGAGAAAGAGGAGCGCAAACCTTCGACACGGGTCAGCTTTAGGGCCCCGTAGCAGAACGTCGATCCCTGTCGGGGCAGCCGGGTGATCTGGATCAACTGCACCGCCAGCCTTACTATAAAAAGGAGCGTGCCGCTTAACAGGAGGATCGGCAGGACCGTCTGAACCGACGGATCCGTCTGGATCATCCGGGACGTGATCCCCGGCATGATGACTACAGGATCCAGTGCCTGACGGAACACCGCGGTGGTACCAGCGCCGAGCGCGGGAAGGGAGATCAGGGGGATCAACAATGAAACGAACGGCATCGAAAGGAGATAAAACCGGTTGATCATGAAAAAGGTTTCCCTGTGAAACAACCAGCGATAGACCAGGTACAATACCAACAGGCAACAGGAGGCCTTCGTCAGGTATAGGAGGATTTCATTCATGGCTTCTCTTTTTTTGATGATTGATCTCTTTGTTGATAAGTTCCCGGATCTCTTCCAGTTCGGCGAGCGAAGGTTTCTCCTCGCGCGCGAAAAAGGATGCCAGCGAATGAAATGAATTGCCGAAATAGTTTTGCAGGAAATTACTCAGGTAACCACGGGTGTACTCGACGCGTGAGATCAGGGGATAATATTCGTGGGTTCGCCCATATGCTTTATGACCCACGAAACCTTTTTGTTCCAGGATACGGGTGATGGTGGAGACGGTGTTGTAAGCCGGTTTTGGCTCCGGAAAATGATCCAGGATGTCGTGTACCATTCCTTTTTCAATTTTCCAGAGGGCCTGCATTACTTGTTCTTCGGCGCGGGTAAGTTCTCTGGGTTTTGGTTTTTCTTTTTTCATCATAAATAATCATTGAGCGTACAAAGATACAACTAAAACATTAGTTTGTCAACTAATATTTTAATTTTATAACGATTTTTTTGGGAAAGACACCGGAGAAAAGACCGGTTTCACAGAATTATCCTTTAAAGATCAATGCTTTGATGATGTCGGAAGCAATTTTAGGATTTTCTTTCAGGCGGCGGGTGGAATAGCCGAACCAATCTTTTCCGAAGGGGACGTAAACCCGCATGGGGTGTCCTTTTTCAACGATTGATCTACGGAGTTCCGGAGTTACTCCGTAGAGCATTTGAAATTCGTATTGGTCGGGATGAAGGTGGTGTTTTTCGATCAATTGGTAAACTCCTGCTACCAGGTGTTTGTCATGGGTTGCAATCCCGGGGTAATTCCCCTGTCCGAAGAGGTAATCGAGGTCTTGGAGGTAGTGTTGGTTGATCGTTTCATATTGTTTGTAGGCAATGGTGGCAGGTTCTACATAGATGCCTTTGCAGAGGCGGAAGTTCAGCGGAGTGGCGGGGGTATGGAGATCCTGAAGTTTTTTCAGATCGTCGAAGGTGCGGTGGAGGTAGGCCTGTACCACCAGTCCGACATGGCGGGGAAATTCTGCTTTCAGTCGCCGGAAGAGGGTTATCTCCTTATCAGTACATTGAGAATCCTCCATGTCGATGCGGATAAAATTGTTGTGCGACGCTGCTTTGGCCACGATTTCGCGGATGTTGCGATAGCATACCTCTTCATCGAGCAATAAACCGAAGCTGGTGGGTTTGAGGGAGTAGTTCCCGTCGATTTTCTCGCTCTCGACGCGGTCGATGATGGCCAGGTAGGCCTCTTTATTGGCGGTGGCTTCATCCAGCCGGGTGATGAATTCGCCCAAAAGGTCTAAGGTGAAACGAATCTTCATGGCATTCAGTTCGCGGCATACGCGGATGGCATCGTCGAGGGTTTCTCCGGCAATGTATTTTTTCGAGAAGATCCATACCAATTTCTTGGGCATCACCGGCAACAACCGTGTGATCATTTTGTTGAACATGGGGGCGGCTGATTTAGTTGGTTAATATTCAGGACAAAGGTAAATTGAAATAGTGATTTGGTAATCACCAAATTAATTTTTAATTTTGCAATCTTTTTGCAGTGCAGTTGAATTCAGAAGGGCAATACGAAGTTATGTTCACCGGCCTGAAACCGGGGGAACATCTTTTTGATTTTGAGTTTGATCATTTGTTCTTTGAAAACTCGGGATCAGAGGACATCCTGGATGGCAGGGTTGCAGCCAGGGTACTGATGGTCAAAGAGGAGCGGATGATGGATTTTCATTTTGCCATTGAAGGGAAGGTGAGCGTGCGGTGCGATCGGTGTAATGAACCGGTGGAGATACCGGTATCCGGTGAAGAACGGTTGATCGTCAAGTTGGGCGACCGTTACATGGAGGAGAGTGAGGAGGTGCAAGTTGTACCGGAAACAGCCGGAAAAATTAACCTTGCGCCTTTTTTCTATGAGTACATCTTCCTTTTACTTCCGGCGCGCCGGGTTCATCCGGAGGACGGCCGCGTGGAAAAGCAATGTAATCCTGAAATCCTGAAAAAACTGAAAGAACTCAGTGAAAACCACTTACCTGATCCGCGATGGGAGGTTCTGAAGAAGCTGAAGACTGATCCGGAAGAAAATACAAATCCTTGATATTTAATTCAAATTTCTAATACCTGATTTATTATGCCACATCCAAAACACAAAATTTCTACTACCCGCCGGGATAAACGCAGAACCCATGACAAAGCAGTTGCCCGTACCACCATCATCTGTTCCAATTGCGGAGCGCCTGTTCTCTATCACCGGGTTTGCGGGGAGTGCGGTTATTACCGCGGAAAACAGGCCATTGCAAAAGCAACTGCCGAATAGTGTCACGAAATTTTTGACCTGTGGAATATCCGGCGATGATTGCGACACCCGTAGAATCATTGAATCAGGAATGTTCCATTTGACCGCTGAACCAGAAATGTTCTTCTCATGAAAATCGGTCTTGATGTTTCAGGGGGTGATTTTGCTCCAAAAGCCACAATGCAGGGCGCTATCATGGCGCAGAAAGAACTTCCCGAATCCGACAGGATCGTACTGATCGGTGACAAGAAGGTCATCCATTCCTATCTGCATGAAGAAAAGACAAATCCGTCGTTATTCGACATCGTCGATGCACCGGATCTGATAGAAATGGATGAACATCCTACCAAAGCCCTTGTCAAAAAGCCCAATTCAAGCATTGCTGTCGGGTTTCGTCTTCTCAAACATAAGGAAATCCAGGCTTTTGCAAGCGCCGGGAGCAGCGGGGCTATGCTGGTCGGGTCGATCTATTCTGTCAATGTCATCCAGGGGGTGATTCGCCCCAGCTCACCTGCCTATATTCCCAAAGAAAACGGGGGGGCAACCATCCTGATCGACGTGGGAACTAATCCCGATGCCAAACCCGATGTGATGTACCAATTTGGTTTGCTGGGCTCCCTGTTTGCAGAACATGTTTTTCATGTTAAAAACCCCAGGGTCGGTTTGCTGAACATCGGTTCCGAAGAAAAAAAAGGGAGTCTGACCACCCAGAGCGCCTTCCAACTGATGAAAGATTCCAAAGATTTTCATTTTATCGGAAATGTAGAAGGGCGTGAACTGTTTCGCGATGCCGTCGATGTGATCGTTTGCGACGGCTTTGTCGGAAACATTGTCCTCAAACAAATTGAGGCCATGTATCGCACCTTTGTCAAACGGGGAATCAAAGATCCTTATCTGGACCGGTTCAACTACGAAAATTATGGCGGTTCTCCCATCCTGGGGATCAACTCCACTGTGCTGGTTGGCCATGGCATTTCCAACGGTCAGGCCATTCGTCGTATGATACTGATGAGCAAGGAAGTACATGAGGCAAAACTCTACCAGAAAATCAAACACGCGCTGGAACCCTATTCTCTTACCAATCTCTAAATTTCAATGCAATGATCAGAGCCAAAATTAGCGGGATCCATGCCTGGGTTCCTCCTTATATACTGAATAATAAAGAGTTGGAATCAATGGTGGAAACTTCGGATGAGTGGATCATCACCCGCACCGGTATTCGTGAACGACACATCCTGAAGGGTGAAGGATTGGGAACCTCCGATATGGGGGCAGAAGCGGTAAAAGGTTTACTGGAAAAGACCGGCACACGGCCCGAAGAGATCGATTTGCTGATCTGCGCCACCGTCACCCCGGATATGCTTTTCCCAGCCACGGCCAACATTATCAGTGATAAAACCGGAATCCGCAACGCCTTCAGTTATGATCTCAACGCAGCCTGTTCCGGACTGATCTATGCCCTGGTCGCCGCTTCCAGGTTTATCGAGACAGGGAGCTGTAAAAAGGTCATCGTGGTCGGAGCCGATAAAATGTCTTCCATCACCGACTATACCAACCGGGAGACCTGCATCCTTTTCGGTGACGCAGCCGGCGCAATCCTCCTGGAACCCACCACCGACGGTACCGGGATCATGGATTCCATCCTTCAAACCGACGGCTCCGGCCGGGTTCATCTCCACATGAAAGCAGGCGGTTCGATCAAACCATCCTCCCATGAAACCATCGACGCAAAAGAACATTTCGTTTATCAGGAAGGACAACCCGTCTTCAAATTTGCCGTAACAAAGATGGCTGATGTGGCCGCCGAAATCATGGAACGCAACAACCTGACAAGCAAAGAGATAGCCTACCTGGTTCCCCACCAGGCCAACCTGAGGATCATCGAAGCTACCGCCCGCCGCATGGGAGTGAGTAAAGAACAGGTTATGATCAACATCGAAAGATACGGCAACACCACCTGCGCCACCATCCCCCTCTGCCTCTGGGAATGGGAGAAAAAACTGAAAAAGGCCGACAACATCATCCTGGCCGCTTTCGGAGGAGGATTTACCTGGGGCAGCATCTGGATTAAGTGGAGCATTTAACCAATAAAAAATCAACAATATGAAATCTCGTCTGGCGATCGTTTGCGTTCTCCTCTGCTCGTTTGTACTGGTCAATGCACAGGGAGGTAAAGAAACCTCCGTATCGGAGTTATTCAAAGTAAAAAAAGAAAGGTATTTCCGTTTTCTGATCCACGAAAAAAAGGAGATCCAACAACTCACCAAAATACTTTCGATCGACCAGTTGAAAGGCGATACCGTTTGGGCTTACGCCAATCTTCAACAGATGGAGAAATTTGCGGCGCTGGGGTATCCTTATACTTTACTTACCAATCCCGGAGATCTGATCCATCCCTTGATGAAAGACAAGGTGAACCTGAAAGAACGCACCGAATGGAATTTTTATCCCACCTATTCAGCCTATCTCAACCTGATGAGCCAGTTTCAGGCAACCTATCCGGGCCTCTGCAGGATCGACACGATCGGTACCTCAATTACCGGTCGTTTATTGCTCGCTGCCAAGATTTCCGATAACGTAAACGACAATGAGGGGGAACCCGAATTTCTCTATACCTCCTCTATTCACGGAGATGAAACGACCGGCTACGTGCTGATGCTACACCTGATGGATTACCTGTTGCTCAATTACGGAAGCGATCCCCGTATCACCGATATGATCAACAATACCGAAATATGGATCAACCCGCTGTCCAATCCCGACGGGACCTACGCCGGAGGAGACAATACCGTGAATGGCGCTACCCGCGGCAATTTCAACGGAATTGACATGAACCGGAACTATCCTGATCCTCAGGACGGCCAACATCCCGACGGCAATCCCTGGCAGCCGGAAACAGTGGCTTTCATGAATTTTGCCGGAGAACACCATTTCGTGATGGCAGCTAATTTCCATGGAGGCGCAGAAGTTTTCAACTACCCCTGGGATACCTGGTCACGGCATCACCCCGATAACAACTGGTGGGTCTATGTCGGCCGGCAGTACGCGGATACTGTCCATATCCATGCAGGCGGCGGCTACATGAGCGACTATGACAATGGAATCACCAATGGATACGCCTGGTATGAAGTGAACGGAGGAAGACAGGATTATATGAATTACTTCAGGCATTGCCGGGAAGTGACCATCGAAATTTCCAATACCAAGCTTCTGCCCGCGAGCCAACTGGTCGCCCATTGGAATTATAACTACCGCTCATTGCTCAATTACATCGATCAGAGCCGTTACGGAATACAGGGCGTTATCACCGATTCGCTCAGCGGGATGCCTCTGCAGGCCAAGGTCTTTATCAACAACCATGATGCCGACAGCTCCCAGGTATGGTCTTCACCCTTAAACGGCGATTACCACCGCCCCATCAAAAATGGTACTTACAGCGTGACCTTCTCTGCCCCCTGTTATCAATCCAAGACCTTAACCGGGGTCAGCGTTACCGACCTCAATACAACTATCCTGAATGTCCAGCTCAATTCCTTCGGGGGATTGCATCCCGAATTTTCAGCCGATAAAGTGGCGGTGACCTTCGGTGAACAGGTCCATTTTTCTGATCTCTCGTGCGGGAACCCGGTTTCCTGGGAGTGGAGCTTTGAAGGCGGTAATCCGGCGACCTCTACCGATCCCAACCCGGTCGTGACCTGGGCTGCCGCGGGTACCTACGATGTATCGCTCACCATCTCCGACGGGACGAACAACCAGACATTGCTGAAAACCGATTACATCACCGTGGCCCAAAACATCCTGATAGCCAATGGTACCATTACAACGTGTGTCGGTAACTTCTTCGATTCAGGCGGACCTTCAGCCAACTATTCCAACAACGAAAACAAGGTGATGGTCATCAACCCGGCCACCCCGGGCGCTATGCTGAAAATCACCTTTTCACAGTTTGAAACCGAGAGCGACTACGACTTTCTCTATATTTACAACGGTAATTCCGTCTCTGCCCCGCAGGTTGCCGGCAGTCCTTTCAACGGAGGGAGCAACCCGGGCACCATCACTGCCTCCAATGCAACCGGGGCCCTTACTTTCAAGTTCACCTCCGACGGATCGGTGAACCAAATCGGCTGGGCCGCCAGCCTGGCCTGTGAAGGCGGAACAACGGGACATACCCTCAGCGGATTGATCAGCTATCCCAATCCCACCAACACACCGATCAACGACGTGACCGTTAAACTAAAAAATGCATCGGGAACAGTTGTCGCCACTACCGTGACCGATAACGCCGGAGCCTATTCCTTTGCCGGTGTGAACGACGGAAATTACACACTGGAAGCGATTACTGACAAAGACTGGGATGGAGTTTCAGCGGCCGATGTTTTGCTTTTCCGTAAACACATTGCCAACATTTCGCAGCTTTACGGCATCTTCCTGGCCTGCGGAGATGTCAACGCCAGCGGTACCCTCACCGCATCCGACGTGTTGTTGATCAAGAAACGGATCGTGGCGGTTATCAACTCTTTCCCGACAGGCGACTGGTTGTTCAACAACCAACCGGTCACCATGAGCGGCAGCAATGTAGTACAAAATTTTAACGGGATCATCTATGGCGATGCCAATGCTTCTTATACCCTGACAGCGGCCGACAATCTTGCCGGAACCAGCAACCCGGCAAATCCGGGGAACCCTTCACCTGACGGTACTCTGACCCTGAACCTCCCGGCCAACGCAGCGGTCGGGAAAATAGCCATTCCCCTTGAAATCACTGCAATTCCCGAAGTTGGCGCTTTCCAATTTTCGCTGCGCTATAATCCATTGCAAATGACTTTCCTGGAGGCAACCGATTGGCAACCCGGATTGGAAGAGGTGATGATTGCTCAACCTGAACCGGGTCTGCTGGCCTTTCTCTGGGCCGGTGATGTGGCCCCAGTCTCTGTTGAGGGAACCCTTTGCCGGCTTCTTTTCGAGCGCCATTCGGATGGAATCCCCGCGCTTGACTGGACCTCGGCTCCCGCTGAAGGACAGTGGTTTGACTACAATGCCATTCCGCTCGACATAAGAATGGTAAAAAATACCACTTCACCGGAAGTCAACCTGCCCTCCGCCTCAGATCTCCGCATCTATCCCAATCCCGGTAAGGGGTGGTTCAACCTCTCTCTGCCTGTAATTAAAGATACAAAAGTTACCGTAGAGGTGTACAATGCGCTGGGAACCAGAATATTGGCGACGGTTCAAACGGTCGATGAAAATCATCCCACCCTGTCATTGGATCTCACCAGTTCAGCCGGAGGAATCTATTTCGTAACGGTCAGTTACGGCCATGAGCGTAAGACAGAGAAGGTGGTGGTCAATTAACAGGAAACAGTTTCCACGGAACGGAATCACTACTGTCAAGGGTTCCGGTTATTTTATCGTCACGGAAGATCGTGTGTAAAACCCGGAGATCGTTCATCACCATCATCACCGAATCAGTGGTATCAGCATTGGCTTCCTCTCCGGTTGATTTGAAGACTACTTTGAGAAGGGAAGGATTGTTGGTGTAAACCCTTGATGAACCCACGGGGGAAGCCAGAAATGCTTCGCGAAACAGCTTAATATGGCCCCTCGGACGGATGTGATTCACCTCCTGGATATCGAAAACCCCGATATCCCCTCCATCGCCGCACACGACTGCCAGTTTTCCCACGAACCGGAAAGCCCATGGGAAACTGTTGCCGGTGTCGACGGAAGCGATAGGCCGCCCCTGAGGTAATTGCCAAACTTTAAGGCAGCCATCAAAACCGCAAGAAAAGAGATGGTTGGTTTTTTCCGGATGCACCAACATGAAGGTGACCTCATTGGAGTGGAACTGAAGGGTCTGGAAGAACCTGCGGGTGCAGGTATCATAAAAATGAACATATCCGTTGGTATCACCTGCCAGGATCAGGTGAAATTCCGGGACCAGGCACATGGATCGCAGATCGTGTTCGACGACTGCCTGGTTGATCAGTCGGCCTGTTTTGAAGTCGAAGGTATTAAGATTCCCGCTGTCGGAGATGGTGTACACCAGCCCTTCATGGATTACACAGGCCCCGCTCCTGGTCAGCGAACGATGGGTTCCCAAAGGTCCGTAATCATTGATAAACCGGCCGTCTGAAAGATTCCATCTACGGATTTTATTGCCTTGAAGGAGCGGGTTTTTATCGGAATCATAACTGTAGCCCAGCAGATATCGCTCATCATGGGAGAGGGTAAGGTACGGGCTTCGGCCCATATAAGGATCGGTGAAAAGGAATCGTTCCCGGAGGGAATCAAAGTCTACTGCCCGGATGGTTCCGTCCCAACTGGCTGTTAGGATATTCCTGTCAGAGACTTTGATGTCTCTTACCGTCTGGAGGTGGTGATCATACCAACGCAACTTTCCGGTGGTCAGGTCGATCAGGTGAACCCTTCCGTTGTGAATATTGCAAAAAAGCAAAGTGTTGGTTGCCTTGTGATAACAAAGATTTCTTGTCCTGAGGGGTTGAAAGGAGGCTTTGACAACCAGTTCGAAGGTATCGGCATAACAATCGAAGAACTCCTGCCGCATTTCGCGGACGATACTGCTGTAAGAAATATGCGGGATTGGTTTCATGGGTTCAGGATTTATGTTTGGAATTCAATGCGGACTTGATCTGTTCGGTTATCTGGATGATCTTTTCATCGTACCAGTCGATCTGTTTTTTCAGAAATTCCCGGTGCATTTGTTGCATGGTTTCATCCGACATGGGAAGGGCTTTTTTATCGACGGAGAGGCGGAGCCGGAGAGAAGCTGTATGATGATCGATTGCACTATTGATTTTTGCCAAAAAGGCATCGTCTCCTTTAATGGTAAAGGAGTGTGGGGAAAAAAGGTTCCAGGCCGGAAAAAAGACGGGTAAAGATTTGATTTTACGGTAATTGATCACTTTTGTCAACAAGGCAACCAACTGGAACCATTGGTAAAGTTGTGTGAGCAGGTCGGTAGTTGGTTCATTGTAAATAAAATTTGTTTTCATGAAGCAATCTTCCAGGAAAGAGTCCGGCGCTTCTTCCCCGGTGACCAGGTGGATCTCCCTGCAATTTTTGCAAAGGGTCCGGTAGAGCGACCTGATTCGGTCATCCAGGTCGTTTTTGGGTGGGATGTTGATCGAATCTTCCTGGACTCTGAAGGTTTTTCTCCCTTTTCTCCGGGGATTTTCAATCACTTCGCGCTCGACAAAAGTTTTAAAAAATTCCTGCTCAAGTTCTTCCTCGTTGGTGATCAGAGGATTGCATGCCAGGTTCAGTTTTTCATGCAGGCGTGCCAGGATGTTTTCTTTGGCATTAAGCTGGTTGGTCAGATCAAAAAACAGGGATTCATATTCTTCACTGATCTTGAAGATGATCTCTGATTCAGCCAGGGCTTTCCCGATCACGCGGGAAAGGACCCCATACCGCTCAGCATCCTGATGTGATTCCGGCCCCTGTTGCTGGTACTCTGAGAAATCAAAATCGGGCAGCACCCGGACCGGGAGGGTATAGATACGGTTGGCCATGATGATATTGAGCATGTCTTCCACAGAGACCTCCCGGAGGTTGTGACGGGCGGCGATATTTTCCCAGGATTTCCGTAAACCAAAGAGATACGACTCGAAGTAATCAGAAAAGTCGCCTGTAAGGTCGATGAAATGGTCTCCGTGTCCATCGATGAAGCAGAGCCCTTTCTCTGCCAGGTCGTCCGGACGAAGGTCATGAACCAGGAAGAGGTGTGCTTCAAAGGTATTTTTAACCATCATTACCAGCATCTGGAATGCGCTCATTCGATGGTTTTCCGCGAATGATAACAGGTCATCGCCACCCCAGAGATCGGGATGTTCAACCGGATCGGTTCCTGAAAAATCCCGAAGGTCAGCCTTTAACGGGAAGTAGTTCTGATGAATGCCTTTTGTTTCCATGATGTAAGGGTTTTGGTAACAACCGGATCAAAGGAGGTGCCAAGGTCATTACACATCATGTAAAACACAGTAAATAAGATAAATAAACTTTAGCTGCTGTTGAGATACAGTGTTGAGATACCCTGAAAAGAGTTCAGTTGCGTTGCCAGGCCAACTTGAAGATCTTTCTAAAGATTTCCTGGTATGGTTGGTAAAAAGAGTGGTACCATATCTCCCTGAAATTATCCTTCATGTTGGGAAGGTTTTTCAGCACCTTATCCATTTCAAAGCGGAAGCGGCGGATGTCGTTGTAGAGATCGGGGTCTTTAAAATAAAGGGGTTCGCGGCAAAGGTTATCAAGGAGTTTGTTCTGTTCGTCGACGTACTCCCGGATCCTTTTCAATTCCCTGGGGCTTCGAACGATCTCTATTTCATTGTTGATGAGGGGCCTGAGATAGATCTTGATCAGGCGGATAATCCGGATCGCTTCTTCCAGCCGGAGTTTGTTTTCGATCCGGATGGTATGGTCAAAATCGAGCGGATCTGTTTTTTTGGGAATATCGATCTCTTTGCGGAGATATCTCAAGGCTTCAACGGCCTCCTGCGAGGGGGGCATATCTTTGAACAGATCGTTGATCCCGTTAAGTACCGTCTGCAGTTCCCTCACATTCCCCGGCCAGGGTTCTGTCTTCAGGTATTCAAGAAAGGCGTCTGAAAGTTCATATTTTTTATTGATGCTTTTCCAGAAGGCACGGGCAATGACAGGGATGTCATCGGGGCGGTCGCGCAGGGGGGGAACCTGAATCTGGAAGCCATTCAGACGGAAAAAAAGGTCGGCACGGAAGGTTTTCAATTTGACCTGCTGGGGCAAATTGGAGTTGGTTGCTGCTATAATGCGTACATTGCTGTTTTCGATATGGTTGCTACCGACTTTGCGGTACATACCCGATCCGATAGAGGTCAGAAATTTGGCCTGGTTATGGGATGAGAGCTCTCCAATCTCATCCAGGAAGAGGGTTCCCTGGTCGGCCTCTTTAAAAAGGCCCGTCTTTTCAAAAACCGCATCGGTATAGGCTCCTTTCACGTGCCCGAAAAGTTCATTTTCGAACAAAGTTTCACTGATCCCCGAGCAATCGATACTGATCATGGGCGCTTTGGAACGGCCGGAATATTTATGGATCAACCGGGCGATCATGTTTTTTCCGGTTCCGCTTTCACCCAGGATAAGTACCGGAGAATCGGTTTGTCCCGCTTTGAAGATCATCGCTCTGATCAACTGCGTGGCCGGCGAAGTGCCAAGGAACTCATTTCCCAGTTGTATTACCTGGGGATCCCGTGAAATGGTTTTCAGCCAACGTGAGAGGTAAACGTTTTCTGACCAAGGAGGCGAAGAAGAGGATTCTCTCTGTTCTATTTTGGCCGGTTCATGAAGCAGTTTCTCATGGATGAAGTCGGGAAGGAAGAGCAGGCAGGCTGGTGTTTCATGGGTATGCCTGCGCTCGATGAAAGGGGAAAAGCTGCGTTTAAAGGCTCCCGTGGATGAAACCTTCAGAAAGATGAAACGGGGCAGGCTTTTCATCGATTGGGTATGCAATTTGAGTTGGCGAAAAAGTTCAACGCCAGGGGATCCTGGAGGAATAGCGGTGAATTTCAACCGGCTGAGAGGGGCCTCCATCTTTGGTCCCAGGGATTGAGGGAGGAGGCACACGCTCCCGTTTTGAGCGATTAATTCATAAAATGCTCGACCCGGGTACTTTTCCGGATCGATGACCGATCGGCACAGCGGAGTGGTCTCTTTTCTCTGGTACAGAATGACTGACATGGCTGTAATGTTTATGAAATGAAAATACAGAGCTTTTTCCTTTAATCGGTCAAAAAACCGAACTTTCCCTGGTCGAGATCTTCGTAAGCCTGGATGAGTTCCTGACGGGTGTTCATTACGAACGGCCCGTATTCCTGCTATTCCTTTTTCGCTTCTTTAATATACAAAGATCGGAAATAAAGGGGATTGAAAAAAATATTACTGTAACTTCGCTTCTCTCTTCACGTCAAAAGAAATAAAATCACCACCAGCCATGACCAACAATGAAATTAAGCGATTGTATCGTTCAAAAACCGACCGCATGATAGGCGGGGTATGCGGCGGCCTCGGAAAATATTTCAACCTTGATCCTGTCCTGATGCGCCTTCTCTGGGTGCTTCTCTTTTTATGCGGGGGAGTGGGATTCCTCGGCTATATCATCGCCTGGATCATCATGCCCGAAGAACCTGCCTGACAAAGACAGATCACGGATGACATAAGCGCTGTCGAGTTCATTATGTCGGATTAATTTCGTACTTTTGCCCTCCTTTTTACGACGATGAAAGCGAAATATCCGGAATACAAGCATCTTGACCTGACCCGCATCGGTGAGGAGATACAATCCTACTGGCAGGAACATCACACTTTTGAAAAAAGTCTGGAGCAAAGTGCGGGACACCAACCCTTCATCTTCTACGAAGGGCCCCCTTCTGCCAACGGCATCCCGGGTATTCACCACGTGATGGCTCGTTCCATCAAGGATATCTTTTGCCGATACAAGACCATGAAGGGTTTCTATGTCAGCCGAAAAGCCGGATGGGATACGCATGGCCTTCCCATTGAGATCGGTGTGGAAAAAAAATTGGGAATCACCAAGGAGGATATCGGGAAATCCATCTCCATTGCCGATTATAACCGGCATTGCCGCAGTGAGGTAATGAAGTACAAAGACTTGTGGGATGACCTGACCGTGAAAATGGGCTACTGGCTCAACCTCGACGATCCCTATATCACCTATGAAAATAAATACATCGAAACTGTCTGGCACCTCCTGAGCCGGCTCTATGAAAAAGGACTGATCTATAAAGGCTATACCATTCAACCCTATTCACCTGCAGCAGGAACGGGACTGAGTACCCATGAACTGAACCAGCCCGGGACCTACAAAATGGTGAAAGACAACACCGTAGTGGCCCAGTTTAAAGTGATCAGGAACCCTGCTTCAGAATTTCTGTTCAAGGACCCTTTCGGCGATCTTTACTTTCTGGCCTGGACTACCACACCCTGGACCCTCCCTTCCAACACGGGATTGGCCATGGGAAAAGAAATCATTTACGTACTGGTCAAAACCTATAATCCGTATACCTTCACCGAAGAAACGGTGATCCTTGCAAAGGAACTACTGCATCACTATTTTCCTGAAAAAAACAGCCAGCTCGAACTCGACAGTTACCACGAGGGAGACAAGAACATCCCTTATCAGGTGATCGCAGAATACCCGGGAAAAACTTTTGAAAACCTCCGCTTTGAGCAATTGCTTCCCTATGCCCAACCTGAAGACGGGGATCCTTTCAGGGTGGTATTGGGCGATTTCGTTACAACCGAAGATGGCACCGGCATCGTTCATATCGCTCCCAGTTTCGGGGCTGATGACTTCAGGGTTGGTAAACAGTACGGACTGGGTTCCCTTACCCTGGTAAACAAACAGGGAAAATTTACGGAACAGATGGGCGAATTCGCCGGCCGTTACGTGAAACCAGAATATGATGCCGATTGCACAGCTGGTCAATGCCCCCCGGTGGATATCGACCTGATCGTGAAACTGAAACACGAAAACAAGGCCTTCAAATCGGAAAAATACGAACACTCCTATCCCCATTGCTGGCGAACCGACAAACCCATTCTCTATTACCCGCTCGATTCCTGGTTCATCCGGACGACCGCTTGTAAAGAACAGATGATCGCCCTCAATAAAACGATCACCTGGAAACCCGAATCGACCGGAACCGGCCGTTTTGGCAACTGGCTGGAAAACCTGGTCGACTGGAACCTTTCACGCTCGCGATTCTGGGGAACCCCGCTGCCGATCTGGCGCACTGCTGACGGATCTCAGGAATGCTGCATCGGATCGGTTGAGCAACTCAAAGCAGCGTGTCAAAAAGCGGTGGAAGCCGGAGTGATGAAACAGAACCCGCTTGAGAACTACCGCCCCGGCGACCTTTCCGAAGAGAATTACCATTCCTTCGACCTCCACCGGCCTTTCGTGGATGACATCATCCTGGTGGCCGACAATGGCCAGCCCATGTATCGTGAACCGGACCTGATCGACGTTTGGTTCGATTCGGGCGCCATGCCTTATGCCCAGTATCACTATCCTTTTGAAAAGGAAAAGCCGCTTGATTCCTGCTTTCCCGCCGATTTCATTGCTGAAGGCGTTGACCAGACCCGCGGCTGGTTTTTTACCCTCCACGCCATCGCAGTCATGCTGTTCGACAGCGTTTCTTTCCGGACCTGCGTTTCAAACGGACTGGTATTGGACAAAAACGGGAACAAGATGTCGAAACGGTTAGGCAACGCCGTCGATCCCTTTGAAACCATCGGCCGGTTCGGGGCAGATGCCACCCGTTGGTACATGATCACCAACTCACAACCCTGGGACAACCTGAAATTTGACCTTGACGGGATCGAGGAGATCCGCCGGAAATTTTTCGGGACCCTCTATAATACTTACGCCTTTTTTGCCCTTTACGCCAACATTGATGGGTTTACATACAGTGAACCAGAAATACCGTTGAACCAACGGCCTGAAATCGACCGCTGGATCCTTTCGGAACTCAACTCCCTGATCCGTTTCACCGATGAATGTTATGCCGATTATGAACCCACCAAAGCCGGTCGTGCCATCAGCGATTTCGTGGATGAACACCTCAGCAACTGGTATGTAAGGCTCAGCCGCCGGCGTTTCTGGAAGGGTGACTATTCGGGTGACAAGATCAGTGCCTACCAGACCCTCTACCAGTGCCTGGAGGTGATTGCCCGCATCGCTTCACCCATCGCTCCCTTCTTCATGGAGCGGTTGTACCTCGACCTCAATAACGTTACCTGCCACCATGCAGCTGATTCGGTCCACCTGACCCGGTTCCCCGCCGCCGACCTGTCGATCATCGACAAGGCACTCGAAGAACGGATGGAAATGGCACAAAAGATCTCCTCCATGGTGCTCTCGATCCGGAAAAAGACCAACCTGAGAGTGCGGCAGCCCCTGAACCGGATACTCATCCCGTTGCTTAATGAACCGATGAAAGAGCAGGTAGAAGCCGTGAAAAACCTGATCCTTTCAGAAGTCAACGTGAAAAGCATCGAGTACATCACCGATACCACCGGGATCCTCACCAAACGCCTCAAACCCGATTTTAAAAAACTGGGACCCCGCTTTGGAAAACAAATGAAACAACTGGCTGCCCTGCTCACGAACCTGTCGCAACAAGAGATCAATTCTCTGGAGAGAGAGGGTAAACTGATCCTGAATCTTGAAGGAGCTCCTGTCGAAATCCTTACCGATGAGGTGGAGATTCTGTCGGAAGACATTCCCGGCTGGCAAGTGGCATCAATGGGTACCCTTACCGTTGCACTGGATATTACGGTAACCCCTGAATTGTGGAAGGAGGGCATTGCACGCGAAGTGATCAACCGGATCCAGAACCTGAGAAAAGAGAAACAATTCGAGGTGACAGATAAGATCATCGTTAAAATTCTTTCACATCCGGAGATCGATGAGGCTGTGAATCAAAATATTTCTTATATTTGCTCGGAAACTCTTGCTCAATCTTTGGAGATCGTTTCTGAACCGGAGGAAGAAGGAGTAAGGGTCGAACTGACAGAAACGATCGAGACCCGGGTTTCCCTCCGGAAATTGGATGAATAGACGGACGACAAGAAGATGCTTCTTATCGTCTTTTATTTTTTGGATTGAAAAGGGTTGAAGTTAATAATTTTAAATTATTGAGCCATGAAAAAAGCAACATTGAAACCTTCTCAAGAAAAGAACCGTTACTCTGATGAGGAATTGGAAGAGTTCAAACAGATAATTCTCAAGAAACTGGAAAAGGCCCGGAATGATCTGAAATTATTGACGGAATCTTATACCACAGGGAACGAACACGATACCAACGATACCTCTCCTACCTTTAAAATCCTGGAAGAGGGTTATCAGGTCTTTTCTAAAGAAGAGAACAGTAAATTTGCCGCCCGTCAGGAAAAATTCATCAAATCGCTGGAAAATGCTTTGATCCGGATTGAGAACAAAACTTACGGAATTTGCCGGGTGACAGGAAAACTCATCCCTAAAGACCGGTTGCGCATTGTTCCGCACGCTACCCTCAGTATTGAAGCCAAAAGGGTACAAACCGTAGCGCCTGCCGCCCGTACCTCTGAACCGGATCTCGAATAAAAGCCCTCTTGACAGTTGAAAAAAGCTGTTTTCATCATTCTTGCTGTCCTGGTGGCCGACCAGGTGCTCAAATTCTGGATCAAGACCACTTTTTTTTTAGGAGAGAGCAGGCCCGTATTTGGTGAATGGTTCATTCTCCATTTTACCGAAAACGAAGGAATGGCTTTCGGAATGAAACTGGGTGGCGGTTACGGCAAACTCCTGCTCAGCTTGTTTCGTATCGTGGCGGTGATCATTATCAGTTGGTGGCTTTGGCGGACTGTGAGGAAAGGAGCCGGGAACCTTCTGATCGTTTGTATCTCGCTGATCCTTGCAGGAGCTATGGGCAATATCCTCGACAGCGCTTTTTACGGTTTGATTTTCAGTGAAAGTTCTTTTATGCAAACCGCGACCCTCTTTCCTCCGGGAGGAGGTTACGGGACTTTTCTGTACGGAAGGGTGGTCGATATGCTTTATTTCCCTGTCATTCAAACTACTTACCCCGCGTGGGTTCCCGTCGTGGGGGGGCGTCCCTTCAATTTTTTTGAGCCGGTCTTCAACATCGCCGACTCTTCCATCACAACAGGGGTCTTTCTGTTGATCGTTTTCCAGAAAAAAATGTTTCCAAAACAGCCTGAGGCAACGGTGAACAACCCTGTATAAACGTTGTCCGGACTTTTTATTTTACCCTGAGTGAACGTCCGACCCTCAGCGTGGTATTGGGTTTGATCTTGTTCATGGCACAGATCTCCTTGATGGAAATATTGTATTTGCGTGCCAGTTTCCCCAACGTGTCGCCATTTTTAATTCTGACCACGATCGCGTTTTCAACATGGTCGTTGGGGTAAAAAACGCGTTTTGTGACCGGGAAAGTATTGGCTATCAGTTTTTTGTTATCATAATCGATCATTCGCAGGGGATCGAGCGGAATGTCTTTATACCGGACTTCAAAATGGAGATGGGGACCCCTGCTTCGGCCGGTGGAGCCACCCAATGCGATCGGATCTCCTGACCGGATCACCTGGTTTACCTTGACGAGCATTTTAGAGAGGTGGGCGTAATAGGTTTCCAGACCGTTATAGTGCCGGATAATGACAAGGTTGCCAAATCCGCCCCGGTTGTACTTGGCATACCTTACTACCCCGTCGAAAGCGGAAAGAACAGTGTCGCCTTTGTTGAGTTTGATGTCGAGTCCCTTGTGGGTGTACATGAACCCCCTGAAAAGTTTTCCGTAATACGGAAGGGTAAAGGGCCGGTCGGGACGGGTGAGGATAATTACGGTATCGTGGATGGAGTCTGGCTTAAGACGGTAAGCGAAAATCTGGTCATTGATCCATTGAGCCGAAAAAAGACCTGTTGAATCATCTTCCTGGCTCAGCATGACTGGTTCATCCTGGAGGTATTCCCAGGTAAAATTCTTATAAAGGATGGCAGGGCCTGAAGGGGTTTCAACAGTATCTATAATCGCTTCCGGATTTCTTTGTGCCCAGGAGGAGAGGGGGATTACTGTGCACAGTAAAATCCACATTTTTAATAACTTCATCATTCGGTTGTTAGGTTCATCCTTTCAATAAACGACAAAACTACGGGAAAATTTTCGGATGCCAAACTTTTGATCGGCTAGATCTTTTATCTTTGCACAAACAATCCGATGAATATGGAAAATATGGTTGTCGGGAAAATTGCACAGATCATTGGTCCCGTGGTTGATGTGGCCTTCGATGAGGGGGCCAAACTTCCCAATATTTATGATGCGCTGGAGGTCACCAACAAAAAGGGCGACGTCATCGTACTGGAGTGTGAGTATGATGTAGGAGAACACACCATGCGCACCATCGCTATGGATTCCACCGATGGTTTGAGCCGCGGGATGGAAGTAGCAGTTACGGGTCGTCCGATCTCCATGCCGACCGGTGCGGAGGTCAGGGGCCGTTTATTCAACGTGATCGGTAAACCCATCGACGGTTTGGGAGAAGTCTCCAGGGAGCAGCTCTACCCGATTCACCGCGAACCGCCCTCTTTCGAATCACTGAGTACGTCAAAAGAGGTTTTGTTCACAGGAATTAAAGTGATCGACCTGATCGAACCTTATGCCAAAGGGGGAAAGATCGGTTTGTTCGGCGGAGCCGGTGTGGGGAAGACGGTCATCATCATGGAACTGATCAACAACATTGCTAAAAAGTATTCAGGATTATCGGTCTTCGGAGGAGTTGGCGAACGTACCCGTGAAGGGAATGATCTTTTGCGTGAAATGCTTGAATCGGGTGTTATCCGCTATGGAAAAGAGTTCATGGAAGATATGGAAAAAGGGGGCTGGGATCTTTCGAAAGTTGATGCGAAAGAACTTTTACAGTCGCAGGCGACCCTGGTTTTCGGACAGATGAATGAACCACCGGGAGCCCGTGCCCGTGTTGCCCTCTCAGGGTTGACGATGGCAGAGTATTTCCGCGACGGCGACGAAAAATCGGGAGGCCGTGATATCCTTTTCTTCATCGATAACATCTTCCGTTTTACGCAGGCAGGATCGGAAGTCTCGGCCCTGCTGGGCAGAATGCCCTCCGCAGTAGGGTACCAACCCACCCTGGCCACTGAGATGGGGATCATGCAGGAACGGATCACTTCCACCAAAAGGGGTTCCATCACCTCGGTACAGGCAGTTTACGTGCCGGCCGACGACCTTACCGACCCTGCTCCGGCTACTACTTTTGCTCATCTCGATGCCACTACGGTATTGAGCCGCAAAATCTCTGAGTTGGGAATCTATCCGGCTGTTGACCCCCTTGATTCAACATCCCGTATTCTGACCCCCGATGTGGTTGGAGATGAACATTACAACACGGCCCAACGGGTGAAACGCATCCTTCAACGATACAAAGAGTTACAGGACATTATTGCCATCCTTGGGATGGACGAACTTTCGGATGAAGACAAACTGGTTGTTTCCCGTGCCCGCAGGGTGCAACGTTTCCTTTCACAACCTTTCCACGTAGCCACACAGTTTACCGGAATACCGGGAGCTTTTGTGAACATCGAAGATACCATCAAGGGATTCAACATGATCATGGACGGTGCGGTGGATGAGTATCCCGAATCAGCTTTCAACATGGTCGGAACCATTGAAGAGGCCATTGAAAAAGGGAAGCGGATGTTAGCCGAAAGCGCCTGATAAAGATAATTTTATGAAAGTTGAGATCATTACACCGGATACCACGCTTTTTACGGGCGATCAAGTGAACCTGGTTCAGTTGCCGGGGATCGACGGATCTTTTGAGGTACTGAACCATCATGCCCCGTTGATCTCCGTACTGACAAAGGGGAAGATCAAGATCCTGATCGCAGGGGAAAAAGAGCCCTTGTGGTTTGAGATCAAAGGCGGTGTAATCGAAGTACTCAGGGATAAAGTGCTGATATTGGCAGAATAAACCAACAGGGTTGCACATGGTGCCACGCCCATTCTTGCTTCTTCTTTTTGTTGCTGCAGGATTCCTGACGGCTTGTACGAAAAATGAACCCGTTCCGGTGGCGGGTTTTTCTTATTCGGGTACCAATGGGTTCAAAGTCCCATGTACGGTGACCTTCACCAATACCTCCTCCAACGCGTTCTCTTACCTTTGGAAATTCGGCGATGATTCGATCTCCGTGTTGCGCAGCCCGGTACATACTTTTACAAAACCAGGTAAGTATTCGGTATCTCTGCGTGCTTATACCGAAAGCCAACGCGAATGGGCCTCGGTAGTCAAGGCCCTGATCATCGCGGATACAATAAAATAGTGAAATTTCCCTCTGTTAGTAAAATTTGATCCTGTTATCCACGATCTTGGCCGTTTTTTCAATGGCCTTGTAGAGTGAGGTGGTAACGCGCTGGGAGAACATTTGTGAATGTTGCGTTTTCTCGAGGGTGAAATCTTCTTTTGCAGGTGCTTCGATCACTTCATCGACAGTCAGGTAGTAGGCGCCATAATTGCCGGTAAGCGGGCCCTGGTTCTGGCCGGCTTTATAGGTGAAGATGGGGCCGATGAGTTCCATTTCCCGTCCGATGGGTGAACGGCTGAAACCCAGGAAGGTAAGTACCGTGGTATCGACCTTGGTTCCCATTTTAGCTGCCAAGGCGTTGATGTCGGTGGTTCCGGTCATGGATTGCTTGATTTTATCGGCCATCATGGAAGCCTTTTTCATATTCCTGACCGAAGGTTCGAGTCGTTCTTTCATCGATTCGAGAGGTTGTTGCCCTTTTTCAACCACCCTTTTGAGGATGGCGATCAGGTATTTTCCGCTCAGGTCAAAAACGGGGCTCACTTCACCTGTTTTGGTATTTTCCGCGAAGGCCCAGCGTACCACTTCACGGGCAGAGGGCAGGCCCATCAGGTTGTTGTCCATGGCACGGAGGTTGGGGGAGGTTCTTTTTTGCAATCCTGCCGCAGCAGCTGCTTTGTCGAAAGCCTGCTGGGTTTTGTTCTGGCCGGCGAAAGTGCTGGCTTTGGTATAATAATCCTGGAAGGTCTGGTTGCTGGGTTCAATGGCGCGGGTCAGCAGAGCAACCTGTACTTTTTTAACCGGTTTTGTTTTTTCGGCTAACATAAAGACGGAGTATCCGATCCGGGTTTCGATTTGTTTGAGCTCTTTGGGTTTCATGGTCAGTCCGGCATTGTAAAACGGAGCAAGACCAGGGTTTCCGTCAAGGAACCATTTCAGGTCACCGCCATCCTCTTTGGCGCCGGGGTAGTCGGAGAACTTTTTGGCTAGTTCAGCAAATTTTTCCGGGTTCTTTTTTAGCACGTTCAGGAGGCTGTCGGCTTTTACTTTTGCTTGTTCTTTGGTCAGTTTAATTGCTTCATTGCCCGGGGAGGTGAAGGCGATCAGGATCTGGGAGCCCCGCATGGAGTCGGGTCGTTCCTGGACTGCCAACAGTTTGGCCATGTACCAGTTGTTTTTAAATTCGAACGGGGAGAAGTAGGTACCGGCAGGAGCGATAAAGGCCAGGGAATCGAGAGAGGCCGGGAGGGTCCCTTTCTTTATAAAATTGGTATCGGCTTTTTGATCCGAGTTGGCGTTGGCGAAAGTGAGAGCGTCGGCCGCGCCGGAGAAATCTTTGAAGAGCAGGGCAACATCTTCAGCGATCTTTTTCCGGTCAATATCGGAGGGGGCTACGTCGAAAGTGACGTATTCCAGATCGCGGAATGGTTCATCCTGGTAAAAATAGGGTTTGTTTTTATCATAGAATTTCTGGTAATCGGCATCGGTCAGTTTCACGATGCTGTCGGGAATGGCAGTAAGGGCTGGTGCAATGACGCGCAGTTTAACAGATTTTGTCTGACGGATGTAATCTTTTTTCAGAAAAGCCGTCGGCATGTAATAAGCTTTGCTGATGAGGTTGTTGAACTTGGTATCCTGACGGTCTTCTTTAATGGCTTTTTCAAAACGGATCCACATTTCTTTACTTTTGGGTTCCATTTTGTCAAGGTTTTTCAGGTAATTGAGTACCAGTGCAGGATCATACTGGCCGGTATTGGGATCTTTGAAATACTGCAGGATATAGCGGTGCGGTTGTTTCCCCTGAACCTGATCGAAAAGCTCTTCAGGAGATACAGTCAGTCCGAGTTCATCAAATTCTTCACTCATCAGGATGGTTTTAACTTCGTTGTTCCAGGTGGTTTGACGGATCTGGTAAGCATCCTGATCCGAAAGCTTCTCACTTCCCGAATTTTCTTTCTGGGCTTCCAGTGCCTGATCGACTTTGGTGTTGAAGTCACCGTAAAGGATACTTTCCCCGTTCACCGTTCCGATGTCGGTCGTTCCGTGTGTCCTTTTCTTTCCGAAGTCACCGATCACGAAAGCGGCAATAGCCACACCGATAATAATTACAGCCAGTCCTGAGTGTTTTCTGATTTTTCCTATGATCGCCATTTATCTGAGTATTTTTATGAAATAGGGTGCAAAAGTAGAGATAATTACCGAAACAACAAAGAATTGGTCGTGTTTTTCAGAGGCTGTCTCTTTGTACTGTCATCTGGCCGGTGACGTTAAGGATGGAGTAATCGGTAAAATCCTCGTTGGATTCCATCCGGTCGCCGTAAAGTGTTTTGTCGGGAGTGGTGATTCTGACTTTCACGTCGGACCAAATTTTATGGCGGTTCTCTTCCCAGATGAGGTGTTCGGTATTGAGTTGTTCGTTTTTGATGACATTTTTCACCACCACATTGCCCCACGCTTCCATGGTACGGGTGTTGTCGCGTCGGATACCGCGGTTGCCGGTGATGGTGGAGGTGAGCCGCTGCCGGGAATCATACATGAAGACACTGAATCCTTTGGGGAATTCCATGGAGGGATTTTCGCCCTCGTACCGGTTCAGCAGCGGACTGGTAAGGCGTGCCTCTATTCTTCCCGAATCGCTGAAGAGTACCTCGATGTTTTGAGCAGACATGGAGGGATCATTCACGTTGTGTTTCGGGAAGTTGTTCTGTTCGTCGGATTTTTTGCAGGAAATAAACAGGAACAGCGTAAGGATGATCCCGGCGATGAAACGGAAGCTAACCAATGTTTTCACGGTTAGTAATATTTCCGTTTGATAAACCAACGTTCATAGATGGAGAAACCCAGGGTGAATTTGAAGTAGGTTTCGCGGATGAGGTTTTGCTGGATCGTTCCCCTGCTTCCGAACTGTGCCCCGATGTTGAGCATGGTTTTCATTCCCCGAAGGGGCAGTCCCAATCCCAGGGAAATGGTATATTCACTCAGGTCTGTTCCGCGCAGGTGAAGGTAGGTTTTATTATAAGAGGCGCCGATGCGGTACCGCACCCTGGCCAGGTAGTTGTTGTAGTTATCAATTTTCGGTACTATTTCGGCGCCTGCACTCACCGACCAGGCATTGACCAGCGAGTCACTCATGTCAAAAGCCCGGAATTTTTCCCAGTTTTGCCAGCGGTAATCGACACCTACCATCCAGTGATCGGGTTTTTCAAAGGCAAAACCTCCGCCGGCAGTCATTGGCAGAACGATTTTTCCTTTCACTCCTGCAGCCATGCCCAGCGTATCTTTGGGAACTTCGCCGGAGGAGCTGTTGATCAGGAAGGTTTCAGCAAAGATATCGGTTTTGGCAGAAAGGTTGAAGGTGGGAGCAAAGATGCCTCCAATTGTCAGGAAGATATCTTTCCTGAGCTTTGCCCTGTATTGCAAACCGGTAGAAAAGGAGAGGTCATTGACGGTAATATAATTATCGACCTTGAAATTCATCGCGTACACCGAATCGGGGAACAGGACCATGGCTTCGCGAAGCATACTCCCGAAGAGGTAGTTTCCGTTAAACCCGATGGAAAAGTTTTTGGTAAGCTGAAAGCCATTGCCCCAGAACAGGCGGTTGATGCCACCGGAACCGGAATAGTTCCGGATCACTGTACCGCTTTCAGGGTACTCTTCGTAGTTCACCACGTCGTATCCCACATCGCTGAAAGGGACAAGACCCACAGAGGTTTTCCACCAATGGGTAACAGGGAAGCCGAAGAGCAGATAACCCAGGGTTGCATAATTTCTGTTGACCCGTTGGTAATCGGAGGCTAAGGTCACAAATTCGCTGTTGAACCCCCCTTCAAAAACGATGGAGAGCGAATCGAACGCGGTATAGGAAGCAGGATTGGAATAATTGACGTGATAAGGACTCCGGAACGCAAGGCCTGTCTGCCCCATGCTCATGGTCCAGGCATTGTTGTTGTCCGACAGGTCACCGATCCCGAAACGGGAATAAGGCGACGCAATCCTGATTTGGGCAGAGGCAGCCAGAGAACAAAAGAGGAAGAGCAGGGGGAATAAAACGGGCAGTCTACGGGGTCGTATCAACATTAAACTGAAGAATTTGCTGTAATCCGGACAATACGATATTTGGGCGTGCAAAGATGCTAATTTTTAGTCGTTTATTAAAATAATTCTGATCGCCGCCACTGAGAATTGTTTTCAGTTCAGGGTTTTGTGCGCTGAAGCGATCGACCATACCCTCCATTTCAGCCGCGGTTCCGGCCAGTACACCCGACAAAATAGATTCTTCGGTAGTTCTCCCGGTAAGGATTTCACTGTTCCGCAATGAAATTAACGGTAATTTTCCGGTAAAAGTATGCAACGCCTGTAACCGCATTTGCAGTCCGGGTGTGATAGCGCCACCCAGATACTCATTCCGCGAGGAAACCAGATCATAGGTGATGCAAGTTCCGGCATTGATTACCAATACGGGTTCTCCGGGAAACAGGGCAGTTCCTCCCACGGCGGCCGCCAGACGGTCTTTTCCCAGGGTGGCGGGGGAGCGGTAACGGTTTTTCAGGGGTAAAGGGGTTTTTTCATCCAATTCCAGGAAAAACAATTTGGAGGAGAGAAAACGTTTGATCGGGGAGGGATAATCGATGACGGTCGAAAGGATACATCGCTGAATGCCAGGATGTTTAACGATGAATCGGCGGATCAGCGAAAGGGTAATCTCCGGGTGTTGTTCCAGGTCAACCAGCCGACCCTGATCAAAGAGGGCCAGCTTGCGATTGGTGTTGCCGAAATCGAGAATGAGGTTCAAGGAGTAGAATTGTTGTTTGTCTGAAAATGTTTTTCCGCTTCAAAGGTATTTGTTTTTTAAAAAATTGTTGTAATTTTGCCCTCCCAAATGTAAAAAAGGGATTTGGCGTCGTAGCTCAGATGGTAGAGCAGAGGACTGAAAATCCTTGTGTCACTGGTTCGATTCCAGTCGATGCCACGCCAGACAAAAAACCCGGTAGCTTTCGTTCCCGGGTTTTTTTATTGAATACCTGTTGTACTTTATCAAAAGATGATCCCTATTTTAATCGCAGAATATTTAAACTGGTATTTTTTATCGTCACCGTACAGGCCGGGGAAGAGGCTGGCAAAGGATGTCGTGTACTGGTAGCTGAGCGACAAACCGAAGGCATTAGTGACCCAGAGATCAATATCGATCCCAAAATTGAGCGAACCGGTTGTCATGATGAATTCGCTCGTTTTGACAGTGCTGCTGTCGGGGATATTCAGTTCCTCTTCGTACAAGGCGGGGTTCCACCCGATGGTCAGGAAGGGTTTAGGGCTGAAGCGGGCCATCTGGAGTATGAAGCCTTCAATTCCGATATCGAAATATGGGATGACGAAGCGTTGGTAGGTATAGTTATCGGTGTTGGAGTTTTGGAGGAAAGTAACCCCCAATTCATATTTACAAAAGACCGCGGAATAATTTTTTGCGCTTCCGGCGTTGCCGAAACTGATTCCCAGGTTGTTGGAAAAGGGTTTGAACCCAAATGGGAAATAGAAACTCAGCCTTACCGGATGTTCTTTGGGTAAGGAGGACATTTTTAACAGGGTAGATTTCCCGAAAATGTCGGAAATTCCTGAGTAGGAGGAGCCGAACAACCCGCCGGAGTTGCCGGCGCCCATGGATTGAAGCAACAGGGAAGGGGGCTGGCCGGTACTCAGGTAATCATAAAATTCATCGATTCTTTTGGCCATCAGGCCGGCTTCCTCAGCACTGGTCTTGTATTCATTGCGGATGGCTTCGCAATGGAGCTCTTTGGTGTTGCAAGCGCGAAGGATGGGGGCGGCAATGTCCATCGAAATGATCGAAGGATTTTTCAACAAGGTCTGGCTCTCGGTAATGCTGAGTTTCTGTTTGAACCTCATGAAAACGGAAAGGGCTTCTTCTTTCATCTCCTTCATGCAAAGATAACGTGCGTTCAAATAATCGTAAGCGGCATCAAAGTATCTTGCTTCAAGGTAATATTGATCCAGGTTCAAGGCCTCACCCACCAGTTTGGAGGCGGCCTGATGGTAGGATTCTTTGATTTCCTGATCGGTGCTTTTTTGAGCTTTCCATCCCTGAAGGGCCGCATCACAGATTTTTATGTAGGCATCGGGATTCAGGGTTCCGAAATAGGGATGGGAGGAGACGTTGCCGTTTTTTATCTGGTTCAGGGCTTCCTTAATGGCAGTGGTGTTGCGAAGCGTACCCGGGCCTTCGAGGTTGAATCCCAATTTTTTGGCATAAGCGGTTCCGATCACTTTTCCCTGCAGATTGACCGCCGCCCCGCCGGTGGAGGCAAAACCGACATTGGCCGTCGTCTGGATGAGAGAGTCAGCGGGATCACTGCTGACCAATCCCCAACTGACATTGATGGCGTCGGAAGGGAAATTTCCGTCGTTATAACCAAAAACCAGGATTTCATCACCCAGGTGAAGGTTCTCTGCTTCGGCAATCTCAAGGGGTTTGAACTGGCCGTTCATCGCTTTGACCACAGCAAGGTCACGGTTCGAATCTGACCATACCACATAACCATAATAGGTGTGTCGGTCATTGGGAGAGTAAATGATCAAACCATTGGCATTGCTGACGATCTGGTTGCTGGTGATGATTAAACTCCCGTCCCCCACAGCAAAACCATTTCCGGTGCGAAAATTGGTTTCAGTCAAAGCGTAAGGCATTGCAAATGAAAAAAGAACAACGATGGATTCCCGGGTCTCATCGATGATCGCCGCTTTGGATTGAGGGAAAACTTTTATTCCCGGTAACATTATCAGGACGACAAAAATCAGTAAAAAGTTCTTCATGGGTCGGATTTTTTGGTTAATGATCGGTTCACAACGTTTTTTTTTGAAAACAAATATAAAATATTTTTTTCCATAAAAAATTTTTTAAAAAGAAGAGAAAAAGGATTTGGATTCTTCATTTTTGGTTAACTTGCATTGTGTTTTAAAAAAGATCCATTTTCAAGAAATCTTTTTGGAAAATTATTTGGCTTATCACCTCCTCGGATTTTTAACAGGACAAGTTATGAAGCGATTTTTCCCTCTGAATATAAAGAATTCAAATGCTACAAATTGGCGCTGGCTCATTTTCCCGGTCGTTCTTTCCTTGTTGACTTTAACGGGAGAAGCTCAAAATCAAAACCGGGGGATGAAAACAGTCGAGATCATGATCGACTCAAAACCTCATACCCTTTATAAGGAATGCAATGCCCTGCTGATCGGCGCCAGTAATTATAACAACGGGTTTGATACCCTCAAAGGCGTGATGGCTGACATTGAAGCAGTCAGGAATACCCTCATCGGACTGGGATTTTTTGTACAGGTAAAATATAACCCTACCGACAAGGCAGATCTTGAAGGAATGTTTTATGATTTTATCACTGATTATGGCCAGAGTTCTGAAAGCTGTCTTTTGTTTTATTTTGCCGGTCATGGGATTACTAGAAATATCAACGGTATCTCAAAAAGTTATATCCTCCCTGTTTCCTGCCCCAAATATGATAAAGACAGACAGGGGTTTATGCGCAATGCCCTGCCTCTGGAGACCATCGAAAACTATGCCAAGGAGATAGCTTCCAAACACGCCCTCTTCCTTTTTGACGCCTGCTTTTCAGGAGGTATTTTCACCGCGATGCGGGGCGGTGCTTCAGAAGCCATCAATTATAAAACTTTGCAAAAAGTCAGAATGTTCATCACCAGCGGATCCGCTGATGAACAGGTACCGGATCAGAGCATTTTCAGGGACCAGTTCATCTATGGACTCAATGGCGAAGCCGATTACGATCATGATCAGTACGTCACAGGTACCGAATTGTTCATGTTCATTGAGAAAAATGTACTTCGGGCTTCAAAATCAACGCTCCATCCACAATTTGGAAAAATGCGGGAATATGATTTCGACAAAGGTGATTTTGTTTTTGAACTGAAAAAAAATGCTACCAGCTTCGGCCTCCTGAAGGTTACCGCGAACTATCCTGGTTCCTTATTTGTTGACGGGAGTTACAAAGCCGCCATCATGGCTGATAGCACCCTGTCATTCAGCTTGTTACAGGGGGGTTATACCGTTAAATTTACCGGCGGAGAGGAAGAAAAAGAGGAAAACATCATCATCTATCCGGATCAAACCGCTTTGCTGTCCTTTAAGAAGAGTTTGAAAGGTCCTTCAGAATTCTATCCTGATATGGTACTGATCCCCGGCGGGACTGCCTCCATCGGGTCGGACAATGGCGATACGGACGAAAAACCTGTAAATAGCGTCACGATTGACACTTTCTACATGGGAAAATATGAGGTGACAGTCAAACAGTTTGCCCGGTTTGCCAATGAGACAGGGTACCGGACGGATGTTGAAAAGCAAGGTTTTGGTTATGTGTGGAGTGGCTCGGTTTGGGAAAAGAAAGAAAATGTGAACTGGAAATGCGATGTTGAAGGGAATCTCCTTCTCAAGAACCAGTATGACCAGCCGGTGATCCGGGTAAGCTGGAACGACGCCAATGAATACTGTTCCTGGCTGAGCCTCAAAACAGGGAAACATTACCGGTTGCCTACCGAGGCTGAATGGGAATACGGCGCAGGCAACGGCACCCGTCATACCTGTTTTAGCTGGGGAAATGAAACGCCTGAGGGTAAGAAAGGGGGAAACCTGGCCGATCTCGCTGCCGAGAAAAAATTTGGGTGGAACGTCCAATGGGCCGAGTACAATGACGGATATGCCTTCACTGCTCCCGTCGGCAATTATAACCCGAACATCTTTGGATTGTATGATATGACAGGCAATGTTTGGGAATGGTGCAACGACTGGTATGGCTATGATTATTACAATCAGAGAGTCGTCGAAAATCCACAGGGCCCATCAGAAGGCCGTTACCGCGTAGTAAGGGGCGGATCCTGTTTTGATAACCCTGAAGTAATAAGGGTTTCAGAAAGGAGTTTTGAAGAACCCCAGGGAAAAAAACGGTGTATCGGTTTCAGGGTTGTCTTTAAAGATGTTGAACCAGGATTCTGATCAATTTCCGATCACGAAAAACCAATCCCCGTCAACCTTGATTAAACGGGTATCCTCGTCATCCGTCTCCCCGTTATTAAAGATCATTTTATAACGCACCGTTGCTTCCTTCCCGTCCGCGCTGATCTTCTCTTCCAGGATTTCGACATCCTTTAATCCTTGTTTCGACTCTTTTTCCTTCAACGCCATCGGCATCATCCCGGCTAACTTGGCAGATTCTTCCTCTGTCAATTTTTGACCATCTTTTTTTACATAGAGCTTCACAACCTCTTCATACTTTTTATCGAAGAGCATTTTGACCCCTTTCTTTACTTTTCCACCAGGCGTGTTTCCGGTTATCCCTCCTCCGCCTCCACAGGAGAACAATCCGATCATAAAAATGATCGTTACTGCAGCAAGTAAACCATTGTGTTTTTTCATAGATAATTGTGTTTGTGGGTGAATGATGATTTAATATGAACAAACCCTGAAAAAATCAGGACTTTGGATAAAAACACCGGGAAAAAGAATTTTTTTGGTACCCATCACGAATTTCAGTTCATTTTCAGGATACAGTCGCCGCTCAAGACCAGCCGCCTGATAGGCTTTCATCACCAGTTCAGTACAGTAAAGCCGTGAATCATCAGTCAGATCATAGTCGTTATCAAATTCAGTTCGACGGTCGAAAAAATCCAACGCTTTCAGGGTCACCTTTTTGAGCTTTTCAAGCGACAACTTTGAACGGTAAACTGCCCAATGACTGGCTTTGGCATCTTCGAGAAAAGCATTGACGGGTTCTTTCACAACATGAGAAACTGCTTCAGGTTGTTCACCAGGAACCGCGTGAATAACAAAGGGTTTTTCCCCATCTATCACCACAATCCCGATATGCGAAAAATCATGGACGGGATCAGCCAGATAGACAGCCATGCTTTCAGCACTTCTTCCCCGCCTGAAAATCAAATCCCCGTCCTGAAAAACAACGGAAGATAGCTGTTCTTTACCTGATAAACCTCCTTCCCTGAAATGGATCCAATATCCCAAAACCAAAAGCAGCGGTAAAGACAGAATCAGGAGAATGAAGAAATACCGGCTGGGCATAGAGGCCTCTTTCAGACAAATGTAACAATAGTTTTAATCATTTCGAAGCGAGACAGTCAATTCTTTCCGAAAAAGCGATCTGAGGGGGAATACCATGGTCGCGATGCCAGAAAGAAGTATTAAAAAGAGGATTACCACCACCATTTCCCAGGGAAATTGGTAGAGGGGTTCGAGGAGTACCGGAAAGATGCCAACCAAAGCCGGAACAAGACCCAGCAATAATCCCGTGAAAAGGATCATCAGCTGTTCTGCAGCGACCCTTCCGGCCAGCGCTTTCTGCGTCAATCCCACCACCCTCAGGAGCGCCATTTCCTGTCGTCGGTCGTACAGGTTGCGGCTCATCACAACACCCAGTCCCAAGGTCCCGAGGATCACCCCCAGGCCGCCGAGCAGGATAAACACCGAGAGGTAGGTGTTTTCCACGGTATTGAAGCTGTTCAGGCGATCAGAGGTCGTGGTGATCATGATCCCTTTATCGGCCAGCAGGTATTCAAGGCGTCGTGCGGCTTCCGCTGCGGTTGCTGTGGTATCCCGGAAGAGGAAAAGCCGGGGTACCGCTGAGGAGGGGTAATGGTTTTTAAGCGCCCGGGCCGAAAGGATAAGGTTGCCCTGGAAGATGGAATGATCCAGCGCTCCCGCCAGAACGACCGATAAAGGTTTGCCCTGCTCATCCGGATAGATCAGGGTGTCGCCCATCTGTTTTCCAAGGCCCCAGGTGATTACCGTCTGATCTGCAAAGGCAAAGATCACCCCCGGAGCAGGAGCTGTATCCAGAATTCTCCAGGGGTGATTTGGATCTGCTACAGGATCAAGTGCAGCGAAACGAAAAGCATTGACCGAATCGAGAAAAGCGGTATTGATCCCTGATAACCCGGGTTGGTTCACCTGGTTCAGGTTGAGGCAGCTTGCATCGTCCCCGTCGATCTGTAAAACCAGGAAAAAATGGAGCTTATCGAGTACCGGTTCACCGGAGAGTCCCTCTTTTTCCCGACCTTCACGGGAGTTTAAATCAGAAAGAAGGGGCATGGTGGTCTCCGCCCAATGGGTGAATCCGCCACTACCCGATTTGTAATTTCCGGGATTTTCAGTATCCACCTTATAATTGGCCCCGGTTATGATGATGGAAAAGGTACCCAATGCCAGGAGGATGACGGAGGCCATCGTCCGGTTGCGGTGAAGGGCAAGATTTTTCATAAGGGGAAGGATGCCTTTGCTCATCCGTACAGGTTCAGAGAGAACCTTCACCAGAAGGTGATCCAGGACAGCCACTCCTGCTGCCATCAGAAAGAATCCGGCAAACATTGCCATCAAGGGCCCGGCAGAACCCCCGAAAAAGAAAGCTGTGGGGGCGGAGGCCATCGCCAGAAGGAGAAATACCACAGCCAGGATCCTTGAGCGATTTCTATGATGCCGGGAAAGCGCGAAGGTGGCCGGCAACGAAGTCATGGTGATCCTTTGCCGGATTGTTTTGCGGAGTGAAAGGGTGATGGTAACCGATAGAGAAAACAAGCTCATAGCGCTTCCTGAAAGAGCACCGATGAAAAGGGTAACGGGTCGGATGTCTTCAACGAGGGAAGAAGTCATGACTGCACCCTGCCAGCGGGTATTCAATCCCCAGAGCAAAAGATGGTTGATCCCGATCCCGGCGAAAGCACCGATGATCCCACCTGTTGCCGCAATAACGGATGCTTCACCGATCATGAGGTTCCGGATTTGGTCGCGGGAAAATCCCAGGGAGGTCAGTATTCCGGTTTCCTTTACACGGTTAGCGGTTTGCAGGGCGAAAAGTAGGGTGATAAGCAACAAGGCAGATAAGATGATAAAAAAGGAGAGACTGAGGAACAACGTTCCAAAATCGCTGCCGCCGGATGCTGCGTGCATCCCGTCCGCTTTCACATCGGTGAAGGTCAGGCCGTTTTGTACGGGATCTATCTCCTTCATGAGCTGCGCTTCCTGTTTCTTAAAATCCCCTTTTGTTCCCCCGATCCTGAAAGCAGTGTAAGTACCGAAGGGGTTTTCCCAGAGCTGCTGACCGGTAGCCAATGCAATAAAGGCCTTGGGTGTCCCACGGTACTGTTGCCAATATTGTTCGTCTTTATTACGGATGCGTTTCAGATCAACCGGGGAACCAGTCTCCCAGTCACGGCAATTACCCGCTTCAGTCATTCCTGGAAAAGCAGGCATCAACTTTCGGTCGAAGCAGGAATCTTCTATGGGCAGGATGGCTTTCACAACAAATGAGGCCGTTGAAGTGGTCAGTTTTTTCCCTTGCCCCATGACGAAATAACGCAGTAACAAAGTGTCGCCAGGGAGACAGCGTAGGTCTTCAGCAAGCCATGAATTGATGGTTATTTCATGGCCACTGAGTTTTTTACCTCCGATAGGCGCTGTCGTGGCTGTCACGAATGAATAGGGAGTTGTGCTGTGACCCGATGAAATATCGTTCACAAGGTAGGTCAGCATCCCTTCTGCTTCGGGAAAAGTCTTCCGAATGGCATTTCCAACCTCATTACTGATGAAAACCCTGTTGGAAGCAATCAGGGAACCATCACTGACCAGTCCGGCATCCATACTCTTCCAGTTTCGCTTTACCCCTGCGTTGAGTTGTGCTGCATCAGAGATTCCGTTTTCGGGGACCAGCAGTCCGTTGATGCCCCCATCGGGGAGTAAAACTTTCTCCATCCGATCAAGCGGGATGAAGACGTTGAGGGGGGGTATCTGGTTGTTTTTCAGGCTGAATCTCCCCATTTGGTGGTCTTCGGCAACGGCTTTGATCTTGAATCTTCCGGCCACAGTCATCTCTTTTTCTGCCACGAATGGAGCATTCGGAGAAGCGAGAGAGGGTTTGAAGATTTTCAACAGGATCTCATCACCAGGTCGAAGGTCCAGTTTTGAAGCAATGTTCCGGCTGATAATGGCTTCATCGCCTTGAATGGCGGGTAGCGACGGCTCCCAAAGTTGGTTGAACCGTGAATCGATCCCGATGATCCCGGTCCGGTTGATGCGCTCGTTGACTGCCGGATTGATGGCTATGGCCGTAGAGCTCAGGATGGGGACAACGGTTGTGTGGAGATCGCGGGAGAGGCTTTCAGCCAGTTCGCGGGAGAAGAACCGATCGTCGGTGTGCAGGGCAAACCGGATCTTTCCCAGTCGATCGCCGGTAATGCGCAACAGGCTGTACCGCACCGAATCACCGGTGATCAGGGCGCCTGTAAGGACAGCGGTTCCGATGACCACACCGGCCAGGATGGAGAGGTTGGCTTTCCTGAAATAAAGCAAGTTTTGAAGTATGAGCCGCAACCTGGTCATGCTTTTTCCAGTTTTCCACTCCGCAACCGGTAACAGGTCTCCATGGCCGAAGCCAGTTCCGGAGAGTGGGTCACCACCACCATTGCCAGGTTCTCTTCTTTTTTCAGGGTGTTCAGCAGGGAGGTCAGGAGGGCTGCATTTTCGGTATCCAGCGAACCTGTCGGTTCATCCGCCAGCAACAGCGCCGGTTGGTTGATCAGGGCCCTGACCACCGCTGCCCGCTGACATTCACCGGTAGAGAGTTCCCCTGGCCTTCGGTGGCTTTTTTCAGCAAGTCCTGTCAATTCCAGCAATTGTCCGGCCCTTCCGGTCGCCGCCGATCTCTTCAGCCGGTCTTTGACCGGTAACAAGGGTAAAAGAACGTTTTCGAGGAGGGTCAGTTGCGGTAAAAGGTAATGTAACTGAAAAACAAAACCTATCCGGGAATTCCTGATCCCGGCCAATTGGTCATCATCCAGGCTGGCCAAGGGCTCCCCTTCAATGAAAACCTCTCCCGATCCTGGTTTGTCCAAAGTGCCCAGAATATTCAACAACGTGGTCTTTCCGGAACCCGACGGACCAATGATCGCTATGGATGCATTGGCCGGAATCTCCAGGCTGATATCATTCAGAACCGGTGTTACCGGAGCTTGTCCGGGGAGGGAATAGGATTTGATAATATTTCTAACCTCTGCGAGATATGTCATGATTGATTGTTATCGGATCAAATGAAACATTAATATTTTAATTATTGAAAATAAGCGATTTATAGATTTTAATCAAATTCATAGTTAGCTTTTCACTGTCGAATTTTTCCTCAACGGCCCTTCGCCCGTTGATGCTGAGTTGTACTAACGCATCAGGTTTGGAAAGGATTTCAGAAAGTTTCTCTGCCAGTGCTTCAGGGGTATTGGGATGATAGATAACCCCTCCGCCGGTCGCTTCAGCTATTTCCGGAAACGCTCCCAAAGCAGGTTGAACAGTGGGTATCCCGGAGGCCAGGGCTTCGATCTGGTAGAGTCCGAAGGCTTCTCCTTTCAGCACCGGGACGGAAAGAAGCGTCAGCTCCTGAAAAAAGGGGTCGAGAGAACCTGCTCCAAAATCGTGGAAAACGGTCAAATCTTTCATCAGGTGATTGTTTTTCAGCCGGGCCATCTGGCTGTGGAAATAGGAACGGTCATCACCGGTCATTCCTCCGGTAATGGCAAGCCGGAGGTCGGAAAATTGCGACTCTTTTTTCAGAAGAATGAAAGCACCGATGACGATGTCAAATCCGTTTTCCTTGCAAAATCTTGAAAGATAACCGATGGTGCGGGGCGCCATCGCGGGAGGATGGTAAAGGCAGGACCCGGGATCGATCCCGATGGGGACGGTGTGCAGTTTATGCGATGGGATTTCCATTTTTTCCTGCATCAACTGACCAAAATAGTGGCTGACAGCGACAAAGGAATCCACGGCCTGAGCTTTTTCTGCCATCAGTCGCCACATCTTTTCCTGTCCGGCGGGTTCCATCGCGTCAATCCAGATATTTTCGTCCTGAAGAGAACAGACTACCGGGATGCCGGTCTCCTTGATCCGGCCTGCCATCCCCAGGAGAAGGGCATTGGAAAGGTGCACTAAATCAGGTTTTTCATTGTTTTTCAGGAAATTGACCAGCGTTTCCAACTCCTTGTGTTGCAATCCGTCGGGACCCAGCAGCATCGATTCGGTCATTGCTTCCAGCCCATCAGCCCGCGTAGAACCCGATTTTTTTGCTGCCAGGTTGAGAAGTGGCCTTGAATCAAGCAATTTTTCAACCCAGTGCGGCATGTTCCGCATCACCGGAAATTGTTGTTTAAGGTAGAGGTTCACGGCTCCGTAGAAGATCGGGACAGGGGTCTCTTGTCTCTGCCGGTTAAGGCTCAACGGAAGGTAAATCGGCAGCAGTGTTGCCTTGTGGCCTGCTTTTCGCAAGGCGCTTGAAAAAGCACTGTCACGAAGGCAATTTCCGCAATAAAAAGTACCACCGAAACCGGGAACAATGCTGGTTATTTTCATGGTCAATGGATCGTTGCCTGATAGAAAATATGTTTCATAAGATAGTGTTTGACCGGAGGTACTTTGGATAAATTTCTTATACCGTTCAGAGCCCGAAAGCGTAAATGGTGCCGTCATCCGCGCCAGCCACCAGGAGTTTGGAGGTAACCGCTGGAGTGCTGTATACCGGACTTCCGATCTCATAAGACCACAATTCAGCTCCGGTGGCCAGATCAAGAACCCTGATCCGTCCGTCGGCAGAAGCAATAACCACCTGGTTTCCACAGATCACCGGCGAAGCATCCACTTTTCCCAGGGTCTTGAATTTCCAGTTCAGGTTCCCCGTCAAAGCGTCGAAACAATAGACCTGTTTATTCTGTGCGCCGGTCACAACGCGGGAACCGGCAATGGCCGGGGAGGCAAGAAAGGGGCCACCCCCCGTGTTTTTCCAAAGGATTTTTCCTGATTCCAGGTCAACACAGAAGAATTCCCCGTCGTAATTCCCGAACCATGCCTTTCTCCCGCTGATGGCTGCAGAGGCAGGGATATAGGTTTCCACGTCGGTTTGACGGATCTCTTTCCCCGAATCGGTATCCGTCAGGTGGAGGAGTCCGTCGCATCCCCCGAAGACTGCTGTCTTTCCCCAAAGTGCCGGGGCCCCGTTGATGTAGTTTCCTGTTTCCTGTTTCCAAAGACCTTTACCTGTCACGGCATCCACGCAGTGCATGCAAAAATCATAGCTTCCGATGAGGATCTTGACTTTTTTTCTATCGGACCCCACTACCCAGTTCGGTGATCCTGCCATCTGACCTCCTGTCTCATATTTCCATTTCAAGTTTCCGGTTGCGGCATCAAGGGCAAAGAGGAAACCATCCATGGAGGCCGCGTAAACCGTTTTGAGCAGGATCAGGGGAGGCGCTTCCACGGAGCTCCCCGCCTGGTAGCTCCATTGCAGTTTTCCATCGGTGGAGAGGGCGTAAATTTTTCCGTTGGTCGATCCCACCACGATGTGGCCGTCGCAAATCACCGGTGACGATTTGATGGCATCACCGGTCTTGTATGTCCATAACAGTCTGAAAGGCAACCGAATGCGGGCCGGTGAATTGCCGGTCAGTTGTGGATCACCCCGATAGGAGGGCCAGCAGGAAGAACTCACCGGTTGTGCCTGAAGGATACCGGCGATGAGCATACCAAGCAATCCCGGCAACCATGCGCTTATGACGTGATAGCGAAACAGATTCATGTGTTAAATATAGAGAAATCCCCGCTTACAGGGCATTTTTATCATTTTTTCCAGGGAGGGTTTTCAGGGCCAGCGCCCCGGTCGGACAAGCGTCGACGCAGGCCAGGGCAGCTTTTTGAAGGGATTGGCTAAGGGGTTGATGAAAAGGAGTGGTGATCCGCACTGAAAATCCGCGGCCCGAATAGGCCAGTCCGAAAGGTTCACCCTCCCTTGCAGAAATTTCCACGCAAATGCCGCAGCGGATACATTTCTCAGGTTCATAAACTACCAGCTCATGCTGGACGATCCGTTTGATTTGGTTCCGAACGGGGGCCGAATAATGTTTCTGGTGTGCGCCATACTCCCCCGCATACCGCCGGAGCTTACAGGAAAGGGGCTTTCGGCAATTGCAGTCCATGCAACGGGCAGCTTCCCGGATGGCTTCTGCTTCTGAAAATCCGGTTAAAACACCCCGGGAGGGTTCTATACGAAGAATCTCCGAACTTTCGCCCAGGTATTCGTAGAACTCCTCCTTTGTCAATCGGCCAAAGGCGGAGTTGAAAGGATGATGGCTTCCTGCTGTTTTGCCGGTTCTCATGAAATGGATAGCAGAGATCGCTGCCGCCTTACCCTGGGCCACGCTGCGAACGGCCATCTGCCTTTTACGGATCATGTTACCACAGGCAAAAACACCGGGTGTCTTCGTTCCGAAATTGGCCAGACTGACTTTGATTCCGTGTTCATCGGTTTCCAGACCGAAGTCCCGGAGGATTTGTTCTTCGACAGCGCCGGTTGCAAGGATCACCGCGTCAAAATCGCGGCACAATCGCTCATGAAAAGCAGTTTTATCAACCATTTCACCAAGATGAAAAACAGCGCCCATTTCCCGGATGACACCAATTTCCTCATCGAGGACTTTTACAGGCAGTTTTTCCCGGGGAACATGATAACGAAGCATCCCGCCTGCCACGGGATGTTGATCAAAAAGATGGCATTGATAACCCGCTTTGAGAAGATAGAAAGCGGCTGAGAGACCGGCCGGACCGCTTCCAACCACGGCCACCTTTTTCCCTGATGGAGGATCCACCGGTATCGTTACCGGCCTTAGTCGTCCCTCCTTATGTGCCGTGGATCTTTTCAAAAGGCAGATGGATACGGCCTGATCGATGGTGCCCCGGTGGCATGCTTTTTCGCATGGAGCCGGGCAGATATAGCTTAAAATCAGAGGGAGTGCGATTGTTTCTCTCACCTTTTGCAGCGCCTCATCGAATCTTCCTTCGGCGATGAACCGGTTCATGGCAGGGATGTCCATGTGCGCCGGGCAGGCGCGCTGGCACGGCGCATCACAGTCGCCAACATGGTCGCTGAGCAGCAATTCGAGCGCTTCTCTTCTGAATTCCCTGAGCTCAGGAGAATGGGTCAGAATTTGCATTCCTTCTTCTGCAGGGTAACTGCAGGATGGGAGGATCCTGTCACGGCCGGTATCTTTCACCGCGCAGACCATGCATGAGGGATGGTGCTTCAATCCTTCGAGATGACACAAAGCCGGAATCGCAATACCGGCAAGGGATGCTGCTTCCATCAAGGTGGTTCCTTCGCTGACAGTTACGGTGATATGATCGATGGTCAGTTTCATGGAGGATTTATTTCAGAATGACGGCCTGAACCGGACAAACCTGACGGCATATATCGCATCGGGTGCATTTTTCCGTATCGATATGATGGATTTCATAGGGTTTAAAGGCGATGGCGCCTGAAGGGCATCGTTGGGCACATTTGGTACAGCCGATACAATTTTCTGTCACGGCATAAGTGATCATCAGAGAACATTTGCCTGCCGGACACTCTCCGCGGAGGTGGGCTTCATATTCATGGCGGAAATACCGCAAAGTGGTCAGGACCGGGTTGGGTGCTGTTTTTCCTAATCCGCAGAAACTTCCTTTTCTGACAGCCAACGCCAGATTTTCGAGATTGACAAGGTCGTCGTTGGTACCCTGTCCTCCCCGGATCTTTTCCAGAAGGTCGAGCATACGGCGGGTTCCCACGCGGCAAAAGGTACACTGTCCGCAACTCTGATCCTGTGTAAAGGAGAGAAAATACCAGGCCAGGTCAACCATGCAATCGGTGTCGTCGAGGACCACCATTCCTCCCGAGCCCATCATTGCTCCTGCTTCGGAGAGCGCTTCGTAGTCGATGGGAAGGTGACTGAGAACGGCCGGCAGGCATCCTCCGGAAGGTCCGCCGATCTGGACCGCTTTAAAGGAGCGGTTCCCTGCAATGCCTCCTCCGATCTCCATGACAATCTGATGGATGGTAGTACCCATGGGAACTTCAATCAACCCGCCATGTTTCACCTTACCTGCCAGGGCGAAGACTTTGGTCCCTTTGCTTCCGGTAGTACCGATACTTGAAAAACTGTCTGCCCCGTAGCGGATGATCCTGGAGATCACAGCCAGGGTTTCGGTGTTGTTGATGAGGGTTGGTTTGTGGTACAATCCTTCCACCGCGGGATAAGGGGGACGCAGGGCAGGAATGCCCCTTCTGCCTTCAATGGATGAGATGAGGGCGGTCTCTTCCCCGCAAACAAAGGCTCCTGCACCCTCGAAGATGCGGATATTAAAGGAAAAAGAGGAACTCAGGATGTTATGTCCGGTGATGCCTTCTCTTTCACATATTTGTAAGGCTTCCCGGATACGGGTCACAGCCAGCGGATACTCGGCACGAATATAAAAAATGCCCTGAGAAGCGCCGGTGGCATAGCCCGCAATCAACATTCCTTCGATGATCCGGAACGGGTAAGACTCCAGGAGCATCCGATCCATGAAGGCCCCCGGATCTCCTTCGTCGCCGTTGCAAATCACGTAT